>Ga0116202_10001801_pt1 | contig 12581 bp, 9 predicted proteins | sample LakKivw325mmetaG_FD_94479 | JGI IMG/M metagenome (GOLD analysis project Ga0116202, IMG submission 94479) | Anoxic lake water microbial communities from Lake Kivu, Rwanda to study Microbial Dark Matter (Phase II) - Lake Kivu water 325m metaG | ecosystem: Environmental > Aquatic > Freshwater >...
CGGTGGCCATCCTAAGCGTACTGCCGCAAGTCCGTTGGCTTCGTTCGCTGTGGTTGAAGGTCATTATCGTCATCGCCCTGCTGCCGCTGGTGGCCGGCGGCATCTTCAAGGCCGCGGTCATGGTCGCCAACATTTCCGCCGGCGGCGGGCTGTTGGGCAGCCTGGTGCGCGTGATGTGGCTGTGGGGGGCGGCCGGGCTGATGCTCTCGATGGCCGGCGTCCTTGGCCGCTTCACCATCACGGCGACCGCCGACGCCGCCCGGCAGACCGTCGCCGCGGTGGGCAGGGTTGCCGGTATCGTGGCGGCCGGGGCGGCCACCGGCGGCGCTTCGGCTGTACTTGCCACGGGCGCCACAGCGGGAGCGGCGGCTACCGGTACAACGGCTGCCGTCGCGAGCGGCGCGGCGCCGGCCTCCGGCGCGCTGGCCTCCGGCAGCTTGGTCCCCGCAGGCGGCCAGGCGTTGGACGCGCTCGGCCACCTGCGCGCCGGCGAAAGCGCGGCGCGCCAGGCCACCGCCCTAGAAAGGTCTTCGATCATCGGCAACCTCTTTGGCCTGGGCAACGGATTGCGCAGCGCTGCGGCCGTCTTTCGCTCGCAAGCGCAGGAACATTCCCTGGCAGCCCGCCGCGCCGAAATGGAGGAAAGGATCAGCCGCTTCGAGGGGCTGGGCCCCCGCGGGGATACCGCTGGCTCGCCGGATGACAACGTAATGGACAATACCCCCATCAACGAAAACTGAGCAGAAAATGCCCGCTGCCTTCACCTTCCTTGTCCCCCTTGCCCTGTTCAGCCTGTTTGACCTCCGCTACCGGCTGTCGCCGGGCATCGGGGTGTTCTTCCTGGGCGCGGTGCTGCTGGCTGCCCCTGCCGACCCGCTGCGCGCCGGCGCAGCCGTGCTGGCCACCGCCTGGGGCTTGTGCGCCGCGCCGGGCGTTTTGGCGCTGCCCTTACTTTTCCATCCCTCATCCTGGGCCGTTCTGTTCACCGGCTATGGCGTGCGGCGGAGCGTGGTCGGGCGCGCCGACCTGTTCGCCATAGGCGGCATTGCCGTCCTGTATCCCTGGCCGGCCACCCTCCTGGCGCTGGTTGGCGTGGAACTCTGCCGTCGCTGGTGGCGGCTGCGGCATGACGGCCCGGCGCCGGCCATTCCCGGCATGTTCCTCGGGGTTTCAGCCTATTTGGTTTCTCGTCTGATAGTCAAATAGTCTGATAGCACGAGAGTCGTCAAAACAACCAGACACTAAGATTTTAGAGTCAACTGGTAAAACAATATGGTTTTGAAATAGGTAAAACTGGCATTCCTAGACAAATTATACAGTTTCGATATATTCTCAAGAAAGGTAATCCTTTTGTACCATATTTTCCCTTGCTATCAGGGAAGGGTGTATTCCGGAAAAGGTGCATTAAGGGGTACAAAAAGGTAGACAAAACTGGTCTGAATTCCATCTGTCTAGAAGGATTCCTGGCCGGTTTGCGTTTTAAGCAGAGGATGAAACTAGACGACTTCTATTCATTCTTATGAGCCAAAATAACTACCTCGTATCCCGAACTTCTTCACCCTATCAGCCCAGCCCCTGTAGAGGGACGAGAGATATGCACATCTACAACTTGTCCAGTCTTTACTGAGTAGCATCTTTTCAACTCCACCACAAAGCGCTCGACATTCCAGTTTTCCACAATGCTGACAGTACACCCGCCAAAGCCAGCACCGGTCAAGCGTGAACCAAAGCAACCGTCCAATGATTGGGCAATCTCTACCATAGAATCAAGTTCAAAACTTGAAACCTCATATAGATCCCGAAGGCTTTCATGGCAATCATTCATCAACCTGCCAAAACCATCGATATCTTGTGAAGCAAGGAAGCTTCTTGCTTTCTGCGTTCGGACAATCTCTTCAATAACATGCCTTGCACGCTTTTCCACCCTGGGAGGAAGTTTCCAACATAACTTTTCGAAATCTTCAAACCCCGCATCGCGCAGTGTGCGTATTGCTGGGAGATCAGCTTCCAACAGCCGTATCGCCTCCTCGCAATCTTGACAGCGCTGATTATATTCACTGGTATTTAATTTACGACGAATATTGGTATCGGCGACGACAATGGGCATGTTCTCCGGCCAATCAAATCCACTCCATTCGAGAGAACGGCAATCCAATTGAAGAAGCCGGTTTTCCTCTCCGCACACTGATGCAAATTGATCCATAATGCCACAGTTAACCCCAACATATCGGTTCTCAGCCCGCTGAAAGGCTACTGCCCAATGCATTGGGGGTAATGAGATATTCCCCAGGCTCTGCCATGCTGTCAGGAACGCCACTTCAACAGAGGCTGAAGAACTAAGCCCTGCCCCGCATGGGACATCGGATGCAAAAACCGCGTTGATGGGTACCGCCCGGTATCCTTCATCGAGCAGAATCTTCGCTACTCCAGCTGGATAAAATCCCCAATTGGGGAGTGGCTGTGAATTTATCTGCGTCTTGGTCTGTATGGAAGTCGGGGAAAACGATATTTCTTCATCAAAATCGCTTGCGATAAGCGCGAAGTATTATCCTTTGAACTTGAGAATGACACGTAGGTAGCACGATCGATCGCGGCCGGCATTACAAAGCCATCATTGTAATCAACGTGTTCCCCAAGCAGGTTCACTCTACCAGGAGCGCGCAATACCGATTGGCCAACAACCAAACCTATCCTTGAACCTCTGAGAAATCCGATCAATGAGGGCGTTGTTTATAGTGTACATCAGGCAGTAAGCGCAACCGTTCGGCCGCAAATTCCGGGGTTATATCTCTTTGCGGCATGGCCAGCATTTCATAACCTACCATGTACTTGCGGATGGCAGCCGACCGTAACAAAGGCGGATAGAAATGCGCATGCAGAACCCACTCCGGATGGGTCATCCCATCGTTGGGCGATTGATGAAATCCCATGGAATATGGAAATGATGCCTCAAATAGATTATCATATCGGATTGTCAACCGCCAGTAGATGTCAGCCAGCGAGATCCGCTCTTGCGGGGTAAGGGCAGGCAAGTTAGGGACAGGACGGTGGGCAATGATAAGCACTTCAAACGGCCACGTTGCCCAGAAAGGCACAAAGGCAGTGAAATGATCATTGAAGAGCACTATTCTTTCTTCCCGCATTTGTTCTGCATGCAGATAATCAATCAAGAGTGGTCTTGAAAATCTTGAATAGTATTCCTGCTGTGCACGCAACTCCTTGGTTATCTCGTTTGGAATGATGGACTGTGACCAGATTTGGCTGTGGGGATGCGGGTTTGAGCATCCCATGATAGCGCCCTTATTTTCGAATACCTGTACATAAGCAGTTCCCAATTGACCCGAGAGGTCGCTCACCTGTTGTGCCCAAGTAGTAACAACTTGGCCGATCGCCTCGACATCCAATTCCGGGATGGTCAGGTCATGACGGGGAGAAAAGCTTACCACTCTGCAATAACCATATTCCGCGATTGCCTGAAACAATTCGTCTGTCTCTAGCGGAATTTCACTGCGTTGGGGTAGAAGCGCCGAAAAATCGTTATCGAACACGAAGGTGCTGGTATAGATAGGGTTCTTCACCCCGGATGCACGTTCATTGCCCGGACACAGTGCGCAGGCCGGATCATATCTGGGCAGGTTTTCAGAAGGCACCTCCTCCACCTGTCCTTTCCAGGGACGTTTTGTCCGGTGGGGGGAAACAAGTATCCAATCACCAGTCAATGGGTTGAAACGACGATGGGGAATATTTAACATTTATCAGGAGCAGACTCTTCTCAGCTATCAAAAACTAATTTCACGCTCTGCAATTCCGCCTCCGGACTCACGCTTTCCAAAAGCAGGTGAAGTTTTCCACCCGCTTCACGCAACCAGCCAGCCGGCAAGACCACGCGATCATCCGCGCCACCTGTCATACGAGGACGCATCTCCGAAGGCAGCCAGACTCGTCCCACTAAATGCCTACCGATCATGACCGAGGCCTTTACTCCATGGCCAATCAATTGTAGATCGAACCCGCGTTCCCAATCCACGGAAAGCGGTAGTTCACCGTGCAACCATGCCATCTCACCGCGAACAAACTTCACGGGAAAGTTCATGGCTGTCCCGGCATTACCTTTTTTTTGCGCCAGTCTGGCCAGCCCATCCTCATCCCATCCAGCCAAATCCCATTTTCCTATTGATTCTCCCTGGTAGAGCAGAACCTGCCCGGCGGGGCGCCGGAAGTTCTGTTCGACAGCTACCGCAATCCTGGCAGATTCCCCCGGTCGTACCAGATTTCTGAGATCCACATATGGATTGAATGGGGTGACCAGCCCTGCCAATTGTTCATCGATGAAGACTTGTGCGCTCGCCTGCAAGCCAGGAAAATGGAGTATGCATGCATCCATTCCCCCTGCACTAAGTATTTCTTGATAATATATTCCTCTTGAAGGTTCATCTGTGGTAGACCAGCCTCCAAAGGATATTAACGGCCAACTTGGATCGTTTGGATACACTGGAACTTGAGCCCTGTGCTGGTAGAACCAGTTGGCTGTAATATTCTGGATTCTACGAACGGCAATCATCTTACTCATACCGCGTAGCGATTTCAGGCGCAACGCGGGCAGCCGGTGATCATCAAAATTAGCATGTCCCCATATTTCCGCGCGCACCACTAATCTATCTTCTGCCGATAAGCCAATGCCCTTCGACAGCAAAACTAATGCTTCGCCCCCTCCCGGAACCACTGTGCCTAAGAAATGGGCGTCAAGGTAGAGGGAGAGTACATCCGAACCAGAACAGATCAGGAATCCCTGCAGATCATCCCCACGAGTATAAATCGCCCGGTACCAGCCAAACCCGCGAAAGATGTTGTTCTCTTCTAAATGAAGTTTGCCAGATCGGCATAATTTGGCGTCGGTGAACCACTCTTCCCCACACGGATCAATCGGTGCCAAATGCCAGTTAACGCGCGAGGTATCTAATTCTTCTGGCTTAGGTATTGTAGAACCAATAAGCCTTTCATCCAAGCCGGCTTTTCGTAAATCGCCAACCTCAGTGCGATCTAATGCCTTGAGGATCAATCGCTTTCCATCCTTACCTTTTATTACAACCCCTGCAGGAATACCGCCATCTGTCCAAAAGCGCCAGCCTGTTTGAGCTTGCTCAATTTGCCAACCCTGAGCATCCTCTATGGTCGAATCTGACCATTCGACCATCAATTCAGCAGCATCATCCACCGCAAAGGTTAGTTCAGTGACATTCTCCTGCTGCAGACATTCCACCAATTCAGCTGTTGCATAGGCGATCCGTCCGCCAGTGATTCCCAATTGAGAAAGGGGGGAATCCATGAGAACAAACGGGCAGGTGTTGGGCGCAACCTTTAACTCCGTATGAACAGGGAGTTGTGCGTGCTTCTCGCCAAGTGTGACTCGTACAACCTCCTCTCCTGTGTTCGGCAAGCCTACCAGATAACCTCCGCCATCGAGTGCCAGGGTTTGCCCCTCGATTCCTTTCACAATAACTGGAGGAGCGGTACGTGGAGTGGAAAGTGCCAACGCTGGTCCCAGTGCCACAATCATTTTCATCAGGATGACAGCTTCCTGACTCTCCGGACGAACCTTCCCACCCGGCGAAATCATTCCACCAAGATCATAGTACGAAGTCATAAAGGATAACGGATTCCCCCAATTGGTTATGCTAGTGGTGAAGCCAAAATTTGTCCCGCCTGTCTGCAAGTATGGCCCAACCAATTTTGCCCCTCCAGCGATCAAGCGGCGCAATTCCACGTGTGAACGGTTGGTTTCGATGATGCAGAGGGGATAACCCTGCTTTCGCAACAGTTGATCATAATGTCGGATCCGCTCTTCCAACTTGGGGACACGGTCATCAAAATAAAAATTGCATACCGGGACCACGCCTGCCGCGCCGCCTGTCGCGCCCTGGATATCCCCCTGGCCGGCACAAGCCACAAGTGGAACGGTAATTCCTTGAGCAAGGGCCATGTCCCGCAGTGCAACCATCATTCCGGCCCGGTCAGCACAATTATAAAAATCCAATTCGTTTTCGATCTGGATCAATATTACTGTACCACCCTGATCCATCTGGTATCCGGCAATGATCGGCATGATCCGGCTGTACCAGTTTTGAACAACTCTTAGATATTGTGGGGTATTTTCCCTTAAGTCAATTCCATCGGCACTTAACCACGCAGGGAATGAACCACCATCCCATTCAGAGCAAATATAAGGACCTGGCCGGGCTACCACCCATAAACCTTCCTCTTTAGCTTGCAGCAAAAACGCACCCGCGTCTCGTTCGCCGGAGAAATCCCATTTGCCTGGTTCGATTTCATGATAATTCCAGGGGAAATAAACATCAATGGCATTGTAGCCGATCGCACGCAGGGTACGCATACGACTGCGCCACTCTGAAGACGGAATACGAAAGTAAAACAGCGAACTGGTTACTAGAACCTGCGGGTGGCTATTGATCCAGATACTGCCGGGGTGCAATGATATATTCGATGAAGTATTCACAGAACCTCAATAACAATGAAATTGTTGAAAAATCAATAATCAAGTGAAGGATTCACGCGAGGCCAGGCTATTTGATCCCCGCGCTACCCCCGGTCAGGCTAAGTTGATCCATAAAACGCTGGCCAAAGAAATAGACCAGGATCATAGGCACAGTGAGAACGAGCGCGCCAACCATTACCAGGTTCCAGGGAGGTATCTGTCCAGCACTATTGGTAGCACTCAGAATTTGTACTCCCAGGGCAAGCGGCATTTTATTGACATCATTGATGTAGATCAATGGGCCAAAGAATGCCCCCCAGTTCCAAACAAAAGTGAATATGGCTACTGCAACCAGCGCAGGAAGAATCAATGGCAGGATGATGCGGGTGTAAATACCAAAAAAGTTCAAGCCATCCATCTGGGCAGCCTCATCGAGCTCCACGGGGATACGAGTGATGAACTGGCGTAGCAGGAAAATGTTATATGCACCGCCAAAGAAATTTGGCACAATCAATGGCAGCAGGGAATCTGTCCAGTGAAGTTTTGTGAAAAGGATGAACTGCGGGATGAGCGTCACTTCACCCGGGATCATCATCGTTGCCAGCAGGATGATGAAAATGACCTCTTTACCGGGGGCACGCAGGCGGGCAAAAGCATAAGCCACAAGGCTGCTGACCAGGACCTGACCGAGCATCGAAAAGAACACGAGGATTAGGCTATTTACCAAGAATCGGTCGAACTTCAAGCCCGAAGTGAACACGCGGACAAAATTCTCCCAGCGAAATTCATGGGGTATGAAAGTGAAGGTTAGTTTGGCCGAAGTGGCATCGCTGGCTAGTGCCATGGAGATCACATACACAAAAGGCGCTGCCAGCAACAATCCTAAGGCAGACAAGATCAGGTAAGTCATAATCTTCTCTATCAAGCCAATTTTATTCATGATCTTCGCACCTCGGTTTCATAATAAACCCAGGCAGAGGAAGAACGGAATACCAGCAAGGTGAGAACCATCACCAGCAAGAATAGGACCCAGGCGATCGCCGAGGCGTAACCCATCTTGTAGAATCGAAATCCGTTATTGAACAGGTACGGCACAATCATCATGCTGGCATTGTCTGGCCCTCCTATGGTAGTTCCCCCGGTATTGGTCATGATGTAAATCTGTGTGAAAATCTGCAGGGCTCCGATCAGGCCGTTGATCACATTGAAAAAGATGACCGGTGTAAGCAGGGGTAGTGTAATTTGGTAATACTGAACAATTGGAGATGCGCCATCCAGTGAAGCTGCCTCGTAGAATTCACTTGGAATGTTTTTAATACCTGCCATCAGAAGGGTGATATTGGCACCAACCGTCCACAGGGACATCAATATCAGCGCAGGCTTGACCCAAGCCGGTTCCAGCAGCCAGGCCGGTCCATCTATCCCGAAAAGCGCCAGGAAACGGTTAATCATGCCAGCGTCGGGCGCAAGTAGCCATTTAAACAACAGGGCCGATGCCACAGCTGGCACGGTTGCCGGAATGTAATACAAGGTTCGGTATATGGCCGAACCTTTGATCGGCCGGTTTAGGAAGTAGGAAATAAATAGTGAAAAAGCCATACCTAATGGCACGGAAATGAAGGCATAGTATAGAGTGTTATAGACAGTTTTCCAGAATATTTTATCAGTAGTGAACAGGGCGATATAGTTATGGAAGTTATTGAACTTGGCTGGGGTGAACAGGTCCCAATCGGTCAGACTGAGAACAAATGAATAGATCATCGGCCCTAAGGTAAGTGTAATAAAACCAATCACCCAGGGCAGGACCAACAGGTAAAACCACAAGGCTTCCTTCTTTTTCATTGTTTCTTACCTGTCTAAAACCAGAGTTGTCACGCTCAAGGGGGCCAAGTTCCATGTTCCTTGAGTTGACCAGGAACCAATCAATGCTAGATTATACTGAGCGGAGGTTTCGTACTGTTCGAATTGCGCCGGTAATTTACCGTTTATGACTTGCAGTTGAAGGCTGACCGGTTGGTTCGCCAGGTTTACCGCCACCACCGCCCAACGCTGGTCATCTGCTGAACGGTATACCGATACCTTCAGGGTATCGCTGGAGCCCTGCGTCTCCAGACGCACAAAGCCAGGGCGGATGAAGCGGGAATAATTACCCATGACCCACAATCGTTTGGTCTGCAAAATGTCATGGTTGAGTGTGTTCACATAGATAAGACCATCGCGGTACTGGTATTTTGAGACAGCGATCCAGTACTGCCAGGAGGTAACATCGGCAATTGTCAGGTCTTCGTGCATGGTGCTGGCCATGACCAGAGCCGAATCCATCCCGGTATCTCGACCTTCCTGCACCTCTGTCCACTCCGACATCCACAAAGTTTTTCCGGAATAGTTCTTTCTCATGTAGGATATGAACTGTTCCTTATCTGCCTGGGTAGACCAATACGAGTGAATAGCGATATGAGGCAGAGCGTTCCAAACCTGAGGGTCGCTGGCCAGCTCTTCAATATATACATACGAGGATTTCCACTCACCTGACTCGAACATGGAAAGCTGCACATCTAGTCGGTTTTCCTGCAGGGTTTGCAACAAAACCTGGGTCAGGGCCAGTACTTCATCCGGGTCGTAATGGCAGCCTTCCTGCCCATTCTTATAGCTCCAGTTCCATTGGGGTTCGTTGACCGGACTGATCCACCGTACCGGGATACCTTCATCATCGCGCAAGTGACGAACGATATCCACGAGGTATTGGGAAAAATCATCGTACATTTCCGGGCTCAGGTTGGATTTACCATCCTTTTCGCCCGTGGTCGAACCCGAAATGGTTATCCGTGCCGGTGGGCTGTTGACAAATGCCATAAAGTTCTCCACCCCACGGTCGCGAGCCGCGCGCAACATCCACATAGCATTGGCATCCCGCGTCCAGTCGTACTCGCCTGGAGCGACCTCGAATGTTATCGCCCGTCTCCAAGTATCCTGGATGTTTTCGCCATCCCCGCCGCCGATATTGTAGCGATAGAAGGATAACCCTACCCCCTTTTCGCGATCGAAAAGCAGGTCTGCGACCAGTTTGCGCTTTTCATCCTCCCAACCGCCAACATCCTGTGCCCACCAGGCTCCCGCCGCGCCAAAACCTTCTATCGTTTGCCTTTCTGCATTGGCATCGATATTTATCAGGGCGGTTACCGACTCTTTTTCGGTCATTTGTTCCATTGGAGTACTTCCTGCGCCATTCGCCTTAGAGCATGATACAAGTGATGTGAAAATGATTATGGATGAAATGATAACAAAAAGCTTCGAAACCCGTTTCATAATACTACTTTTATATAAAGAAGAACTGTGGGAAGTTTGCACCTCCCACAGTTCACAAGGTCGAACTTACTTGAATAATTCTTCCAATTGCGCCTGGATGGCATCCATGGTCGGTTGGACTTCAGCGCGACCTGCAAAAATCTCACCGAGGTTCGTGTCGAAAATGGTATTCATTTCGTTCCACTTGGGGGTCAACGGCAGGGCGAAGATAGCATCCGCGGATTCTGCCAATGCGGCCATGTTAAGGGGCGTGGTGCTCCAACTCTGGCTCAGGAAGGCAGCACTGTTCAGAACCTCGATATTGGCAGGGGCATCCTCTTTGTTTTCGACAATCGGCGCCTGTCCTTCGGGGCTGGTCAGGAATTCGACCAGCTTCCAGGCTGCATCCGGGTTCTTGCAATCCTTGGAGATCGCCAGTCCGGAACCGAACATGACCGTGGCGCGCACTTTGTTCTTGAAGATCGGCGCAATGTCCCATCTGAAGGTGGCATCTTTCAATCCGCCAATGCCCCAGAAACCGGTCATGCTCATGGCCACTTTGCCCTGGGCAAAGAGAGGATCCGGGCTGTTCGTGCCCAGGTTGGCGTAATCTTCAGGAGAGGGAGCTACGTGGTATTTGTAGACCAGGTCATTATAGAACTGGATGGCTTCCACCGCCTCGGGGGAATTGACCACCGGCTTGCCGCTCGCATCCAGCACAGCACCGCCATTCATGTAAATAAAGCTCATCCACCAGGGCCACCAGCCGCCAGCAGCAAATCCGTATTGAGTCACCGTGTCGCCATCGCGGAGGGTCAGTTTTTGAGCAGCATTCAGGAATTCAGCCCAGGTCCAATCCTTGGTCGGGTAGGATAGGCCGGCTGCATCGAACATATCTTTATTGTAGTAGAGGATCAGTGCACCACCGCGATCCGGCATGGCATACAAGTTGCCGTTCATGGAATAGGCAGCGGTCAGACCTCCGGTCTCGCCATAGCGGGCCTTGAGATCAATATTATCCGCAGTAATGTAATTGTTCAGTGAAATGATCTGGCCCTTGGAAGAATAGGAGTGCACGTCTTCGGCCAACTGGAGGATATCAGGAGCAGTGCCGCCCGCGATCATGGTTTGAACTTTCTGGCTATAGTCGCTGGGGATGTAAATCAGTTCGACCGTGATGTTCGGGTTATTGGCGGTGAACAGATTCACGCGCTGCTGGTAGACCTGGGAGTCCAGATCACTTCCCCAGAAGGACAGCGTCAGGTGGACCGGTTCAGCAGGCGGGACTTCAGTCGCTGGAGCTGCAGTGAGCTGGGCTTCGGTAGCTGTGGCAACAGTCGCTACAGCGCCCTGGCCACAAGCGGCCAGAAGAACGCTGAGCAAGACAGTGATTGTAAAAAACTTGGACGGTTTCATATTCCTTTTCTCCTTTGCAAGTATTTTTGAAACTTGAATTGAGTTGACTCGAACATGAGACGGGTATTTCCCACATACGGGAGGGCGTAAGATTATTCTCTACCTCCTTTCCTAGATGATTTCCGGTTTGGTTTTTTCCCTTCGTTGGCAAGGAATTCCTCAAGTACCAGGGTAGCAGCCCCCAGACTGACCGAATTTCGCGCCATGTCGCTCAAAATAAACCGGACAGCTTTATATGGTCTTTCAAGTGATTGCTTTTCAATTAGCTCGATTGATTTTTTCAACAGAACGGGACCTAACAATGCTGCCACCCAGGAGCCAAGGATTACCACCTCCGGATTGAGGAAATTGATTAGGCTGCCTAATCCGGCACTTAGGTAAACTGCTGTTTGATTCACCACTGCCAGGGCGGTAGGGTCTCCCTTTTCAGCCGCAGATGCAATCGCTTCAATTGAACGAGTTTGATCACCTGGGAAATACAGATGGCTGTTCTGGTCGATTTCCAACAGAGTCTGTAATATTCCAGGCGCCCCTACGTAAGCTTCCAAGCAGCCACGATTTCCACAACGGCATGTTCGCCCGCCAGTCACGATCACTGTATGGCCCCACTCTCCAGCTGTATTACTGGAACCGTGGAAAAGCTGTCCATTGATGACCAATCCTGCCCCAACACCGGTACCCAAAATCACCGCAGCCATGGTATCAACCTTGCGGCCAGCTCCAAACCAAGCTTCTGCGATGGCATTGAACTTCAGGGGATTATCCAGATAAAGAGGGATTTTTAGTTCTTCTTCCAGCATTGCTTGAAGCGGTACATTCACCCATCCCCATGAAGGCTCAAAAACAGATACTCCTGTGGCGTGTTCAAATGGGCCGGGAATGCTGATACCAACACCAACTACTTTTTCACACGCTACGCCGGCTTGCGTCAGCAACTTATGGAACCCAGAGACAATAAGTTGAACCACTTCCCCGGGTTCTTTTTTCGAGGAGGGGAGCTTAATCTCATATTGGGCCAAGTTTTTTAATGTCAAGTCATAGAGCTCATAATGGATGTATGTTTCAGCCACATCCACTCCTACACACATTCCACCTGTTGCGTTCAATGCCAAAATTGCAATCGGACGCCCGATCTGTGGAATTTCCATCCCGGTTTCCACCACCAACCCTTCTGCCAGCATACTGACAATCAAGTTTGCGACAGTAGCGGTGCTCAAGCCGGTGAGTTGACTTAGTTCCTGACGAGTACTGGTTTTTCGAAGCAGTAACTGATGCAGGATCTGTAGACGATTCGCTCTACGAATGTCGCGAGTGGTCGTTTGGGATTTGTTGTGAGGCATGTTAGGTATCATAGGAACTCCAATTATTCTATGATTTATTATAATAC
>Ga0116202_10001805_pt1 | contig 12574 bp, 7 predicted proteins | sample LakKivw325mmetaG_FD_94479 | JGI IMG/M metagenome (GOLD analysis project Ga0116202, IMG submission 94479) | Anoxic lake water microbial communities from Lake Kivu, Rwanda to study Microbial Dark Matter (Phase II) - Lake Kivu water 325m metaG | ecosystem: Environmental > Aquatic > Freshwater >...
CGGGCCCGGGCCGTCGCCGGCGACCTGCGGTCGGTCCTCCCCTCGTGTTGCGCCGCCGTCGCGGTCGTCGCCCAGCCGCCTCAAGGAGGCTGCGAGACGGCCCTCGAGGCTGTGGCCCTCCGCCGGGCGTCACGGGCGTTGGAGATCGTCCCGAAACGCCACCGCGGCGTTCCCTACGTCGTCCTTCAAGCCCGGGGAGGCCGTGAGGTCTTTGCGGGCGGCATCGCCGGCCGGCGGACGGGGGACCCGGGCGCGGCAACGGCGGCGGCATTCGCCACGGTTTCCCGCATCCTGACCCGCGAGGGGTTGACCTTCTCCGACGTCGTCCGTCAGTGGAACTACATCGAGAACATCACGGGCGGGCCGGCCGAAGGGCCCCGGGACATTCAGAACTATCAAATATTCAACGATATACGGGCCTGCGCTTACGAGCAGGCCGGTCTCCGGGAGTCTTACCCGGCGGCCACGGGCATCGGCCAGGCCACAGGCGGATTCGTCCTCGAAATCGCGGCCGCGGCGGGGACCGCGGCGGAACGGACCTTCCCGGTCTCCAACCCTTTTCAAGCGGACGCGCATCGTTATTCGGGGGATGTCCTCGTCGGCCGGCCGCGCTCGGCGGCATCGGGCAAGCGGACGCCGCGGTTCGAGCGGGCCAAGGTCGTCCTTCACGGAGACACGGGGACCTGCTACGTTTCGGGCACGGCGGCCATCGTCGGCCAGGACGTCGTCCACCGCGGGGACGTCGCCGGGCAGACACGAACGACCGTCCGGAACATCGAGCGTCTGGTCGCGCTGGCCAATCTGCGGCGCTCGGGCGTTCCGGTGACGGCGCTCGGGCCGCGGTTCTCGTATGTCCGGGCCTACGTCAAAAGGGAAGAGGACATCCCGGCAGTCCGGCGCAGCCTCGAAGACTCGTTCGGGAGCGTGCCCTCGCTCCTCGTCGTCGCGGACGTGTGCCGCGAAGACCTGCTGGTCGAGGTCGAAGGGGCGATCGAGGTCCGGACGGACTGAGAGCCGTTGGCTAGGCTGCGGCCAGCAGGGACTTGGCGGCCATCTCCTCCCGCACGGCCCGGACATCGGAGGCGATGCGGGCGAATTCCGCCGGCGTGATCTGCTGCTCCTTGTCGCTCAGGGCCTTCTCGGGGTGGGGGTGGACCTCGATCATCAGGCCGTCGACGCCGGCCGCGGCCGCAGCCAGGCTCATCGCGGCGATGAGGTCCGCCCGGCCCGTGGCGTGGGACGGATCGACGAGGACCGGCCAGGGTGCCCGTTCGCGCGCCCGGACGGCCCCGCTCAGGTCGAGCGTGTTCCGGGCATGGGATTCGAACGTCCGGACGTCCCGTTCGCAGAGGACGATCTCCTCGTTCCCCCCGGCTCGAACGATTTCGGCGGCCCGCAGCCACTCCTCGAGGGTGGCGCTCATGCCGCGTTTGAGGAGCACGGGCTTGTCCATCCGGCCGAGCTCGCGCAGGAGGGGGGCATTGTGCATGTTGCGCGAGCCGAGCTGGAGCATGTCGGCATATTCGCGGACAAGGGCGGCGTGGCGCGTGTCCATGACCTCGGTGACGACGGGCAGACCCGCGGCCGCGCCGGCCTTTTTGAGGATCTTCAGGCCTGCCTCGGCCAGGCCTTGGAAAGAGTAGGGGGAAGTGCGGGGCTTGAAGGCCCCGCCGCGAAGGATCCGGGCCCCGGCCTTCCGGACGTCCCGGGCGATGGCGAGCGTCAATTCCTCGTCTTCGACGGCGCAGGGACCGGCGATGAAGACGAATCCCTCGCCGATCCGGACGCCGCTGACGGTGACGGTCTTTCGCGTCATGGTCGTGTAAGAAAAGCCCGTCCCGGCTCGCGCCGGGACGGGCTTTTGAGCATCTGCGTGTACTGCTTAGAACTCGAACCGGACGCCGAACCTCCAGATGCGGGGATTCAGGATCTCGTTGTACTTGCGGTTGGTGGTGTTCACCCAGCTGATCTCGTCAGGATCGCCAGTCCACTGCACGCCGTTCGTCGTGTAGATGTCTCCGTAGTAGGCATCATAGGCGCGGTTGAGGATGGCCGAGTTAAGCAAGTTGAACACGTCGGCCATGAGGTACAGCCGACCGGCGCCGATGTTGATCCTCTTCTCGAGACGCATGGTGAAGTTGTAGAAGGTGGGCAGTGAATCCTTGGTGGCTTCCTGCATGTCGATGCTGGCCCACTGGCTGGATGGATTGGGAGCGTCGTCGTCGTAGATGGAGAAGTAGTTGGGGATCTTCCAGCCTTCGCGGGCGTTGAACGTCCCGGAGATGTCGAAGCCAAAGGGGAGCTGGTAGAGGGCGCTCACCTTGGCCATCCAGCGGGTGTACATCAAGACGCTCGTCTTGCCGCTGGCGCCGCCGCCCCATTGGCCGTAGGGCTTGCCGTCGGACATCCACTGGTTGGTGGGATTGAGGAAATTCGTGCCCCAGTGGTTCCTCTGGTCCTGCAGCGTGACGGACGCGTTCATGAACCACTTGTTCGACAGTCTCTTGTTCAGGACGAGGTCGATACCGGCGTAGGTGTTGTAGCTGTTGTTCTTCTTGACCATCCGGTAATCGGTGCCGACGGTGGGATAGTCCGCGGTGGGCAGCCAGTAGTCGCGTCCGCCCGCGTCGCCTGTGCTGTAGGAAACTCCGCCGATGTTCATGGTGTTGGGGACCGTCCCGGCCACTTCGTACCAAGGGCCCGTCGTGTCGTCCACGATCAGGCCGGCGAGCTCGGGATAATCGTCTCCGTAGATGTCGGCCGGATAGTAGTTCCACCAGCTGTCGAAATTATCGTAGCGGCGGTAGGTCAGGTTGAGGGCCGCGGAGAAGTCGGCGACGAGCTCGCGCTCGAGGGTCAGCAGGATCTCGCGGGTCCGGGTGGACGACTTGACCTTGTCGTTGAAGAAGAAGGTCGTGATGTTGCTGTAATCGAGGGCGGTCTTGTTGTCCCAATCGTACCCGGAGTAGTTGCCGGCCCTGTAGGCGTTGCTGCCGTAGCCGCCGACGAGGGCGGCGACAGCCTCGGCCGTGTAGGCGCCGCTGTCGTTGAACAGGCGGTAGACGCCGTACGGATTGGCGCCGCCGCTCCAATAGCTCCAGTACATCTCGCCGAACTGGACCAGGTTGTCCAAGGCGTTGCCGTTGGCGCCGTCATTCCACCAGAACCGAGCGCTGCCGCCGGTCCCGAGGGGGCTGGCGGAATTGTAGCCCGTGCCCATCACGTCGCCGTACTGGGAGAGAGACAGCTTGGCCACGGTTTTGCCGTCGCCGGCGACATCCCAAGTGACGCCGATGCGCGGCGAGAACGTGTTCCACTGGTAATTGTCGACCGCCTTGACCGCGTCAGCCGTGACGCCGGGAAGGATCTCGGCCATCGCCGTGCTGACGTTGGAGGGGAAGACCATCTGCCAGGCGGCCTGCTCGGTCGGGACTGTCGCGTAGGTGACCGCGCCCTGGGAGCCCTTCTGGTTGTCGAAGCGCAGGCCCAGCTGGAAGGTGAAATTGCCCTTGACCACCGTGTCCTGGAAGTAGGCGGCGATCTGATCGGCGACGCCGTTGTCGCGGCCTTCACGGAACCAGCTGACGTGCTGCCAGCCGGCCATGTCGGCGACTTCGCGGTCGCCGTCGTTATCCGTGTCGATCTGCAGGCTGTTGTAGTTCCGGGTGATGGTGAAGTCCTGGAAGTTGCCCCAGTGGTGGGCGGCCTGCTTGTGGGAGTACTCGGCGCCGACCTTGAACTCGTGGGACATCCCGAACAGCGTGTCGTTGAAGTAGCTGGCGTTGACCTGGTAGTTCGACCGCGGCCGGGAGGCATAGTAGGAACCCCAGCTGGTGCGCGTGCCGGACTTGTAGGCAACGTACTTCGAGTTCCTCGAGTCGTAGACGACCGGATACTCCAGGCCTTCGTCGGTCATCGGGACCCAGCCGAAGCCGGCGTCGTTGAAGGAGTACTTCAGGGACAGGTAGAGGTTGTTGCCGAAGACGTGCTCGTCCTGCAGCTTGATGATCGGGCTGCCCCAGTAGTACTTGCCCCGCTGGTGGTCGCCTTCGGGCTTGGCCACCGAGGCGTTGCGCCCGAACTTCTCCTTGCCGCCGGCCGTGACCAGGGCCTCGAACCGGTTGTTCGGCAGGAGCTGGGCGTTCAGCTTGAGGTTGTAGTTGCCAAGGATGGTTTTGTCCTGGGTCTGGTAGATGGTGTAGACGAAAATGTCCTGGACGCCGTAAGCGCCCCACCACCACAGCTTGTCCTTGATGATCGGGCCGCCGGCGTTGAAGCCGAAGTCCTTGATGTTCTGGATCTTGTTCGTGCCGATGACGCCCTGGTCAATGAGCTCTTGGGTCAGGTTCTTGCTCTGGAAGAACCCGTCGGTCAGGTAGAACCGGCCGGCCAGGCTCATCCGGTTGCCGCCCCGGCGGGTGACCATGTTCAGGGCGATGCCGCCCGTCTGGATGGTGACGTCGGCCGCGCCGCCCGTGGTGATGTTCAACTCTTCGAACATGTCGAAGTCGTAATACAGGGCGGATCCGCCTTGCGCGGCCGGGTCGGTGATGTCGATGCCGTCGACGGCCCAGATGTTGTTCGATCCGACATAGCCGTTGTTGGCCATGTCGCCCTTGGCCAGGAAGCTCGACTGCTGGCCGGACTCGTTGCCGCCGATGTTCTCACGGTCGAGCATGATGGACGGGGCCATCTGCATGACGACCCAGGGGTCGCGCGCCGAAGGCAGGGACTGCATGGCCTCCTTGTCGATCATCGCTCCGACGGTGGTCTTCTTGGTGTCGACGACCGGCGTCATGGCGATGACGGTGACCTGCTCTTCGAGCGTTCCGACCTCCAGGACGAGCGGGATGTCAACGTTGGAACCGACGTTGACGATGATGCCCGTCTTGGACGACGGCTTGAACCCGGTCAGCTCAGCCGTGATCTCGTAGCTGCTGCCGGGAGAGAGGGATACGAATCGGTATATCCCCGTGTCCCCGCTGATCGTCGTCATGGCCGCGATTTGCGCGCCCTTCAGGGTGACACTGACACCGGGGAGGGGATTCCCTTCCGTATCGGTGATCTTCCCATAGATGTTTCCCGTTCTGACCTGTGCCGAAAGCGTGACGGCGAACAGCAGCAGGGACAGAACGATGAGAAACTTCTTCATGAATGATACCTCCTGTCGATGCTTAACTTCTTTGTTCTGAGTGGTCGGCCACTCGCCCATTCTCCCCGTTCGGGATGCCGCGAGTCATTATCACCTCCCATCGTTTTTGGGATTATCGACTTGATAGCCAAACCGGTTCTCCTTCTATATTATGTTCAGCAAGTCCCGTGCCAACCGAACCAGTCCGTCTCAAGGCGATTTTTCTGTTTAATAGCAGCCATATACATGGTCCCGGGAGGGTGGAGAATAACGGCAGGGCTTCAAATAATTGAATATCGTTCAATTATTTGGATGGAAAAGGGCTATTTGGAGAGCTCGTCGATGAGCTTTTTGATCTCGGGTTGGTCGGCATTCAGGCTGAGGGAAGCCCTGTAGGCCAAGAGCGCTTCCGCCCTGCGGCCCAGGTTCTGGTGGCACCTTCCGATGTTGTTCAGAACGCTCGTGTCGCTGTTGTACATCCTGTTGGCCTGCTGGAGATCGGCCAAGGCCTCCTCGTATTTCCCCTGGCCGATGAGGGCCTGGCCCCGGATGACGTGGAACGGGAATTGCCTCCGGTCATCCTGACGCAGATCCTCGGCGAGCCTCAGCGCCTCGTCGAACGCGCCGATCCTGTTCAAGAAATTCCCGTACCGGACGACGCCGTCCTTGTATTCCGGATGGAGCCGGTAAGCTTCCTCGTAGAGGGCCTTGGCCGCGGCCGGCCGGCCGGTCTTCTCCGACTGTTCGCCGAGCATGTAGCGGAAGAGGAACTGGTTGGCCGCGGGAATGCCCTTGGCATTGGCGATGGGATGTCCGACCGCCGTGGCCGGGGAAACGGTGAAAGTGCCCGATTTCTTGTCGAGGGCGGTTCCCCCGGGTCCGATCAGGCTGACGTCGAGCTCGTAATAGTCGGGCTCGAGATCGGCGGGCGGGATCATGTAGGCGACACTGAGGCCGCGGCCGGTCGTCGGGACGTCCAACCGGACCGTATAGTTCCTCCGGACGGGGTCGGTGGCCCGGAGACCGCGGACCTCGATCCTCGCCTGGCCGCCCTCGGCCAGAGCCGCCGTGACGTTCAGGACGTTGAAGAGCACGGCCACCCCGTCCTGCGAGCCGAACGTGTTCTTGGGGTCGACGACGAGCTTCTTATCCAGGACCTTGAACGGGATGTGGACGTCCCGCGGGTAAGTCTCGAATTTGTAACCGAGGAAGGGCCCTTCGATCGACGGGGAGGACTTGGCCGGGGGGACTTCCAACGTCTGTTCGAAGAGGCTGAACTGCTTACCCACCGTGTTCGTCAGCAGCACGTTCAAGTCGTAGGTCCCTTCGGCGACCGGGAAGGAGTCCTCGATGGCCAAGCCGTTGGCCTTGACCCGGTCCCAGGCGTCCTCGGGGAAGTAAAGGGGGAACTCGCGGCTGTATTGGAAGACGATGTCATCCGCCTTTCGCAGGCTGACGCTCATCTGGAAATTGCAGTAGAACTGGCTTTTCGGATCGTAGTAGTCGACATTGATGTCGGTCGGGACGATCGAGAAATGGAGGAAGCGCAGGCCTATGACCGGGTCTTCGACCAGGGCCGTCGCCGCGTAGCTCTCGACGAAGTTCGTCAGGTACTCGGTGGAGACGAGGCCCTTGTAGTCGAGGAAATGCGTCGCGTAGGCGATGTTGACGTCCTTCTTCGGGGACTCCAGGATGTCGGCGAGGAGGATGGCGTTGCGCGGGGACGGCGACATGTTGAAGCCGAGATCGCCGGGGACGCGGGTGAGGGAGATCTCGGCCAGGGTGGGGGCCAGGTCCATGATCTTGTCGTACAGGGTCTCGTAGTCGAAAGGGTCCCCGATCTCTCTCTGGTTCATCAGCAGGCGGGTCGGGCCGTCCGAAACAGGGTCATAGAGCTTGTATTCGCCGACACCGCCCCGCTTGTAGAACAGCAGGATGAACTGGGGCGGCAGGCCCCGCCGCGTGTCCCCGTAGAAGCTCCAGGAGATGCAGGGGACGATCCCGAGCGAGGCCTGGAAGTCCTCGACCCCCTGGGGAGGGCCCAGGATCATGTGGATGCGGCCCATGTCGGTCTGCCAGCCTGCCCGGTTCGTGGCGCGGCCGTAGTGCTCGTTGACGTACTTGAACCTCTTCTCGATCTCGTCCTTGTACTCGTTTTCGGGAGTCCCCGGGGTCGGATCCCGTTGTTTCCAGAACGTCTCCACGAAAACTTCGCGGTCGCTGTCGTTGACGAGCCTGAGAAAAACGTCCTTCTCGACGGGTTGGATGATGTAGGCGACGAGGTTCAGCCACTCCTGATACCGCGGCGGAAGGTCTTTCTCGGAGACCTTCTGTCCCCAGGCGGGGAGCGTGGCAAGAGCGCAGAGGACCGCCAGGCCGAGGCTAAGGGGGCGTCTCATCATCGCGGCTCCTCTGTGGATGGCGTCTTTCCGGCGACCTTGATCTCGAAGATCTGGCGGATCTTCCCCGTCGTCCCTTCTTTCCCTTGGATGATCACGTCGACGAAGCTCGTGCCCGGATCCAGAGTCCGGGCGAAACGAAGGCGGACGGTTTTCAAGGACGCCTCCTCGGCGACCGTTGTGACGATCGACCGGGCGTCCAGGAAGCTCTCCTTGGTCGCCCCGCCGTCGCCATAGATGAAAAAGCGGAACCTCAGGTCTGCCTGGAGCGCGCCCGTCTCGTTCTCCCGGAACATCAAGCCCTTGGCGGGTATGCGGATCTCGATCTCCCGGCTCGCCTCGTCATAGACCAAGTCGAACTTGACGAACTTCCGGCTGAACACGTCGTCGGCCCGGATGTAGCGGCCGAGCTTCATGAGGTCCATGGCGCCGAAGAAATCGCCTTCGTAATCGGTGATCCGGTACCGGCCGTCGCCCTTCTCGTCGGTGAATTCGACGGCCAGCCGGTCGTCGTAATAGCTCCACCAGACGACGAAGCCCCGGATCGAAGAGCCGATCTGGGGCGGGAAATCCTCGACCTTGTTCGGCGGGCCCATGAGGATGTAGACCCGGCCGCGGTCGGTGTTGTAGCCGGGACCGCCTTCCTTGTTGAAGCGCTTGCTGGCGTATTCGACGCGGGCCTCGAACTCCCTCCGGAATTCGTTGTCCGTCGTATCGGGGTCGGGGTCCCGCTTGAGCCAGAAGTCGGCGATGAACTCCCTGCGGCTCCCGGCGTCCGGCAGACGCTGGAAGATCTTCGTCTCCTCCTTGGTCATGATCAGCCGGGCCGTCCTGTAGAATTTCTCGCTCTCGGGATCGAGCTTGGGCTTGGCCGCGGCCAGCCCTGCCGCGGCCAGGGCCGCCACGGCGATCAGGATCAGAGGGGCCGAGCGCCTCGGTGACGTCATGCGGTCCCTCCTCGCGTTCGCGGCGCGGGCCTCATTTTTTCTTCAGATATTCGAGGAAGCCCCTGACCTGCGCGGCCCTCTCGGACTCGGCGTCGATCTTCAGATAGTCCTCGAACGAGGCGATGGCCTCGGGATTCTTTTGGAGGTTCAGGTAGGTCAGGCCGAGCTGGTAGAGGGCGTCGGTCGAATCCTTCTGTTTCTCGACCGCTTTCTGGTAGAACTTGAGGGCGTCTTCGAACTTGGCGTTGTTGTAATAGTTCGTCCCCAGGTTGTAGAGGACGGTGGGGTCGTCGATCTTCTCGAAATCGAGCTTGCCGTACCACTCTATAGCCTTGGCGGAATCGCCCCGGTTGGCATAACAGTTGCCGATGGCGATGACGGCGTTGGCGTTCTTGGGATCTTTCTCGAGGAGCTTCAGGTAGTTCTCCTCGGCCAGGTCGTATTTCTCCTGGGCGAAATAGGTGTTGCCGACGTTCATGAGGATCGGGTAGGCGTCGGGGAATTTCGCCAGGATGTCCAGATAGAGGGTCTGGGCACCGGCGAAGTCCTTCTGTTCGAAGAGCTCGTTGCCACGGGTCAGGAGGTCCCTGATCTCGTCCGTGATGATCAGGCCTTCGACCTTTTCCAGAACGATCTCGATGTCGGGGTTCTTCTTGTTCTCGGAGATATCGACGACCAGCTTCTTCGGCGCGTAGCCGATCTTCTCGAAATCGATGTTCCAGCCGCCGCTCCGGATCCAAGCGGCCATCCACCGGCCGGATTTATCGGTCTTGCTCTCGAGTCCTTCCTGGGCCTTGATGGAGAACAGTTTCACCCGGACCCCTTCGATGGGGGCGCCGGCCTGATCCAGGACGCGCCCGCCAAGGCGGCCCTTGCCCTTCCAATCCTGGGCGGAGAGGAAGAGGGCCGAGACCAGCAAGATCCCGCAGATGAGAGATTTCCTTTTCATCGCGACCTCCTATCCATGCCCCCTTTGGGGAACGGGGTCATAAACACCACCGTTCTCATTCTAACACTAACGATCCTGAAAATAAAGCCGGCCTTCCCCCTCACGGACCCCCGGTCCGGATCGAGGAACTTGGCGGCACAGGCGGCCGGAAAGCGCCGTTCGAAGTCGGCGGCCCCTCTCAGTGAGTGGCACGTTTTTTGCTTTCTCTATATAATGACGATAGGCTGAGAAGAGAACGGATCAGGAGAAGAGCATGAACCCGAGAATGGCCCTCGCGACCGGCCTGGCCGGCATGATCCTCGGAGGCTGCTTGCCGGCGATCGCAGCCCAGGAGACGTCGGCTTCGCCTGCCCGGACCGTCGACGTTCGGGTCCATGTGACGACCGGCGGGCGGTTCCTGGACGACCTTTCGCTCGGGGAATTCTCCATCCTGGAAGACGGGAGGCCTCAGGCGATCGGCTCCCTCGCTCTCGTCCGCGGGGGACGTGTCGTCCGCAGGGAAGGAGAGGAGACCATCCCGATCCCGGACGAGCGGTCTTACGTCCTGCTCTTTCAGGCCGTGGACTGGGACCCCAAGCTGGTCCAGGTCATCGATCATCTCTTCACCGCCGTGCTCAAGCCCGGGGACACCATGACGCTCGTCACCCCGGTCAAGCCCTACCATCTCCAGAAAGACGCTCTGGCGCTGAAATCGAAAGCCGAGCTCTCCAAGGGCATGCAGGACGTCCTGCGCAAGGACATCCTCGAGGGCGGCGGAGAGTACCGGGGGCTGGTCAACGAGCTCAGACGCCTGACCAAGGCCATCGGCGGGAACACGACGACCTTCCAGGAAGATATGGAATCCGACGTGACGACGGAAACCGAGGGCGGCCTCGGCCTGGAGTTGCAGATCGATCGTTATCGCCAGGCGCTCATGAAAATGGAGGGCATCCGGCTGGTCGATGAATCCAAGCTCCTGGCCTTCGCCGCCTCGCTCAAGCCCCGGCCCGGGCAGAAGACGGTCGTCCTCTTTTACCAGAGAGAATACCGGCCCGAGATCAGCGGGGCGACGATGAACCGGCTGATGGGCCTCTATCAGGACAATCCGGACATCATCGGCAACCTGATGGACCTGTTCCAGTTCTACAAGCGGGAGAAGACCTTCGACGCCGATATGGTCAAGAAGGCCTTCTGCGACGCCGGCATTGACTTCCACTTCATCTTTATGGAGAAGAAGAACCAGCGGATCTTCGGCGCGACGATGCGGGAACAGTCCGAGGACACCTTCCCCGGATTCGTCGAGATCGCCAAGGCGACCGGGGGAACGGCCGACAGCTCCCTGAATCCGTCAGCCGCGTTCAGGCACGCCGCCGACATCTCCGGCGATTACTATGTCCTCTCCTTCGCCCGGGAAAGCGGTCCCGCCGACGGCGGCTTCCGGAAGTTCGACGTCCGGGTCGCCCGCGAGGGCTGCAGCGTCTCATACCCGCAGGGATACTACGCCAAGTAGTCCGCCGGGGCCCGCGCGTCAGAGTTTCAGGGTCAGTCCGGCCCGGGTAAGGAGCGCCGTCAGGAACAGGATGACGCCCGTCATCACGGCGGCGTTGAGCATGCCAGCGAGGCCCCCCGTCCCGTAAAAAGGCCAGAGGATCCGCCCGAGGTCGACGGACAGCAGCCCTCCGAGGAGCGCCGCGGCGCTTCCGATCAATCCCGGCAGGAGATAGGCCAGGAGCGGGTTCCTCCCGGCGGGAATGAGGAAGTCCGCCGCCTTCTTTCCTTTGCGGACGTCGAGGACGATGTAGAAGAGAAGGAAGGCGAGGCAGCAGATGCCGGCCGTGGCCAGGGTGTAGGATTCTGTGCCGCGGATCTTGCTGAATCCGTGGAGCGGGCGGAGGACGAACCCTGCGAGAAGGAGCGCCGAACCCAGGATCGCCAGGAAGCGGATGCGGACGCGCGGCCCGGTCTCTTCCGTCCCCGGCAGGAAGAGCGTGCCGGCGAGCATTCCGGCCGTGACGACGGCCGCGTGGGAGCCGAAGAGGCTGCCGACGTCGAGGAAACCGTCGACCGGGCCCAGGAAGGCGAGGACGCCGTGCCGGCTGCCGATGTAGAGGGCCGTCATCAGGCCGATAGCGCCGGTCAGGACCGTCCTGTCGCCGCGGCTCGTCAGGAAGAGGAGAGCGCCGGCGAGATAGCACCAGCCGATCATCCCCAGAATGCCCCACCAGGAGGTCTGCAGCCAGACCGTTTGGCCGTCCCCGCCCCGGCCGCGAAACACGGCAAGGAGGGCGACGAGGAGGACCGCGGCGGCGATCTTCAGGAACGTCAGAAAGCGCTTCTTCCGGGGCGACGCGTCCTTCGGAACGACGGTCCAGAGGGCGAAGACGGCCAGTGTGGCCAGGAAGTACCAAAGTCCCTTGCCCATGCCCGCGGCCGCGGCCGAGAACCGGTCCTCGTTCACGAGCAGGACGCCGAGGAAGAGGAGGGCCAGCGTGCGGACGAGGACGTGTCCGACGAGAGCGGGCGTTTTCTCGCCCCGGTCCCGTCTTTTGGCCAGGGCCAGGGGGATGGACACACCCATGATGAACAGGAAACCGGGGAAGACGACATCGGTCAGGGTGAAGACGTCCTGGTCGGCCGCGGCGTGCCTGAGGACGAACGGGATAGCCTTCATCCCGGCGATGTAATTGACGAAGACCATGGCCAGGATGTCGAAGCCGCGGAAGGCGTCGAGGCTGGCGAGCCGTTCCCGGGTCGGCATCTCCGGCCTCCGTTCCCTCACGTTCTCTTACGCCGTCCCGAAGTCGCGAGGACCCCGCGGACGTAGCCGACGGATTCGGCCAGCCCCGGCAGGGGTTCCCGGCCGTCTTTTTCGTACTCGAAGGCAGCCGTGCCGCAGTAACCCATCCCGCGGAGCGTCCTCAGCACACGCGGGATGTCCACGACCCCCCGGCCGATCTCGACGGCGACGCCGGCTTCGGACGCGGCCGTGACGTCCTTCAGGTGGACGTCGAGCAGACGCGGTCCGCAGGCGGCGGCCTCGGCCGAAGGATCGAGGCCCGAGCGCCGGCAGTGCCCGACGTCGAGGCACACGCCGATCCGGGGATCGAGCGATCCGATGCGGTCGAGGACCGACCGCATCGGATCGCTCGATCCCCGGATCGGCGTGTGC
>Ga0116202_10001806_pt1 | contig 12570 bp, 7 predicted proteins | sample LakKivw325mmetaG_FD_94479 | JGI IMG/M metagenome (GOLD analysis project Ga0116202, IMG submission 94479) | Anoxic lake water microbial communities from Lake Kivu, Rwanda to study Microbial Dark Matter (Phase II) - Lake Kivu water 325m metaG | ecosystem: Environmental > Aquatic > Freshwater >...
GGATAAACCTGTAAAGAAAATGCCTCCGGCCTTGGTTTGATCACAGGGATAAACACACCTGTATCCGGATATTCATAGGCTCCCATATCAATCCTGCCATCCCGGATGCGTGCATGCCCGGCCATATCCGTTGCAGGTAAAATAATGGTGTCCTGGTCCGGTGTCACCAGGTAATAGCTGCTATCTTCCTGGATTATATAAGGCGGCTCCATACCCGGCACATACATGGGTGTGCCTGTATTGATGCAAGGTGAGCTGTCTGAAAGAGCATAGGGATAATCCCCCTCTCCCTGCCATAAGGGGTCGGTATTCAGTATCCCATCCCCCCAGTACATTACAAAACTGCCGGCAATATAAAATAAATCATCCTTACCTCGAAACAATGTATTATAAGCATTCATGAAACACGGATCGTATGGTGGTGGATTATATACTATGCACTCATAAGGCAATGCCGGATTATATACTATTGAATTATAAATATCCAGCCGACTTGAATAGCTTAATGCTAAACTGCCCATGTTTTGTAAACATGTGTTATCACCAATAGTTGCATTAATTAAAGTAACCCATGGACAATCTGTTAATCCTACACAAAATGCACTTGGATCAGGGGCCGGATAGGTACAATGATTATTAACAATTACTAGATTCTTAAAAATACATTTAGGCTCATTGGGATAGTCTTGGCTACCACCAATAATTATTTCAACACCATAACCGGCATAAATATTTGTACTTCCTGTGCAACCCTGAAAATAAAGATTTTTAAAAATGTGTTCCTGTGTTGTTGCAGATGGGCCCCAATCACCTAAATTTGGTGAACCAATATTATTGATAAATTCTACATTTTTCATTATTAAATTATCCGAATGACCACAATACAATCCACAACCTGCCGTGCCTCCTTGACACTCTTTGACAATTATATTCTCAAACACTAAATTTATATCTTCAATCGAATAAAGACAACCTATTTCCGAAGCTCCTGTACCAGGTTCTCCGTAAACAAAACCGTAACCCCGGTAGAAAGTCAAATTCCGAAAAGTAATGTTCCGTTCCAATTTACCACCGTTGAAATGATAAATTGTATTTTCCCCGTCCAGTATTGTATTTTCCATGTTTTCACCCTGAATTGTAATGTAACTCCGGAATCCTAATGGAAATTTTTCACCGGTAAGAAACGGTGAATATATACCGTTGGTTAAATAAATCGTATTTGGATGAAGACTGTCCACTTCTATTTTGCTCATAGCATAGGTAAGTGATTGTAACGGATCACCAGGAGTCAAACCGCTATTGAAATTACTACCATTTGGATTCACATAAAGATCAGCATCAACCGACTCAATTTTATAATGTTGAATATCTGTCATGATATCATGCAATTGGTATCCATAAGAATCAACAGAACTTATATAGAAATGATCTGGTTCAATAACGGTAAATGTATCAACGACAACATCTAATGGAGGACACTCGTGAGCTTTATTTAGATCACATCCTCTTGCAGAATAATTCATGTAAATATTGCATCGATGTATACTATCAAAATTAATGGACGCCCCACTAGCCAATTCAATTCCCCCACCAGCCATAATAGCATAATTATCATATATTTGAACATTTGATAAAAATATTACACTGTTTGAACAAACAATTCCACCTCCAGTAAAAGTTGCAAAATTATTTTTTATGATACAATTTATAATTTTAGGATTTGAATCTTTAATATATAACCCGCCACCATTAGTGCCAGGTGAAGTAATAATGGAATCATTCCCTGAACCATTTTGAATTGTAAAACCACACAAGGTGGTTGTTTCATCCTCCTCTGAAATGATCAAAACCACACTACCTTGGTGATTACCATCTATTATTGTATGGTTTATGTACCATTCATTCTGTTCGCACAGGTACCTGCTGCATAAAACAATATTCTTTCCGTTGAAATTGAGGTTTTCATAGTATGTGCCAGGATAGACCAATACCGTATCGCCGTTTTGTGATGCATCTATACCTTCCTGTATCGTAAAATAATCGCCCCCGCCGGTTTGATCTACCAGGATCACCTGCGGGAGCGAATTGAAGGTTAAAAAAACAAAGAATAAACAAATTGTAAATCGCATGATATTATAAGCGTATTACTTTTAACGTTTTAACGTCTTCAGGAGTTTCAACAACGATCATGTACAATCCCTCCTTTGTCAGATTACCTGTATCATCCCTTCCATCCCAGTAAAATGTGTAATTGCCTGACCGGTAACTGCCTTCAACAAGGTGTCTGATCTCCACACCCTGTGCATCAAGGATGCGTATGGCAAGATAGGTATCCTTGTTCAGCACATAATCGATCTCAGTCCGGTTGTTGAACGGATTAGGTTGCACCGATAACCGGTCAATGATTGTTTCTTCAAGTAAGATCTGCTTACCGGCATCCTCCTTCTTGAATGATACAACATACCAATCCCGGTGATCTCCGGTGGTGATCTTTCCGGGCTCCTGACGGCCTGTGACCGGATTTAAGACAAGGTAATCCTTTTTCCCGACAGGAGCGCTTTTTGTTCCGTAATAGAACTCAAAATCAAGGTATTCACCTTGTCCTGTCGTGTCAAGGTAGGCGTTGATCTGAACCATTGTATCGCCGGGAAGGACCGTTTCGGCGCCATAACAAACCGTATCACTGAACACACCCACTTCCAGCGGCATATCCTCCGGATCGAGCTCAACAAATATAGGTATGTAATCGGCTTTTTCTTCATAAGTAAAATAGCTTGTCTTTTCATAGCTCTGAGCCATCATGTGAAAAGCGGATCCATTCCATTGAAAGGAGCAATCTTCGGTACACCTCACGTTCACCATGTCGCCGTATTTCAGGGGTGTTACTTTTGGAGTCTGATACCATATTCCTCCAATCTTGACCATCGCCCAGTACTGTGTTTGGATAAGGGTCATTTTACTCCAGACTTCAGCAAACGCATCCTGTGCCCAGGAGGGTTCAGTCAGGAAATATCCAATCCAGTTATCTTTATTGGGCCCGTACAAATCTATCTCCCAGTCGGGACGAAGTACGGTTCCAGGACAAGGAAGAATACTTTCTCCGGTATTGTCCGTCTCCATCTTATAACCCCGGTCGCTATAAATATCATCCAGATAATTTGATTACCATCCATATAAAGTGTTATATTCTAAATCAGTCATATATGGAGGGTATGCAATCCAATGTTCAATAAGTAAATAAGATGGAAACGGGTCGACATTTTCGAGGAAATCGATGGCATCGACCGGGTCATTGGTTTGGTTGTCGCGGTCGAGACGCGGGAAGGAGAGCCAGTTCCAACCTTCCTGAAGGGTACGGACCTCATCCGAACAGTCGATGGCGCTGACATTACTCAAAGATATATTGCCGCAATATACTCTGTTATCGGTCGAATTGAGGACCATTCTCATGCCACGACCCGGGTAAGGAGAAGCGTATACGAGGTTAAGGCGTTGATCAAGATCCACCAAAGAACAGATTTGGTCGGTTTTGCAATCCAACACAAGCATTTTACATGTCGGATCATCATTCAGGTAGTCAAGCTGCATATAGAGCCGGTCATTATAAGGATTATAAAGGATACTTCGTACATCGATATAATATTGGGTAATATCGTTTTCATCAATATTATAGATTGTAAAATAGCTCCCTCCCAGAATATAAAGCTTGCGCTCATTATCAACCTGTCTGAACTCCATGTAGCGTAATAGATTGTCATATTGAAAATATATATATTGTACATAATAGTTATTCCACCCACTCACTCTTATCCTGCATAAGATTGGCGTTTCTTCATAATTAATACAATATAATACATTATCCGTTGCATCATAAGCAAGAGCTCCCGGGAAAACAGAAACACCGATAGGATCACTTAAATCTAAATTATTAAGGTCAAGTGCAACAATATCTCCTCCCAGGCTTGGTTGTCCATACCCCAGATAAAGAATATGATCACCGTCAAATGCAAAACATGTAACTGGTCCCGGTATATTTATGTTGCTTACCGAATATGAATTGGTATTTATTATATCCACACATGTATGACTTGCCACGGGATTTGCCGCGGTACATGCGATTTTACTATGGGGCAAAGGATAAATATCTCCGGGATCTCTGATTCCCTGAGTGATTTCATCCACAATCTCATCAGTTTCGCCATCTATGACGACAATTTTATCTTCATTTTGACTGGTCACAAATATTTTATTAGAGACCGGATCATAAGCACATGATTTCAAGTTGTCACCTACAGTCAGAAATTTAATATTTTGATTGGTTGCGCCATCGATAATTGCAATGAAACTGCTGTCATTAAAAGTTGAGAAAATGAAATCATCATTACCGTTTTGAATAAAATAAACCTTATCGTTTTTTGTATTAAAACAGCCGGACCAACTGGCACTCCCTGCCTGAAAATATTTGTCGAGGTATGGAGTTTCAGCTTCCGTCACATCCACTAAAGTGCAACTACCGTCAATTGTATTTGCCGATAAAACTCCTTTCGTATCATTCAGGGTTAGTTGTCTGCTTTGAGCTCCGGCTAATTTACTTTGTCCTAAAATATCATCAGATCCCGGGTCGATAATGGTCAGTTTATCCAACGTACCTGCATATATGTAATCGGAATTAACCAATAGGCTTACATAACTTCCGGTTGCAAATAAATCTTCCAGCGCATAGTATTCCACAACTTCAGGTGTATCGTCGATAATGACAATTCCCCCTTCCAAATATGGAAATCCATAGATTTCAACATCATTTACCCCGGTATAATAAACTTTATCATTTTCGGCATTGTAACCTCCCTGATAAGTAGCTAAAAAATATGGCACAGTTACCCAGGTAATGTATTCACCGTTATAACCATTAAAAATGGAAATATGTTGATTTTCGTCAAATAAAAATCCAACACAAAAAAGTTGACCATGTGATTCATTAGCTGGAATTGATACGATGGTTTGGGGAATATAATTACAATTAGATGATTGAATCTCTTGCATCTCATCATTTGCATACCCGTATGTTTTAACTTGACCATTATCAAGATATCCTGATCCGGCGGCACTAACCGCCAATGTTAAATAAACACGGGTTCCTGCTGAATTCGTTGAAATATCCGTTATCAATTTATTATCAATATTAAACTGATATATAAAAACACCATCCTCATCATAAACATCGATAAAACTTTTTACCATTAAATTTTCTTTATCATAATAACACAGAGTACGGAATAGACGATCAATAGTAGGGTTGTAATGTAAGCTTGCATGTAACATATCAAAATATTGAACTGCAGATCCGTTATCAGGAAGTTTTGTATCAGTTTCCCCGTCTATCACTACCAGTTTACCATCGTCAGTCGCACAAAAAATCCTATCCGAAGATTCTACATAGACCAACCTGTTTTCATATCCTTCGATGGTTATAAAAAACAATTGATTGTTATCTGCGGCGTCCGAAACAATATGATCTTGAATTACTGTATTCGTTTCAGCATCCACGATCAATATTTTCCTGCCACCATATAGATAATACTTTTCGTCTGTCGGATTATAGCATACATCGTACGGTAAACAACCTCTGTCTGCATCCGGTATCCATATATTTGAATTAAGGACATCATCACCAAAGGGTTCATATGAGGTGAATGATGAACTTGTAACAGGTGCAGTTATTAAAGAATCTCCCGTATATAAATAAGAAGACAGCATACAGCTATCGCTTGTATAAGTTTCAAGCATATAACAGTTCGGTGCAATTTCAACGGTTCTGCAAATCGTATCATACCCTTGCCCAAACAGGAGATTTAAGGCGGTGAAGGTCATGATAAAAGTGAAAAGAAGTGCATTCGTTTTCATACTCGTAAATTTAAAGGTTAATGAATAGATTACCAAGAAAATATTAGAAAATTTAACTGATTGTACGTGCCGTTATCTAACAAACTAATATTCATTAAATTATCCCCGTATGATGTCCGAATTGTTACGCAATATACGACCAAATGAATTGGTGCTTAACGGATATGACCGGTTACGGTAATTATCATTAAATAAAACTTAATATAATTAGATATGACCGGATATGACCGTTTTGTCAGGAAATTTAAAGACCGTTTATGTACTTCCATCAATGATCATCCTGAAACCCTAAAATCCGCACAAGCTCATTTAATACCCGGGGCCAGAGAATACGCGAATTCTTTTCATAGCCAAGGTCCTTTAAAAGATGATAATATCTAACATTAAGATAACTTTGTAAAGTAGAGGGACTGACATCTAATATTCTTGCCAGTTCTTTCTTTCTTAATGGTTTGGTAAAAGGTTTATTCATTGTCGTATATTTAATATGAAGTCGTTTTTAATTGAATTATCAATATGAATAGCTTAGTCCGGATTATTTTATCTCTATACCCTTATATACCATTTTATACCAAAAGGTCGGGATGCAACTTGAAATTTTTTTATAATTGAGTTTTAAAATTTAATCCCGGACTGATATTCTTTGCATTGATTTTTCATTATTTTTGAATAATGAATCTTCTTTAACCTTAATCCCCAATCATGAAAAAAATCTTTACTCTCATCATTTTGCTTTTCCCGATCTTCGTCCTTCACGCCCAAACCATCCACTTCGATCCTGAGAACCTCTCGGCAACAGTTGGCCTCCACTCTACCGTTACCGTCACAACTGTCATATCCAACACGGGTGATGACACGCTGTCGTTCAGCTTTCCGGGTTATGGCGACCGCGGCATGGGCGGACCCGACAGCTTCGGCGAGGACACCTTCATCACCTCGGTGATGCCTGCTGCAGGCCAACTGAATCCCGGTCATCAGGAGACGCTGCTTATCACTTACAGCTCTGTAGGCAATGAACCGGGGGAGTATCATGCCGACCTGAAATGTGTTTCCAATGACCCGGAGCATCCCGAATCCTTCACGCATCATACCATGAACGTCCAGGCTCCTGTTCAGGCAGGATTCGAGGGTTATGTGACTGATGCCGTTACGGGATTACCCATTCACGAAGCGAAAGTCACCGCCGGGGGGCATGATGTCTTCACCAATGACAACGGTCACTATGAGCTTCCTCTGGAACAAGGCACCTATACCGTTCATTTCACGCATGAGGGTTACGATACTGTCATTGTGGAAGATACCGTTGCTGTGGAAGGCTTCTCGCCTCTGGATGTTACCATGTCGGGTTATTATTCCATATACGGTCGCGTCAGGGCAGGCGACAACTGGCTGGAAACGGGATTCGCCTATGCCTACAAGATGGCAGAAGGAATCGTGGTCGACGTGTTTGCCGAGATGGTGGAAGGCGAAGGTAACTACCAGTTCAGCGGCCTGACGGCGGCACAGTATATCATCAAGGCGGAGCCCAGCCCCAACTCGGCATACTATGGACTCTACCTGCCTACCTATTACGGCGACGTGCTGCACTGGGAGGAGGCCACTGTCATCAACCTCACACAGAATACCGACGGTATCTTCATCCACTTAGTGCCGGCGAGCACCTCACAGGGACCGGGAACCATAAGCGGTATGATCGAGGACGGATACCATGGCCCTGCGCCGGTGTATGTCCCTGTCGTTCTGGAATCGACCACCGGCGATTTTGTAACAATGACCTATTCGGGCCCGGACGGATTGTTCTCCTTCGTCAACCTGGCTTTTGACACCTATAAGCTCTACGCCGAGATACCGGGCAAGACGACCGTGCCCATGGCCGTCACCATCGATGAAAACAACACCAGCGTCAGCGGCATCACCATGGTTATCATGGAAGGGTCGATCATCTTCATGGCCATCGATGAATACGAACTCTCCGGCGTATTCTCACAGCCATACCCTAATCCGGCATCCGGCTCTCTGTCGCTCGACTACTGCATGAAAAGCGCGTCACCACTCTCCGTGGACATCCTGGATTTCACCGGCAAAACAATATCTCATCATGAATTGGCGGATGCCGCATCAGGACGCATCGTGCTGGATATTCATTCCATACCGGCAGGGATGTATTTGGTGAGAGTATCGACAAATCATGGAACGGTTCTGAGGAAATTCACCAAAAATTGATCTTATGGGAAATGAGAAAACTTTGAACTGATGATTCTCATAAATTGGAAATAATTTTATTTTTAAACATTGCGTTCTTTGCGCATTCCCTGCGCCCTCTGCGGTTATATAAAAAGATGATTTTGAGATAATAAGAATAGCATATCAATACAAAGTAGATATTAATCTGTACCACCGTATTTAATGGGCATCTGTAAAATGTACTATAATGAAAACCAAACATAGACTCCGTTCGGCAATGCTGCTCTTTTGCATCGGCTTCCTGGCCTTATTTTTCGCAGGCACGACGGTAGTCATCAAAAGCAATACAGAAATGAAATATGATTTCACGCCTGTGGATGTGCGGTCACGAAAAAACAATTACATCGTCATCAAGGCGCACAGCACGGGTGACACGCAACCGCGTCTTTTTGTGAGCTATGGCGCAGGCAATCAGAAAAACGGCGGCGTTGTTCTTAAAGCCATTCGACAGGGCGATACCGGCGACTACATCATCCGTGTGAGCGCACAGGATCCTTGGTACCGTTACGATAATAACTGGTTGAAGCTATACTCCGAAGGCGGCGACACCGAAATCGTTTCTATTCAGATATCTTCAGGCGATTGAAAGGAAAATACCATGTTGGAACACTACTTCAATAAGTTCAGGCAGAACACCATCGGCATCGACCAGATCTTCTCCACCCCTTACGGTGAGAAGACCATCGTCTATGCCGACTGGATCGCCAGTGGCAGGCTTTACAGACCCATCGAGGATAAAATCGCCGGCACTTTCGGTCCTTTTGTTGGCAACACCCACACCGAGACCAGCGAGACTGGCACCCTGATGACCAAGGCTTACCGTCTGGCACACCGTAAAATCAAAGAGCATGTCAACGCCGATGCTAAAAACGATATCATTATCACGTCAGGCTTCGGCATGACGGGTGTCGTCAACAAGTTCCAGCGCATCCTGGGCTTGAGGAGCACCGATGTGCTGTCGCGGCACCCTGTTTTCAATAATGACGATCGTCCCGTAGTCTTTGTCACCCACATGGAACACCACTCCAACCACACATCGTGGTTCGAGACTAACGCCGATATCATTCAGTTGCAACCCGACAAAGAGCTTCTCATCAACCTCGAAGAGCTGCGCCGCAACCTGGAGTTATATAAAGATCGTAAAGTCAAGATAGCCTCCATGACGGCCTGTTCCAACGTCACAGGCATCCGTACGCCATACCATGCCATGGCGCGCCTGATGCATGAATACGGAGGCCGGCTCTTTGTTGACTTTGCCGCCTCGGCTCCTTATGTCGATATTGACATGCATCCTGCCGATCCGGCGGAGAAACTCGACGCCATCTTCTTCTCGCCCCACAAGTTTCTTGGCGGCCCCGGCAGCTCCGGCGTCCTCATCTTCGACAGGTCACTCTACGACAATCCTGTCCCCGACGATCCCGGCGGCGGCACCGTCGACTGGACCAACCCCTGGGACGAATATAAATTCATCGATGACATCGAAGCCCGCGAGGACGGCGGCACGCCCGGCTTCCTGCAGGCCATCAGAACGGCTCTGGCCATCGAGCTGAAAGAGAAGATGGGTGTGACTCCTATCCTTCAGCGAGAAAAAGAATTGCTGGATATTGCCTTCCGGGAACTCGACAAGGTGCCGGGAATCCATATCCTGGCCAACAATGTCAGGGAACGCCTCGGGGTCATCTCCTTCTATATCGACGGCATCCACTATAACCTCGTCGTCAAGCTCCTCAACGACCTGTTCGGCATCCAGGTGAGAGGCGGCTGCGCCTGCGCCGGAACCTACGGCCATTACCTTCTCGACGTCACCTATGATCATTCGAAGGAGATCACCGGGAAGATCAACCATGGCGATCTCTCCGAGAAGCCCGGGTGGGTCAGGCTTTCATTGCATCCAACCATGACCGATGAGGAGATCTTCTTTATCACCGCTGCGGTCAAAGAGACAGCCCTCCACCACTCAAAGTGGGAGAATGACTACATCTATAATAAGCACACCAACGAGTTCAGGCACGCCGACGAGCCTGAGGATAAAACCTCAAGGGTGATGGACTGGTTTAACCTGGAATGAAACGACGAAAATGTGGCTGTCTATGTGGCTTCCACTTTCTTCTTTTCCATGCCGAGGATCCATCCTATGACACCTCCAATCAAACCGCCTAAGGCCGTGCTGATAACTATATCGACAATAACTACCGGTGCATCATACAGTTTCATGGAAGCGACAAAGAATAAATCCCCCATTAATATAACGAGAAAGCTTAGGAGTAATCCTATCAGCAATCCGTTGCCAAAATTCTTTACTCCGGCCCAACGCTGGAAGATAAATGCCATTAGGAAACTCCATGTTAATTCGGCTATGATCAGAGCTGCCAGATTGGGCATCTCACGCATCAGCCCTTCGTATTGTGTAGTATGAGCGGCATAGAAATCCATCAGCAGCACGCCGTAGATTAGCCAGCCCAGAAAGAAGAACAGGATGCATCCGACGATGGATGCAACGATCAGTCGTGTTAATTTTGTCATAGGTTTAATGGTTTTGGTTAGCAACAGCAAGTTAATAAAAAAAACATATCAATTACAAAATATCACCTATTGTGCTCTAGTGTGCCTAATGTGGTTGAAAAAAATATTTACCACATTAGTCACATTAGGACACATAGGAATTTTAGCAAATAGATTGTTAATTTGCTGAATATAATTCTTAATTACCAGTACCATGAAAAAAATCCTTTTATCCTTTTCACTGATTGCCTTGCTATTTTCCGGTACCGCACTTTATGCCCAATCGCACGAGGTGACCTATAAAGTAACCCGCATCTTCCCTCTTCCCGGCGATGGCGGCTGGGATTACCTGACTGTTGATGATGCCGCCGGCCGGCTGTTCGTCTCCCACGGCACCATGGTTCAGGTCGTCGACCTGAAAAGCGGAGAGCTTGTCGCGACGATCCCCAACACGTTCGGCGTGCACGGCATAGCCCTGGCGCCGGATCTCAACAAGGGCTTCATCAGCGACGGCCGCGACTCATCAGTGACCGTCGTCAACCTGAAGACGCTGGCTCCCCTCGCCACTATCCGAGTCACCGGCAATAATCCCGATGCCATCCTGTATGATCCCTTTACCAAACGGGTCTTTATCTTCAACGGCCGCAGTGCCGACGCCACCGTCATCGACGCCAACAATGACAGTGTCATAGCCACCATCCCTCTCAACGGTAAGCCCGAGTTTGCCGTGACTGATGATAAGGGCAGCATCTATGTGAACCTCGAGGACAAGAGCCAGGTAGCACGTATCAACGCTAAAACGATGAATGTGGAGGTGTATTGGCCGTTATCGCCGGGCATGGAGCCCACCGGCCTGGCACTTGACAACGCCACACACCGTCTTTTCTCAGCCTGCGCCAATACCGTGCTGGTGGTGCTGGATGCCTTCGACGGTCATGTCGTCGCTTCCCTGCCTATCGGCGAAGGGTGTGACGGCGTCAAATTCGACCCGGGTACGAAGCGTATCTTCTGCTCCAACGGTGCCGGCACACTGACGGTCATACAGCAAAAGACTCCAGACACCTATACCGTCCTGGGTAACTTTCCCACAAAAGAGGGCGCACGCACACTGGCCGTCGACACATCAACGCACCGTGTGTACCTCTCTGTCGCCGATGTCATGCCCGCAACAGGAAACGAGCCGGCCAACGTGCATGTACGGCGCCTGCTGAAACCCGGGACGTTCAGGGTGCTGGAGATGGGCGGGGAATAGTTTCGAGCTGCGAGTTATTAGCTGCGAGCCGTTTGAGGGTGAGGGGGAGAGGATTGGGCGAGATACGATTTTACATTTTCGATGTTCGAAGGGTGAAAATTATCACCATTTAATCAGCACATCAGCTAATTGGCTAATCGGCTAATTGGCTAATTACTCTCAGACCTGTAAACCTTATGACTGCCAACCGCCAATCCCGCCTTTGGCGGGACGTCGCCTCACTTTGTTCGGCTCCGCTGCCTTTTCCTCTCACCCACCCTCACCTGACTGCCAACTGCCAACTGCCAACTGACTACTCCTCCTTCACCACCTTCACCTCCGAACTAAATTTCCCGTCGACCATCAGCCGGCAGATATACGCGCCTTGTTTTACCCTGTCGCCATTATCGGCTGTCCCGTCCCAGTTGATGTCGAATTTGCCGGGCGGAATGTGTGAATCTATTAAAGTGGCTGTTTTACTTCCTGTGATGGAAAAGATATCAACTTTAGCATGGCATGACCTGATTGAGGCGAATGACACGGTGGTTTTATCGGAGAAAGGATTTGGATAAACCTGTAAAGAAAATGCCTCCGGCCTTGGTTTGATCACAGGGATAAACACACCTGTATCCGGATATTCATAGGCTCCCATATCAATCCTGCCATCCCGGATGCGTGCATGCCCGGCC
>Ga0116202_10001807_pt1 | contig 12567 bp, 14 predicted proteins | sample LakKivw325mmetaG_FD_94479 | JGI IMG/M metagenome (GOLD analysis project Ga0116202, IMG submission 94479) | Anoxic lake water microbial communities from Lake Kivu, Rwanda to study Microbial Dark Matter (Phase II) - Lake Kivu water 325m metaG | ecosystem: Environmental > Aquatic > Freshwater >...
GCCTTCCGGATGACAGCCGGCTCATACGGCAAAAAGTATGCCGATGAGAAAGGATTCAATGTAGTCTACTATGATACGTATCATTCTGAAACAACGGATCTCACACCTCTATTAACCAGAGCAAAGGCCACTAGTCCCACCATATATTTGAATGCAGGAGTCTACTCCGACGCAATCCTGCTCATGAAACAGATGAGAGAACTTGACTTCAACGTCAAACTCGTCTGGGCAGGTACGGGAACGGTCTTCCCGAGTTTCTATGAATCTCTTGGCAAATATGCTGAGGGATGCGTTACATGCACCCAATGGGAAAAAGGCATAAACTACGAACAGGACTTTGGACCAAGCGCCAATGAATTCTTGGATGCATACCAGAAAGAGTATGGGGAGATACCCGACTATCATGCTGGAACAGGTTATCAGCAGGGCTTAGTAATTCAAAGAGCAATGGAGCTGTGCGATGACCCGCTCGACTCAGACGCGATGAGAAAAGTTGCTGGTGACATGGAAATGACGACCTTCTACGGGAAATACAAAGTCGACCCGGTTACAGGCTGGCAGCTCAGTCACAAGATGGGCGTGGTTCAGTGGCAGAATGCCGAGAAGGCTGTAGTCTGGCCTATGCTAGCTGACGTCAAGCCGCTAGTCTATCCTATCAAGAAGTGGTCTGAGAGATAGAATACAAACTTTTGGAAGCTCCTTATGGGTCTATACGAAGAGGCGTAGAGTAAATTCATCGCAACGAACGTAGTGAGAATCAATAAAAACCTTTGAGCATTGTCAAACGACACTAAATATGACAGAGAGATGAGCGTAGTGATCATCAGGCCACCAAAACCCAAGAGGATGAGCGCTTGAAGAGAGTAACGGTACCAAAGAGCCTTTCTCGCATCTCGTCTCAATTCATCAAGCGTTACTTTATCATGTTGACTGTCAATGTTCTTTCACAACGTCATTCGTGATGATGGAGGACAGAGAGGTCTCCTCATTGCGTTTTATTGCTTCATACTTCTTCCTTAGCAGTGTCTGATAGTCAAGGCCAAACGTATCAGTCTCGATTCTCTCCAACAATAAGTCGGTGACATTATCTTTGGAAGTAAGGTAGCTCAGCCAATTCCACAACTCTTCAATCTCTCGGGTTGTTTTGATGAAAACGACTTCTGGCATGAACATTCGCCGACAGACGTGAATTCGTTACCTACAATCAAGATATACTAGGCTGCCCTCATTATTGTGTTTCGTGTCAGCGAACCTAACTATTGTGTGTGTGCCATAGATGGTGAGAGCACCTCGATTTGAACTATTATGATTTGGTGGGTTCCTTCAGGATCCCACTGCATCTGTCCATTAGACTAGGAACGGCGTCTGGTTGAGATAACTAAGCATTCAAGGTCATTTCTATCATAGGTAGAGTTCTGCCTGCACTAACGTTAGTATGACGGTCAGTAAAGCTCCTGCTGCGACTTGGTTCACACTGTGTGCTTTCAGCTTGATTCGAGCCCAGCCCACAGGCAATAAAAGCGCAAGGAAGGGTAGCATGCATGCTCCATGCTGGTGGATGAGAAATGTTGCGGGGCCCGCTACACCTGAGGCGTGTATACTGATCTTCCAAAACTGAGTTATCGCCAGCATCATCAAGGAATTGACGATATAGCACGCCATAAGGGCAGCCAGGCTTCTTGGTGCCTGAAGGAGTGTCAGAATGACGAGACCTATCGCATAACTTGTGATGACGCCGATGAACGGTTTGGTCCTTGTTCTCCTAACTGAGGCGTAGAAGTCTGGAATGATCCCAACCTTCATCATACCGAGCACTATGAGAATTGGCAAGAAGGATCCGAAGAAGGCCGATACAACAAAAAGTAGCAAGGCTGAGGGTGGGTTCAGCATGAAGATAAGTATCGCAAAGGCGTACAGGGCAACAAGAGGCGCATTCAAGATCGAAGATATAGCTTCAGCAGTCATCCGCTGTATGTTCTTCATCTTGACATCTCTTGGCTGGTGCTTGTTGGGTCTCAGCCTGCGTGAAGGCTCTCCGTTAAGAGTTCGTGTCGTCTTGCAAGGGCATGCAGTGCGGCTGCAGCTCTCTCAGGTGATGAGAAGACCGGGATTCCCATCGAGTGCATCTTTGCCTTCTCCGCTTCCTCGACCTCTGCACCGCCAACATAGCAGACCACTACTGGCTTGTCGGTCTTCTCCACAATTTTCTTCACAGCCTCGGCTGCGCGAGGAAGAGGGTCCGCAAATATCGGCATGAACGCGCTGATGTTATCGTCGTTGAGATTCTCTTCCATGACCAGCTGGAACGCTTCACTTGTAGTAGTTGTCACGTCAAATGGGTTACTGAAGACACAGTGACTAGGCAGTAACTGCCGCAACCGCTTCTCTGCGCTCTCTGAGATTGATGGGAGTTCCAGTCCGAGCTTGTCAGCAAGATCAGAGGCCAGAATACCAGCTCCGCCTGATGACGTTACTATGAGTGCGCCTCGTTCCTTCGGCAACGGCAAGAATGAGAGGGCCTTCGAGAAATCATAAAGCTCCTCCAGACTGTTCACGCTAAGTATGCCCGATTTTCTGAATGCCGCCTCGTAGATCTCGCTTCTTCCAGAGAGCGATCTCGTGTGCGAGCTTGCGGCTCTGATGCCTAGTTTGGTTCTGCCGCCTTTCAGGGCTAAGATCGGCTTCTTCCTTGAGACCTCTGAGGCTACCTCCATGAATCTTCTTCCGTCGCCAACACCCTCGACGTATACTGCTATTACCTTGGTATCAGCGTCATCAGCAAGGTACCTGAGAAGGTCTACCTCATCAACATCGATCTTGTTCCCGAGGGAGATGCACTTGCTTATTCCGATTCCTTCCTTCTCAGCCCAACATTCAAGGGCCGTGCCAACCAGTCCGCTCTGGGTTACTATCCCGATAGGTCCTTTCTTCTTGACACCGACCCACATCGACATTCCAACGTGAGGATTATCAACTCCAATGCAGTTCGGTCCAACCAGTCTAATTCCAGTCTCTTTCACGATCTGGGTGAGGGTTTTCTCCAGCTCTTCTCCTTCTTTACCTGATTCGCGAAAACCTCCTGAGATTACAACAGCTGACTTGACCTTCTTGCGGCCGCACTGCCTCAGAACCTCTGGAACTATTGCGGCAGGTACAACTACCACAACAAGATCAACGGGCTCAGAAATCTCCTCGACAGATGAATAAGTTCTTAGGTCGAGTATCTCTTGGACTTTAGGATTGACTGGATAGAGCTTCCCTTTGAACCCGGACTCAACCAGATTCTTGAGAATAAGATAACCGACCTTCTCCGGATCCCTCGATGCTCCCACAATAGCAATTGAGTCCGGCTCAAAAATCGCCTTTATAGCCTCGTCTCTCACAAGAAACTCCTCACTCGGGAAGTGCGGAATATCTGCGGCGCTAGGCGCCCGCGCGCTATTTCTGGTCCTCATAACATAAGACTTTTGGGTTTACTCCCTCTGCTCATCCCTAGGAACGCCACCTAGAGACCGAGGTCGCATGTCTCCCTTATCGAAGGTAGAGAGACCTGTCATTGCTCTGGACAACGTCTCGCTTGAGCGCGAAGGATTCAGAATACTCCACCACATCAACTGGAGAGTATACCCGAACGAACACTGGGCAATCATCGGAGAGAACGGCGCTGGGAAGACTCTTCTCTTAGAGATAATCGCAACCTATCTGTGGCCCAGCCGCGGCAGAGTCGAGGTACTTGGGAAGGAATTCGGCAAGGTGGAGTTGCAGCGCCTTCGCCAGAAGATCAGCTGGATAAGCTCGGCACTAGAACAGGAGCTGCCACAGCGACAGTCCGTGTTGGAAGTGGTTCTCGCCGGCTACTTCTCGACTCTGCGCCTATTTGCAAAGCCCCCAAGACGAGTCGTCCAGCGGGCACGAATGCTCCTACATCTCGCAGGCCTGAAGCATCATGAAAAGCAGATATTCGCCACCTTATCGACAGGTGAAAAGAAACAAGCACTAATCGCACGCGCGATGCTGAAGAAACCCAGCCTCCTTGTTCTGGATGAAGTCTGCGCGGGCCTAGACCCCGTAGCAAGAAAGAACTACCTAGACTCAGTAAGAAGGCTGATCAAGAAGGAACCAGACATCAATGTACTCTTTGTGACTCATCACCTTGAAGAGATCTTCCCTGAGATCACCCACGTTCTGGGCCTAAAACATGGGCGTGTCATATTCTCTGGAAGAAAAGAAGTTCAGCTGACGCCGAAGAACATGAGCGCCCTGTTCAATGACGATGTGAGACTGAGGAAATCGAATAGTGCCTACTACTTGGAGGTCTATTGATGGTGCGCACACACAAAATGGATTCGTTTCGCTAGCGCACGTTGCTAAGGATTAATACCCTGCGTGGACGAGATCATCATCATGCCTGAGACAGGAAATCCGTTAGAAACAGCTGAGAGAATAATCAAAGAGATTAAACTGTCTCCAGAGAACATCGGTGCATATGAGGACTGTGAGATCATCACAGATCTGATGGATGAAGATATGCTTAATCAGATCAATGACCAAGATTTTCGAAGACTATTGCATGACATGAGAAGACTCCATTCAGAAGTCAGAGAATGAACTGTCCCGTCTACTTCAGTATGGCAAGAGAACTATTTAGGAAGATACCAGACGAGAACTACATCCTCAGATATCACGAGGTCGAGCAACTGAGCAGGAGAATTAGAGAGCAGGAAATTATGCAAATCAAAGATGTTAAGCTGAGAGAGACGCTGGAGAGACTGAAGCATATTCACGATGATATAGCCATAAAGAAGGCCAACATCATCAGAAGAATGAACCTGTACTGAGAGGTCAATAGCAGGCGCTTTGCTTTCCTTCTCTTTCTGCTCTGCGAGCCGTTGACAAACAGCAAATGATTTGCACGTGTCATATCCCTTGGTGAGCACACCACCCCACCACCACTAATAGAATGCGGCTCAATTTCTCGCAGGTCTTATCACGCGATACTGCTCTGACCCTACGGTACCGGGGGGGTAGGCGAGAAGGGGGTGTACCCGTGTGTCTGTGTCTCCGTGTGTGCGCGCCCGTCTAGCTCAGTCCAGAGATGTCCGCGTGGATGTCCACGCCAAAAACCAGTATCTACGTGACCACACCAGAACGCCAGTTCTCTATATCCTCCTCGCCAATAGGCGAGCACCAAATTTTGAGGAGTCCTTATGTTAACAGATCATTTCTCACGCTATGCCTTGCCTGATCCTTCCATTTCGATGTCCACTGTTACCGGAACACCTTGCCTCACACTTTGCGTAACAATGCAAAAGTCTTCAAACAGTTCGAGGCATCGCTTCGTCTTTTCCGCATCCTCCTCTGCAAAGGATGGATGAAGTTGCACCTTCAGCGAACCGATCCTGAGGCGCCCCTTCTGATTCCTTCGGAACGAGGTCTCAACGGTTGTTTCCATACCTTTGGCATTCAGTCTTGCCTTAGCAAGACAGAAAAGCAGACTTGAGCTCAGGCAGTGCCCAATGGCAGCTGACAACAGACGTGAAGCACTGGGGCCTGAACCTTTCCCTACAGGCTCCAGCTCATCCAAAAACAACTCTGGAAGCTTTGGCGAGTCGAATCTTACCTTGAACCTGTAGCCGTCAACTCTCTCCAGGCGGGTAATGAAGCTCTCTGGCTCTGAGGACAATGAACACACCAACAAGAGAACCGCTGGTGAAACAATAAGTCTACCGGGCACACTCGGACTTCTGAACAAGCCTTTTCTAACGTTGACGGCTAACGGCTAGAGAAAATTAAGCCATAGACCAATTCAGGCATGCAAGAATGAACAGACCCTTCTGGACGATATGCATCACACACATGTTCATCGAAGTCTTCTATCTCACGCAAGTAGCTCTCATTCCGGTCTATGTGCGCGAGTTCCAGCTTACTCTGCTTCAAGCTTCTCTTGTGGCTACTGTTCCTGGCATTCTTCAGCTTGTACTGAATGTTCCGTTAGGCTTCTTGGTAGACCGGTTCAGCACAAAACACTTCCTTTTCATCTGCATGTTGATGGAAGGGGTCTCAGCACTCGCCCTGAGCCAGACCAGCAACTTCTGGATACTGGTAGCAGGAGTCTCAATAATGAGAGCGTCCTCCCCAATCTACCACATATCCGGACTGAGCCAGATAAGCAGAATCGTCAAGCCTGAGTCTATGAGCAGATCCATAGGCTACCATAACACTTTGGGAAGCCTAGGCGCTGCCGTAGGCACACTGAGCCTCTCCATCATCTTGTCAACGGTAGGGTGGAGATGGCTCTACTTGTCTTGGGCTTTTCCAATCCTTGTTTGGGGTCTTCTAGTACTCAGATCACCTCAACTGGGGTCAATGACTGTAAGTAAACCTGTTGAGAGGAAGGTCAGCACTTCGCGCTTAGGCGCAGTAATCTCTTCAGGCTTCTTGGTGTTCCTGGCAGTGATCGCTCTGAGAGAGGCTGGAATAATAAGCATACTAACCTACATGACAACGTATCTTGTTACATTGAAAGATCTCTCACCCGCAATGGCCAGCTTGATCTTTGCAGCAGGCCCATTAATGGGAACGCTAGCCTCTCTTGCTGGAGGATACATAGGAGGGGCCTTCGGATCCAAGAAAGCTCTCAGCTTCACACTCCTCGGTTGCGCCATCACGCTGACGTTACTGGCTGTATCCTCGCAGATCTACCTTCTAGCATTGATCTACATACTGTACACAGGAGCCAGCTACATGGCCTATGTACCTATGAGCACGATGGTGGCGGAGATAACACCACCAGAGAAGAAAGGACTTGGCTTCAGTGCCTACTTCTTTACTGAGATATTTGTGACCGCCTTCACGCCAACCCCGGCGGCAGCATTCATTTCACTCACGGGAATAGGCTACATCATTCCCTTCAGCATACTGTTTCTTGCAGCCAGTTTCGTCTTACTTCAATTCATCTATCGCCACAAGTAGCCGCTAGACCTTCTTGAGCACGCTGAAGGTAGCCTCGTGAGTATGAAACGCGAAAACGTGCGTTTCTGACCAGAGGACACTGCATATATAGCGCTCACACATTCTAGGTCGCATCACGATTCGAGTTGAGCATGTTGAAGAGAACCTACACGATCGCAGTCATAGATGGAGACGGAATCGGCCCAGACATCATGAGGGAAGCCAAGAGAGTACTGAGATCAGCACAGGAAAGATTCAACTTTAAATTGGAATACGTCGATGCGCCGATGGGCGATAAGGTCAAGAAGAAAACAGGGGAACCGGTGCCCAAGAAATCTCTGGAAGCATTCCTAAGATCCGATGCAGGCCTCAAGGGGCCGGTCGGCGAGACAACAAGAGACCTCGTAGAAACATTGAGATTCAATCTTGACCTATACGCTAACGTCCGGCCAGCCAAGTCCTATCCCTCAATAACTCCTCCAGCACTGCGACCAGACATAGACATGATCGTAATCAGGGAGAACACTGAGGGGCTCTACCGTTCAATGGAGAACGAGGTTATTCCAGGAGTCTGGACGACAGCAGGAGTGTACACCGTGAAGGCCTGCGAGAGGGTCTCGCGCTTCTCATTCGAACTTGCCAGAAAACGGCTTAAGAAAGGCGGCAAGGGGGAGGTCGTCCTAGCTCACAAAGCCAACATCTTCCGAAAAACACATGGCATGTTCAGGGAAATATTCAGAAAAGTGAGCAAGGAATATCCTGATATCAAGTGTAGAGATCTGTATGCGGACGCTGTCTGTGCACTCATGGTGAAGGAACCGCACAAGTTTGATGTTGTAGTCGCAGAGAACTTGATCGCTGATTTGCTCAGTGATCTTGCTGGACAGATAGCAGGGGGACTAGGCATGACCGCAGCAACAAACTTCAACATCGAGAAGCGTCTCGGATACTTCGAACCTACCCACGGCTGCGCATACGACATAGCGGGAACCAACAAGGCAAACCCCTTGGGACAGATATCCTCAGCTGGACTGATGTTAGATTTCTTGGGAACCTACCATGAGGACAAGAGATTGGCAGATGCGGCTGAAGCCATTGAACTTGCCGTGAAGCAGTACCTTACAAGCTCAAGTCGTGAGGAACTGCCGATTGAACTTGGTGGAAAAGCCGACACAGAAGCAGTGGGTAAGGCCATCTTAAAACTAGTCACGCACCACTAATCAAGACCCAATATAGAACAGGCTCTTACCAGAGTGCCTGCAAAAAAATCAAGGATGAGCTACTTCTGTTCCTTGCCGCACTTTGGACAGAAAGTAGCTTCAACGGGGATCTCTGTACCGCAGGAAACACAGAACTTAGCCTGAGTAGATGACTTGGCTTCAGGTTGAGCTTCTGTGTAGTGAAGTATTATGTTCGGCGTTAGATCTGGTCTACTGTCAGTCAGGAACATCAAGTAGTAATTCACGTAGGCTGTTGCGTTCAAGTACCTTCTTGTGTGTCTGTAGAGCGTTGGGCTTCTACGTCCAAGAATCAGTATGTACCAGAAGTGCAGAAATGTGGCTATGCTCGCCCATAGTCCCCATAGCCAGAAAACTATGCCTACAATTATTCCATAGAAGAATCTGATGATTAGCTCTACTCTTGCAGCTTTCTCAGCATAAGGCCACAGCTCCTTAGTTTCGCTTGAGTCCATATCCATCGGACTGAACTCATCGTAATTGGATTTAAGACTTCAATTGGTGGATCTTGCTGCATCGGCAAGCGGCCTCGCACTGCTGGTCAGGTTGCCTCACCAGAAAATCTGCTGTCCTACACTACTCTTGAAATACGAGACCAAGCAACAATATTTGAGGTTGCCATTCCAAATGAAGATCTTCAGATATGAGAATGTGCCTGCGAAGACTGAAGCAGAGGGAGCAAGAGGCGTTCACGTACGGTGGCTCATAACAGATGAGACTGGCGCGCCGAACTTCGCCATGCGACATTTTGAGATAGATCCGGGAGGCTTCAGTCCACTTCACAGTCACTCTTGGGAACATGAGGTCTTCATTCTTGAGGGTGAGGGCACCATAACCAGCCAAGACGGTAAGCATCCTCTAAGGTCGGGAGATGTGATATTCATAGCTCCAAACGAGGAGCATCAGCTGACTAATACAGGACGGAAAACCCTGAGTTTTCTTTGCATGATACCTAATATTCCGAAAGAAGATAGATGAAATCTTGTACCTGGAACCCCGCGTACATTCACTGTGTGGCCTGCCCGCAATCCTAATATGATAAGCAATCGAATCACGACAGAATACAGGGTGACGTTAGCATGGAACTTAAGGGAAGTCAAACGGAGAAGAACCTGCTCGCTGCATTTGCTGGAGAGTCTCAGGCAAGAACGAGGTACACATTCTTTGCCAGTGCAGCAAAAAAGGAAAACTATGAGCAGATCTCCGCCATCTTCACTGAGACGGCTGACAACGAGAAAGAGCACGCTCAACTCTTCTTCAAACACCTGAAAGGTGGAGATGTCGAGATCACGGCGAAATATCCGGCGGGAATCATAGGAACAACTGCTCAGAATCTTAAAGCCGCTGCCGCCGGCGAGAAACTGGAATGGGGAACGCTATACCCCAACTTCACAGAGGTTGCGGAGAAGGAAGGGTTCAAGGATGTTGCAGGCACTTTCCGCCGCGTCGCATCAGTTGAAGCCCATCATGAACGAAGATATCTCAGACTCCTGGGAAACGTGGAAACAGGTCAAGTATTCAAGAAACCTGCGACTGTGAAGTGGAAATGCCGCAACTGCGGGCACATCCTAGAATCTAAGGAAGCCCCGCCAAAGTGTCCAGTCTGCGATCACGTCCAAGCATACTTCGAACTCTTCTGTGAGAACTACTAGACAGCCGGAAGGAAGCCACCAGGCTCGCACACAAAGAATTCGGAATCTCGATCGAGAGTACTCTCATCGGGGCAGTGTAGCCAGTCGCGCAGCCTAAGGAACTGTGTCGAAGTTTACTCTGAATTCCTCATTGCTGAACTGAGGAGGCTTGAGCTGGAACTTACCAATCTCCTTTATGTTCTTAACATGTGTTCCTCCGCAAGGTATTCCTTGGAAGCCCTCTATTATCACAATCCTCAGGTCTCTATCTTTAGGTAAACGATCAAGACCTGAAATCTCCGATAAGAGAATCGCCGCTTCCTCCTTTGTTACTACTCTGGCGGTGACATCCGCTCCCTTTGCGATAAGCTCATTCTCCAGCTGCTCAACGGCTCGAAGCTGCTCCATCGTTGGACATGCTCCACCGTATCCAACGTAGCTGTCTTCACCAACCCATGAATCAGTACTCTCAAGCCGCTTCCCCATTACCGCCGCCAGACAATTGTCAAGCAGGTGGGCCGCGGCATGTCTTCTCATGCATCTGTATCGTGGTTCCCATTCTATGCTGAGATGAGCTGGGCCTATGCATGTCTCTCCTTGGATGCTCTTCCCCCAGTGGACTACAACCTCCTTCGCGAACATCACCTTCTTCACATCAAAAACGAACCCTTCACTGGCAATCCTCCCTACGTCTGACGGTTGCCCTCCCGATTTGGGGTGAAAGACCGATTGATCTGTCATGACGTAGGTGGCTTTACGTTCATCTGGCTCCACCTTCAATATGTTGCAGGAGCTTTCTTTGAGGTAGGAATCGTCTAGGTAGAGCAGGCGTGTCGGAGGCAGACCCTGCACGAGCTCTGTCAGCTTCATCTCTTTTCACATGTAGACATTGGATTTCTCTGGAGATGTCTCTTAAAGGATTGCTCAGCGAAGTTGTGATCAAGACTCGTCAGATCGGCCGGGCCGTATCGCAACCAAGACGGAGGCCCAGAGTGCAAAGAGGGCCATGGTAAGAAAGAGCAGAAGGCTACTGTCTGAAGAATCTAACAGATATCCCAGCGTGAAAGGTCCAAGGATTATCCCGAGGTTCAGGAAAGCATTCATGACTCCCAGGGCCAACGCACCGTTTTCCATTCCGAGAACCTTCCCAGAGAGAGCGTAAAGTGCGGGTGTGACGAAGGCTACCAGTATCCCCAGTAAGAGGGTTACGGGTAGGAAGTACGTCGATGAGAGGAATGGGAACGAGAGAAAGATCACAGCTATCAGGGCGCATGAGATGGTAGCGAGCGATCTTCGCCGGCCCAGCATGTCTGAGATGTGGCCGGTCAAGGGTTGAGCAAAAGCACCAAACATGATCGTGCTTGCCAGCAGACCAGAGAACTCCATGGAAAGATCGTAATGCTTGACAAAGATAGTCTTCCCCCATGTTGTGTAGCCTAAGGCCGCCATATTGAACAGTGCCCAGCCCAGTCCCAGAATCCATATATGGATGTTCCTGAAAGGCTCAACAGACAGCCTGCTAGAGCGCCTGTCTTTCTTCTCAGTCGTCAATAGCAAACATGCTACTAGGGCTACTAAGTTGACAGCGGCTGTGACCAGGATGGAGGATCTCCAACCGTAGATGGATCCAATGGCGCCAAGAAAGTTGAACGCTACAATAATGCCTGAGGGCATACAGATGCCGAATACTCCCATAGCTAGTCCCAATCTGCCTTTCTCAAACCACTGGAAAAGCAGGGTCGCTGCAGCTACCACTGCTACAGCCCCGCCGACTCCCAGCAGAAGTCGACTCATTTGCAGGATGAAGAAGCTATCTGATGACGCGGATAGAACTGAGCTAGCAGCGCTAATCGCCAATCCCACGGTCAGAAGCGTCCGCACTCCGTACCTTCCGATCAGAAGGCCTCCCAGAATCGATATGAATAGGCCTGGAACAGCCACGAGCCAAAGGAGAGTGCCTGTCATTGTGAAGCTGGTACCGAACTCTTGGATTATCATGGAGAATAGTGGGGGCATGGCCTGCATGGAGAAGATGAAGGCGAACCTTGCCAGAAAGCTGACTAAGAGCGCTCTCGATTCGCCAGAGTAAGGTTTTGACAATGTCCATCTCTCAATTGGCAGTTGCGAATTCAGGCTGAGATGTTAGCTGTTCCTTTATTGCATTTCCTTTGCGGAGCCCCAATCTTCAGTGACTAGTAATCCTGACATTTTGGGGTGAATCCCAAGTTTTCGAAAGCTAAAAGAGAATCTGAGAGAAGAGTCTCCGATCAAAAGGGGAAAGAGGACAGAGGCTATCTCTCAGACCATTTCTTGACAGGATAGGTTACCGGCTTGGTCCGCTCTCCTAGAGGCCAGATGATAGCCTTCTGATCATTCTGCCATTGAATGACACACATCGTGTGGCCTGTCTGCCAGCCTGTAGCAGGGTCGACCTTGTACTTTCCAAAGAACGTGGTTAGCTCAATCTCGCCAGCGGTCCTCCTCATGTCGTCAGAATTCAACGGGTCTTTGCTTAGCTCCATGCATCGTTGAAGGATGAGACCTTGTAGATATCCTGTCGCTGACTGGTAGTCTGGAGCATCTTTGTACTCTCTCTCATATGCCTCTATGAATTGGTCGTGGGTCGGTCCGTATTCAGGCTTGTAGATGACCCCCTTCTCCCACTGACTGTAACTGATGAAGCCGTCAGCATACTTTCCAAGTGTCTCGTAGAACTTGTTGAGTATAGCCGCTCCTCCGGCCATGCA
>Ga0116202_10001808_pt1 | contig 12566 bp, 10 predicted proteins | sample LakKivw325mmetaG_FD_94479 | JGI IMG/M metagenome (GOLD analysis project Ga0116202, IMG submission 94479) | Anoxic lake water microbial communities from Lake Kivu, Rwanda to study Microbial Dark Matter (Phase II) - Lake Kivu water 325m metaG | ecosystem: Environmental > Aquatic > Freshwater >...
CTCCAAGTCCAGTCCGTGATGCTTAGAGAACCAATCCAGGATACATCATTATAGCAAAAAACAACTGGCCGCACCCTGATCGGGCACGGCCAGCCGATACGGAAATCACGTTCGAGACGTGTCATTTCGACCGCAGGGAGAAATCCCCGGCCAGGAGATTCCTCACGTTCGTTCGGAATGACATGGGTTGTCGTTCGGAATGACAGATGGTGTCGCACGGAATGACAATGGTAGTCATTCTGGACAACGAGGGCGAACGCTACATCATTCCGCCCATGCCGCCCATGCCACCCATACCGGGCATTCCACCGCCCATGCCACCCATGCCGCCTCCACCAGGAGGCATCGCGGGCGGACGATTCTTCTCAGGCTTCTCCGCAATTATGGCTTCTGTGGTCAAGAGCAGCGAAGCGATGCTGCCTGCGTTCTCAACAGCCGCGCGAGTGACCTTCGCCGGATCGATGATACCTGCTGCAACCATATCCTCGTACTCGCCTGTGACTGCGTTGAATCCGAATCCCTTCTTCAGTTTCTTCGTCTTCTCAACGACAACAGACCCATCGGTTCCAGCGTTGGCCGCTATGCGGCGCGCCGGCTCTTCGAGCGCTCTGCGGACTATCTTCGCCCCCAGGGCCTCATCACCTTCGAGCTTCGCCTTATCAAGTGCGGCAACACACATCAGAAGCGTAACGCCGCCACCCGGCACTATCCCCTCTTCAACCGCGGCGCGAGTCGCAGAGAGCGCATCCTCGATTCGAGCTTTCTTCTCTTTCAGCTCGGTCTCTGTTGCGGCGCCAACTTTGATGACTGCGACGCCACCGGACAGCTTGGCGAGCCGCTCCTGGAGCTTCTCGCGATCGTAGTTCGAGTCGGTCTTCTCGATCTCAGCCTTGATCTGCGCAATTCGCCCTTGAACGGCTGCGGCCTTGCCTGCCCCTTCGACGATCGTGGTGTCGTCCTTGGTGACAATAACCTTCTTGGCCTGTCCAAGCATGGTGAAGTCGACGCTATCCAGCTTGATCCCGAGGTCCTCGGTGATGAAAGTTCCACCCGTGAGAGTCGCGATGTCGCTCATCATAGCCTTACGCCTGTCGCCAAAGCCCGGCGCCTTAGCCGCGGCAACATTCAGTGTTCCCCGGAGCCGGTTGACCACAAGCAGCGCCAGCGCCTCGCCTTCGATGTCCTCGGCCACTATCACCAGCGGTCTGCCATTCTGCGCGATCTTCTCGAGGATCGGGATTATGTCCTGTGCGGCGGAGATTTTCTTCTCGTAAAGAAGGATATAGGGGTTCTCAATGACGGCTTCCATCCGCTCGGCGTCCGTCACGAAGTAAGGAGAAAGGTAGCCCTTGTCGAACTGCATACCCTCAACCCACTCCAGGCTGGTGTCCATGCTCTTGGACTCCTCAACCGTGATGACTCCGTCCTTGCCAACCTTCTCCATCGCCTCAGCAACCAGATCACCGATCTTGGCGCTGTTAGCCGATATGCTGGCGACCTGTGCGGTCTCGTCTTTCTTCTTGACAGGCTTGGACATCTTCCGTATCTCTTCGACGACAATGCCAACTGCCTTGTCGATGCCGCGCTTTACCCCCATCGGGTTCGCTCCGGCAGTCACTACCATTAGACCGTCGCGCAGGATCGCCTGAGCGAGGACAGTTGCCGTGGTGGTTCCGTCTCCGGCCACGTCATTGGTCTTTGACGCGACTTCCCGAAGAAGCTGCGCGCCAACATTCTCAAAACGGTCCTCGACTTCGATCTCTTTGGCGATGGTCACACCATCGTTGATCACAGTTGGGCTGCCAAACTTCTTTTCGATCATTACATTTCGGCCTCTGGGACCGAGCGTAACGCCAACGGCATCGCCCAACGCATTTACTCCCCGCTCCAGCGAGCGACGAGCTTCCTCTTTGAACTTGAGTTCTTTTGCTGCCACTTGTTGACTAGCCCTCCTCTATTTCTTTTTGCAGCTCTTGCAGCTGTCCAGAATAGCCAGAACATCTTCCTGGCGCAGGATAACATATTCCTCTGTGCCGACCTTGACTTCGGTGCCGGCATACTTGCCGTAGATGACCTTGTCGCCAACGGCAACATCCATCGGAGCTTTCTTTCCGGAATCCAACTGCGTACCAGGTCCAACCGCGATTACGTCAGCCTGCTGCGGCTTTTCTTTCGCGCTGTCCGGAAGAACAATCCCTCCGGCAGTCACTTCGTCAGCCGAAACACGCTTGGCAATTATCCTGTCTCCCAATGGCTTAAGCACTTCAAAGCACCCCCATGACAGATTTGTATTGTTTGTTCGGTTAGCACTCGCGCCATACGAGTGCTAACCGAACGCATTTTACCTGCTTTTTGCGCTGCTGTCAAGCGCGAATTCTGCTATTTGAAATAATCTTTGACAGCGAGTGCAGGCTGGCATATCATAACTACAGAGCCCGGGCACACGAAACCCGCAGGAGCCGAAACCAGTAGGGCAAACGTGTTTGACGAAATGAGGAGCGCGATCTGTGAAACAGTTGGCAATGGTGAGAGAGAACTTAGACAGTCTTCCGGCAGTGGTTCTTCCGACCGGCTACTCCATCCGGCATTTCTTGCCGGGTGACGAACAGCTCTGGGAAGACATCCTCAATCAGGCGTTTGGCGAGAGCGACGCACCGCGCAGCTTTCATGACATGATGGCAACGGATGCCGCCTGCTCACCTGAGCGGATATTGTTTGTCACCTGGAACGACATTCCTGTCGCTACCGCATCGGCCTGGTACATACCTAAATGGGGAACCGACACCGGATACGTCCACTGGGTAGCCACCAGACCTGACCACACCGGCAAGAAACTCGGCTACTGGGTCTCCCTTGCTGTGTTGCACAGATTCGTCTTTGAGGGCCGAAAACGCGCGATGTTGCGGACCGACGACCACCGCGTGCCCGCGATAAAGACATACCTCCAACTGGGGTTCATACCGTACCTGGTGGAAGACGACCAGAGGCAACGGTGGAGAACCATCATTGAAGCGAACAGCTTCCAGGCGTTCTGCCCAAGTCTGGACGACATCATCGCTGGTCAGTGCCACGGCGAGGCCCAGCCCTTGTAGTGCCGTTTCCAGAAGCGAGACCATAGAGTTGCCAGAAAGTTCGCGGAACCTCTTGACAGACTTGCACGTATGCTATAAAATGATTTGGCACTCTGCAGTCGAGAGTGCTAATAGTAAGCCAATCAATCAATCTCACAGGAGGTGGCAAATACGCAATGAACATCAGACCTCTCGGCGACAAAGTGGTCATCAGGCCGCTTGAAAGCGAAGAAGCGACTCCCGGCGGCATCATTCTTCCGGATACGGCGAAGAAGAAGCCCCAGGAAGGCGAAGTAGTGGCTATTGGCCCAGGCAAGGTTCTTGAGGACGGATCCAGGGCTGAGATGGGCGTCAAAGTTGGCGACATCGTAGTTTACGCCAAGTATGGCGGCACGGAAGTCACGGTTGAGGGCAACGATCTGGTTATCCTCGATCAGGACTCAATATACGCTATAAAGACCAAATAGGGGGGACAGTTAACAATGGCAGCCAAGATAATCAAATTTGACGAAGAAGCCAGACGGGCACTGGAGCGGGGGGCTAGCACCGTTGCCGCCGCCGTTAAGGTGACCCTCGGACCTAAGGGCCGCAACGTAGTTCTCGACAAGAAGTGGGGAAGCCCCACTATCACCAAGGACGGCGTGACCGTGGCCAAGGAGATCGAACTCGAGGACCCGTATGAGAATATGGGAGCGCAGCTCGTACGCGAAGTTGCCTCCAAGACAAACGACGTTGCCGGGGACGGCACCACGACGGCAACAGTTCTCGCCGAGAGCATTGTGCGCGAAGGACTGCGCTATGTTGTCGCCGGCGGCAACCCGATAGCTGTGAAGCGCGGTATCGAGATGGCCACAGAGAAGGCCGTCGAAGAGATCAAGAAGCTCTCCATCGCGGTCCAGGGCAAGGAAGAAGTCGCACAGGTCGGCTCGATAGCCGGCAACGACCCTGAAATCGGAGACGTGATCGCTGACGCCATCGACAAGGTCGGACGTGACGGCGTCATCACTGTAGAGGAATCCAAGGGCACCCAGACCACTCTCGAAGTCGTCGAGGGCATGCAGTTCGACAAGGGCTATATGTCTCCTTATATGGTGACGGACGCTGAGAGAATGGAAGCGGTGTTGGACAACCCGCTGATTCTCATTCACGAGAAGAAAATATCCGCTGCTGCTGATCTCGTTCCGGTGCTCGAGAAGATAGCCGCCGCCCGAAGGCCGCTGCTGATCATCGCCGAGGACCTTGAGGGCGACGCGCTGGCTACCGTGGTCGTCAACAAACTGCGTGGCACTCTGCAGGTGGCTGCTGTCAAGGCCCCAGGCTTTGGCGACAGACGCAAGGCGATGCTTGAGGATATCGCGGTTCTCACTGCAGGCAAGTTCATCTCCGAGGACCTCGGCATCAAGCTCGAGAACGTGGACCTCACTATGCTGGGTGAAGCGTCGAAGGTGGTGATAGGCAAGGAAGACACTACCATCATCGAGGGCAAGGGCACTGCCGAATCGGTTCAAGGCCGCATCGCTCAGATCCGCAAGCAGATCGAGACCACCGACTCTAACTACGACCGCGAGAAGCTCCAGGAGCGACTGGCCAAGCTCTCGGGCGGAGTTGCAGTGATCAAAGTCGGTGCAGCCACCGAGACCGAGCTCAAGGAAAAGAAGCATCGGTTTGAGGATGCGCTCTCCGCTACCCGTGCCGCTGTTGAGGAAGGCATTGTGGCTGGCGGCGGCACCACACTGATCAACATCATAGGCAAGTTGGCCAACATTGGCGACACCGATGATGAGAAGATCGGTGCGGCTATCGTCCGCAAAGCCCTGGAAGAGCCTCTTCGCCAGATCGCGGAGAACGCCGGACACGAAGGCAGCGTCGTCGTTGAGCACGTAAAGAACGACAAGAAGGGCATCGGCTTCAACGCTCTTACCGAAGAGTACGTTGACATGGTCAAGGCTGGTATCGTTGATCCGGTCAAGGTCACCCGAAGCGCACTTGAGAACGCCGCCAGTATCGGTTCGATGATCCTGACAACCGAGTCTTTGGTTGCTGAAAAGCCTGAGCCGAAGTCGGCTGCACCGGCAGCTCCCGGCGGCTACGATATGTAGCTCGTCAACCGACGCCCCCCACGGGGCAAGGTGCAACGTGCGGACGGCTCCCTCTCCTGAGGGGGCCGTCTTTTCTTTTGTCGTCTAAGGTTCTTCCCACCCAACACCTTCTAAATCGATCCTGTCCCGCCTTGAGTTCCACCAGTTTTACTCTTCTATGTTGACTAGCGAGCGCGAGTATGGAATAACATCCTGGAACGTTATGGGTGGGAGATACTTATGTCTATACGCGCACCTGACCTACTTGGCGTACTATCCCATGCAATCGATGTCTCTTCTGATTGCGTCCACTTGCATTCGTGGCGTGTTGCGGTGATTTCAAAACACATCGCAGATATTCTGCTGCCGGAGTCTTCCTCTGACGTTTTGATGGCCGGACTTCTACACGATTTGGGGAATGTAGGAGCATCCAGGCACATTACTGAGTGCATATCGTCTGAGGAACAGGCTGATGACCCGTACATACGCGACCATAGTAACAGGGGCGCGGCATTGGTGGAGTCCATCCCCGGGCTGACCACGGCAGCCGGTTTCATCAGGCATCATCACGAGCGTTGTGACGGATCGGGGTATCCAAACGGTCTGGAAGGCGAGTGCCTGAGTACAGGGACTCGCATTTTGGGTATGGTCGATTCTCTGGTTCTTTCTGGGATCTTCACGCGGCCTCAGGCTCTCTGGAGTATGACTACGGACGTGCGTCACCAGATAAACAGTCTGTGGTCTACAGATCTGCGCGAAGCTCTGGAACAGTCCGCACAGGATGCTGACTTCTACCGGAGTGTGTTGACATCCCAGAATCTGCGTGAGAGTATCTCTCGTGAGCTTCAGACGCTTCACGTTCCGGACGAGATCAACTGCGACTCGGGCCTGGAAAGACTATTCGTACTTGCCGCAGTCTTGGTCGACATGAAGGATCCATCCACCAAGGGGCACTCTTTCCGCGTAGCCTGCATAGCGGAAGAGATCGCTACGAGCATGGGATTCGACTCGGACCAGGCTCACGTGGTCTATCGTGCGGGCCTTCTTCACGACATAGGACGCCTTGGCATACCTACCTCTCTGTTGGTCAAACCGGACGATCTGAACGAGACAGAGATGAGACTGGTTAGGAAACACGCCGAGCTGACCCGTGCGACAATCGGTTGCCTACCAGGCAGGCCCGAACTGAGCGAAATGGCCTACATAGCCAGTCACGATCACGAGAGATACGACGGTAAGGGCTACCCCGACGGGCTGTCTGGAAACTCGATCCCGCTCGCATCGAGAATAATAACCGTCGCCGACGCTTATGACGCAATCACCTCGGCTAGCAACTACCGTCTGCTAAGCCCACTTGGAGCTACTCTACGAATACAGCAAAGATCGGGCACTCAGTTCGACCCCGCGGTTGTAGAAGTGCTCACGTCTATCGTCAGCCGATGTGACGATGTTTCTACTAAATGGGCGGCGTGAGCCGCCATTCTCTTTAAGAAAGAGCAGACTACAAGAATGGGCATACGTGTACCGGATCTATTCGCGGTTTTGGGATATATGGCTGATCTAGGACAGCCTGGAGGTCCAGCTCACGCGTGGCGAGTGGCAACTCTTGCGCACAAAGTAGCAGTTGATATCTGTCCCCAAGACGCCTTGGAAGTCTTTCTGGCCGGACTTGTGCACGACGTAGGGGTTATTGGTGCTTACAAGCACGGCACAGAGTACAAATCGCTTGCTGAGCAAAAGAACGACCCGCACATACTGTCCCATCCCAGGAGGGGCTCCCTGCTGGTTGAGAACATCACAGGAATGGATAAGGTCAGCACTTACATTGCCACGCATCACGAGCTCTGCTCTGGCAAAGGATATCCGGATGGAATATCCTCGGAGTCACTGCCGATGGGCGCGCAGGTCTTGGCCACTGCGGATGCGCTGGATATGGCAGGGTTGTTTGTTTCGCAGGCCGCAGTTGTTGACCGTGTTCTTCGAAGCTCAAAGGCAAACGGTCTCGTGTGGTCCGAACAAATGTGGGAAGCAGTTGCGCGAGTTGCTCTAGACTCAGACTTCCTGCGAGACATCTGTCTACCCAAGTCTCTCAAGGAACGCACGTTGAGTGTCTTGGATACCACTTCTGAGGATAGCGAACCTGATAGTGACACGATAGTTGAAAGGCTGTTTCATCTCATCGCCATCCTGGTGGACCTCAAGGACAGTAACAGCCGCGGGCACTCTCTTCGGGTGGCCAATATGGCGCGCGAAGTCGCTCGGGCTATGGACGTCTCCGAATCCGATTCACACGCTATATATCGGGCTGGTCTCGTTCACGACTGCGGAATGCTCGGGCTTTCTGCTGCACTGCTCAGCAAGACCGGAAGGTACTCCGACGAGGAGAGCAGGCAGGTGAGAAAGCACGCTCTACTCACGATGGACGTTCTGAATTGCCTGCCTGATCGGGAGGAGCTCAGCGCCATTGCAGACATCGCCGGCCGCGACCACGAGCGTTTCGACGGCAGCGGATATCCGGAAGGCCTTGTCGGCACCGTTATTCCGCTGGGATCCAGAATTCTGGCCGCAGTCGACGCCCACGATGCCATGCTGACAGCTACGAACTACCGACTCCTGACTCCACGATGTGCAATGCTTCGACTCGAGCAGGGTACTGGCACACAGTTCGACCCGGACGTTGTGGCGGCTCTGACCTCCGTCGTCAAATACGGCGAAGACGATAGCAGCTCAAAGGCTGCCTGACATTCGGGCTTAGACAGACGACCTTCCTTACGTGCATGCAGGAATCGTGCGCTCGAGCGTCGAAGTAAAGACCAAGCCACGGTCTCTGGGTCCTGCCAGTTGTGCGTCTCACAGTTCTGCAGCACTCGTTCGGCATGCCAAACATCTTGTCGTTTGAGACGTGCGCCAAGCAATGTGGTCAATCGGAGGTAACCTGCCCAAATGCATCCAACTACTGAACTGATATCCCAGAAGAAGATCGTCGCAGTGCTTCGAGGCGACTCGACTGAGAAGGTGATTAAGGCCGTGGAAGCGCTGGTAGACGGCGGCGTAACGTGTATCGAAATTACGTACACCACCAAAGACCCTCTCTATATCCTTCGCCATTTCGCCGAACGCGACGACATCCTGCTTGGCGCAGGCACTGTGCTTAGCGAAAAGGCTGGACGAGAAGCGGTCGCAGCGGGAGCCAAATTTCTGGTCAGCCCGTGCACTATCCCGGAGGTCATTGCCCTGGGTCAAGAACTCGACGTGCCAGTACTGCCCGGGGTCTTGACACCCACTGAGGCGTTCCAGGCTATGTCCCTTGGCGCTGAGGTACTAAAGCTCTTCCCCGGGTCCGTCACCGGCCCAGACTACGTCAAAGCTCTGCGAGGGCCATTTCCCAACATGAAACTCATCCCAACCGGCGGGGTCGACAAATCCAACATCGGAGAATGGTTTCGAGCGGGCGTTGTCGCGGTAGGTCTGGGGAGCAATCTAGCGCCCAAGTCGGCGATAGACAAAGAGGACTTCGGCACCGTAAGGAACCTTGCCGCGGAGATAGTGACTTTGGTGGAACAAGCATCCCTCTGACTGAAAGCACCGCACCGCGCGGAAGTCGCTGATCCGGAACGTGTACGCGCCGACTGACCAAGTGCTACGCCGACTTGGTGGGCCCGTATGCGGAACTCAGAGCCTGGACTTTCGCGAGTCGAAATTCACCGTTGGCGGGGGATGGTAAAGAGCATCCATCGTGGATGGATGCAATTTCCTGCGTCGATCAGCAGGGGTTCGCACGCCCAGTGCGCAGCGCAGCGCGTAGGCAAACCAGCCCGCCATACTCGCGGAGGGCCGGGTGTACAGCGACGGACAAGGCGCGCTGTGTTTGAGTCTATACCCGCCCGATGATCCTCCGGCGGATTGGGCCAGAAACGCGAGGGCTTTTGACTTGTCGCGTGTACGCAAATCGTTGATCAGGCTAATCGATGGCAGCGAGCCTGATTCGCCGCTGAGCGTGCCAATCTCATATGCCCGCAGGGACTGCTGCGGGTTGTGTTCCGACTGAAGCCATAGAAGAGTGTTGGAATAGGCGGCATCGGAATCTGAACATATCCCTATGTCAGCAAGCAGCTCAATGCTGCCCCGCGGGTCATCACCGAGTTCCACATTGCCATCAAGATCAGTGCTGAACGCAAACATCTCACCAAACGGCCCTGAAGTAGTGAAATGCTGCCTGTGCGCCGCCCTGACATCCTGTGCAAGGACAAGCGCCTCCTGAGAGCGATCGGGGTCGTGAATGCGTCTGTACATGTCCGCCAGTGCAAGCAGGGCTTGCCAGACGATTGCGTTAGAGTAACACAGATAAGACTGTCGGGCGAAATCGCCCGATGGCGTCAATAGAGTCTCAAACAACGGAATTTGTGGGTGTCGCTGCGCTGCCAGCACTCCTTGAATCGTGTTGATCCCGGTTTGGATTCTCCGGTCATACAGAATGGAAAGATCGTCTGTTGCCAGCACATACTGCTGCAGCGCAATAACTGGGGCACACAGACGATCCAGTCCCAGTCCCGGTTCCAGCAAGACTCCATCAATGAAACGGCATCCCGCACCGACATTCGCCAACTGACAGGTTAGAGCACACACCAGTAGTTTGCGAGCTTGAAAAGGGTCTATCTGCAGCACCGCCGGGAGCGCCCACAGCATTGCGTCCGAATCGAGATATGTGCCGCACGTGTCATTCTTAGAGTACCTTGAGGACGTCAGAACATACTCCTCAGTGTCAAGAGTGATTGCCTGCGTGCCAAAGTAGCATGCAAAAGAACTCGTATTGAGCGCATTAGCCAGTGCGTCGTCCTCGCAGTCGATCCTGCGTGACTTCAGCCAACTCCGCAGATGCGAGAGCAAACGATCCCACCCCTGCATCTTCATCTCTCGAGCACAGGCGATTGCCGATACCTCTTTCGAAGCAATACCCACATAAAGAGGCAACTCAATGGACTCGCCGGGGTTGAGGTCGAGCTCTGATACCATATCGACGGTCAGCGGACGCGTGGCATGACTTAACGCCTCGGCGCCCCCGGATACCGAAGTCTCAGCATCAAGACCCGAGTCAATGGTCGTGGTCGTCACAGAGAATCCGGGAGTGAATGCGAGAGCAAATAACGGTACGTGACCCCTGAACTCGAAGACCGGGCTCTGAGGATCGAGTTCCGACGGATAGGCGAAACTAGACCCAAACATCGGCTTGCTCAGCCTGGTGGTCACGCCGGACCGGCCCCAGGCCGCTCTGAATCCGAACCTGACGTGGCGCACAGCGTCTTCGGAGGTATTCCTTGCAGTCAAGACGCACACCAGGCCTCGTCGTTCCACCGGCGCAAAGATGGTATGCGTAACTTCGAGACCGTCGAAAAGACACTGCATGCGAGGCACCCAGAACTCGAGCAGTTCGCCTGTGACGTCATCACAACTTACGCCACGTCCGTCGACCTCGATAAGTGGTTCCAGAAACGAAGAATTCTCAGGCCCTTTGACTTCAATGCAACCGCGGAATCCAGAATGCACGAAACCGATGCCGTTGAGCGCTCCAGTCACAGCCGAGACTCCCGCCAGACTCACATATTCGTTACCAGTTAGAAAACGCTCGGTACTGTCGCCGCAAGACACGTCACTCACCCTCTGACCCTCCGAAGCCACTGTCGTCCGATATGAGCCGTGAGACTAAACCACTGAGGAGCTTCGGATAGAAGTAGGTAGACTTCTGCGGCATTCGCTCACCAGCTCCGGCCACATCCAGCACCGACTTGACTTCCATCGGTCCGAGAATGAAGGCCGCCTGCTTTGATCCGCTCCTGACCAGCGATATGGCTTCTTGCGCGTCACGCGTGTATTGGACATAAAGCTGGCTTCGCAGGTCCTCATCAGTTATCCCCAGTATGTCCCGCATTATAACTCTGTGAAGCAGGTTCAGTCCCAGTTTCCGTCCGACTTCGCTGCCTTCTGCCGGCACCGGAACATCCTGTTTGAGTCGCAACACCCCTGCCCGTCCGTCTAAGAACACCCCTACTTCGTTGGATTGAACCAGTTCGGCAAGTTCCTCAGGCGCACACTCAAAGCAGTCAAACGCACTTTCCAGCTTGTGGTAGATATCGTAGACCGCGCTGGCAGGCAGACTCCCAATCACCCTGTGCGTCGGCAGGACCGTGAGGTCTTTCTCATACACATTGACAAGCGTCATCAACGCATAGTCGCAGGCCAGATCTCCGTAGGGCGCGGTCGCCCCAGTCTCCTCGCGAACCTTGTCTCTATACGCCAGAGCCGTCTCATAGCGATGATGCCCGTCGGCAATCGCGACCGTCTTGTCCGAGAGACAAGCTGCTGCTTTGCGTATGACCGATTCACTGCTCACGGAGGAGAGAACGTGACGCACGCCGTCTTTGTCAACAACATCCTCAAGCACGGTTGATTCCGAAGCCATCTCGCCTGCCAGATCTGACTCATCCGCGTACAGCCCGTAAACGCAGTCCAGATTAGCATTAGTTGCCCTGATGGTCTCCCAGAGTTGTGACTTGGGTTTTGCGAGAGTGAACTCGTGCGGAACGATTACGCTGTCTTCGTAATTGTGCAGTTGCACCGCGCACACAAACCCTCGCACGTGTCGCGGCGCTCCTGCCCTCTCGAAGTACTGATCATACACATACATCGAGGGAATGCGATCAGTTGCCATCACGCCTTCGGATATCCAGGACGCGAGCAGCTCCCCTGCCCTAGTAAAGCGGTTGACGCTGTCGTTATCCGACTCGTGCTCTTCGCCAAGTATCAGGCGAACAAAGTTGTATGGGCTGGTCTCGTGGTAGGCTCGCCTGTCTTCGGGAGAAATCACATCGTATGGCGGGCACACTACTTTGCCGTAGTCACCCACTTTCTTCTGGCAGTATCTTAGACCCCGAAATGCAGCTATCCGAGCCAAATCAAGTCTCCTGTCTCGCGAGAGCTCCCAGTCCTGGCAGTACTTGTGCCAGACGGGGCTCAACATAGAGTATTGTGCATTGAGTGGGACTATTATAGCAGAATCAGGGCTTGTGACAACAGAAGACCGAGACCAGCTCTGAGAACACCGAGGTTTGGCCCGACGAGGACTGGCCGGTGTGGGGATCAGTAGCGACAGGCAAAAGGCGGACGAAAGAGGACGGCGTCAGCCGCACATCTGCTGCGGCCATACATCCGAACACTACCTCATAGTGAGGCACTCGCGCTCGGACCCTGCCGCAAAGCAGTCGACGAGTGCCTCCATATTCGGAACTACGACGACATCCATGTCTTCAATGCAGTCCAACACGTCATCGGGGGCGTGTCCTTCCTCCGCATGTCGCAGAAGCTCGAACTTCGTGCACGGAAATCTTTCGACGTCGATATAGCTCGACAGTCTCTTCGATGC
>Ga0116202_10001809_pt1 | contig 12565 bp, 10 predicted proteins | sample LakKivw325mmetaG_FD_94479 | JGI IMG/M metagenome (GOLD analysis project Ga0116202, IMG submission 94479) | Anoxic lake water microbial communities from Lake Kivu, Rwanda to study Microbial Dark Matter (Phase II) - Lake Kivu water 325m metaG | ecosystem: Environmental > Aquatic > Freshwater >...
CGTGGGAACTGGTGGACATGGCTCTGGAAGCCGGCGGACACGACAACGCGACCGTTCTCGTGCTTGCCATCCGCGACATCGTGGGAGAGAAGAAGCCAAAACGCGGCGGACTCTCAGCACTGTTTGGCCGGAAGTAGGCCGGCCGGGTCTGCCGCAACAAGGATTGATACACAGTTTGACGGAATCCTCGACTAACACAATCGGGAAATACCAGATAGTTCGCGAGATTGCAAGATCCAATGACGTCGTCTACGAGGCCATTGATCCGAGCATAAGCCGGCGTGTTGCGGTAAAGGAACTTTGCATCCCGCCTAATCTGACCGGTGACGATAGGCGCGAGCGGATTGAAAGGTTCTGGCGAGAGGGCAAAGCGGCCGGCAGACTCAGTCACCCCAACATAGTCACGGTCTTTGAAGTGGGCAAGGATGGCGACCGCTATTTCATAGCGATGGAACTGCTGGAAGGGCAGTCACTGCGCGATGTCCTGAAAGCACGCGGTGCGCTGCCTATACAGGATGCTGTGAACTACGCTCTGCAGATAAGCGAGGCTCTTTCATACGCCCACCGGAATGGGGTGATACACCGTGATATCAAGCCGGAGAATGTCCACGTATTGCCAGGCGGCCATATTAAGATCACAGACTTCGGTATTGCCCGTCTTATTGGCGAGGCGTCTATCACTCAGGATGGGCAGGTTTTCGGCACCCCCAGCTATATGTCACCGGAACAGGTATCGGGCAAGTCGATTGACATTCGCAGTGATATCTTTTCGCTGGGAGTAGTGTTGTACGAGATGGTCGTCGGGAAGAAGCCTTTCATTGGAGACACTGTTGTAACGATAACTTACAACATAATGAATCTGGAAGCGCCGACTCCGGCCGGGGTGCCACCAAACGTGTCTACGGCGATTAGAAAGGCCATGGCCAAGGATCCCGCGGACAGGTTTTCCAGCGCGGACGATATGGCAGAAGCCCTGAGTAATGACAGCTTTAGCGATCCAGCGCATTTACTGCAGCCGACCGGCGTCACAGGTGGTTATGGTTCGCCGTCGCGAACGTATTCTGCTCCCGGGCCGCCCACCACTCTGCAGAATCAGTCCTACACTCCGTACGGAACCCCAATGCCGTCACCGTCTTCAGGAGGGTCCGCAGGGCCGTTCTCGTATCAGTCAACCCCGGTCACACCGCCCAAACCCATTCTAAGTGCTGAGACGCGACACACTCTCGGAATTGGGCTTCTCTCCATCGGTCTGCTCGGCATATTCCTGTTCGCCATCTGGGCACTCGGCCAGGCTTACAAAAGCTACATTAGCGCTGCGGGAGCTCCCGCAGCCGAAAACTATTATAATCAAGGAGTCGATCTGATGCGCCGAGGGCTGAGGCAGGAGGCTATCGGGCAATGGAAACAGGCTATGAGTGCTGCGCCCGAGTCGCGTTATGCCCAGATGGCCAACAACGAGATCTATGCGACCTATGTGGAGGATGCCGCCGAATCGATCAGACGCAACGACTATCAGTCCCTGGAAGCGCGCGCCCAGGCTCTATTAGGAATGAGGCCCAAACAAGCCGAAGGGTACTACTACTTCGGTATGGTGTATGAGAAGAAGCAAGATTACGCAAATGCCGAAATGATGTATAATATGGCAGTGCAGTACGGCGAGAACGACCAATATGCACAGGCGGCGAGGCTACGGCTTGAGGCAATCCCGCGGCCGCAGGGTACGCAGCCAGGTACACCGCCGAGCAGCGCGCCGCCACAGCCGCCGGCTGGCAACATACCCTTTGCACCAGCCCAACCGGACTGAGCAGAAAGGCAGCAATACAAAGATATGATCAGATTCGTAAGCACGTTCGCTCTAGTCGCGTGCCTCGCTTGCTCACTCTCAGAGGCCTCCGAAATACGCGCTGCGTGGGTAACTGCGTGGAACGCGGGCTTTCTGAATGAGGCACAGGCTGACGCTACAGTTGAGGCGGCGAGACGGGCTGGAGTTAAGGTTCTCTATATCCAGGTGCGCAAGAACGCAGACTCATACTATGAGTCCGCTCTGGAGCCTGCCGGTGAAGGATATCGTTCAGGGTTTGACCCTCTGCGCTACGTGGTAGCAGCGGCACACGCAAAGGACATCGAGGTTCACGCCTGGGTGAACGTGTTTCGCGTATGGACGGGCAAAGACCCTGCGGCTGCGTCCGCCGAACACGTACTCAGGCAGCATCCCGAATGGCTGAACAGAGACTTCCGGGGAAGCGCCAGGGCGGCTGACGGGATGTTTCTCGATCCCGGAGCTCCCGGTGTGGCCGAATACATAGCGGAAGTAGTCAAAGACATAGTTGATCGTTACGACGTAGACGGAATTCACTTGGATTATATCCGATACCCTGGCCGGGAATGGGGCTATTCTCCACCGGCGCTGGCCAGATATGCCGCTGATACCGGTGTCTCGGGTAGGCCCCAGCCATCGGACACACGCTGGGGTGACTGGCGGCGCTCACAGGTTACGCGAACTGTTCGACTGGTCAGGGATGCCGTGCACTCGTCTAAACCCGGTCTGCTGGTCTCCGCTGCCACCGTCTGCTGGGGTGACTACCGCGACGATCCGTGCAAATGGGAGTCCTACCAGAACGTATTCCAGGACTGGTCAGGGTGGGTGAAGAGCGGACTTGTAGACGTAGTAGCTCCCATGAACTACCGCGCCGAAGCAACTAGTAAGGGCGCGACTGAATTCAGAAAGTGGGCTGCAGGATTCCGTAAGTGGATTACCGGGACACCGATATATGTCGGAATCGACGTGCAGAAGAACACCGTCGCTAGCGTCAAGCGCCAGCTTGAGGCCGCTCGCAAGCACGGTCTGGACGGCGTGTCGCTGTTTGCCTTCAATTCTGGGGCAAAACGAGACAGTCTGGTTTCTTCGCTCTCCATTCTAGGTGCGGAAGCCTCCGGATTGTAGTCTGCAGTTCTGACGATCGGTATTGCCACGCCCTGCGCGCCCGCGTCCCAAGCCATGTCGCGCTCTTGAGCCTGGGAGGCGTTCTCTAGTATAATGAACCTGCGACGTTCATTTGCATGGTGGAAACGATTTGACTGTTCTGGTTACCGGCGGCTTGGGTTACGTAGGTTCTCACGCTGTCAAGAAGCTCGTGGAACGGGGCGAGGACGTTATATGCCTGGACAACCTCATATACGGGCATAAACAGGCCGCGTGCGGCAGCAGAGTTGTATTGGGAGACATTGGCGACCGCGAAGTCCTGAGAGATGTTCTTGACTCACGGACGATTGACACGGTTATGCACTTCGCAGCGTTCGCCGCGGTTGGTGAGTCAGTTGAGCAGCCTGGGAGATACTATGACAATAACCTTTCTCGCGCGTTGGTTCTGTTGGAGTGCGCGATAGATGCCGGCGTGAAGCAGTTCATATTCTCTTCTACGGCGGCGGTCTTTGGCGAGCCGAGCTACACGCCTATCGACGAGAACCACCCGAAGAGCCCCACAAACCCGTATGGGGCATCCAAGCTGATGTTGGAGAGGGTGCTTGCAGACTACCAGCGTGCTTACGGGATGCGCTCAATCTCTCTGCGCTACTTTAACGCCGCAGGCGCTGATCCTTCGGGTAAGATCGGGGAAGATCACCGACCTGAGCATCACCTGATTCCGCTTGTTTTTGCCGCAGCTATGGGTAAGCGCAAGGACATCAAGGTGTTTGGCACGGACTGGCCGACGCCGGACGGAACGTGTGTGCGTGACTATGTTCACGTGAATGACTTGGCGCAGGCACACCTGCGGGCACTCGATGCTCTGCGCAACGGCAAGCAGACTGATTGCTACAACCTCGGAAACGGAAGCGGATACTCCGTCCGAGAGGTCATCAACACCGTTGAGCAAGTCAGCGGGTTGCCGGTTACGTGTCTGCAGTCAGAGCGCAGGGCCGGCGACCCCGCTGTGCTTGTGGCAAGCTCGGGTAAGATATCACGGGAACTCGGGTGGAAGCCAGAGTTTCCTGAACTAACTAGAATAGTCGAGACCGCGTGGAACTGGCACAGAAACCATCCTGACGGATTTGACGAGGAGTAATGATGGCTGACATAAGCGTTCTGCGGCACTCAACGGCACACGTAATGGCGCACGCCGTGAAGAACCTCTTTCCCGAGGTGAAAATCGCGATTGGACCATCGATTGAGGATGGCTTCTACTATGATTTTGACGTCAACAAACCGTTCACTCCTGAGGATCTTGAAAAGATATCGGAGGAGATGCACAGAATCGTGAAGTCCGGCGCGGCATTCGTTCGAAGAGAAGTTGACCGCGACGAAGCGCTGCAGCTCTTCAAGGATGAGCCGTACAAACTGGAGTTGATACGAGAACTGCCAGACGGCGAGACTATCTCGGTCTACGACGAAGGCGGATTCCTGGACCTTTGCAGGGGACCTCACCTTGACAAGACCAGTGACGTCAGGGTGTTCAGGCTTCTCAGTACGGCTGGCGCCTATTGGCGGGGCGACGAACACAATCGGATGCTTCAGCGCGTGTACGGTACCGCATTTGAGACTGAGGAAGAACTCGGCAACCACATGCGGGTTCTGGAGGAAGCGGAGAAGCGCGACCACAGAAGAATTGGAAAAGACCTCGATCTCTTTTCGATACAGGAAGAAGCGGGGCCCGGTCTTGTGTTTTGGCATCCGAAAGGCGCGCTTGTTCGCAAGATGATTGAGGACTACTGGCGCGACCGACACCTTTCCGGCGGGTACGATCTGCTTTTTACCCCACACATTGCCAACCAGCAGCTCTGGCGCACCAGCGGTCACCTCGACTTCTTCACGGAGAACATGTACTCCGAGATGGATGTTGATGGTCAGCCCTATCTTATCAAGCCTATGAACTGCCCGTTCCACCTGCTGATCTACAAATCCAGGGTGCGAAGCTATCGTGAACTGCCTATGCGCTGGGCCGAGCTGGGCACGGTATACCGATATGAGCGCTCTGGTGTCTTGCACGGGCTGATGCGAGTGCGAGGCTTCACACAGGACGATGCGCACATATTTTGCACGCGCGAACAACTGGATTCTGAGACAAAAAGAGTTCTCGAGTTTGTGCTGAGCATTCTGCGAAGGTTTGGATTTGACGAGTACCAGGTGTACCTCTCAACCAAGCCTGAGAAGGCCGTGGGTGATGATGAAGTGTGGAAGCAGGCCACTGAGTCTCTTCGCTCTGCGCTCGAAGACCAGGGACTGGATTATGAAGTGGACGAGGGTGGGGGAGCGTTCTACGGTCCAAAGATCGATGTCAAGATCAAGGATGCGATAGGCAGGTTCTGGCAGTGTTCCACAATCCAGGTGGACTTCAACGAGCCGGAGAGGTTCGACATCTCCTACATCGGACAGGATAACCAGCAGCACCGGCCAATAATGATACATCGTGCGCTGTTTGGCTCGCTCGAGCGGTTTATGGGCGTGCTGATAGAGCACTATGCCGGCGCATTTCCGCTGTGGCTTGCGCCTGTGCAGGCCGTTGTGCTTCCTATAGCCGACAGGCACGTGGAGTACGGTGCGAAGGTCGTGGAGTCACTCAAGACGGCCGGTTACCGGGTGCACCTGGACGACCGCAACGAGAAGACGGGATACAAGATCCGCGAAGCGCAGATGCAGAAGATTCCGTATATGCTCGTTGTGGGCGACCGCGAGGCCGAGGCCGGGGCGGTGTCTGTCCGCTCCAGAGCCGAAGGAGACAAAGGCGCAATATCGCTCGACGACTTTGCCGCCATGCTCAAAGCGGAGCTGGCCGGCGAGTAGACGCGCTTCTGATGCTCTGTTACTCCAGCGCCTCAGATTCTCCTCTATCCAGCATATCGGTGTATATACCTGGTTCGGAATTGGGGATTTGGATGGCGCCGACGTGCCTGGCGTAGAAGTCTACCGGGCCCGCGCTGCCGATCACAGCATAGGCATAGCCCATCTCACGCATCGCGTGCATGCAAGCTATGAGTAAGGCTCGTCCGATGCCTCTGTCGCGAAAATCGGTCTGTACGCCTGTGGGTCCGAAGAAGTTCTTGCAGGTGCCCTCGTACGCAGCGAAACCAACGATTCTCTTGTCGTATGTGGCAATGTAGCATGTGGGCGGATGATTAGTAAATGTGTTGACTGCTTGGTCTGCCCAACCTTCGTCAAAGGTGTAGTGAACAAACCTGCGCACAATCGACAGCTCCATTGGCTTTGCTCTACGGACTATTATGCCGCACTCGTTAAGTCTTTCGAGCTCCTCGCGATAGTCAGGCAGTTTTTGCAGATCAACAAGCATATCTCCCATTGCAGTGTCCCCTTTGTTCCACTCCTACTCCGTCCCTGCGAAACCGTTCGTTCTGTAGTATAGCGCAAATCGCCTGTTGATTCCTACCCGCAGTGGCCCGTTTCTTACTCGATACCGGTCGACATATGCGGACTGCTCTTGTATAATGTGATCTAGATTGACGAGTCGTCATTGTCTCGGAGCAGTGGATGGCCCTTCCGCACAGTACAAGCATTACTGATTGTGCCGCTGACCAGGTCAACGAACAGAACCTGTGTCCGGTTGGAGGTGCTCCAGACGGACCGAGGATGGTTTTCTGGGAGCTTACGGCGGCCTGCAATCTGAAGTGCGTGCACTGCCGCGCGTGCCCCGCTGAGCAGAGATCGCCCGACGAACTTAGCTTCGGAGAAAGCCAGAGACTTCTTCACGAGATCGCTTCCTGCTCCAAGTGCGCCGTCGTCTTGAGCGGAGGGGAGCCTCTTGTCAGACCGGACGTATTCCGGCTCGCCGAGTATGGTAACAGCCTTGGCCTCAGAATGTTGCTGGCGACCAATGGAACTACGGTCACCACGGATATCGCCCGGAAGATAGCGGATGCAGGCATAGCCCGCGTGAGTGTAAGCATAGACGGGGCCAACTCAGACTCTCATGATGCATTTCGGCGGGTTGATGGATCATTTGATGCGGCCTGGCAAGGCGTCGAATGTCTGAAAGCCGCTCACGTGCCTTATCAGATCAACACATCGGTTGCGAAGCACAACATTGAGGAACTGCCAGACATTCTTGACCTGGTTACCCAGCGCGGAGCCATAGCCTGGCACCTGTTCCTGCTTGTGCCGACCGGTTGTGGTAAAGAAATCGCCGAAGACGAAATGATAGATCCGGCGGACTACGAGATGATTCTTCACTGGCTCTATCACAGATCAAAGAACGCGCCGATTGCCCTCAAGGCCACTTGCGCTCCACACTACTTCAGAGTGATGAGGCAGAATGCGAAGGCCGGAGGTGTCGTGCCTGCCTTTGAGACTCAAGGAATGGACGCTGTGACGAAAGGCTGCCTCGCTGGTTCAGGAGTGTGCTTTGTTTCTCACGTTGGTGAAGTCTATCCGTGCGGCTATCTTCCCGTCTCCGCGGGAAACGTTCGCAGGCAGTCATTCGAAGACATTTGGGAGAACGCAGAGGTGTTCCGTGTGCTGCGCGACGACCGCAATCTCGAAGGCAAGTGCGGGTATTGCGAATACCGGCGGGTCTGTATGGGCTGCCGCGCAAGAGCCTATGGCTGCACCGGCAACTACCTGGCACCCGAGCCCTATTGCGTGTATGAACCCGTGGCCCCGTCTGACAGGTGAGACTCGTGGACGATATTGACAGGCGACTGCTGAGCACTATACAGACTGACTTTCCCCTATGTTCACATCCGTATGCCCAACTGGGAGAGAGATTGGGGATTTCAGAGAACGAAGCGCTGGGCAGGGTGCAAGCCTTGGCGGCATCTGGCGTAATACGCAGGGTCGGTCCTGCGTTTGACAGCGCGAGCCTGGGCCACTGCAGTACGCTTGTGGCTGCAAAGGTGCCCAGCACACGGCTTGAGGAAGTCGCCTGCATCATCAGCTCGTACAAAGAGGTAACCCACAACTACGGGCGCGATTTTGAGCACAATCTGTGGTTTACGCTGGTGTGTGCGGACCAGTCGTTGCTGAAAAGCACCCTCGAGCGCATCAAGTCAGAAACCGGGATCCAAGATATGCATGCGTTGCCGGCGGAGCACGTGTACAAGATTAGGGTGGAGTTCAGCTTTTGATGACCGAAACGCAGAAGAGACTTATCAGGGTTCTGCAACACGGCATACCGCTTTCTGTCGAACCGTTTAGGGATATCGCACAACAGGTCGGAACTTCTGAAGATGACGTGCTTGAGCAACTTCGCGCCTGGAAATCCGATGGAACCATTCGCAGGTTCGGCGCAATATTGCGGCACCACAAGGCCGGATACACCGCAAACGCTATGGTCGTGTGGGACGTGCCTGACGAACTCGCCGCGACTTTTGGCGAGACCGCTGCGCAGCGGGCAAGCGTAAGTCACTGCTACCAGCGCCCGCGGTTTGAAGGTTTCTCCTATAACCTGTACACTATGATTCACGGCAGATCGCGTAAGGAGTGCGAGGAGACAGTCCGCGCTATCTCCCGAGCAACGGCAATAGACAGTTACAGAGTGCTGTATACAACCGCGGAGTTCAAGAAGAGCAGTCCTGCGTATTTCCTGGATGAAACGGGATCAGGAGACGGCTGAGGATCTCATAAGTGATAGGCATTACCAAGCTATACTGTGGAACGGCTACCACCGGGGATGCACTTCGATATGGTCGAGAAAGTGGAAAGCTACCTGCTCACCTGCTGCAATACTCGAGTGACAAGAAGCCAATAGTTGTCTGGAACAGCACACGAAAGTGCAACCTCAAATGTATTCACTGTTACGCTGATTCTGACAGCGCAGACTACCCAAACGAGCTTTCTTTCTCCGAGGCTGAGGCTATGGTCAGAGATCTGGCGGAATTCGGCGTTCCGGTGTTGCTGTTTTCCGGAGGAGAACCATTTCTGCGGTCCGACATGTATGACCTAGCACGGCTGGCTCGTGAACTGGGCATCCGGCCGGTCATCTCGACCAATGGCACGCTCATAACCGAAGAGGTTGCCCAGAGGATAAGGGATACGGGGTTTGGGTATGTAGGCATCAGTCTGGACGGCATAGGCAGTGGCAATGACGCGTTCCGTGGCAAGAAAGGCGCCTTTGAAGAAGCAATGCGAGGCTTCGACAACTGCGTAGCCGTCGGTCAGAAGTGCGGGCTGCGGCTCACGCTTACGCGGCACAACTACATGGAACTAGATGCAATTTTCGACTTCATAGAGGAGCACCGGATCAACCGAGCCTGTTTCTATCATCTGGTCTACACAGGCCGGGGCAGCAAGATGCAGGAGGATGACCTCACCCGCCAGGAATCTCGAAAAGCTGTTGACTTGATCATAGATCGGACCGCGGACTTCCATCGCCGCGGACTGGGTGTAGACATACTAACAGTGGACAACCATTGCGACGGGCCGTACCTCTATATGCGCATGCTCCGGGAGAAGTCACCGCGAGCGGAGGAAGTACTCGAGCTCCTGCGCTGGAACGGAGGCAACAGCTCCGGCGTCGGCATCGCAGACGTTGATAATGAGGGTAACGTTCACGCCGATCAGTTCTGGTGGCACCACTCATTTGGCAACGTCAGGCAACGCAGGTTCTCCGAAGTATGGACGGACACTTCCGACCCTTTGATGGCCGGTTTGAAGAATCGAAGGAATCTGCTCAAGGGCCGCTGCGCGGAATGCAAGTGGTTGGACATCTGCAACGGCAACTTCCGTGTCCGGGCAGAGGCAGTGTACCAAGACGTGTGGATGCCTGATCCCGCGTGCTATCTGACTGACGAGGAGATAGGAATTGTGGGGTAGGTTCTGTGACTAAACCGGTTGGTGTGGGGAAGGTCTATCTGGTCGGAGCCGGACCGGGTGACCGTGGCCTGCTCACTCTCAAGGGTCTCGAATGCATCAGTCGTGCCGATGTGGTGGTTTACGATCGGCTCGTGTCTCCGTCCGTAATGGCTGAAGCTCGACCGGACGCCGAAATGATCTACGTGGGCAAGGCCTCAAGTGCTCACACTATGCGACAGGATGATATTAATCTCAAGTTGGTTGAGAAAGCGCTTGAGGGCAAGGTTGTCGTGAGACTAAAGGGCGGCGACCCATTTGTGTTCGGACGGGGTGGGGAGGAAGCGGAGTTTCTAGTCGACCACGGAGTGCCGTTCGAGATTGTGCCGGGCATTTCCTCGGCAATTTCTGCGCCGGCCTACGCCGGCATACCAGTAACCCATCGGGGACTGTGCAGCACGCTGGGCATCGTCACCGGCCACGAAGACCCTGCGAAGCCTGAGTCCAGCATCAAGTGGGACAAGATAGCCTGCGGCCTCGACACGATCGTTTTTCTTATGGGTGTCGAAAACCTGCCGGCAATCGTCTCGCAACTGATCGCAAATGGGCGCGATCCCCTGACTCCGATTGCCCTGGTGCGTTGGGGGACACTACCACAACAGCGAACCATCACCGGCACTCTGCAAGACATCGTTGAGAAGGTCGAGCGTGAACGCTTCAGGTCTCCGGCGGTCACCGTTGTTGGCGACGTGGTGGAGCTTCGGAAGAAGCTGCAGTGGTTTGACAACCGGCCGCTGTCTGGCAAACGCGTGCTCGTTACGAGGAGCCGCGAGCAAGCAAGCGTTCTGTCAAAGTTGCTCGAGCAAGAGGGTGCCGAACCCATTGAGTTCCCCGTAATCAGAGTCTGCCCTCCCGAGAGCTACTCAGAGTTGGACTCCGCACTCGATCGGATTGACACCTACGACTGGCTGCTGTTTACCAGCGCAAACGCTGTTCGCGCAGTTCTGGACAGACTCTTCGAGACTGGCCGCGACGTCCGATGGCTTAAGGGACCTCGCATAGGCGCGATAGGCACCAAGACCGCTGAATCGATCCAGGCATTGGGGATGTGCGTCGATTTCGCACCGTCTGAGTTTGTGGCCGAAGCCGTTGTCCAGGAGTTTCCCGAAGACGCCGGCGGTAAGCGCATGCTAATCCCGCAGGCGAAGGACGCCAGAGATATCTTGCGGACAAAGCTCTCGGAGCTTGGTGCGTTGGTTGACGTTGCCACCGCCTATCAGACAACTATCGAACGCTCAGACGCGGTGAGGACCAGAGAGCTTCTCGACCGTGGCACTTTAGACGCGATCACATTCAAAAGATCCTCCACGGTCACGAACTTTGTTGAGCTTGTATGTACAGATGGGCGGGCATCGCTGCCGGATTCAGTGCGTATAGCGTGCATTGGGCCAATCACTGCCGAGTCCGCAGCTAGTTGCGGTCTCGTGCCGGACATAGTTGCCTCCACCTACACACTGGAGGGGCTGGTACAAGCACTGATTGAAGCATACAGTTAGTTTGGAGGCACCAATATGAGCCACATCAGACCCAGGCGACTCAGGTCATCGGCGGCAATGCGTCGAATTGTTCGTGAGACGCGAGTTTCTGTGGACGACTTGATATACCCGGTGTTTGTGACTCACGGCTCGGGTCTGCGGGAAGAGATCGAGTCAATGCCGGGTTGCTTCCGCTTTTCGGTAGATGAGCTGGTTGACGAAGCGACAAAGGTTCGAGACATGGGCATTCCCGGCTTGCTCCTTTTCGGCCTGCCGATGCACAAAGACGAGTGTGGTTCCGAAGCCTACGCAGACGACGGCATCGTTCAGAATGCCGTGCGAGCGATCAAGTCGAGAGTAGACGATCTGCTCGTGATCACAGATGTGTGCCTTTGTGAGTACACCTCGCACGGCCACTGCGGCATCGTGCGTGGCGATAAAGTCGATAACGATTCCACACTCGAGCTTCTCGCGAAGGCCGCAGTCTCGCACGCCGCGGCAGGCGCTGACATCGTTGCTCCGTCAGATATGATGGACTTCAGAGTCGCGGCTATCCGGGACGCGCTGGACACAAGCGGCCATCTTGACACTGTCATAATGTCCTATTCGGCAAAGTACGCTTCCGGGTTCTACGGGCCGTTCCGCTGCGCGGCAGATTGCGCTCCTCAGCACGGAGATCGAAGCAGCTACCAGATGGATCCGGCAAACGGCAGAGAAGCGCTTCGAGAGGTTGCCCTGGACATCGACGAAGGCGCGGACATTGTGATGGTGAAGCCGGCGCTGGCATATCTGGACATCATACGGTCAGTGAGAGAAATAACCGATCTGCCGGTTGCCGCATATAACGTCTCGGGGGAGTACGCGATGGTCAAAGCTGCGTCAGCGAACGGATGGATAGATGAGCAGAGAGTAGTAACAGAGATTCTGACTGCCATCAAGCGGGCCGGAGCTGACATCATCTTGACCTATCATGCAAAAGACGCCGTCAAGTGGCTGCGCTAGACCCGTGTCATTACGCAGACTGCTCCTGCGTCCATATCAGCGCACGCACCGTCTCCAGGGCTTCGTCGTGCCTGCCCTCGGCAAGCAGCATCAAAGCATCGGAGTTCATGATCCGAACGTATGCTGCATTTCGCTCCTCAATCGTGGAGTACTTGGCTCTTACTTGGTCCCTGAACTCGTTCATCAGCTCAACCAAGTCCCCGTATTCCGTGCCAAACTGCTCATCGATCTGCTCGCGTATCCTGCGGGCAAGAGCCGGGCTCTTACCGGAGGTTGAGACACCTATCACCAG
>Ga0116202_10001810_pt1 | contig 12561 bp, 10 predicted proteins | sample LakKivw325mmetaG_FD_94479 | JGI IMG/M metagenome (GOLD analysis project Ga0116202, IMG submission 94479) | Anoxic lake water microbial communities from Lake Kivu, Rwanda to study Microbial Dark Matter (Phase II) - Lake Kivu water 325m metaG | ecosystem: Environmental > Aquatic > Freshwater >...
CAAGGCGGCCGCGCAGTTCCAGCAGGACCTGCGCGACCTCTGGGCGGCCTACCCGCTCTCGGGCTTCGGGCATGATGTGACGATGGGGGATGTGAAGTACCGTGGCCCGGCAGTGGCCGCGTCGCCCGGCCGAGCGTGGGACGATGAGGGCGAGTACTGCGATGTCAGCGTGTGCATCGCCAGGACCGCCGACTTCGTCCACAGCCTGCCCAAGAAGCAGTTCCGTGCGGGCTTCTGGGGCAACGGCGCCGAGCACATCTACAGCATCGCGGTGCGCAGCGACGCCGGCTCCTTTGAGGGCGCGCGCTATGAACTGCCGGGCCTGGACGCCGTGACACGCTACCGCCGCTACATGCTGGGCAGCAAGGCCATCCAGCTCTTCTCCGGCGACTCGCGCGACCACACGGCCGACTACTACGACGAAGCCAACACCCCGCCCGAGGACATCAAGCTGATGTACCGGCGCATTCAGGTCGGCGCGATGCAGGCATGCCTGAAGTGGGGCGGGCTGCCGTGCAGCGATCTGGCGGCAGGCTGGCAGGAGAGCTGGGAGTTGCACGACCTGGCCGACCGGGAGTTGTACCCGTATCCGTGGCAGCTCAATTGCACGGCGACGGCAACGGGCGGCGTAGACGTGGCGCAGTATGGGACGGAGTGGAGCAAGCGTCTCGTGGTGCTGAACCCCCGCGGCGTGGAGGTCAAGACAACGGTCACTATCGCCGGCGGTATGGCGGCAGCAGCGGTTTGGGCGTCGGCCGATGGTCAGCCCACGCGGACCATCAGCGGCCCGGGCTTCGTCAAGGTGCCGGTGACGTTGCCACCGGCCGGCGTGGCAGTTCTGCTTCCGGTAGCGCGCGAGGTGTGGTCCCACGACCACTCACGCCTGCCGGAACCGTCAGCAACGAGCCTGCCGGCCAAGGAGTACGTTGCGACGCGCCGCCTCGACGACACCGACGGGTTTCGGGTCAGTCTGGACAATACGAAGGACATGGAGCCTATCCCGGGATATGAAGTCTGCGCGGACTCGCCGTGGCACTTCAGCCCCCGAGCCTTCGCCGCCACGGAGAAGTCGCTGCTGGACTTCTTCGACGAGTATGCTGCGATCAGCATTGTCATCCGCCCCGAGGCGTCCCTCATGGAGCGCAAGGCGGCTGAGGCCATCCAGGAGTACTTCCGCTTCTACTCCGAAGAGGTGCGGCAGAAGCCGCGGGTCGTGCTGCCGATAGTGACCGAGGCGCCGACCGGCAAATCTGTCCGTATCACGAGCGCGGCGTTCTGGGCGCCGATCAGGCTTGAGGGCAATGCCGTGATCATTACGGATAGGGAAGGCTCCCTGCTCAGTGACACGCGGCAACTGCTGCGGCTGCTGGACCGCAAGTACCCCTTCTACGGCCAGATCGGCCGGTGGGTGCACCAGCGGCCCATTGAGACCGAACTGCGCAAGAAGCTGGGACTCGCCGGCGGGACCGTGCTGCGGGATGGCACGATCCTGACCACGCCCCTCACAGCGGCGCTGTTCCACCCGACCGCGAAAGGACCGGCCTATGGCCTGCCGTGGTAGTCTGACCATCCTGCTGGCCCTGTGGCCGCTCGCGGCGCATGCGCTGTCGGCCGACGAGCATACGCTTTTCCTGTGCCAGTTTGACGGCACGGCGGAGGCGGAGTTCTCGGTCGGGTCGTTGCATCCCGAGGGCGTGGCCGGCTTCACGGAGGGCAAGCATGGGCAGGCGCTGTCGGCCCCGCTGGGCCTACTGCCCTTCGCGCAATCGGTCGCGCCGCTGACCACTGGCGTGCAGTACGCGAGCGCCGGGAACATCAACCTGCAGCAGGGCACCATCGAGCTATGGGTGCGCGTGTATGGCGACATCATCAACACGACCGAGCAATCGCCGAAGCTGCGCTACCTGGTGAGCAGTGGGAAGTACACCGGCGCGAACCACGGCTTCGCTCTCGTGCTCAGCCACTTTTCCGCCAAGGCCGGCGAGCCGTACATGCTGCTATGGACGCGGCAGAACGGCAGCGACAAGAGCAAGACGTGGTCAGTCAGTTGCCGGCCGCAATGGCAGCCGGGGGAGTGGCACCACGTGGCGGCGACCTACTCGCCGACCGAGGACCGGCTGTTCGTGGACGGCAAGCAGGTCGGTCAGACGCCGACCGGGGAAGCGATGGACCTGATCGGCAACAACTTCGCCGTCGGGGCAAGCATCTACCACAGTGGCGTCTCGGACTGCGCGCTTGACGAACTGCGCCTCTCCGACCACGTGCGCTACGCCGAGGATTTCACACCGCGCTAGCGCCGCGTAGGTGCGCCGGTCCCCCGGCGCACACGCCCGCCGGAGGACCGGCGGGCCTACGCGATGTCGAGGGAGAATGTGACGAGATGAGTGAGCTGGCCGAGCGATACCGGGACGAGTTCCCCGTCAAACAGGGCCGCATCTACTTCAACCACGCGGGGATCTGCCCGCTGCCCCGGCGGACGGCGGAGGCGGCCCGACGCATTCTGCAAGAGCAGCTTGAGGGCGGGGCCAGCGAGGCGAACTACCGCGGCTGGACGGCGGGCATTGGGCAGGCACGGGAGGCACTGGCGAAGCTGACGCGGTCGGCGCCCGAGGAGATCGCTTTCGTCAAGAACACGACCACCGGCCTGATGATCGCCGCCGGCAGCATCCCCTGGAAGGACGGGGACAACGTCGTCACCACGGCCGTGGAGTTCCCGGCCAATGTCTATCCGTGGCTCGCGCTCGAACGCTACGGCGTTGAGACGCGCTTTGTGGGGCTGCGCGGCGGGCGGCTGCTGATGGACGACCTCGTGGCGACCATGGACCGCCGCACGCGCGCCGTGGCCCTCAGCTGGGTGCAGTTCTCCAACGGCTTCCGGGCGGACCTGGGCAAGCTCTCACAGCTCTGCCGCGACCGCGGGTGCTTTCTCGTGCTCGACGCCATCCAGGGGCTGGGGGCCATGCAGCTTGACCTGTCGCGGTACGCCGTGGACTTCGCCGCCGCCGACGGGCACAAGTGGCTGCTGTCGGTCGAGGGCTGCGGCATGTTGTACGTGCGGCGGCAGATCATGGACGATCTCGTGCCGTTCCATATCGGCTGGATGGGTGTGCAGAACGCGAGCGAGTACCTCGACTACCAGCTCACGCCGCGCCCCGACGCCGCGCGGTTCGAGGAAGGCAGCCACAACGTCGCGGGCCTCCACGCGCTGGGGGCGTCGGCCGGGCTGTTCCTGGAAGCCGGCCCGGCGAAGGTCGAGACGGAGATCATCGCCCTGACGGACGGTCTCATCGAGCGGCTGGAGCAGGCGGGGTGTGTCATCACCTCCCCGCGCGGCGCCGGGGAGCGCTCCGGCATCGTCACCTTCCAGCACCCGCGGGTCCCGCCGGATGAACTCGCTCGCGCCCTGAACGCTGCCGGCGTCCAGTGCGCGCAGCGCGCCGGGGCGGTGCGCCTCTCGCCGCATTTCTACAACGACGAGGCCGAAGTCGAGCGTGCGGTAGCCCTGGTGGCCGAGACGGCGGCCGGCCGGAAGGCAGGGGAAGAATAGGTGCAGAGCGAACATGATACTGCAAACCATCACAGGAGGGACGCAAGCATGAAGACGACACGTTTGGTTCTCATCGTGATCTGTGCGCTGGGGCTACTGGCGCTCTCGGGTTGCGGCTGTGGCAAGCTACGGGAAGTGACCCAGGCCGTGAAGATGGCCAACGACGCACGGGACGGGAAGGTGACCGTCACCAACGACAAGGGCGAGAAGGCGACGATCGAGACGAGCAAGGACGACGACAAGTCCGGACACGTGACTGTCACCGGCCCGGAAGGCAGCACCACCAAGTCGGAGTGGGGCGAGGACACCGTCAAGGCCGAGGACGTCGGCATTGACTTCTACCCCGGGGCCAAGGTCGAGCATGGCGGCACCAGCACGAGCAGCGGCGGCAAGGACGGCGGCGGCACCTTCAGCATGGTCGCGCTCGCAACCGACGACTCCTTCGACGCGGTGGGCAAGTTCTACAAGGACAAGTACGCGAAGGGCAACACCGTCATCGAGCAGCCCAACCACCTGATGATCACCATCCAGGCCGGCGAGAACTCGGGCAAGATGATCATGGTGATGCCCGACGACGACGACAAGAGCAAGACCCACATTGTGATCAGCGCCGGCGGCAAGCAGTAGCTCTCACGGGCTCCACATCGCCAGGGACCTCCTGCCCGGGAGGTCCCTGGAGTCCGTCAAGACACTGATACTGAGGAGAGCACCATGCATGCCGGCTTCGCCGAACTTGACGCAACTCCGCCCGTTGGCGTCTACCTGGCGGGCTACCCCGGACGCAACGAGCCGAGCGACGGCGTAGACGATCCGCTGTACGTGCGCGCCATGGCGCTGGAGGATGACGCCGGGGCCCGGGTGGTACTCGTCACCGGCGACCTGCTCAAGCTCCCGCGCGACCTGACCTGGCGCACCAAGCTGTGGGCCGAGCGGACGCTGGGCCTTCCGAGCGCCGCGCTCATCATCGAGCTGTCGCACACCCACGCTTCCCCGGGCCTCTTCCCCCAGACGTGCTACCCGCAATGGCCGCTCAACGTGGACTACGTGTGCCGGTTCGAGCAGGCCGTGCGGGACGCCATCACCGCGGCGCTGGCCCACTTGCAGCCCGCGGAGCTGCGCTATGGCCTCAGCCAGGCGCACTTCGGCGTCAGCCGCCGCCAGCCGCAGCCGGAACTGGGCGGACGCGTCACAATGGCCCCCAACGCCGAGGGCTACTACGACCCCGATCTGCCCGTCTTCGCCTGTCACGTCGGGGGCAAACTGCGCGCGGTGGCGTATTCGTATGCCTGCCACCCGACGTCCAAGTCCTCGCTGCACATCAGCGCCGACTGGCCGGGGCAAGTGTCGCAGGGCCTGAAGGCCGAACTGGGGCAGGACGTGGTGACGCTCTTTGCGCAGGGCGCGGGCGCGAGCATCATGCCGCGCAAGTCGCAGCGCGAGGGGGAGGAGGAGTACGCGGCCTACTGGCGCGAGGTGGCGCATGGCCTCGCCGCCTTCGCCACGTCCGACGAGATGCAGCCACTAGCGCTGAGCCTGCAGGCGACGGAGAAGGAGTTTGACCTGCCCTATGACCTGGGCCGCGTGCCGCCGCTGGCGACGCTGCTGGAGTTGACCGACCCGGCCGACTCACCCGTACCCGACGAGTTCCGCCCCGCCAACCGCTCGATCCTGCGACTGTGGGCGCGGTGGGTGCTGGAGCATCAGCGCGCGGGAACGTTGCCGGAGGCCTTCCGGATGCACCTGACGCGCTGGCAGTTGGCCGAGGGCCTGCAGCTCTTGGGGATGTCGGGCGAGGTGACGGCCGAGGTGGGCCGCGCGATCAAGGACCTGTTCCCGCCGGGGCAGACGGTCTTCCTGGGCTATTGCTCATACACCGATGCCTACATTCCGACGGCGGCGATGCTGCCCGAGGGCGGGCACGAGGCGTTGTGCTCCGTGTTCTTCCACGACCGGTCGGCGCCGTTCACCGCCGACATTGATGGGATCATCGCCCGTGAGGTGCGGTCGCTGGCTCCCTGACGACGGCCGCCGCGCCGCTCAGGGCGCCAGCGTCTCCTGCCACAGCGCCCACACGCGCTTGTCCCGGGCGTCCTCCGCCTTCTCGTAGCCCTTCAGCACGCGCCGCAAGCCCTCGTTGAGGCGGTCCGCCGCCTGAATGTAGCTGCGGTCGGCCGCTAACTGCGAGGCCGGCGGCAGCGCCGGCAGTTCCCCCGCCTCCTCCAGCCGCAACCGTTCCCGCAGCGCCTGCAGGTGCATGACGATCAGCTCGGCGTGCTTCGCCTCGGCGGTGTCGCCCAGGCCCGCCGCCCGCAGCTTCCTCAGGAACGCCCCGACCTGCGCGTACTGATTGCCGCGCGGGATCGCCTGGCACGGCGCCGACGCCACGAGCTTGCCGTTCAGGTACATTCGCAGGCCGGCCTGCGCATCGAACGTTGCCGCCACGTGCGCCCACTGGCCGGGCGCGAGCTTCGCCGCGTAACCGAGATGCCCCCGCTCCGTGATGAGCCGCAGGCTGTCCTTGGGGCACGTGTCGAACAGGTAGGCGTCATCCACGCCGGCGGTCACGCGGTCAATGAGCCGCGCGCCCGTGTCGGGCAGTTCCCCCGGTTTGATCCACGTCGCCAGCGTGTACGCCTCCGTCAGCGTCAGGCGCGGGTCGCACGGAATCTCCAGGAAGCCCTTGCCGTCGAAGCGCGCCACCTTGCCGCCCTCGCTGTCCACGATGGCGACTTCGCCCACGGGCCTGGCCAAGAGGTCGGGGTTCGGCGGGTTGGGACATGTGCCGTCGGTGGCGCGGTCGAAGAAGAAGTCGAAGACGAGGCCGTCGGCGACCTCGGCCTTCACATCGGCGGCGAGGGCGGCGATCTCCGCCTCGGAGAGCGCGCGCTGCCACACCCGCGCCCGACGCATGTCGCCGACGAACAGGCACCGGCCGTTGCTATCGGCCCCGATCCGCACCGGGCGACCGTTGCCCAGCGGGTTCTGCCACCAGCGGCTCACGTCCCACAGTTCGTCATCGGCCGCCGGGACGGGCAGGGGCTTCTCGGCGGGCAACTCGGCAAACTGCGGCTTCGCGCCGCCCAGGCAGATCGTGATCTGCGCCCGCTGCGGCAGCCGCGCATAGGGCAGCGTCACCGTCGTCTTGTCGAAGGTCCGGCAGGGCTGGCGGTTCACATAGACGGCTGTGACGGGCCCGGCCCCACGCGTGCTCAGGAACAGGCGCTTGTCGCCGAAGCGCACCGGGAAGCGCTGGTCGAGCGCCGTGACGCCCGTCGGGACGTGCGGGATGAGCGTGAGGCTGTCGGCGGTGTAGAGGTATTCGAACAGCCCGCGCAGCATCGCCAGCGGCCCGCCCCACGAGTCATACACGCAGTTGATCGGCTCCTTCGGCTGATAGACGGCGTTGCCGAACTGCACCAGCGGGTTGTCGAAGCGGAAGTCCCGCGCGAAGCGCAGCAGTTGCGCCATGGCGCGCTTCGCGTCGTCGTACTTGCCGAGGCGGAAGTACGCCAGGATCATCCGCGCCTCGCACGTCGTCCAATGGCCGCCGTTGACCCACGTACCGAAGCCCCAGAGGCCCCGGGGCTCTTCGTACATGTCATCGAGGGAAGGGTAGTTGGTGATGATGAGGTCGTGCGGGCGCAGGCCGGGGATCGCGGCCATCTGGTCGTAGATGCGCCGCGCCTGCGCCTCGTCCACCACGCGGAAGGCGATGGCGTCGTGGTTGCAGACCGCCTCGAAGTAGCCGTACTTGTCCGCGCCGTAGACGCCGTGCTTCGTGCCGTCAGGATCGAGCGACTTGATGAGGGTGCCCTCGGGGGTCGTGAGATGCTGGAGGCCCTGGCGGGCTGTCGCGCGCCGCTGCGTGTAGAGCGCCGCCTGGTCGGCGTGGCCCGCGAGCTTCTCCAACTCGATCAGCCGGTCGAGCGCCGCGATGTAGGTGACCGACAGCCCCGTCAGGTACGCCTGGCCATAGGTTCCGTCGGGCTGCTTGTAGCCGGCGTAGCTGGGGGCGAGCAGATTGCCCGCCGGGCCCGCCAGGAAGCAGTTGTTCTTCGGGTCGCGGCGGCTTTCGACGAAGCCGGCGCAGCGCTCCAGCATCGGCAGATAGTGCGCGATGGCCTCCGGGTCGCGGCTGATGAGCAACTGCTCGGCCTGCAGCAGCAGCCCGGCGGCGGTGAACTCCATCCCCCAGTCGTGGATGTCCACGCGGCCGTCGCCCTGCTTGTAGTAGATCCAACCCGGCGCGGCCGCATCGCACAGGCACCCATCGGGCGGCACCCAGTGCCACTTGCCGCCGCCCTCGCGCTGGCCGTCGCCCATCTGGCTGAACCACAGGTCCTGAGCGTTGGCCAGGAACGTGGCGTACGGTTCCACGAAGAACGGCAGGCCGCAGTAGCTGGGGCCATAGCTGTTCTGGATCCACCACGCGCCCCAGGTCGGCCCCTCGACGAAGCCATTCCACGAGGCGTTGTAGAGCATCCCGATATTCTGCAGGTCGGGGGAGGGGTACAGCATTCGGGCGGAGGTGTCGAGCAGTTGGAGGGTGTCGGCATCACCCGTGCCGACGAAGAAGCGACCGGTGAAGGGGGCGGCCGAAACGAGGGAAACGGTAGCGAGAGCAAGGAAGACCAAGCCAGCGGACATCGTCTCCCGCATGCGGCAACCTCCAGTGGTCGCACCCGCAGTTTGGAGGAACAGCAGACCAGCCTACGCCAGGAGTTCGAGGAACTGTTCGACGGTAAGCCCCGCGTCCCTGATGATCTGGTGCAACGTCCCCTTCGCAACCGACCGCCCGGCATGCACCGGCACGGTGCAACGCCGGCCATCGGCGTGTCGCAGGCGGAAGTGGCTGCCCCGAGTGGTATTGACGTAGAAGCCGGCGCGGCCGAGCGCTGACACAATCTCCTGTCCGGTCACGTCCGGGAGTCTAGGCATGGGCGACAGCCTCGTGGACATCCAGCCGGTGCAAAATGACCTGGTCGGCATCCTCCATGAGCACCGAGATGGGGTCCACGTCCGGCGGGGGTGGGTCGCCGTCCTTGGCGATGTCGTCCAGACAGCAAAGGATGGCCTCCTCCGCGTTCTGCAGTGCCTCCTCCCACGTGGCGCCGTACGTGCAACACCCACGCAGGGCCGGCACGGACACGCAGTAGTTGCCATCCTCGTCTCGTCGGACCGCGACCGTGTATGTCATCGGCATGCTCCTCGTCTGTCACCTGCCCCCATTGTAGCACTGTTGCCGTCGCAAGAAAACGGGGCGTCCGCCCGGGACGCCCCGTCACTCTATTGCGGCACCACAGCGGCACGAGGTTCGGCTAGCGCCACGGCTGCGTGGAGTGGATCTGCCCCCACCACGCCATGATGGGCAGTGACTTGACGTGCCCGTCGAGGTAGCCGCAGTTGACCATGCAACCCCCGCCCAGCCCGTGCGCTGACCCATAGTTGTCCGCTTGACCAGTGCTGCGGTACAGGTTGGCCGCGCCCCCCGGCTCATACCACCGCAAGGCGTCCTGCCAGACAATGATGTCCACGGGCGCTACGCGGAGTGCCGACTCGGACACGCCCTCGAGCGCGGGGGCTACGCCACCGTTGTTGCTGGTGATGCAGAGCCCCGTCAGATATGAGGTTGCGTCGGTCGTCTCGGGGTTGAAGGCGGTGGACATGGACGGACAGTTCCACACCTGCCAGTTCTTGATGTACGGGTTGAGCCGCCAGTGGACGTAACCAACGGCGACCGGACCGGGCATTGTGATGGGGAGTGTAGTGGTCTTGTTGCCCGACCACGACTTCCAGCAGCAGCCGCCACCCAATCCGTTGGTCACCCTGGGCCCAGTCGCCGCGTTCGTGACGAGAGGCAGCACGTCGTCGTAGTCAGTCATGTACTGCAACGTCGCCAGGCCAATCTGCTTCAAGTTCGACTGACAGCTTGCCTGACGGGCCTTCTCCCGTGCCCGGGCGAACACCGGGAAGAGGATCGCCGCCAGGATCGCGATGATCGCGATGACCACCAGCAACTCAATGAGTGTAAAACCACGCTTGTTCATCCACACACCTCGCTATGGTAAGGGATTGGTGCGACAAGAGGACTGACTACCTCTGATGTGGAATTCGCCGTCCGGCTGCCACATTCCTGCCTGCCTCTGGAAAGAAAACCGCAATGACCTCCCGTGAACGCCTTCTCGCCGCTCTACGCCTGCAACCCGTGGACCGCGTGCCCCTGCACGTCCGCGGCGTGCGCCCCTGGGACGAACAGTGGGTCGCCACGCGCGATGCCAGCTACGCCCCGGTCATCGCCGCCGTCGCCGAGCACGGCGACTACGTGGACTGGTGGGGCGCCCCGGCGGGCACGTTCTACTCGGCCACCCCGGTGCCCACCGACGGCTGGACGGAGGACCGCGAGGACTGGGTCGCCCACTACACCGTCTACCACACGCCCGGCGGCGACCTGCGCACCATGTCGCTGTCCAGCAAGCGCGGCCTGCCGGGCATGCAGATGGAGTTCATGGTCAAGGACCTGGACGACCTGGACAAGGTCCTGTCGGTCCCCTACGAGCCCTCGCGGCCCGACTGCGCCGGGTTCTTCGCCAAGACCGAGCAGATGGGCGAGCGCGGCCTGATCATGTGCGGCATCCACAACGCGATCTCCATGATGCACGGCCTCATGGGGTCGGAGCGGCTGGCGCTGTGGAGCATCATGGAGCGGCAGCGCATCCTGGACCTGCTCTGGACCTTCCATCGGCGCTGCCTGGAGCATGTGGAATACGTCATCAGCCAGGGCGTGGGGCCGTGCTTCGCCATGAACGGCGAGGAGTACGTGACCCCGCCGCTACATTCCCCGCGCGACTTCCGCGAGTTCGTGGTCGAGCCCGAGCAGGAACTGGCGGCGGCGATCCACCGGGCCGGCCATCTGCTGCACATCCACTGCCACGGTCCGCTGAGCGACGTGCTCGAGGAGTTCGCGACGCTCGGCGCCGACTGCCTGCACCCGCTGGAGGCCCCGCCGATGGGCGACGTGACGCTGGTGGACGCCAAGCGCCGCATCGGCGCGCGCATCTGCCTGGAGGGCAATATCCAGATCGGGGACATCTACGCGGGCAAGACGGCGGACCTCGTGGCGGAGATGGAGCACAACCTGCGGGTCACGGGCGGGCAGGGGTACATCGTCTGCCCCACGGCCTCGCCGCACACGGCGGTGCTGACGGAGCTGACGGTGCGGAACTACCTGGCGATGATCGAGGTGGTGGTGCGGGCCGCAGACGTGAACAGAGTGTGAAAAAGAGGGTCAGACCCCATCTTTCGACAGCCTCTTTTCAGTTGACACGGCCCCGGCCACACTGTATCATATCAGTCCAAGCGCGGCCTGTGCATCAGGCGGCGCGCTTTGGTTGCAGCGGCGCGGCCCGCGTCCCCCTCGCGGCGAGGCGACAGGCCCCGCCCGGCAGGGACGGGCCGTTAGCTCAGTTGGTAGAGCATCGGACTTTTAATCCGAGGGTCGTAGGTTCGAACCCTACACGGCCTACCAGACAACAGCAGTGCCATGGCCCCATGGTCTAGCGGTTAGGATACGGCCCTTTCAAGGCTGAGGTAGGGGTTCGACTCCCCTTGGGGCTACCACAACTTTTCGGGCGGGCGGGTAGCTCAGCTGGTAGAGCGCATGCTTTACACGCATGATGTCACAGGTTCGAGTCCTGTTCCGCCCACCACAACACAAGCCGCGCCGCACCCCGTGGCTGGGTAGCTCAGTTGGTAGAGCAACGGACTGAAAATCCGTGTGTCGCCAGTTCAAATCTGGCCCCAGCCACCACCACCGAATCCCCCCTGGCTCCCGCTGTCGGCAACGACCCGGGAGCCAGTTGCGTTCTCCTGCCTGCGGCCGGAGGCGGTCAGTCCTCCGTGCAGGTCAGTTCCCGCCGCTTGATCGTCTTGGCCCACTTGCTGTGGCCGTCATAGTACAGGACGTTGCAGCCGTCGTTGTGGCGCGCGGCTCCGAACTGCGTGACGCGGATCCCGTAGTCCGGGTCGTTGGGCTCGGTGGTGTCCGTGCAGCTCCCGCCACAGTGGTGAATGGGACAGGTGTTCAGCGACCCGGTCGGGGAGTCGGCCGCGATGACCGTCATCGGGTCAGCAATGTAGCTGTCGTCGCGCCCGCCCCAGAACCCCGTAATGCCGTCATTGCCGCCCACCAGCCAGTAGCCGAGATTCGGGGGTTGGCAGTTGCTGCTGGAAGCGACGCGAGCGCTCCCGTTGAGAGTCCTGGCGCTGGGGCACACGAAAAGCTGCCAGTTCTTGCAGTAGGGCAGCAGCGAGGTGCGCCAGCTCATGTTGCCTGACGGCCCCGGCAACCCCGGGGGGAGCGAATCCACAAGGCCAACCGGCCCGGCGCAGCCGCCCGATCCGCCCAGGCACGAGCCGGTCTGGTGCCGCACATTCGTTTCGTCGTAGTCCCCCCGGTACATCGCCATCGCGGTGCCGATTTGCTTGAGGTTGCTCAAGCAGGTCGTCGAGCGCGCCTTCTCGCGGGCCTTGGCGAAGACCGGAAACAGGATCGCCGCCAGGATCGCGATGATGGCGATCACCACCAGCAACTCGATCAACGTGAATCCCTTGCGCATGGCTTGCTCACCCTTCCTCACTGACGAGTTTGAGCCACAGCATAGATCTTCCTCATACCTTCGGCATTCCTTGCTTCGTTCCTGCCGTATTTCGGTCCTGACAGGAGAATCCATAGCTCGCGGCGAAGGCGCCGGCGCCGATCAACACTGACCGACGGAGACCCCCATGACCAACCAGGAACGCGTCATCGCCTCCTTCAACCACCAGCAGCCCGACCGCACCCCGTACGCCATCGGCTTCACCCAGAAGGCCGCCGCCGCCATGACGGCCCGCTACGGTGACAGCTTCTACGGGCTGATTGACAACGCCGTCCACGGTGTCGCCGCCAAGGCCGGCCCCAAGGACACGTGGCTCTCCGACACGCTGTGGCAGGACGAGTTCGGCGTGCAATGGGATCG
>Ga0116202_10001813_pt1 | contig 12556 bp, 9 predicted proteins | sample LakKivw325mmetaG_FD_94479 | JGI IMG/M metagenome (GOLD analysis project Ga0116202, IMG submission 94479) | Anoxic lake water microbial communities from Lake Kivu, Rwanda to study Microbial Dark Matter (Phase II) - Lake Kivu water 325m metaG | ecosystem: Environmental > Aquatic > Freshwater >...
ATAGACCATGACAAGGAACTGGCAGAGTGGAATCCTAAGCTGCTGATTGTCATGCCACAGTATACGCTGGAATGCAGCAACAAAACACTGTTCTCATCATTTATCGCAAACAGCACACTATACAGAATTAATAATATAAGTATCTATGAAAAATCCAGCAGCTGACGCCTGCCTTATTTGTGCCTGATGATATCAAAATCACGAACCATAACCTTTTTAAATTATTCAGATATTCAGCGTTTTATCAATGTGAAAATTATAGTCATAAGCGGGTGTGTGTGGTTCATTAAGGGTGTGATTTTGGGGAATAATCTAATCAATAGTAGAACAAAGATTAAAAGTTACTGTGTAAAAAAAGTAATTGTATGAATCGAAAGATATCAAAAAGGTGTTACGCTATATGCCTGTAGAAGTATCAGTAATCATTCCTACTCATAATAGATGCAACTCTCTTAAAAAAACACTATATTCCTTAATAAATCAAACTTATCCAAAAGAAAACTATGAACTGATTGTTATTGATGATGGAGGCAGTGATGCTACTGAAAGAATGGTGGAATCCATCAAGAAGAACACTCATCTTAACATAAAATATTTCTGGCAGAAGAACCAGGGGCCGGCAGCAGCGCGCAATCTGGGAATCAAGCATGTAAGTGCAGATATTATAGCTTTTACAGATGATGACTGCATAGTTCACCCTGACTGGCTTGAAAATATAGCAAAAGCCTATGAGAAGAATCCTGATGCTATGATCATTGGAGGAGAAACACTGCCCCCAAAAGGCAGGATTGTAGCTGCTGTTGGGCAGGGGCTTACTAAGAATGCATTTTTTGACTATGTCGATGGCAAAAAGCAAGCAATTTTCTTTCCGACATGCAACGCCTCATTTAGAAGAGAAGTTTTTGATAATGCAGGATTGTTTGACACTGATTTTCCATTGGCTGCAGGAGAGGATTTGGAATTCTGCTGGAGATGCTTTAAAAAGGGGATGAAGCTTTTATACCAGCCGCAAATCAAAGTAACCCATTATTGCGCCGCTAATCTAAAACAATATGCAAAACAGAGCTTCAATTACGGCAGAGGGAATTACCTTACAAAGCTGAAGCAGCCAGACCATCCTGAGATAAAAGGGATTGAAACAAACAGGGGATGGCGATTCTTTGGATACTGCATAAAAGAATTCATTTATACAATACCTTTTGCACTTATTTTTACAGGAAGGCTGAAAAAGAAAGAAAAAATAACCGGTTTTTTTAATAGCTGCGGGGTATTTGTGACGCTCATAGTCCATAAAATAAGCTATCTTGCAGGGACAGTATCTGAACATAACCTTGCCTATAGGACTCAGCGTATTTAGGTCTTTCCGAGAATATTCCTGTATAATGCAACTTTTTGAAAATTACCAAAAATTCAAAAATTACCCGACATAAACCATGCCAGTTCCATCGCCACTTTGTGAACGAAAAAAGAATCTGCGAATAGCTTTAGTCCATCCTCCTCCTTATCTTCTTAACATGCCCCCATTAGGCATTGCATACCTGGCATCTGCACTGAAAAAGTTTGGATTCACTTTCAAGGTTTTCGATTTAAATGCAGATTATTATTATGAACATCCTGAAAAAAGGCATTTTTTGCAATACTATAACTCTCATCTTTGGTGTAATGAACGCGAATTCAAAAAAGCCCAGCCTATCACAGATCAAATTATGGCTGAATGGGGAAACCGCATTATCTCATTCAATCCTGATGTAGTCGGAATCAGCGTAAATGACCATTCATTTCTGGTAAGCAATATGCTTTCAGACCACCTGAAATCACTAAACCCAAACTTAAAAATAATCTACGGAGGGCCATTTTCAACTCTTCCATCATTGTCTCTTAGAAAAACCACAGATTCAGTCGATGCGTATGTCATCGGCGAAGGAGAAGAGACCTTCAAGGAAATGCTTGAAAATCTTGAAAAGAACGGCAGTTTTGTACCCTGCCGAGGCGTTGCTATAAAAAAAAGAGGGAAAGTGATCTTTTACGGGGAGAGACAAAAACTGAATATAGATACAATACCTTTCCCTGACTTCTCTGAATTCCCTTTAGACAAGTATTTCCTCAAAACAACCATCCCAATACTGCTCAGCAGAGGCTGTGATTTCCATTGCACCTTTTGTAGTGATTGCAATGTCTGGGAGAACAACCGGATGCGTCATCCCAGGAATATAATTGAAGAGATGGCGAGCGAAAATAAGAAATCAGGCATTAAAGACTTTGGATGCAATGACCTTATCATAAATTCTGATCTGAAAAAAATCGAAGAGCTTGCTGAACTTATCCTGATAAAAAAGATCAATATCACCTTCTCAGGGCAGGGAAGAGTCAGAAACGATATGTCTCCTGAATTACTTATGAAGCTGAGAAAAGCTGGAATGATACGGCTGTATATCGGACTTGAGAGCGGTTCCCAGAAAATACTTAATTCTATGAGAAAAGGAATAACTCTTTCGGAAACCGAACTTTTTCTTGAAAAACTAAAAGCAGCAGGAATTGAATCTTATGGACTCTGGATGATAGGTTATCCTGGCGAAACCATTTTAGATTTTTGGAAAACTGTATTTTTTATCATAAAGAATATGAAACAGATGTCTGCTGTCGCAAGTGTTTCAACATGCAATCTCCACCTTGAATCAGACCTGTTCTTGAACAAAGAAAAATACGGGATAAAACTCAATAAAGGCGATATTGGCGATTGGTACGTCGGAAAGCTGGATGCTAAAGAGCGACAAAGGAGAGAAAGAATATTTAAAGGCATCCTGCATCATTTTATCCCATTTGAAGAAAACAAACAGATTGTTCAATGAGATGAGCACAAGAAACACATTTTCTCCATTCAATGATTGGCCGTTCACAAATCACCGGGCCATACATACAGGCATCTTCTTCTCTTGAAGCAATACCCCTGTTCATAGGATAAATCCTGCGCCAGGCAATATCCCTGAAAGAAGAAGGCGGCTCACCTGCTGAAATAGACATTGTCTACGCTGAAAGTGCCATTGGCGCTTTTGCGGTTGGATACAGCAATCAAATATTTGTTTATTGATCCTATGCTGCTTACATTTTTCTTTGTGTCTTCATATCTGAATGATGAAAGCGGGATTGATACAAGAGTCCATTCAGATGAATTGATCCTCGTAGGAGGGCAGATTAACTGCATTCCAGAATCGGTATCTGGGTAATATTCAAACACATTTATGAAAACTTCATTTCCAGAGTCTCCTTTATACCAGAAATTCATGAATCTGTATTTTTTCAGGCTGAGTTTAACAGCTCTTTCCACATAAGCATCAGAATATCTGCCTGCTTCAAGTGTATTACTGAATGAAAAGTTTATTTTGAGGCTCTGCCTTCCTGATTTTGGATAAGCTGTGTCATAAGAATAAGACAGGATGCCCCCATTTGTGCCTGACACATTCAGAAGGAAATTCTTCTCAAAATCATCCATGACCATTTTTTGAGCTGATCTCTGTCTGATCATTATCACAAGAAGCACTGATAAGACAACGAATACCAGCAAAAGCGCGGCAATCACTGCTTTTTCTTTGTTTATCCCTTCCATAAACATTCTCGTTTATCACATCTATATAAATTTTTCTATTCTTTAAAAACTGGCAGGACAGGTATTAACTAACAAGCGCAGCAATTAAATATGAAAAAGTATTTAAAGCGTATTCTAATCCAAAAGATGTGTGAGGTTTTTGAATTGTTATCTGCGATAAACCCTGAATTAGCTATAAAAACCAAAAAGGCAAGAACGGATATTGCCTTTTATTTTTCGCAGGCATTAAACAAGCCTTTTGTAAGGCCGGATGTTCTTCAACTGACAGTAACCACAAGATGCAATTTAAGGTGCAAAACCTGCAACATTTATGAGCATTCTTCCAAGCCAGAAGAAGAGCTGAGCATCAATGAGATGAAGTCAATAATAAGGCAGGCTTATCTCTGGGGGATACCCACGCTCAGCATACTTGGCGGGGAGCCGCTTCTGAGAAGTGATATTATACCGCTGATTGAGTATGCTAAAAAATTCGGGATGGAAGTGCAGATAACCACAAATGCAACTCTGATAAACAAAGAGCTTGCAGACAAACTGGTTGATCTGGGCCTGGACTCAGTTTCAATGTCGCTTGACGGCTCAACTGCAGAGCTTCACGACAAAATAAGAGGAATCAAAGGCACATTCTCCCGGGCGGTTCATGGAATAAAAACCTTGGTATATGCAAAGCAGCGCAAAAAATCAAAAAAGCCATGGGTCTCTGTGGGATTCACGCTTGAGAATGAAAACTGCGGCGATTTAATCCCCTTCCTGAAATTTGCAAAAAGAATAGGCGTAAACAGCATTACATACATGCCTTATGTCCAGGACATCTCCAACATGAAACTTAAGTCAGACTCAGATCCGCTGTGGATTCCTGCTGAAAAAATCGGGAAATTGAAAAGCGATTTGAAGAAAATAGACTCATTTGACTCAAGAGATTTTGTTTACAAGCCAAAAAACTTCTATCTCATTCCCAGCTATTTCCAAAGAGAGCTTAAACCTCATGAATGGAAATGCTTTGTTGGGTTTATGAGATTTAATGTGGCGCCTGATGGTAATGTCATGATGTGCGGAGATGTTATCGGGAATGTCAGGGAAGAAAAAAACATAATCTCAATCTGGGAATCAAAAAAAGCGCAGGCAGCAAGAATCAATGCAGTTAACTGCACAAATCCCTGCCTTCAGGACTGCCTCTCCCGGCCTGATTCAGACAGCATTTCAAGAATTGCAGCATCAGTTCTTGAATACGCTTCTTCATTACCGCCTGAAGCGGCAAAAGAAATGCGCAGCCTTATCATAAACGACATTCAAGAATATGAAAACGCAGTTTTTTCAAGGATTATGGAAAATAAAAAATCTGGACATAGCTTAGAAGAGAGAGAGCAGAAGCGCTTAACTGACTGCCTCACTGAAACAAACTTTGCAATAGATGAACTCTCTTATGAAGAGGGCCAATGCAGCAAAAAAGGAAGAAGCAGGCTCACTGCCGAAGAACGTGAAGCAAGGGCAAAGTTAAGAAAAAATGAGCACGAGCTTCTTATGCTTAAGAAATCAAAAGGCTATAAATTCATAATAAAGCCGGTATCCCATATTCTTTCGAGGAAATAAAGAATGAAAAAGAGCTTATCTGAAACTTTTTTGAAGGATTGCGAAATGTATTTCTCAAGAGAGATGAACATTCCGCCTGCGAAGCCAGCCATGATCATACTTGACATAACCCACCGCTGCAACCTCAAATGCGCAATGTGCGATATATCAAAGGACGGCTTTGATCCAAAAAAAGAGTTTACCTCAAAGGAAGTATTCAAAGTAATTGACGACATGTCTGACTGGGGCGTTAAAGAGCTTGTCCTTTCCGGAGGGGAAGCCCTTCTCCGAAGCGATATTTTTGAGATACTGAATTACGCCCGCGGAAAGGTGAATACGGGAATACTCACAAATGGAATTTTAATAGATGATTCTGTATTCAAAAAAATTGAGCCGTATCTGAGCGAAGGCAGCCTTTCCCTGACAATTTCCCTGGATGGAATAAATGCAAAAACACATGATTTTATCCGAGGAAAAGCAGGGGCATTTGAAAAAACAACTGCGCTTCTGAAAAAACTGTCTGATCTTAAGAAGAAAAACCCGCGCGTAAACTTCAACGTAATCTCAATAATACTCAATGCCAATCTTGAAGAGCTTGAGAGGATATTTAAATTTGTAAAATCACTTTCAGCAAACACAATGCAGTTCCAGCCGCTTCTCCCAAACAACTTACGGCTTGAAAAAAGATACTTGACCTCTTTTTGGGTTCCCGAAAGCAGATATGCTGTCCTTGATCGGGTAATGGACCGTATAATCGCAGGAAAAAGGCAATACCCTGATTTTTTGGTCAATTCAGAGCGGGATCTCCATCTTGTAAAGAAGTACTTCCGAAGGGAACTAAGGCCTGATGAGGTAAAATGCTATGCCATATTCAAGACAATGCTCATCTCGATGGATGGAAAAGCCACTGCATGTAATACTTCTTATGGGAATGTAAGGAAACAGAATCTGAAAGAGATGTGGAAATCGCCTGAAGCAGCAAATTCACGAAGAATAATCAAGAACTGCGCCAATCCCTGCCTGCTCCCCTGCTTCACGGATTCGCGGCTGTACAGCCTGAAAGGCATAACTGCCGAATTCATCCGCTCTTCAAAAAAGTTCAGCTTAGCTGAAAGAAAAAATGAGATGATGAAAGCCATGAAGACACTTGATTCTTACAGGGCTGAACTGGAAAATAAGCACGCATTATGAAAATGGCAAAGAAGAAGCAAATTGCGGAAATTGAAAAGGCGTATGCTGAATTTGAAAGAGTTTCCAAACTCTATTTCTCAAGAATTGTCAATGAGCCGCTTGAGACTCCTGAATGCCTTCACATAAACATAAACTTTGCCTGCAACCTGAGATGCACGATCTGCAGCATCAGCAGGAAAACGATGAGAGACAGGAAAGAGCTCACTACTGCAGAAATCAAGAATGTGATACAGCAGGGCTCTGCAATGGGAATAAAGACGCTTCTGCTTCTCGGAGGAGAGCCTTTCCTCAGAAAGGACATACTCCAGATAAGCGATTATGCCGAGAATAGAGGCATGCATGTATCAATAATAACAAATGGAACGCTGATTGACAAAGCGCTGGCCCGGAAAATAATAGCATCAAAGCTTGAGCATCTGGACTTCTCGATTGACGGGCTTGAAAAAGGGCATGATAAGATACGAGGAAAGGGCACATTCAAAAAAACCCTGAAAGCAATCTCAATCTTGGAAGCGCTGATAGAAAAGTCAGGCTCAAAACTCACAATAGGAACAAATTTCACAATCACAAATTCAAATGTTTCAGAGATGATGCCGGCAGTCAGATTCTTTGAAAAGCGCTATAAAAAAAAGAATCCGGTCTGCTTTGACATCCACTTCCAGCCGCTGGTATCCAATAATGCACGCCCCCAGAAAATTGAAAAAAGCCCCGAAGAGCTGAAGCCGGGAAATTTCAGGATTCTCGATAAGAACATAGCTCAGCTGGAATCTTACATCCGCAGGCACAAGAACCGCGGCGCGCAGTCAATTATCAAAAGCCAGACGCTAAAACACCTTGAAGCAATAAGAGCGTATTTTGAAGGCACATTGAAGCCTGAGGAAAGCAAGTGCTATGCAGGTTTCAACCGCCTGATGACAACGCAAAGAGGGCAGTTTTATCTCTGCGGCACTTCGTTTGGAGATGTAAGAAAGCAGAAATTAGCTGATGCATGGCGCTCAGAGGAAGCCAAAAATGCGAGAAAACTGATAAAAAAATGCAGGAATCCCTGCGTGAATTTCTGCCAATACCTGCAAAATTATGAGATGACCTCAAATTCTTTCAGTGATCTGGCGCAAAATTTCCTTGAAGAGATCATGCAAAAAAAATCTTATTCAGACGAGGATAAACTCAAATTCATCAGCAATGCAGTTCATTTTATCTGTGAAATGAAAGGGTTGCTGAACTTGAAACTTGCCAATGAAAAAGAGGTAAAAGAAAGAAGAGAGCTGGCTGATGCAGTTGAAGAGATAAATCAGGCAGAAAAAATGCTTTATGCCGCCATTAAAGCAGCATTTAAAAAAATTGAGAAGAGCTTCGCGGAAGAAGAATCAGAAAACACCCGCAATAAAAACAAGATCCTGCAGTTATCGCAGGAATTATCCCAAAAAGATTCTGAGATGCATTCACTCAGCGAACAGTCAGCAGCACTTTGCAGAGAAAAGAACTCTGAAATAAACTTGTTCCGAAGCCAATTGACAGCGCTTTCCGAAGAGAACGCGGGATTAAAAAAAGAGATCTCCAATATGGCTCAGCAATCAGACAGACTGCAAAAGGAAATCCTGGAGTTCCGGAATTCAAGGGGATACCGATTCATACTGAAGCCAGCTGACAGAGCATACAAAAAGATGAGAAGAGCAATTAATGGAAGATAATTGATAATCCCAGAATTAAAAGAATGCCGTTCAAAAAATTTTTCCCTTTTTGTGCCCTCATATCTGCTGTGAACAAAATGCTCTTTAAGAGCAAATTATTTATACAAGGCTTTAGGAGATGCTTCCGTGATTAAAAAAGAAAACATTGATGAGATCAAAGAGAACTTTGGCTTCTACCTCTCAAGAGCCATAAACAGGCCGCTTGTGCCCCCGTATACTCTGCAGATAACCCTGACAAACCGCTGCAACCTCAAGTGCAAGATGTGCGAGATTGTGAATAGGCCTTCCCGGGAGGAAGATGAGCTCACTACTGCTGAAATCAAGAGGATAATCTCTGAAGGGGCGGATCTTGGAGTTAAACAGGTGGTTTTGACTGGCGGAGAGCCTCTTCTCAGAAAAGATATTTTTGAGCTATGCAGATTCTGCAGCGAAAAGGGCATTCATTCTGTTGTGACCTCAAATTCAACATTGATAGATGAAAAAACCGCTGAAAAAATCGTTGAATCAGGGCTTTCTCACCTCCACATATCAATAGACGGGATGGAAAAAGGGCACGATTTCACCAGAGGAGACGGAGCATTCAAAAAAGTCGTGAAAGCAATCCAGCTTGTTGATTCAGCGCGCAAAAAGAAGAATTCAAGATTATCAATCGGCTTTGCCTGCACTGTGATGGATCATAATGTCTCAGAGCTTCCGGAGATGATGAGATTCTTTGATTCCCTGAATCTTGAAGTTGCGACATTCCAGCCTCTTGTAAAAGACAATACAAAAATGAGAGACAGAAGCACAGACACTCCTTTCTGGATAAAGCCTGAGCACCTGCAAATCCTTGATGAGAGCATCGATTCAGTCAAAAAATTCCGGGGAAAACACATTCGCCTGTACGAAGAGCCAGATCTTTCGCTCCTGAAGAAGTATTATCGGAATAAGGTAACATTCCGCGACTGGAAGTGCTTCGGCGGGTATAAAAGCCTGATTGTAGCGCTTTGCACACACAATCCGAAGCCGGAGTTCCATGTTTATCTCTGCCACGGGCTATGCGGAAATGTCAGGGAAAAATCACTGAAAGAATGCTGGAACTCACAAGAGGCGTATGCATTGAGGAAGAAAATGTTTGAATGCACCGGACCGTGCCTTCAGGCATGCCATTCAATGGAAAAGGCCGGGTCACTGGGAAAAATATTCTCTTTAAGGTAAAATGAAAAGCGCAAATAAAAAGAAAATGGAAAAGAAGAAAGAAACGAAGAAAGAGAAGAAGAAAGAAAAGAATCTGGTTGTGGCGCTGGTCCACATGCCGCCTTATGGAATTCAGATGCCCCCTCTCGGAATAGCTTGCCTTGCGGCAAAGCTTAAGGAAGACGGGCATGAGGCTTTTGCATTTGATTTCAATATGGACTATTTCTGCTCATTTCCTGAAAAAAGGCAGTTTATTGACTACAACAAGGCTTTTTTCTGGTCAGACAAAAAAAGATTTGAGTCAGCAAACCTGATCAATGACAAGATACTTGATAAATGGGCCGATGCAATCATCCAAAAAAACCCATCCCTTGTAGGATTCTCAGTGACAGACCATTCATGCATCGTGGCAAATGCGCTTTCAGACACGCTTAAGCGAAAGTCTCCCAAACTTCTCATAATCTACGGCGGGCCTTTCTGCTCAGAGCAGTCTCTTCAGTTCAGGGAAACAACAGATTCTGTTGATGCATACGTTGTCGGAGAAGGGGAGATGACTCTTTCTGAGATTGCCAGCTCTGTAAAAAAAACAGGAAAAATTGCGCCTGCAAAAGGAATTCTCTTTAAAAAAAACGGGAAGATCACCGACTGCGGAGTAAGAGAGCCATGCGACATAAATGCCCTGCCGATCCCTGATTTCTCAGTGCTTCCGATGGACAAGTATACCAGAAAAGATGTGATGCCCATCCTTATGAGCCGGGGATGCAACTTTCACTGCGCATTCTGCAGCGATTATGTGAACTGGAATCATCACCGGATGAGAAGCCCAGAGAGCATAATCTCTGAAATCGAGCGGGATATTGCCATTTATGGCGTTCATGAGTTCCACTGCAATGACCTTGCATTCGACGGAGACCTTAATGCGCTTGAAGCGCTGGCAGATGAGATAATCCGGCGCGATCTTAAAATAAGATGGTTCGGCCAGGGAAGAATAAGAAAAGACATGAGCCCTGAGCTCTTTAAGAAATTAAGAAAAGCAGGGCTTTATAGAATCACTCTTGGAATGGAAAGCGCATCGCAGAATGTACTTAATCAGATGAGAAAAGGATATCTGATAAAAGACGCTGAAAAATTCATATCCGACTCAAAAAAAGCAGGCATAATCACAATGACCATGTGGATGGTGGGATTTCCCGGAGAAACCTGGCTGGATTTTTTCAAGACAATATCCTTCATAATCAGGAACCGGCGGAATATTGACAGCATCTCAAGCCTCACTAAATGCAATGTGCATCTTGAATCAGATCTATTCATCAATATGGAAAAATACGGCATAAATTTTGACAATGACGGCAACTGGTACAACAAAAATTTGGATATAAGAACAAGGGAAAAGCGGGAAAGGATATTCCGGGCAATAGTTCCCCTCTTTGTCCCATTCAGGGAAAACCAATGAAAGAAAACTCGAAAGAAGACTCAAGATTTGAAAAATTCAGGACTGACTGCGAATTTTACCTTGGAAGAGCACTGGGAAGGCCAATGTCGCCGCCAGAGAATATCTATGTTGTCACAACAAATTCCTGCAATCTCAAGTGCAGATTCTGCAGCATATGGAAAGCAATGCCCAAAATTAATAACCCGACATCTCTCTATGAAAAGATTGTTGATGACTCCGCAAAAATGAAAATACCTCACATCATCCTGTCGGGGGGAGAACCGCTTCTAAGAGAGGATATCTTTGAAATCATAGACTATGCAAAAGCAGCAGGCATTCCCCAAATAAGCCTTATCACAAATGGAACACTCATAAATGAGGAAATCGCGCAGAAGCTTGCCCGTTCAGAGATAAGCCATGTCACTATCTCAATCGACGGGCTTGAAAAATCCCACGATTACATAAGAGGCAAGGGCAATTTCAAAAAAGCAATCAATTCAATACGCCTTCTTAAAAAGCAGAAAGACCGCAGATTCACCATCGGGATCAACTGCGTAATCCACAATAAAAACCTTGAGGATATAATCCCCCTTGTGAAAATGGCGAAAAGACTTGGCTGCAACATATTTGTTCTCCAGCCCATGCTTTCAGACAATATTGACATGCACAAAAGACTCTTGGATGATGAGCTCTGGGTCACAAAGGAGAGGCTTCCCCTCCTTGAAAAAGTGATAACCTCGCTTATTGAGATGAAAAAGAACGATGATTTCAGGGACCTAATATTTGTCGATGAGATAACGCTGAAAAACATAAAAGACTATTTCTCAGGAAGCCTAAGGCGCGATAATGTAAAGTGCTATGACGGGTATATCCGGATCGTAGTAAATTCGCTTGGAGGCACATGGATGTGCGATTCAGATTATGGCGACCTGAGAACTGACAGCCTTAATGCAGCGTGGAAAAGCAAAAAAGCATGCTCAATCCGAAGAAAAATAAAGAAGTGCGATAAGCCATGCCTCCAGGCATGCGTGTTAAGGCCCGATCTGGGCAGTTTTCCTGTGATCACCAAAAATTTCATAGCCCAATTAAAATTCCCAGAAGACAGCGAGCTCCTGAAAAAGGCAGAAGCTCTCTTTGATTCAGAAGAGAACGCCATCAAGCAGGAGGCAAGGCGCATATTTACCGCTCTTGACCGGCAAAAGAGCCATGAGCTTAAAATCACGCTTGGCGAGATTTTGGAATGCAAAAAGATATTGGAAGCGCTCATGCAATGAAAACCAGAAAAACATCTTCAAAAAAGGAGCATGTCCGGAAAGGGAAGAGCTTTGGCAAATTGATTTCGGAATATTCAGATGAATTCAGCATGAACTGCGGATTCTATTTCTCAAGGGTGATAAATGAGCCGCTGGTCCCACCCGAAATGATGCAGATAAGCCTTACTCACAGATGCCCTCTTCGGTGCAGGATGTGCACAATCTCAAGAAATCCTTCCAAAATATCAGAAGAGATGAGCACCAAGGAAGTGAAGAGCCTTATAGACCAGGCCTGCGCGATGGGAATCCCTGAGGTATATCTTACCGGAGGAGAGCCATTCATAAGGAAAGACTGCATCGCACTATTGAAATATATCTCATCAAAGCATATGCGGGCATCCATAAATACAAGCGCAATCCTCATTGACAAACGGAATGCCAAAAAAATTGTTGATTCCGGAATCACGGTCCTTACCTTTTCAATAGATGGAATGAAGGAAAATCATGATTTCCTCAGAGGGAAAGGGACATTTGATACGGCAATCACTGCAATCAAACTGATAAATGAGATAAAAGCAAAAAAGAAATCAGAACATCCAATAATAGGCATTGCAGCAATAATAATGAACCAGAATCTTGATGA
>Ga0116202_10001815_pt1 | contig 12553 bp, 11 predicted proteins | sample LakKivw325mmetaG_FD_94479 | JGI IMG/M metagenome (GOLD analysis project Ga0116202, IMG submission 94479) | Anoxic lake water microbial communities from Lake Kivu, Rwanda to study Microbial Dark Matter (Phase II) - Lake Kivu water 325m metaG | ecosystem: Environmental > Aquatic > Freshwater >...
CCGGCAAGCGTCCACAATCCGTTGCCGCTCCGCATCGAATTGCCCCATGTGCGCCCCCCTTGGCTGATTCTGATTCGACCAGACTATAGTGCACCAAGCCCACTCGGTCAAGATGGCCATCAGGCATGGGGAACCATCGGCGAGCCTTGCGCGTCTGAGGCTTGAAAGCCTGCCGCCGGCGGCGCGCTGGCCTTGGATTGCGGCTTTCTACCACTTGACAACTATGCTGTATAATGTTTTCATTCTGCGCGCATGGTCGCGGAGGCTGAATGGTTCGGCAAGACCCAAAACCTGGCAGGTCGCTTGGCTGGAAGACGCTGGCCTTGGGACTGGCAGCGGTACTGTTCCTGGCTGGCGGCGTGGTTGCTGGCTATGTGTTCTATTCCACAGTGAAGGACCTGGTGGCGCACGCGCAACTGGGGTCGCCTGCGCTGTCCAACACAGAACAGGGGCGCTCCGAGAACAATGAACTACCGGACCTTGCCAGAGAACGCGTGAACATCCTGCTGTTGGGTACCGACAAGCGCACAGGGGAAATCGGGCCTAGCCGCACGGACACCATCATCGTGCTCACGGTGGACCCCAAGTCCAAGACGGCAGGTATGTTGTCCATCCCGCGCGACCTGTGGGTCTCCATCCCCGGCTACTCGGAGAACCGTGTCAACACGGCGCATTTCATCGGCGATCGCGACAAGTATCCGGGCGGAGGGCCCGCGCTCGCCAAGACGACGGTGCAGTACCTGCTGGGCGTCCCCATCCACTACTATGTGCGCGTCAACTTTGAAGGCTTTGAGCGCTTGATTGACGCTATCGGCGGCATCGCGATTGACGTGCCGGAACACATCCTGGACACCAAGTTCCCCGACAGCAACTTTGGCTACATGACGGTGGACATATCGGCCGGGTTGCAGCACATGGATGGCAAAACGGCCCTGCAGTATGCGCGCGTCCGTCATGGCAGCAGCGATTTCACGCGCGCAAGGCGACAACAGCAGGTCATCGAAGCCATCGGCGAGAAGGTGCTCAGCTTGGATTTGCCTCTTACCCGCATTCCCGAGATGCTCAAGCTCGTGGGGGACTCGGTACAGACCGATCTGAGCCTGAACGAAATGTACTCTTTGGCCAAGCTTGCTCGTGAAATCCCCTTGCACACGCTCCAGAACGGGGTGATTGACGAGTCCATGACCACGACCCAGATCACTCCGGATGGCGCGGACGTCCTGATCCCCAACCGCGCGCTCATTCGCGAGCTGGTCAACCAGATCTTTGGCAGCGCAGGCAACGGTGCGGCCGGGGCAAACAGCAAGGAGCTGATCGAGAAGGAAGCGGCCAAGATCGAGGTACAGAATGGCACCCTGGTCCCTGGCCTGGCGCAGCGAGCGGCGGACTACCTGACGGGTCTGGGCTACAATGTGTTTGTCTTCAGCAATGCGGATCGCTCGGATTATGCCTCGACGGTGCTGATCGACTACAGCGGCAAGCCCAATACGCTCAGTGCCCTGGCTCAGCGCTTCAAAGTGGCGTCTGACAACATCCGCCACTCGACGCTCCAGCCCGGCGAGGCGGACATTCGCATCATCCTGGGGCAGGACTATGCCTCCACAGTGGAGTAGGATCTAACCACGGAGGGCACGGAGTGGGGAAAAAGGGGGAAGAGCCACCACCCTCTGCCCCTGGAAGCTTCGGATCTGCCCATTCGGCACAAGGCCCCAGAGGTCCGAGATACCTCTGGGGCCCTTTCGTCTGTGTTGCTGTGTGCTCTCCCCCGTCGGCGGGGCGAACGGCGTGTACTCCGTGGTTGAGCTCCCTATGGTGCATACCGGAAGGGATGGCGCGCGCACTCCTTCTGGGACAGCAGTTCCTCAAGCGTGGGGCGCCCCTCGATGGCCTTGCGGATGGCCGCGCGCATGGCCTTAAAGTTGTTGATCTCAATGCGTTTGCGATTGGTGGCCCCGGGATAGACAAACACGTTGGCGATCATCACCAGGTCATCGAGCGTCTGCTTGGGCAGAAAGCCATCGGCGATGCTGGCCTCAATCGCCTTGACCACGCCGGGAACCGCGCAATCGTAGATGTGCTGCGCCTGCTTGTCGCTGCGGATGGTCACCGTGGGCACCAGCAGGGTGCGCGGCTGCTCGCAGATGATGCGCACTTCGTGGCCGGGGTGCGGCACCTGCAGCGCCTGGGCAATGGCCTTGTCCACCGGCCCGCCACGCTCTCCAATCAGCAGGTCCACATGGGCCAGGTCGTAAAAGGGCGGCCCGGCGAAGCCTTCGCCCACCTTCATGGCAAAGCTCTTGACGCTTCGCGGCGTCTGCGGCGTGCCCAGCGCCTGAGTCTCTATGCTCTTACCCGATAAGTCGTAGCGCATTGGCCGCCGCTGGATCTTGCCCACGTTCTCAAGCTGCACCCGCAGGTCCTCGCGGTCCTCCCAGCGGAAGGCATCGCCTGGCAGCATGGGCAGGCGCGCATCGCCCACCGGCACGCCCAGCATCCACAGCCCCTCTTTCACGGCCTGCACCGAACCCTGGCGCACTACCAGGCGCACCAACGTCTGAATCTTGGCCTGCAAGGCTTGCGCCTTGGCCAGGTCGCCGCCTTGCACCGCAGCGTAGATCTGCTGCCAGATGTCGGGGATGAGGTTGGCGCTGGCCAGGATGGCCCCATCGGCGCCGGCGGCCAGGGCTGCGGTGACGATCTCGTCGTGCCCGCAGAAGATGGAGATGTAGCCCCTGATCTTGTCCAGCAGGGTCGCCAGGAACGGCATGTCGCCGCTGGAGTCCTTGATGCCGATGACGTTGTCCAGGTAGGCCATGCCTTCCGCCGTCCACCATTCAAAGTGCGTGCCGGCGCATTGCGGGATGTTGTAGAGAATCAGGGGCATGCCCACTTTGCTCACAGCCTCGAAATGCTCATAGACCTCGTTGTAAGTGGGCTTCAGGTAGTAAGGGGCAACCACCAGGGCGGCCTTGGCTCCCGCCTGCTTGGCCCAACGCGTCAGCGCCACCGTCTCGCGCGTGCTGGCGCAACCCGTTCCGGCCACGACCGGCACGTGGCCTGCCACCTCGTCCAGGGCCACCTCGATCGCGCGCCGTTTCTCGGCAGCGTCAAGGTAGACGAATTCGCCGGTGGTGCCGATGGGCACCACGCCATTCACGTGGGGAAGCACAAAGCGGATCAGGGCCCGGTACGCGTCCTCGTCCACCTCTGCATTCTTGGTGAACGGCGTGACCAGGGCCGGGAAAATGCCCTTGAACCAGTCGGTTTTCTTGGTCATGCCCTGCCTCCTATCGTTTGTGCTCGGCCACAAAGCGCGCCACTGAGCGGTCGTAGGTGCGTTCGACCTGCGGCGAGAACAGACACCCCGGAAGCTCGCCGTACTGCCTGTGATAGGCAATGCACTCGCAACAAATGCCCTTGCGCTCGCAGGGTTCGTAGGTGCAGGTGCATCTCAACTTGTTCTTTTCCTGTTTGCATTCCATGCTCAGTGGTCTCCTCTGCCGAGTCTATCGGCGGTGCCCGGGCCGCCGTAGGCGTGCTTCAGTGCTTCGCTCATGGCGTGGTGCGCGTTCCAGTATAGGCTGTGGCGGTCCAGGGCCTGCGGATGGACGGTGACCTGCGCCAGGATCACCTCGTCATCCAGGGCGGCCTCCGGGATCAGTTGGTCAGCGAGCGCGTCCGCCAGCGCTTTGCCCACCGCGGCCTGCGTGGGCCCGTAGATCATGTTGGCCTGCCGCAGATTCTTCAGCTCGACCGTGGGCACGATCAGCGTGGGCGGCCTGGCGGTGAGGTTCGGCTCAAGGATGGCGGTCAGGGCCTCGCGTCCCTGCCGCGGGTAGGTGAGTTGCAGGGCATAGCACTCGCCCACCGGGCCTGTCTTGGGGCCTGCCACCAGGTCAAGCTGGACCTGCTCCACGCCCTCGCCCGCGGACGCCGTGCCCAGCCGCACGCCGTTGGATCGCAGCAGGTCAGAAGACAGACCGATGCCAGCGAAGCGCTCCACCAACAGGTTCTGCGGGACAGGCAGCGTCACCTTGCTTGCGACGACCTTGCCCAGCTTTTCCAACTCCAGGCGGATCTCGGCGCTGACCTCGTTGATGAGCACGCCGCCCTGTCTGAAGAGCGGCCGGCGCGGGCTGCCTACTTTGACGCCCATGGCGTTCAGGGCGGCCTTGACGGCCACTCCGCCGCCATGGCGGCAGAAGATGCGCGCCAGCTTCTGCACGCTGAGCTGCAGTGCGCGCGCCCTCTGTAGATCGCCGGTCTGAACGGCCGCGAACAATTGCTGCCAGATGTCGGGGAACACCTGTGCGCTGGCCAGGATCATGCCGCTGCAGCCGCCTGCCAGCGCAGGCAGTACCACCTCATCGTGTCCGATGAGCACGTCCAGCCGCCCTTGCGTGAACTCCAACACCTCCATGGTGTAAGTGAGATTGCCTGAGGAGTCCTTCAGGGCCACGATGTTGGGGATGTCGGCTAGGTCCTGAACCACCGTGCGCGGCAGGTAGGCATCCACCACTTGCGGGATGTTGTAGAGGATGACAGGGATGTCCACCGCCTTGGCCACTTGGTAGAAGTGTTGGTAGATGCCCTTGTCTGAAGGGTGCAGGAAGAATGGCGTCACAACCAGGCAGGCCGATGCCCCGGCTTGCTGTGCGGCGCGTGCGAGTTGCACGGCCTCGCGTGTTGAGGCCGCACCCGCCCCGGCCACGACCGGCAGCTTGCGTCCGGCCTTGTCTGCGGAGGCCTCGTCAACCACGATCTCAACAATGCGCCTCTGCTCCTCCGGTGTCAGGTAGTTGAACTCCCCGGTGGTGCCGCACGGCACCAGGCCGTCCACGTGCGGCAGCACGTGCCGCACCAGAGTGCGCAGCGCGGTCTCATCCACCTCTTCGTCCGCGGTAAAGGGCGTCACCAGTGCTGGCATGACGCCGCGAGGCTGGAAAACAGTGTCCTTCATTGGCAAAGTGCTCCCTCCTTTGCGGCAGTGACCCCGGACGGCCGCACGAATTGAGCCCTCACCCTGTGAGATCAGGGTCAGTTCAGGTGAGGAACCGAAGAGCAGTCAGTAGGTAGATCCTGGTCGAATCCACCAGCATGGGGATCTCCACATATTCGTCTGTCTGGTGAATCATCTTGGGAGTGCCCGGGCCGCACATGCAGAACGGCGCTTGCAGCCTCGGTACAAACGCGATGGCATCGGTGGCGCCGCCTGCTCCGATCGGCTGAGGTTGCTTGCCCGTTACCTCAGCCACGATGTCACAGAAGCGCTTGACGGTTTCATCTTGCGGCCGGTTCGCCAGTGGCGGACCGTTGTGTATGACCTTGACCGACGCGTTGAAATCAGGGAGGGCGCAGCGCTGACCCACGTCAGCGATCAGCTTCTCCACCTGTGCCACGATCTTATCATGCTCTTGGCCGGGAACTGAACGCATGTCCACCGTTGCCACACAGCGATCGGGTATGGTGTTGGTCTTGGCCCCGGCATGCACGGTGTTGATGCTCCTGGCGAAGCCTCCCAACAAAGGATGCTCTGCGTACTCGACAGGCATCTTGTCCAGTTCGGTCAAGATCGGCAACATCATCATAATCGCGTTGCGGCCTTGCTCGATCTGCGAGATATGCGCGGTCTTGCCATACGTGGTGATCTCGAGCCAAAGGATGCCCTTCTCCGCGACAACCACCTCGTTGCCAGATGGTTCTAGCATGAAAACGATCTGCGCCGGGCCCCAATGCCAACCGTCCGCAATGGCGCGGGAACCAAGGAAATCCACCTCTTCCCCTGCTGTAAGGGCCAGAATCAGGTCGCCTTTCAGCGGCACCTTGGCAGCCGCAAGCATCTTGGCCACGATCATCATCACGGCATCGCCGGACTTCATGTCCGTGGCTCCGCGTCCCCACACCTTGCCTTCGGAAACCTTGCCGCCAAAGGGGTCGTGCGACCACTGCGCCTCGCCCAATGGCACCACGTCCAGATGGCCGGTGTACGCCACTGCCGGCACCTCGCCGCTGCCCTTAAGGCGGGCTATTAGGCTGGCCCGCTCCTGGTCATGATTCAACACCTCGACTTCCAGACCGGCGTCAGCTAGCCAGCGGGCCGAGTATTCGGCCATGCCTCTCTCATTCCCCGGCGGGTTGACGGTCTGGAACCTCATCAGCTCGCTGAGGAGTTGCACTACTTCGCGTTCATCGATTCGATCTAGCAGCTTGTCGTAGCCACTGTCGCCCACGCTTTCTGCTCCTTTCAGTGATGGTCATAGTTCGGCTGCTCGCCGGCCAGGAGACTGCCCCATGTGGGGCAGTCTCCTGGTCAGGCGCAATCAGCCACTCACGCAAGAAAGCGAGTCGCGGTGAGCAGGTAGATCTTGACCGACTCGACCATCTTGGCCACGTCCGCCCACTCGTCGGTCTGGTGGTTCTGCGTGGGATTGCCCGGCCCGCAGATGACATACGGCGCCTTGAGCTTGGGCACAAATGCCTTGCCGTCCGTGCCATATCCTGCGCCCTTGACAGCGGGCCGCTTTCCGGTCACTTCCGCCACGACATCCAGGAAACGCACGAGCATCGGATCGTTGCTCGCGGTCTCCAGGGGCGGACCATTGTGGATTACCTTGAGGCTTGCACGGAAGTCGGGCAGGCCGCAGCTCTTGCCAACGTCGTCAATGAGCTCCTGGATCTGCTGCAGAATGGCATCATGATCCTGGCCTGGTACTGTGCGCATATCCACCTGGGCCACGCAGTGGTCCGGTATTGTGTTGGTCTTGAGGCCTGCGTGGATGGTATTGATGCTGCGCACATAGCCGCCCAGCAGCTTGTTCTCCTGGTAGGCCACCGGCATCTTGTCCAGCGCGGTCAGGATCGGTAGCATCATCATGATGGCATTGCGACCGTGCTGGATCTGCGAAATGTGCGCCGTCTTGCCGTGGGTGGCGATCTCCAGCCACATCAACCCCTTTTCGGCGACGGTCACCTCGTTGTCTGTGGGCTCCGAGATAAAAATGCCCTGCACGGGTCCGAGATGCCAGCCGTTGGCAATCGCATGCGCTCCCAGGAAATCGGTCTCCTCACCGGCGGTGAAGCCCAGTATCAAATCGCCCTTGAGGGGTACCTTGGCGGCAGCGAGCATCTTGGCTGCCACAATCATGGCCGCATCGCCGGCCTTCATGTCCGACGCGCCGCGCCCCAGGATTCTGCCTCCTTCGACCTTGCCAGCGAAGGCATCGAAGGACCACGGCGCCTCGCCCAGCGGCACCACGTCCAAGTGCCCTGTGTACAGAAGGCCGGGCACTTTGCCGCTGCCCTTGAGCCGTCCCGCCACGCTGGCGCGATCGGGGGCATGCGACACCAACTCTGTCTCAAGCCCGGCATCGTGCATGACACGGGCCACGTATTCCGCGATCTCACGCTCGTTTCCTGGTGGGTTCACGCTCTTGAATCGGATCAGCTCGCTGCAGAGGTCCACGACCTCAGCCTGATCAACCTGCTGTAAGAGGTGCGCGTATGTCTGCTCTGCCATATTCGCGAATCTCCTTTTGTGTGTATTCTGAATCCAGAGGGCGCAAGCCTTTCGTGAACCGTCTGCCATGTGGAGGGCGGCACGCCGCCCTCCGCATGGCAGAACCGGCCGGGTGCCTGAACGATAGGGAACGCGGTTCAAGCAGGACCCGTTGATGCGATCGCCCTCGACCTCAGCCCTTGGCCTCCTCCTTGGGAGCGCCCCAGCCGAATTGCTTGTACATGAACCAGCCGAAGAAGATCGTGCCGAGCACAGCCAGAACATTGACGACATAGCTTGGCCACTTTAGCAGCCCCGGCACGATGGTCAGAATCAGCGGAACAATGGCGTATTTCATGCCTCGCAGAGCAAATTCCCCAAAAACGGCGCCAAACACCGCGGGCAACAGATAGGTATTGAAAGCCTTCACCAGCCAGGCCGGGAAAGTCGCCTTGAGCCATCCGGCTCCGATGGCGCCGAACCCGACCCCGATGATTCCCAACACCACCGAAACGCCGATGCCGATGGCGGCGATCAGCAGGCCCTTCCTGCTGCCCTCCTTGACGCCAGCCACTTCCTGCGCTACTACTCCGCACGGTACGCGCAGATTGGAGCCGTTGCCCGTCGTTGCACACACGTACCAGCCAGCGTCACCAACGATAGGGTAGTAGGCAATCGGTTCGACGAAGTAGAAGGGCACCGTGAAAGTGAAGCCTAGAGCCAGGCCTGCCAGGATGGCCTCCTTTGTTGGGAAGACGCCATACAGCAGGAAGAGCAGCGCGCTGGGCAGGAGCATGGAAACACAGATGGCTAGGCAAGTCCACTTGCCCACACGCTGAATCGGTTTCAGGTATTCAGTCTCGTAAGCCTCCAGATTGATGTCGTCAGCGACTTCCTGAGGTTGCATGTGCCATCCTCCTTACTGGGATAGGAAGTGGGCGATAAACGTGCCGCCAAAAATGGCCAATCCCAGCGCCCACTCCTTGAGATGCGGCTGCTTCATCCAGTCGGCTGCCTTGAAGAACAACATGGACAGCAGTGCGCCGGCAACCACGGCAATGGCGACAGGCCGGGCTCCCGTCAGTCTGCTGCCAGCCTGGTAGCCAAAGGCCCCAAGCGTGGCGCAAATGGTGATGACACCCAGCAGCGCGATGTCGCCCCGTCCGATCTTGTCGCGGATCTTGCCCAGAGACGGCGTCCAGAACGCGGCCATGAGGGGCCAGCCAAGGCAGGCGACATTGGCTACTAGGACTGCGGTGGCAAAGCCCATGATGCCAAAGGCGTCCGTGCCGAACGGCTCTCCTGCGCCAGTGCCGCCATAGGTGGCCATCAACATCTCGTAGAACACCGATCCCACGCCAACACCCTCGCGCTGCCAGGCATAGGCCGGACTGATGGCGATGACTAGGGCGATCATGATGAAGATCTCGGCCATAATGGGCCCAAACGCAGTGATGGCGGCGGCCCGGTAGACCGTTTTGATATCGCTGTCCGTATAGCCGCCATGCCTCTTCAGTGTCGCCACGGCTTTCCGAATAAAGTAGACAGCCTGGTATCCGCCGATGGCCACGGAAATGAATCCACAGATCCAGAGCCATGGTCCATTAGCGATCGCACGCCAATCCATTGCATCCTCCTTGTCTTCGATTGAAACTTGGTGTACGGCTAGCGATGATCGCTCTTCGCTGAGCGCTGGCCTCTCCATCGAGGCCTTTTTGATTCACTGTCATGCATAGGCACCACCTCCTTGGAATCCCATCCTCAGGGGACCCATCCCCTGCCTCGAATGCTGCCGTCCGTCTGCAGTTCCGAGGGTTAATTGGGAGTATGCCACGCGCTATTCATGCCGGCGGGTAGCCCAGCTTGCCGGAGATGATGGAAGCCCCTTCCTTCACTAGTTGTGCCAGGGGCGGTATGCGGTCATCGCTTAGCCGTGTGGACGGACCGGCGATGCTGAGCGCGGCAACTGCCTTGCCGTTCCCATTTCTTATGGAGGCCGCCACGCATCTCAGCCCGATGCTGAGTTCCTCGTTGTCGACGGCGTATCCCTGTTGACGGATGCTGGCCAGTTCATCCAGGAGCCGCCGAGCGTCTGTGATCGTGTTGGGAGTACGTTGGACCAACCGAAGGTTCTGAAGGATGGCCGCCAGTTCACCCTTTGTTTGGTGTGCCAGGAGAGCCTTTCCCAGTGCCGTGCAATGAGCAGGAAAGCGAGTCCCAATGCGGATGTCCTCGCGCACGGGCTCCATGCTGTCGACCTTTTGGACATAAATGACCTCGCCATGATCCAATATGGCGAGGTTGATCGTCTCTCCGGTCTTGGCCTGGAGCATCTCCATAACAGGGAGGGCAGCCTGCGTGATCCCGGTGCGGTTGACAACGGCGCTGCCTACCTGGAAAAGCTTGGTGGTCAATCGGTATTTCTCTGTCTCGGGTACCTGCTCGGCATAGCCCATTTCCACCAGGGATGAGAGCAGGCGGTGCACGATACCCTTGCTCCAACCGAATTGTTTGCTGAGCTCGCTGATGCCGGCTTCGGATTTGGCAGCCAGGCTCTCGATAAGAAGCAGTGCGCGCTTGGTTCCCAAAGAATCTTCAGGCATGCGGCGCCTCAATTGGAACAATGTTCCGGAGGAAACGGCTCAGTGTTCTTACAACCCACCCTATCATACTGCACTGCAGGGGCTTTGTCAATACCTTTCTTGAAATCGCTCCTGAAACTTTAAGGGTTCTGACTGCTAGGTGACTCTGTTGCTTGGTTGCAGCCTGCCGGGTGCGCGTAGTTAGCCCCGATTCCCCACATCCAATGAACAGCCCAGCTGAACGCGAGCTGTGGTCCAGGGCGCATGCAGGCTGGCATAGTCCTCAAGCCAACAGGCTGGGGCCTCAAGCGCTCGGATGAGGAAGTCGCCAACGCAAAAGCCACCGCCCCCAGCCATCAAGGGTTCGTTGAGGCTGGGGGCGGTGAAGAGGGCTGACTTCGGGATTGGCTGGTCGTAACGTTAGGGCTTGGGAATGGCGAGGCCCTTGGCTCCGGTCTTGGACAGCTTGCCCTCCGGGAAATTCTCCTGAATCAGCTCGTGGATGATCTGCGCGTACTTGACCTTCTCGCGCGCCAGGAAGGCCAGGGCGTTGGGATCGGTCCACGGCTTGTATAGGGCCCCCGGTCCTGCGGCGCAGGCCGGTCCCGGTTCGATCTTGAAGTAGCAGGGAGCCAGTGTGCGTACCATCTCCGGACCATCGTAGAAACGATTGTAGCCACCAAAAGACTCGGTCAGGATGATGTGCACATCGAGTGGCAGGTCGCAGCCCTGACGGATGGAAGCGAACTGCGGCAGCGACAGGTCGGCGACCGGGTTAAAGGTGCCGGCGCCCAGCATCTGCAGCAACTTGCCGCCGGCCGCGGAGGCATGCCCGGCGTAGATCGAGACCTTGAAGGTAACGTCCGCCGGGATGTCGCCGTTCTTGCGCATCTCATTGAGCAGCCACAGCAGGCCCTCATCAATCACCAGGAACCCGCGGAAGCCTAGCTCGATCAAGCGCATGATGTCGGCAATCACGTAGCACAACTGGTCGGAGCCGCGGAAGCGCAGCCCCGACAGCCCGCCTTCTGGCGTGACGAGCTGGCGGCCGGTGTCCCAGGCGGAGCGCGGGCCGGGGGTGAGGATCACTTCCATCTTGGCCGCGGCGGCGATCTGCGCAAAGTCACGCAACTCGGCCTTGTCGAGCAGCGTGGCGCCCATGACGGTGGAGATCAGACGGTGGATGGGGATCTTGCGCTTGGATGCCTCATCCACCACGGCTTCGAGCACTTGCGGGCGCTCGACCCCCGACACTTCCATGCGGTACCAGGCGCCGTCGGGGAAACGCTTGGTGCTCGTGGGCAGGTCGTAGGCGTCGTGGCCTGGAATGCCCAGCTTCTGCATCATCTCGGATACTTGGCTCAGCTTCACGTTACTTCCCTCCTTTGGTATGTGCTTTGCCATCTGCGGTGATGGCGTTTGCGGCGATAGAAATCGGGTTTCGACAATCTTAGAAACCTGGTTTTTGATCTCCCCGAGGGGCAACTATCTCGCGAGCCACGCATTAGCCGGGTGTCGAGAAACCCGGTTTCTTGTCTTCCCTTCTCCGTGCACTCCGTGGTTTACTTTTTCACCTTGGCCCAATCGGCCAGGAAACGCTGCACACCGATGTCGGTGAGCGGATGCTTCAGCGCCTTCATCAGCACTTCGTACGGCACCGTGGCGATGTCCGCGCCAGCCAGGGCGGCCTGCGTGATGTGCAGCGGATGGCGAATGCTGGCCGCGATGATGGACGTCTCGATGCCAAAGGTCTCAAAGATCTCGGCGGTGTCGCTGACCACCTGCATGCCGTCCTGGCCGATGTCGTCAAGACGCCCCACAAAGGGCGAGACGAAGCTGGCGCCGGCGTTCGCGGCGAACAGGGCCTGGTTCGGGGAGAAGATTAGGGTGGCGTTGATGCGTATGCCCCATTCCTCTGCCAGCTCGCGGGCGGTGTCAATGTCCGTGTCGCACTTGCCGTACCAGGGGCAGCCTTCGCACAGGTGGTCCAGGTCCACGTCTTGCTGGCTGATGCTGTACATCGCTTCCAGGCCGGCTGGGATGGTGGGGATTTTGACCACGACGTGGGGCGACCAGGTGGCTATAGCGCGCGCCTCGGCCAGCATGCTTTCGGCGTCCGTGCCGACGACCTCGGCGCTGACAGGCCCCTGCACCAAATAGCAGATCTCGCGTGCCACTTCTTTGTAGTCCCCACGGCCTGACTGCATCATCAAGCTGGGGTTGGTGGTCACTCCGCTGATCAGTCCCATCTTCACCGCGGAGCGGATCTCATCCAGTTTGGCGGTGTCCAGAAAGATCTCCATTCTCATTCCTCCTTCGTTTGGCCTGACATGTTTGTACAGCTCTCGGCAATCACGCACAGCCCACGCGTCCTGGCAGGCTGCGCGTTTGGTTGGGCGCTCATGCTGTGCCCTCGATGGCGGCCTTGACGAAAGCGCTGAACAGCGGATGCGGCTTGCCCGGGCGCGACTTGAAC
>Ga0116202_10001820_pt1 | contig 12544 bp, 12 predicted proteins | sample LakKivw325mmetaG_FD_94479 | JGI IMG/M metagenome (GOLD analysis project Ga0116202, IMG submission 94479) | Anoxic lake water microbial communities from Lake Kivu, Rwanda to study Microbial Dark Matter (Phase II) - Lake Kivu water 325m metaG | ecosystem: Environmental > Aquatic > Freshwater >...
TAGATAATGGAATCTTAGAGGGAATAAATAGCCTCATCCAATCAGCAAAAGACGACGCAAGAGGATTCAGAACGACAAAGAATTTTATCATAACTATATATCTTAGATTGGGAAAACTCAAGTTAAATCTACCCACATAAAACAGCGAGGAGCCGAAACTAAGCGCTAAGCGAAGATATCAGTCTTAGATGACGATTGCTCCATCTTCTTTAATAGCCCTCTTTAATCATCCGTTCAATCTCGCGACATGTAGGCAGCTTTGGCCCTACATCCCAGCTAGGCATATCGCGGTCATAGTCCGCCGCGTCCGGGGGAACCAGCGTAAGATCTATTTCGATTTGCAGTATCGTGCAGCAAGGAGGCCTCACCTCGATCCCCATTCAACCATCAGCCATCTCACTGTAATTCTCCGACCCTCTTCCATCACTCACATCCCGCACCCCTCCAAAAACCCCACTACCCGATAAGGTCTCCTCCGGATAGGCTGATCGAGAAGAGGTGCCCCGTCCCCCCCCGATCGCGCGGAGTTCCGCGCTGGGGATCTCGGCGAGGTCCGCCCGTTCTCCGGCGAGACCGGGACGTCGGAGCCGCCGGCGATGACCAGCGTGCTCAAACCATCCTCGATCAACAGCATCTGGAAAACTCTTAATATCGAGGCAGCAGAAATTAAGTCCAGGTGACGAATTTGAGATCTAAAACCCTTATTATGCTGGCACTGCTGGCGGCCGTCGTCGGGGCTTACGCCACCGAGGGTCCGGCCACCAAGGCCGGGTCAGAGACTGAGACCGGCTACACCGTCGCCCTGGCCACCGACGAGGTCTTGAGGACCTTCCTCGTCGACGGAGAGGGGATGACCCTCTATCTCTTTAAAAACGACGTTCCGGGAAGTGGAAAGAGCGCATGCTACGGCAGCTGCGCCGATCGCTGGCCCCCCTTCTTCGCTGACGTGATCGAAGTTCCTCCAGAGCTGGACGTCACAGACTTCAACGGCATCGAGAGGGACGACGGCACCTTGCAGACCACCTACAAGGGAATGCCCCTCTACTATTACTTCGAGGATGAGGCCCCCGGCGACGTCAAAGGCCAGGGCGTAGGCGGCGTCTGGTTCGTGGTCACCCCCGAGGGCGTCCCCTCCGAGTGAGGAGGGCCGGAGGCCACCATTTTTTTGGCCCTCGATCGAAAGCCCCGAAGCCCGCCTCTCGCCTCTCGGAATCTTTAAACGCTGAAGTGCAGGATAGAGGCCCGGTGATAAAATTGAAGATCACAACGGTGATGGCCCTGGCGATCGCGTCTGCGGCCATCGCCTCCCTAGGAGCGGCAGCGCCGGTCAACACCATCGACCTCGCCTACAACGAAGCCCTCGGCGAGTACCTGGTGGACCAGGATGGGATGACCCTCTACTACTTCGCCGAAGACGCCCCCGCTAGCGGAAAGAGCAGCTGCGGCGACACCTGCATTCAGTACTGGCCGCCCTTTCACACCGGCCAGATCATATTACACCGGAACCTCAGCTGGTTCGATTTTGACACCATCTACCGGGAGGACGGCTCATCTCAGATCACCTACAAGGGATGGCCCCTTTACTACTACACCAACGACTACAACCCCGGCGAGATCAGAGGCCAGGGGATAGATGACGTCTGGTTTGTGGCAGGTCCCCGTCTGATGCCCTGAACGGGCCGCCTCCACCATCTCTTTTTCGCCCTTCAGCCATTTAATCCATATTCCGCTCCTTCAGTCCAGATCACTGTAATTTTCGCAATCTAGACCCAACAGCCTCAGAATGGGGGTCTGAGCCGAGATAAACCAATAGAAGGAGATATATCCTGATAAGATACAAAAATCCTGGAAAGATAAAAATTAGATACCATCGGATTCGAGGGGATCGGCATGACGGAGAAGAAGGAGAACTTAGGCGTATCGTCAGGGCCCCTCTCGAAAAATAGGCGGACCAGTATCGTGTGAGGGCTCTGCTAGGGAGGCTGAAATGGATGCAAGTCGAGGACGTTGAAACGGTCTTTTCGGCCTCTTCTCGCGTCATATAAAAGGCGAAAGACTCAGAGCCCATTTTACTCATAGCCGCCCCATCGGGTAAGGTCCGCCACGGAACGGGTTAACCTCTCTTTCCAGAGGCTAAGTGTTACAGAACTAAGTTCGGTCTCTCACGGGTTAGAATGATGAACTCGGACGTTGGCATCGACTGGGACGGCTGGAAGAAGCGGTTTCCGAATAAGTTCGTCTCGTCTGAAGAAATATTCGGACGGCTGCATTCCGGAGCCAGGATCTTCGCGGGGACCGCCTGCGGAGAGCCCCAGGCCCTTGTGCGAGCCCTGATGGAGCATATCCAGGTCCATGGGAGAGAGATCTTCGACCTCGAACTGGTATCAACCTGGAACCTGGGTGCCGCCACTTATTTGGATGAGACGTTCAGAGATAACTTGAGGCTGAACTCTCTCTTCATCGGAGAGGTGAACAGGGCTGCGGTTAACGCCGGATCTGCGGACTACACGCCGATATTTCTCTCCACAGTGCCGGAACTGATCCATAGAAGGATGATGCCCATCGACCTTTCGCTGATACAGACTTCTTATCCCGATGAAGAAGGCAACGTGAGCCTGGGCATAAGCGTCGATGTTGTAAAGGCGGCGATGGAGGAGTCCTCTCTCGTAGCGGCCCAAGCAAACTCATCGATGCCTTATGTTCGCGGTGATGGTATCGTAAACATTCAGGACTTGGACTATGTCGTTGTAAAAGACGAGCCCCTCCTGGAGTACGATGAATATGTGCCTGAAGATGTCGTTCAGAAGATCGGCAGGAATGTCGCTCGCATCGTCGAGGATGGAGCCACTTTTCAGGTGGGATACGGAAGGATCCCGGATGCCGCGCTTTCTCATCTGGTGGAGAAAAAGCACTTAGGGCTTCATAGCGAGGTCTTTAGCGATGGAGTTGCCGAACTGATGAGAGAGGGCGCCATCGATAACAGCAAAAAGACCATCGATCCCGGAAGAGCTGTAGCCTCCTTCTGCGTTGGCAAGCAGGCGACATATGAATTCCTCAACAAAAACCCCGACGTGATCTTCAAGACCATCAACTACACCAACAGCGTTCTTCTCATCGCCCGCCAGAGAAATATGACCGCTATAAACACCGCTTTAGAGATCGACCTCACCGGCCAGGCGACGTCAGAGTCCCTTGGCGGGAAATTTTACAGCGGAGTGGGCGGCCAGACCGACTTCATGCGGGGTGCAGCCCTCGCCCCTGGTGGAAAGGCCATCCTCGCCCTCCCCTCCGTCTCCAACGACGGAAGATCCAGCAGGATCGTCCCTCAGCTCGGTCCGGGAGCAGCCGTGACGTTGCATCGGGGTGACGTCCGCTATGTAGTGACTGAATACGGAATCGTGAACCTCCACGGTAAGAGCCTTAGGGAGAGGGCCATGAGCCTGATCGCCATATCTCATCCGAAATTCAGGCCGTGGCTGATGGAAGAGGCTCGGAAATTATCTCTGATATTCAGCAACCAGGTATTCTATCCTGTCGAGTATCCGGAGGGTCTGGAGGCGGAGAAGGTTACAAAGACGGGACTTCGAATATTCCTCCGGCCGGTGAGGATAAGCGATGAGCCTATTGTCAAGGAGTTCTTTTACTCGCTCTCCGATAAGAGTTTATACAGGAGGTTTGCCTCGGCAAGGAAAGATATGCCCCACTCCCGGATTCAGGAGTTCGTAGCTGTGGATTTCTCGAGGGATATGGTGATCTTGGCACTTCTGACCCTCGGCGAGAGGCAGATGGTGATCGGCCTCGCTCAGTACAGCAAAAATGAAAGGGACGGGACTGCAGAGCTGGCGGTGGTGGTCGGAGACGAATACCAGCGTCAGGGTGTGGGAACGGTGCTTCATTCCTATATGACCCATCTGGCCAAGAGGAGGGGGATCGTCGGATTCACCGCTGAGGTGCTTGAAGATAACCTGCCGGCTTTGAAGCTGATAAAGAAGATGGGCTTTGAGATGGCGGCGGCGGATGGTGGGGCCAAGCAGATGAGGATAATCTTCGATCAAGAGGAGGCTGGTGACGCCTAAAAAATGATATCATCTCATCTATCGTCGTTGATTTCTCATTATCATCTTTGATCACATTCGTATGGCTTTGATCACCTTCTCGCTCCGGCGTATCTTCGGCGAAAAGCTTGGCGAAAGAAGTATTTCAGAATTTAGCCGTTCGCCGGCGAATATCTCAACATCGGGAAGAACCCAGGTCAGAATATTCCGGGATGGATCTTCGAGTGGACCCGCGACAGGTTCTGCAATGTACGGGCGAGCTCGGCAGAGACCCTCTTTTGCGTCTCTTTGCCAAGCTTTATCTCCAAATCCGGATAGGAGAGCGGAACGTAACCCACCACGTTGGAGAAGAGCTCTACCCAGTAAGGCGGCAGATATTCGGGGAGCGGTTCGCCCCTCATGATATGAAGGGCGCAAGTCCAGGCAGAGGGCACCACCGCCAGATTATACCCCCCGCCGCCCACGGCCAGCAATCTGCCTTCAGCGTACATCTTCGTCAGCTCGACGATGCGGCGGACCATATGGGTGTACCCTTTGAGGGTTACATTGAGGCTGGTCAGGGGATCGGAATAATGGGTATCCGCGCCCAGCTCTGCCACAACGACCTCCGGACGGAACCACTCGAAGAGCTTCGGGACGATCTCTTCGAAGGCCAAGTGATAGTTTTCGTCTGCGGCGTTCATCGGCATAGGCACATTGACGGAATAGCCCAATCCCGGCCCCAGACCGGCTTCATCCTCGAAACCGGTTCCTGGAAAAAGGTAATTCCCAGATTCGTGAATTGAGAAGGTCAGAACTTCTCGGTCTTGATAGAATATCTGCTGTACACCGTCGCCGTGATGCGCATCTATGTCCAGGTAGAGGATCCGTGAGAACCTCTTCTTGAGGATGGATATGGCAAGAGCAACATCGTTGAAGACGCAGAAGCCCGCCGCTTGTGTTGGAAAGGCGTGATGAAGGCCGCCAGCTAAGTTGAAGGCGATACAATCCTCTTGCAGAATTTTCTTTGCTGCATCTATGCTGCCTCCAGCCATGAAGCGGGATGCTTCGAAGATACCGGGAAATACGGGCGTATCGTCGCTCCCGAGCCCAAAGGCCAGGTCTGGCTCCTCCAACCTCACCGCCTCGATGTATTCAAGGGTATGGACCAAATTGAGCTCGTCTTCGCCGGCAGGAGTCGGCCTCAAAAGCTCCGTCTTGTCATCGAAAAGTCCCGAATCCTCTATCAGCTTATAGGAGAGGCTGAGCCTTATCGGGTTCAGAGGATGCTCTGGTCCGAAGTTGTAGTCCAAGAATTTGTCGCTGTAATATAGGTATATCATCTACCCTCCGCGCCAAATCGCTCCACGTTGTGGGGGCTCCTCCAGAGGACGATGATTTCGATCGCGGTTCTCTTCTTTAATTCGCATCGGTGGCCAAAGGATCTCCTCGTGGAGATGTTAGGTGGGATTTGGGATGGGTGAAGATCTCACCCTCTTTTAATTAGAGGCTCATATTTCATTAAGTTTTCCTCAGAGTATCCTTTCACCTCTTGGGGGAGGCGGGTATGGTGTCGGAGCGTCCAATGCCGGAGCGTTCACGAAAGAAAGTTGGCCGTGGATTATTGTTGGCTCAGCAGGTCCCGATAGGGGCATTAGATCTTAATCCAAACGGCGGCTTTTCTCTTTTTGTTCCTACTCCATCCTCCGGCCCCAGTTCGTCTTCACCATCATCGCCATCCGGGGGTTGTTGAACTGTCTGTAGATGGCGAGGTCCTTGGGGTAGCCGATGAAGGGGTCGATCGTCCCCTCCTCCATGTTGGCGACCCAGACCTTGATCTCGGCCATCTCCGCCTCCATCCCACGCTCCCGGAAGAAGGCTATGAAGGGGCCGGGGCTCTCGGCGTGAGGGACGATGACGACGGAGCCCCCCATCCCCTCCACCAGCTCGACGTCCTGGATCGATGGAAAGATCCGAAAGTCGAGCCTCTTGTCGCCTGGGCCCGCAAAGGCGAGCCTCCCCGAGGATTCGTCGGCGACGGCATAGCCGGCCCCCGCCATGAACTCGACGAGGAGGTCTTTGAGGTTCAGCCGGACGAGATCTTCGACCTCTCCCTCTGAGTCCCGGTACCTCTTGAAGGCCAGGGCGAAGTCGGGGTCGGTGTAGCACCCGGTGTGGACGAAGTGGAAGATCCGGTCGTTGATGTTCATCGCGCTGTCGAGCTTGGGGAGGTTGATGAAGATCGGCTCGCGGCTCAGGATGTTGAAGAATATCCCCGAGGCGACGTTCTTCTTACCGAGGGTCTTCTTAAGCTCCTCTTTTTCTTCGTCGGTGAAGTCTGCCCTCCTGACGAAGTCGTAGACCCTCTGGAGAAGCTCGTAACGTGCTATGATCTCCTTTTCTGTAAGGAGGGCGGAGAGGCAGCCCCCTACAAGCTCGATCTTCTTCTCAGTCATTTTTCTCGACCTCGCTCTTGCTGGCGTTGGCGCGGGCGGAATCTTCGGCCCCCAGCTCCGCCCGGAGCTCCCCCATGGTGGCAGACCTCTCGGCGAAGGCGTTGTGCTGGTGGATGCTCTCCTCGTTGATCTGCTTTAAGACGATCACGGCGTCGTCGGGGAGGTATTTGAAGGACTCGACCACCTTCTGGGCCATCGTCCTCACGCAGTCCTCGACGAACTTGGGGTTATTGTGAGCCCTCTGGACCACCAGGGCCTCGTCGGGCCGCTTCAGAAGGCCGAAGACCCGCGAGCTCATCGACCTCTCGATGATCTTGATGATCTCGTCGAGGGATACACACCGCCGGTCGCAGACCTGGATCGATATCATCCCGCGGCCCCGCTGGTTGTGGGTGGCGACGGGCAGCCTTTTGGCAAACTCGAAGGCCTCCTCGGGGCTGAGCCCCAGGGTCAATAGCTCCTTTCGGACCATGTCTCTCATGATCTCCTGGGCGCAGGGGCAGGCGGTCATCCCCACCACCTCCGCCCCCACCAGCTTCTTGACAGTGCCAGCCCGCGCCACCGCCTCGGCGAAGATGTCCACCACCTCCTGGCCAGCGGTCTTGGTGACGGGCGAGCTCCTCTCGACGATGTACTCGCTCTTCATCTTCACCTCGGCCCTGGTGGCGTACTCGTGTTTAGACAAAACCCGGCGGGCGATCTCGCCGCAGAGCTCCTCGATGACGTAGACCGGCTCGTTGACGGCCTCCTCCAGCACCTCGTCTATCACCTCGAAGTTTCGGGATAGGTTCGCCCCCTTCCGGTCGGAGGGAAGGTCCACGAAGACCTCGAAGTTGGAGATGAGGACTATCGGCCGCTCCTCGTCCTTCCGGAGGACCTTCACCAGCTTCTTCACCCCCGTGAGGCCGACTCGGGTGAGGTTTATGGGGTACTCGGGTTGGCAGGCCTGGACGTCTGGCAGCGTCTCCAAAGGCATCACCTGCAGATCTCGTCTTCAGATTCCAGATCGTCGGAGAGGGCGATGAGCTCTTCCACCTCCGCCAGAAGGGCATCCAGGGTCTCTGATATCATGCGATCCCGCTCCTCCAAACTCGTGAAAATGGTCTCCAGCTCGGCGGAGAGCTGCTCATCGTCCAGATCAAGAAGGTCGCCGCTCTTCAGCCCTCTCTCGATCTTGTCCAAATCCAGCATGAACAAACCTCAGGGATCAAATTCTATTTCAGGCTTTGCCCGAAACCGGGCTGCTGACGTCGGCCTCCCGAGATCAATCCCTCTTCCGCCAGAGGGGCGAATCGAGACGCTCTGGAGTCAGCTATATCTATCTGTAAGACCACATCAATTCAGCCGGAGGCGAGAATCGTGATCAAGAGATGTCCAGAGCACGGATTTTTCCGGGGGGAGCGCTGCGTTTGCGGCAACGCCGGTCAGGTCGTCCTCGAAGAGGAGAGGAGCGAAAAGCTCGGCAGGCTGGTGGCGGGCGCCCTTCGACACTTCCCCGACGACCTGGGTCTGGAGATGAGCCCCAGAGGCTGGGTGGATCTGGACGATCTCTCCGAGGCGATAGGGACCAGGTACCGCTGGGCCAATAAAAGGCTGGTGATAGCCCTCGTCCAGTCCGACCCCAAGGAGAGGTACGAGATCAGGGAGGGGAAGATCAGGGCGAAGTACGGCCATTCCGTGGAGGTCGCCCTCGACTACCCCGCAAACGAGCTATCCGACCTCTTCTACGGGGCGAACGAGGAGGAGGCCGACAGGATCTTGGAGGTGGGGCTGAAGGCGGCTACCCAGAGGTACGTCCACCTCTCCACGACCCCGGAGAAGGCCTGGTACGTCGGCACCTTCAGGACGAACAGCCCCCGGGTGATCAGGGTCGACGCCGAGGCCGCCCAGAGGGCGGGGGTGAAGATGATGACCGTGAGCGAGGATATAGTCATCTCGGAGAACGTACCTCCCGAGTACCTCAGATCCGTCACCCTCGCCCATCCGGGCTGATCACCTTCCAAACCTTCTCTCTCTTTTCTGGTAGTCCCTGACGGCCCGAAGAAAGTCGACCTTCTCCAGCCGGTCCCAGGACCGATCTATGAAGTAGAGCTCGGAGTACGCCGACTGCCAGATCATGAAGTCGCTCAGCTCTTTTCCCCCCAGCCTCATCATCAGGTCGGGCTGCTGCTTCAGCCGGAGCCTCCCCTCGATGGCGGCCTCGTCGATCTCCTCGGGGTCGATGCGGCCGGATTGTACATCTTCGAGGACCGATCTGATCGCCTCGGTCACCTCCGCCTTTCCGCCGCGACCGATGGAGATGACCAGCTCCAGAGGTCCGCCCTTCCCGAAGGAGACCTCTTCATCATCGAAGAGGAGGCTCCCCTTCGCCGGAAGGTCCGAGAGCTCTTTTGCCGCCTCCTCGACCTCCCCCGCATCCCCGGCCGATCCGGAACCCGGCCGCTCAAAAAAGAGCGAGGCCTCTCGGATCCCGAGGGAGACGGACCATTCCGCCAGATCGAGGACCTTTCGCCACCAGCGGGACCCCATCGCCCCGGCGGAGATGACCAGGGCTATGCAGGAGGGGATCTCTCCTTTTCTGATCTTCTTCTCCAGCAGTCTTTCGCGGAAGCGGTCGAGCATCTTGGCACCCAAGAGAAAGTATTTTTGCGATCGGCTTCATCTAGCGGTCCGTGGATAGAGAGGCTGTGGCTCGGATCGGCGTCGGGATGACGGCGTTGCTCTTTCCCTACGCCGGGGTTTATTCGGTCCTGCCTCTTTTTGCCCTCTTCGTCGCGGAGCGGAGGGTTCGGGTCCTCTCCGCCTCCCTGGCCCTCCTCCTCCTCCTGAGCTTCGGCCTCCAGTCGACGAGCTTCAAGCTTCCCCTTTACCTGGTGGCGGTATCCTTCGTCGGACCCACCTTTGGGGCTTTTGCCTCCCGGAGGTTTCAGGACCTGGCAAAGAGCCTCGTCTACCTGGCGACGACGACGGCCCTCGGCTGTTTTGCCATCTTCTGGACGGTTTCGCAGCCTTCGGCTTTCGGGACAGGGGCCGCTGCCGCTGCCGCAGCCGGCATCGAGGCCGAGAGGGTCATCTTTTTGGCGACCCTGGGAGGTCTCTCCGGCGCCTTCCTCTCCTCCGCCTCGAGGAGGGCGGAGCGGGACTTCGCCGTCCCCTTCGGGTCGTGCATGGTGATGTGGCTCTTCAGCTTCGACTATCCCCTTCCGGATCTCCAACACATGGCTGGCATATACGTCTTCGCCCTGGCCGTGGGGATCGCCGCCTACAGAATGAAGGCTGCCGATGCCGAGGCGGTCCTCAGCGAGGTGATAATCTGCCTCCTCGTCATCCTCTTCGCGGGCATCTTCTGGTTCCTCCTCCTCCTCTCCTTCTACCTCTTGGGGAGCGGGTTCACCAGGTACAAGTACAAAAGAAAGGAGGAGCTGAGGATCGCCCAGTCCCGGGGCGGGGTCCGGGGCTACAAGAACGTCTACAGCAACAGCCTCGTGCCCCTGGCGCTGGCCGTCCTCTACGGGGTTTATGGGTCGGACCTATTCGCCTTCGCCTTCCTGGGTTCTGTGGCCACCGCCACCGGCGACACCCTGGCGAGCGAGATCGGCGAGACGGCGAGTTCGACTCCCCGGATGATCACCACCTTCCGGCCCGTGGAGCCGGGGGTCGACGGGGGCGTCACCCTATTGGGCGAAGCCGCCTCCGTATTCGGCTCCCTCTCGACCGGCATCCTCGCTGCGGCGACGGGGATGGCCGGCCTTCCGGGCCTGGCCGCCGCCCTCCTGGGGGGCTTTCTCGGAACCAACTTCGACAGCCTCCTCGGCGCGACCCTCCAGCGGCGAGGATACCTCAGCAACAACGGCGTCAACCTCTTTGCCACCCTCTTCGGCGCCCTGGTGGGCGGGGCGCTCTGGGCGATGGTCTGACTCAACCGTTCCGCTTATTCGGCCGAAGGCGTCTCTTAATCCAGCGGACCGTCTGGCCGACGAAGACCGCGGTCGATGTCTTTTTGCCGTCGATCTCGACCCGCCCGGCCTTGATCGCCGCGAGGACGGCGGAGACGTCGCTTCCGTCTTTGACCTCGACGATGGTGACGCCGAGGCCCACGGTCTTCGCCATGTGGGCGTCGCTTCCCGCCACCATCGGGAGCCCGAGCCTCTCGGCCCTCCTTTTCGCCCACCAGTTGGCGATCCCGAAGATGTACTTGGAGTTGTAGACCTCGACGGCGTCGCAGGGGGGTATGCGATACATGGCGTGCCTGAAGAGGTGGTAGGGGTGGGAGACGATGGCGATCCCGCCCCGCTGGTGGACGAACTCGATCGTCTCCTCGGGGCTTCGCCCCTTCGGCGGGAGCTCCCTTACCCCCAGGGCCAGGAGGTGGCCGTCGGAGGTGGAGACCTCGACCCCGGGGATGACCAGAAGGTTGAGGTCTTTTTCCCGGACGATCCTCTCGGCGAGAAAGGTGCCCTCCAGGCTGTCGTGGTCGGTGATGGCGATCCCGTCGAGGTTCTTTGCGACGGCCGCCTCAAGGATCGCCTCCACCCCGTCCCTCCCGTCGGAGCAGCTCGAATGGACGTGGAGGTCGAACCTGAGATATCCTCTTTCGCTCTTTCTCTGAATCTCGTCTTCGGCCTTCCCTCTCTCTTTTTTCTCGTCCCGCCGGCCCAAGGCCCTCAGGCCTCCCTAGGATCTCTGATCTCGCCCGCGATGGCCGTCGCCGCCGCCGTCGCCGGGGAGGCGAGGTAGACGAGGCCCCCCCTCCCCATCCTGCCGGGGAAGTTCCTGTTGGCGGTGGAGAGGCAGACCTCCCCCTCTCCGATGACGCCCATGTGGGCGCCGAGGCACGGGCCGCATCCCGGTGGTCCGATCATCGCCCCGGCTCTGACCAGGGTCTCGATGATCCCCGACGAGAGGGCCCTGAGGAGGACCTCCCTCGACGCGGGGATGACCAGCGTCCTAGCCTTGACCTCTCTCCCCTTCAGGATCTCGGCTGCCGCCAACAGGTCCTCGTATCGGCCGTTGGTGCAGGTCCCGATGAAGACCTGGTCCACCTCGGTCCCTGCGAGTTCCGAGACGGCCCGGACGTTGTCGACCCTGAAGGGAGCCGCCACCTGCGGCTCCAGGTCGGAGACGTCAAACTCCATCTCCGAGTCGCGGGAGCCGGGGTCGGAGATGACCGGCCTGTAAGGCTCTCGCGCCCTCCCCTTCAGGAAATCCTCGGTGACCCCGTCGGGGGGTACGATGGCGGCCTTCGCCCCCATCTCGACCCCCATGTTGCAGAGGGTCATCCTCCCCGATATGGAGAGGTTCTCGATCGTCTCGCCGACGTACTCCAGAGCCTTGTAGGTGGCGCCGTCGGCGCCGATGGCACCGACGAGGATCAGGGCGATGTCTTTGGCGAGGACCCTTCGTCCGAGCTTTCCCGATACCCTGACCTCGATCGTCTCGGGGACCTTGAACCAGAGCCTCCCCCGGGAGTAGATCTCGGCCATATCCGTCGCCCCGACCCCCGTCCCGAAGGCGCCGAAGGCCCCGTAGGTGCAGGAGTGGGAGTCGGCCCCCACCAGGAGGGTCCCCGGCAGGGCGAACCCCTCCTCGGGGAAGACCTGGTGGCAGATCCCGCGCCCTCCCTCGTAGAAGTGGACTATCCCCTGATCTTTTGCCCAAGAACGAACCTCCCTCTGGAGGTCGGCGGCGGTGCTGTTGTTGGCGGGGACGATGTGGTCGAAGGGGATGACGATCCGTTCGGGGTCGAAGACCCGCTCCGACCCCATCTCTCGAAAGGCCTTGATGGCGAGGACGCTCGTCCCGTCGTGGGACATGGCGCGGTCCACCTCCGCCTCGACTATCTCTCCCGCCTCGGCCCGATGGCCCGAGGCTCGACTGAATATCTTCTCGCTGATGGTGGCCAAGAGTAACCTCTCCATAAAAGAGGGGCCGGAGGAAAGGGTCCGGCCCGCCTCAGTTCGCCTCACTCAAGGTTCGGGAGCATGTAGGCGATGTCGTCCTGGGGGTGGCGGTAGAGCCTCGATTCGAGCCTCTTTTGGTCCAGGATGTGGCCGA
>Ga0116202_10001821_pt1 | contig 12543 bp, 10 predicted proteins | sample LakKivw325mmetaG_FD_94479 | JGI IMG/M metagenome (GOLD analysis project Ga0116202, IMG submission 94479) | Anoxic lake water microbial communities from Lake Kivu, Rwanda to study Microbial Dark Matter (Phase II) - Lake Kivu water 325m metaG | ecosystem: Environmental > Aquatic > Freshwater >...
CTCAAGATAAACCTGTGGGTTCCCCAGAAGGGGTAGAGACAACAATCACAATTAAAATGGAGGATCAAAATCTTAGATTAGCCAAATGGAGCCTTAGGGTAACTGATGGCAGCGGTCAAAATCAGTATGGAGAAATTCAGTCAGGAGACTTTTATGCACCTGGGCCAAATCAGAAAATCAATGTCAAATTATATAGGAGTGGCATCTATGAATGGAATCACCTGACGATTTTTGTCGCTCCAGTCGTTTACGGATTCGTTCCAGGAGAAATTATCGTAAAAGCAACAACTCTTCCCTTTCCCTCTAGTTGTCTTATAAACATTAATGGTCAACCTGCCTGGATAAAAGAAAATTTAAATTTTTTGAATCTTCTTATCTTGGGAGTTCCTGGCAACGAGCAGGCCTTTCGCGACACTTACAACACAAATTATCTTCATTGTGTTGAATATGCCGAACTTAACTATCTGGCAAGGCCTCAACATCTTTGGCCCCTACCCCAAGACCAAATTGACCCTAAGTTCTCAGAACAATGGGGTTTGACCAAAATTCGATGGCCTGAAGCCTGGGGATTGGCCAAAGGAATTAAACCGGTAAAAATTGCCATCCTTGATACTGGAATCGACAAAACTCATGAAGATTTACCTGAAATTGAAAAGGCGATTAATTACACTTCACTAGATTCCAGTGACACCAGTGATCCTAATGGTCATGGAACTCATGCCGCCGGAATCATTGGCGCAGTTACCGGCAACGGAAGGGGAATTACTGGATTTGCCGGCCGTTCCAATTTTTCACTTTTGGTTGCCAAGGTTCTGGGACCGACTGAGGGCAACTATTCATGGACAATTAAAGCAATTAACTGGGCGATAAACAACCAAGCCAATGTCATTAACTTTAGCCTAAGCGGTCCTAATTATTCTAGAGCTTTAAAAGATGCGATTGATTATGCCTGGGGACAAGGGGCGGTTTTAGTCTGTGCTTCAGGTAATGATTATTCCAACAATGAACATTACCCGGCCGCCTTAACCAATTGTTTGGCGGTCGCGGCTTCTGATAATTCTAATCCAGATCAAAAAATAGACTTTTCTAACTACGGAGACAGCTGGGTAGACGTCGCCGCCCCTGGGGGTAGCCGGCCAATTGAAAGTCCGGAAAAAGATATTCTTTCGACTCTGCCGAACAACCGTTATGAAAAAAAGAAAGGCACTTCAATGGCCGCCCCTTTTGCCGCCGGGCTGGCCGCTCTTTTGCTGGCAGAGAATTCGAATTTAACTAAAACTAATGAGCAAGTTAAAGTGATCATTGAAGAAACTGCTGATCATAACACGATTGCCTCCACTCAAACCAAGTGGGGCAGAATCGATGCTTATCAGGCTCTCTTAAAAGTTTCTTCTCCAACTCCGACTCCAACTCTAGTCCCAACCCTTGCTCCCAGTGTCACTCCCCCATCTCCTTCTCCGACCAAAATCCCCAGACCAACTCCTACCCCGGTAGTCATTCGCTGGTGGAAACTGATCTGGCCGCTGAGCTTAATCCCTTTTTAATACTCTTTCGGAGACAGTGAAGGCGAAGCGGGCAATTTAATTACAAAACGGTGAGAACATTTATCTGAAGGGCAGCTCTCTACCCAGGCGGGGCTAAACTTCTCCTCGGGAAGCTCGGCCGTCTGGGTGATCTTTTTTTCGGCTAGTTGAAAAAGCTTAACTGAAAGCGCAAGCAAAATAATTCCTGCCACCATTAATAAAACAATCTTAAGATCTCCTGGCTTTTGTTTTATTGACTTTGGTTCAATTGTAGTTTCTTCTAGCTCAACCATTTTTTTCTAATTTAGATTTTAAAATAATTCTAATTCAGCGACCATCAGCCTCCTGAATAATCGCCGGCTGGGGTCGGCACCGCAATGGCTTCCTGAGCCTCGCACCGACCACAGCAAATTTCTCCATAAACATCATAAACTCCGCTAATCTGGGGAACCAGGAATTCAACATAGTAACCGCTTTCCACTCCCTTGGGTAGAGCCTCAAGCTGGTAGGCCATCTTTCCGATCTGACAACTTCTCCCGGTGGTTAAACTAACCACCTTTCTTCCCTCTTCTGGATTAGCGCCAGTCATATCTAAGTCAGAATTATTACACCAGGAAGCGTCAGTAACATTAACTCCGTTTCTAAAAATTCTAATTGCTCCCTGCTGGCTGCTGCCCTGGGCAGAAACCAAAACCTTGATCTTTTTGCCCGGAAGGATTTCTCCTGGGCAAATCGGTTTCCAGTTCTCATCAAAGAAACTGACTTGGCTGCAGCCGCAAACAGAGGCAGCCGACACTGGCACCGGCGGAACAATTCCTGGCGAAAAACAACCGGCGGCATCGGCATTGTTATATTCTTTCGGCTCATTGGCCCTTTGATCCACCAATTTCTGAACTTTGGTAATCTTTTTTTGTCCCAGATCAACCTGGTAAAGGCTATTTTGAACCTGTCCTCCAGGAAACATTGGCTGCTTGGGACTGGTCCGGCTTACCCCGTCTCTACCATAAAGATACAATGTTCCTCCTTCGTCGAAAAATGCTCCCCCAGAATGGAGTGGACTGACAATTCCTGGCTCAAAAACAAAGCTGCCAATAAACCGAACTTCGCCGGTATAAGGGTTGATTTCCTCCACCTGTTGACGAAGGTTGTTGTAGCCATAAATTTTTCCGTCAACCGGATTGTAGGCAATGTCAGCAAATGGTCCGCCGTCTGAAATCGGATGATTGGCCACAACCCGCGCCGGCCTTTGCTTAATATCCAGAACCACCATTCTTAAGCTGTTGGAAACTACAAAGTGTTTTCCATTTCCCAGAAAAGTGCCTTTATACCACTCCTGACCCGGACCCGGCCAATCTCCCTGGGGCACGCCTAAATCTTCCACCGCTCCGCTATTAATGTTAATTCGGTAAATCTCGCCTGGACTGTTGGCTGACTGATGAATCCCGTACAAATAATTGTCCGCCGGGTTGAAACCAATCCCGTTATAAAGCTTTCGGTGAGAACGGTCACCCACTGGCTCAAGAGAATAGGAAGAATTGGTCTTTCTGATCCGATAAAGCTGGGAAGGACCATAGGGGGTGGTCTCATTGCCATAAGAAAGCATCAAAAACGGATCACAGGACTCAGGCGGCGGAGTCGGAGTAAGGGTTTGAGAGGGAGTTACGGTTGGAGTAATCGGACAACTGACGGTAATTTCCGGGCATTCCTTAATATCGATTGATCCTCCTGGTCCGAAATTAACCGGATTGACAGAATAAAGATAACTCTGGCCCAAAACTAGGTTTTCCGGATCATGCCAAGAAATGGTATCTTTATCAGCACTTCCCTGCTGAAAGCCGTCACGATTAATCTGATAATAATCCTCAAAAGGAACATCTTCCCAACTCAGCTGGCCCAAACCCCAATCCCTCCCAGCTCCAGAATAATCAATCTGAGGGCGACATTCCCCAGAAACCTCAGGACAATACCGAGTGGGGGTCGGGCTTGGAGTCAGGGTTTGGGTGGGAGAAGGCGTAATCGTCGGGCAGGGACAATTGGGCAACGGCGCAAAAGAATAAAGCCCATTACCACAGTCTCGGCCGCAAGTTCCGTACTGCATCCAATTGGAAGCGCAAACCAAACCTTGATCTTTGGGACATTGATCATCCAGGGTATTACAATCACTTCCACACTGAAGCGGAGGAGGGGTAAGAGTCCGGGTCGGCGTAGGAGTAATTTCAGAACAAATATAGGGGTCGGGGCAAACTCGATTATAATTTTGTCCGCAAGCAAATTCGACCCCTCCATTCGGATACGGTTTTCTGGCAATCCAATCGGATTGGACTACCGCACATTTTTCAGGTGGGTTCAGACTTCTTGGATCAAAGGCAACACAAGAACTCGAGGACCAACTACCATGTCCTAAAACTTGTTCTCCTCCGTAACTAAACCAGCGATCGCAATGCTGCATCTCTTGACAAGCTTGAAGATTTGGAATTGAATCGATAGTTTGGCCATTAACCAGATCATGAGTCGTACATAAATTTTGCTGGCAAGTAACCTGAATTGTTTCCCCAGTACAATTAAGAATCCTGCCTCCCTCACAATAATAGCCTGATCTTCCGGCACAGGGATCTTGCGCTTCTTGCTGAATTACTGTTCTTTTTTGAGTTAGGGAAATTGCGGCGCCCAAAACAAATACCGAAACCGCCACCACCACCAACGGAATAATTGGGAAAACTGCTCCTATGGAATCTTTAAATTTATTTTTTCTCTTCACTTTTTCTTAACTGCAATTATAAGTAAAGAGAGTTGGCTGGTCTTTGTCAAGTATTATGTTCCTCTTGAGAACCGATTCCTTTTTTTTTATAATTCCCTTATGGATCCAAAACTGCCCATCCGCGCCACCACCCAGCAACAAATTCCTCTGGAGGATATTCAAAACGACATTTTTATTCTTAAAGACGGCTCATGTGGAATTATTCTCACGGTTAACGCTTTGAATTTTAGTCTTCTTTCAGAAACCGAACAGGAAGCAACAATTTATTCCTATGCCGCCCTTTTAAATTCTTTAACTTTTCCGATCCAGATTCTTATCCGGTCCAAAAGAAAAGATATCTCCTCCTATTTAAACCTGCTTATTGAAGAGGAAGGCAGGCAAAAAAATTCCCTCCTTTTAAACCAGATAAAAAAATACCGCAAGTTTGTTGAGGAAATGATTAGGAAAAATAATGTTTTAGACAAGCAGTTTTATGTGGTCATCCCTTTTTCTACTGCAGAGCTGGGTGCCCCACAAGCAGTTGCCGGATCACTAATCTCTTCAAAAACCAGCCTCCCCTTCCCCAAAAACTACATTTTAGAAAAAGCTAAGATCAACCTGGAGCCTAAAAGAGATCATCTGACTCGACAATTTGCCAGAATTGGCCTGGTTGCCAATAAATTAATCACCGAGGAAATCGCTGCCCTGTTTTATGAGATCTACAATTCTGAACAAGCTGATTTCCAAAAAATCGCTCCCGGAGCCCAATACAAATACCCGCTGGTTCAGTCAATAAAGCAGTCTGGGCTGGAAAGTCCTTTAGAAAAACCAGTTAATCAGCAAACCGCTTCCACCACTGCTGCCAAACCAGCGGAGGCAAAGACTCCTCAACCGCCGGCGGAAGTAAATCAGACTCAGGGATAACCACGACCACCTCTCCGGTTTTGGCCATGCCTAACTTCTCTCGGGCGACTTCTTCCACGTACGAAGAATCGGCCACCTTTTTGAGCCTGGATTCCAAAACTTGATTTTCTTTCTCAAGAAGTAAAACCTGGTTGTTTTTATTTTTAAGAACGCCTGTTAATCCCCATAATTTAACGATCTGCTGAGAAAAATTAACTATAAGGCAAATTAGAGCAAGACAGGCCGTGCCTAGGACAATTTTTTTAATCATAATTATGGGATTGACATCTATTTTTAATCATGCTATCATACCAGGCGTATGAATACCACAACTATGCCTATTTCTACGGCTCGGGAGAAATTTACTGATTTTCTTAAAGATCAAAAAAGGGCTAGTGCCACTATTCTAGCATATTCAAATGATATTGCCCAATTAGAATCTTTCTTAAACCAAAAAGGGGTTAAACAATCAACGGCGATTAATCAAGATTTTCTTGAGGAATTCAAGCTCGACTTACAAAAAAACGGCTATACCGCCAAATCAATTTCCCGAAAGGTAAACTCGATAAAAACCTTTTTCCGGTTCTTAAAAGACAAGGGCCTGATTGAGGCTAACCCGGCTGCTTCGGTTGCCCACCCCAAGTACGAAGTCAAGCCCCCGCGAATCCTTTCAAAAGTGGAATACCGAGCCTTAAGAGACACCTGCCGAAATGATTCTCGGATTTCCGCGATTGTCGAATTGATGCTCCAAACTGGAATTAGAATCAGTGAGGTGGCAAATTTGAAGCTGGATGATTTCAAAGACGAAAACTTGACCATCCGACCCTACGAATCCCATTCCGAAAGAATAATCCCCTTAAACAAGGCCGCCAAAAGCGGCCTGGAGCGTTATTTAAAAGAAAGGCCTGAGCAAATTAGGGAAAAAACCATTTTTGTGACTAAAACCGGCCGCCCTTTTCTGGTCCGGAATATCCGCTCCGCGATTGAGCGCTATTTTAGCCAAGCCGGCATCAAAGACGCCAAAGTTAATGACCTTCGCCACACCTGGGTTTACTATCAGCTAGAAGCCGGGGTTTCCGTGGCAACAATCGCCAAATTAGCTGGTCACAAAAGAGTTTCCACTACCGAAAAATACTTAGAGCTAATTGGTGACAAAAAAGAACAAACTGCCAAACTGGAAGAGCTTTAATTGAGGCGTATCCGAAAAACAAATAACCTTCACGGTCAGATCCCAACCCCGCTGCTTGAACCTTAATCTCTGTGGGCTCGGGAAGAGTCGAACTTCCGCTCGTACTTTATAAGAGTACTGTTCTGCCGTTAAACCACGAGCCCCTAAAAAGGTCAAGGCAATTATAACAAAATCCAGGGCCAAAATTAGAAGATTAAGGCCAAAGCCAGGCTGATTAAGGCGAAACCGCCCAAAATTCCCCCCAGGGCAGGAATTTTGATTCCTGTTACTGGTGGCGGAGCAACCGGCGTGGCTGTGGCAACCGGCGTGGCTGTGGGAACTGAAGGGCAATCACAATCCTGCTCTTCTGGGCAATTTTTATTAACACAGCGTTTTTGATTACTGACGGTAAAACATTTCATTTCTCCTAAACACTCCCAATCATTACTGCACAACTCCCAACATTCATTGCAGCCACAATCGGTTTCGGTTGGACAAGCAGGATTCAGACATCTTTTGGTGGATCCATAGCTTAAACAGCGATTTCCAGATTGGCATTGATCATCAGATTGGCATTCACTAAAACAACCTCCAGGAACCGGAGTGCCAGTTGGAAAGGGAGTGTCAGTGGGTGTGGGAGTTACCAGGGGCGTAGAGGTTGCTGTCGGGGTCAAGATTTTGGTGGTAGTGGCAGTTGGAGTGGGAACCGAAGTGCCAGTCGGAGTGGGGGTCTGTTCTTGGGTCGGAGTCGGGGTGGGAACCTCTTGGCAATCTTTATTGGTCCAGTAAATTCCCGAGGGCCAATCTTCTGGTTTACAAGAGGCGTCCCCGTCAACACTAAGCGGCTTAATATCGGTTTGATAACAACCGCAAATATTCCCTTCTGACTGCTGAACTGTCAGGGTTCTTTCAATTTTTTCACCACCAGCAAGAGTCACGGTTTCTTCCTCCTTCTCGCATTCTCCGCAAGCGCGGTAGGGATAGGTTTGGGGGCAACTCCCCTCTTTGCAGACACAGCGCCATTTGCCTAAAGGTACGGTTTTATTTGAATTAGAAACATTGGTAATTTCAAATCGGGTGGTATAAACGCCATTGTTGTCTGAACTAGGGTTATCTTCCCAAACCGCACAAACTTTTATTCCACATTTTTCCGTACAATGAGTTAGGGCCGCTTTTCTCTGAAGTTCTTGGTGGCGGCGAACCAAGACTAGTCCGACCACCAGGGCAATTAACAACAATATCAATATTATTAGCCCGAGTTTGGAAATTTTGGGCCTGAAGCCCGATTTTTCCTTTTTGGGAGAAGTCGCCACCACAAAATTTTGGTTTTCTTCAGCCATTGGCCTTAAGATTGATTAACAATTAAACTCAGCTTATCAAAGTCTCGCCCTTTGGGCAATTTCGGCCTCAACTACCGCCTTAGACCGGCCAAATTTTAACCGGGAAAGCTCTTTAATCATTTCCGCCACCTTGGGACTCATTTGAGCCCAGATTGGGGGCATATCTTCTTTCATGCTCATAGAAAAGGCCGGCACCGGTTCATTGTCAACCAAAGTTTTTACATAGGCGTTATAGGCCTCAATATTTAAAAGGTCAGATTCAGAAAAAGTCGGAGTGTACTCATGCTGAAGATATTGGGCATCAGTTACGCCCACCCGGAAGGAGACCTTGGTGCCACAGTTGCCGAAAACCGCGTTTTTGACATCGTCTTCCATCTGGCCAATAAATTGGTTGGCAACACACAGACCCAAGTGAAATTTCCTGGCCTCTGATAAAATTTGGGCAAAATCCGGAGTGGCAAAATTTTGAAACTCGTCTACATAAAGATAGAAATCTTTTCTTTGAGCCTCTGGAACATCTGACCGGCTCATGGCCGCCATTAAAATTTTGGGGACTAAAACCAAGCCCAAAAAGTTAGAATTTTCCTCACCAATCTGACCCTTGGCCAAATTAATAATCAGGATCTTCCCTTCATCCATGACTTTTCTAAAATCAAAGGCGGATTTGGATTGGCCAATAATATTTCTCATCATCCGGTTGGTCACAAAGCGGCCAAATTTGGAAACAATGTAGTCCAAAACCTCTGATTTATGAAAATCCGCAGTCTGGGCAATCTGGTCCGTCCAGTAACGCTTAACAATCGGGTCCTGAACCTTGGGCAATAAATCCTGAACATAAGAAGGATCCTGCAAACAACGCATTACCTCCACAAAAGTCGCTCCCGGCTCCACCATCACTGTCAGCATCGCGTTCCTGACCGCGTGCTCAAACCGAGGACCAATAATCCCGGTCTTATAAGGATCATAAAGTTTATACATGAGATTGATGATCGCCGAGGCGATGAAATGTTTTTCGTCCTCGCTTCTGGCTTCAATCAAATTTAGACCCATTGGCCTTTCAATGTCCGCCGGAGAAAAATAAATCACATCTTCGGCTCTTTCTGGAGGGATTAACTGCATTACCATGTCAAAAGTATCATGGGGATCAATAAAGCAAAAGCCCTTGCCAGTGCGGAGATCCTGGTACATCATTTTTGCTAAAAGCTGGGATTTCCCGGTTCCCGTTGCCCCAATGATATAAATGTGCCGCATCCGGTCTTTATCTTTGAGATGAACCGGAACTTCAGTTCCCCGAAAAACGCTTTTCCCCAAATATAATCCCTCTTTGGGAATTTGGGCCGGCGCGGGCGCCCTTTTCGCATTCAGCCAAAAGATAAAAGGCGTTTCCACGGTTTTGTTGGGAAAATGAAAAAAAGTGGCTAACTCCTCCGAGGAAAGAATAATTTTGTTCCGAAAATGATAGAACATCGGCAAGTACCGATATAAAAAATCAATCATAAAAAGTTTGGGAAGGCGGATCTTCCGGCTTTTAAAACTATTTTGGTCAGAATTAAACTGCTCAAAAGCCGCTTTGAGATTTGATAGGTGCGCCTTGGCCGACTCTTTAGTTGGTGAAGAAACCACCATCCGAACCACCACTTCAAAACCAGGTTTTGAACATTTGTTTTCAATTGCCTCCATTTGTTTGGGATCGGTTTTATAGGAGGCTTTCTCCGGATCTGACTCGGCCTTTTTGGTTTTTGACAAATACTTTCTTCCTTCAGAGCTCCATTTTCGGTCAGCTGGCGAAAAAAGAATTTGGATCGCTGCCCCCTCGCCGGGCTGCATTTTGGCTAAAGCCGAAGTCACCAGGGCCAAGGGGTCAGTCGGAAGATCTTTATATACTTTTATGGGAAAAAAGGGTGCCGATCGAAACTGTAGCTCGGCAAAAGCGGTTTTCCCCTCTTGGGAAAAAATATTGTATTCTTTGGCCTCCCGAATATCAGCCCCGGCATAAGCCCCGTGAATCTGCTTTTCGACCATATCTCTTAACCTCCCAGGAACGGCCACATAAAATCTGACATCTTCGGGCAAACCCACAATTTCAAAAGAAAGATGCTCTTGGGCTTGAAGAAATTCCAATTTACCTCCCTTTCTTAAAGAAGAAAAGGCGGCCAACATTTGTTCGGCGGCGTCAATCTTAATTTCGTTGTCTCGAGGAACTGCCACTTGGAGAAGAACATATCTCAGGGATTCTTTTTCCCGATTCCGATTCCGCCACCAAATTATTAAAAAGTAGACCGCGAAGGCTAAAAAAATAAGAAAAAAAAATAAGAAAAGCAAAACCCAAAGGAAATTTTGGGTTGCGGAAACCAGGGCGGTTGTGTCAATGGGGTTCATTTGCTTCCTTTTTGAAAACCACCTGCTTCCCCAACATTTTGATCAGTCTTAAACACCATTCAGCCAACCAACGAACCGATTCCGTCACTTTTTGCTGCATCCCGAATAAAAATCCCGACTGGGTCACTGGTAAAACAATCTGTACTGGCTGAGCTGAGGGCGCAGTCACAATCGGCTGACCATAATCATCAGTAATCGGCTTGGTCAGGTAAAGCTCTTTTTCAATCTTTTCAATAAAAGGGGCCACTTCCTCATCAAGTTCCATCTCCTTATTTTCCACCACTGGATACTTTTCTCCCTCTTCAGCAAAAAGAGTGTTCAAGATTTCTTTTTCCTTGTTTACCGAACCCATCGGTGATGAAGAAACGGGCAGCGCCATATGTATTCAATATTAATTAAGCCAAGAAGGAAATGCAAGCTGGGAGTTCTGAAATTATTAAAGGAAAAGATTTAAATTCTAGGCCAAAATTATCATTTCTTCTTTCCCATTAAATTCCCCTTAACTCGGTCTTGGAAAAAATCCTTTTTACTGCTTTTAAAAACCCTTCCATTTCCTGATTACCAAAGGGTTTTTTCTTCTTGTACTCCGGATCCAGACAATTTTTGGGTTGAAAATTCTGAAGAAACCAGCGGCAGCTGTCAGTTGATAATCTCCGACCCCCAACAATTTTTTCCATTTGCCCCGCCATTTTCAATAAAGTCATTTGATCATGTAACCCGGGAACTACGGTTGTCCGAAATTCAAAATCAATTCCACTTTCCAAAATCCTCTCGACTGAGGATTTAATCTTTGATGTTTGAAATTGAACCTTAGTATATTTCTCGTATTCATCCAATGGTCCTTTTAAATCCATCGCCAGATAATCAACAATTCGACAAACTAGCAATTTGGCAATCACTTCCGGCCTGCTCCCGTTTGTCTCTATCATTGTCTTAAAACCCAGTTTTTGGCATTTTTTAAGAAATTCTGGTAAATCCAACTGAAGAGTGGGCTCCCCGCCAGTAATCACCAAGCCGTCTACCCACTTTTTTCTTTTCTCTAAATCCGCAAAAATCTGCTTTTCCTCAATCAAAGTTAATCGACGATTTTTTACCAAAGCGGCATTGTGGCAAAAAGGGCAACGGAAATCACATCCAGGAACAAAAATCACCGAGGAGATTTTTCCTGGCCACTCAATTAAAGAAGTTTTTAAATACCCAGCAATCTCCATCCAGATTTTTTAATACTTATTTCGAAAGATGTTTTTTAAGCTCTTCGAGATTAGGGACTTTCCCCCGCCAATCCCCGACTATCTTTCCCTTATCGGTACATAAAAGAATTGTTGGTGTTGCCATCACGGTATAAAAACTTGCCTCAGCCAAACCCCCGACTGTCGTCACGTCATACTCTTCCACTTTCCAACCGGCGATTTCTTCTTGACCTTGACGGGCAAGCGTTTTTGCGGCCGGACATTTAGGACAATTTGGTTGAGTAAATACCTTAAGGATCATTTAAACCTTCCTTGGTTTTTATAGCGATCTTTTAATTCCTGAATCTTGCCTTTGTTCCAACGAGAAGTTAAAGAGAAAAACCCAGAAATCCGAGTCATATGGTCAACTTTGTCGCTCTTGCAGTAAGGACATTGATTATTTAAACCTCGACTGGTTTCTCGACAATCACTACACAAGGTAAATTCCGGCGAAAAGGCCACTAGCTCACTTTGGGTATTTAACCAGGTTTTCTTAACAAAATCGGCGATCGAAGCCGCCGAAGGATTTTGCTCCCCCAGCCAGACATGGGTCATCGCTCCAGCATCTATTAAAGGATGAAAAAGCCCTTCTTTGGCAACCCGTTCAATCGGATCAATCGAGGCAGAAACATTCATCTGGCTGGAGTTAGTATAGTAAACCGCCCGAGTTTTAAGATCGCCCTTAACCACTTGTCTGGCTTCTTTTTCAAACCATTGCAAATCTAGACGGGCCAAACGATAAGAAGTCCCTTCTGCCGGAGTCTGTTCGGTACAAATTCTCAATCCAGTTTTCTTAGATTGCTCTTTGGCGTAAAGGTGCATAAAAGAAACTACCTTAAGCCCTAATTTTAAGGCCTCATCAGACTGATGAAGCTCTTGGCCCAAATGATATTGGACCATCTCATTTACTCCATAAATAGCGCTCAATTGAACTGACCGGTCAAACCGATAGTAAGGATAGGGGTCGCCTGGTTGCCGGGTAGTCAAGGCCGCCAGCGGCCCCGCTCGACCCAAATCTAATAGCTTTTTAATGAAACGGCACTTCTGCTGATGGGCCTTGGCCGCCAAATCCATTTGCTTCCCCAAAAGCTGGAAAAGCTTTTCTTCGTCATGTTCGGCCTCATAGGCAATTCTGGGCAAATTCAAGGTCACCCAGGAAGTGGCCGAGTGGCGCATCAATTCTGGCTTTTTGGTTTCTTCTAAATCTTTTTTGTCTAGCTTAAAAGAAAGTCGACAGCACTGAGAAATCCGCGCCGTTGAGCCC
>Ga0116202_10001822_pt1 | contig 12539 bp, 25 predicted proteins | sample LakKivw325mmetaG_FD_94479 | JGI IMG/M metagenome (GOLD analysis project Ga0116202, IMG submission 94479) | Anoxic lake water microbial communities from Lake Kivu, Rwanda to study Microbial Dark Matter (Phase II) - Lake Kivu water 325m metaG | ecosystem: Environmental > Aquatic > Freshwater >...
CGGTTACCGCAAATTCCAAGGGACGCGGCTACACCGGTGTGATGAAACGCCACGGATTCAAGGGTTTCATGGCCTCCCACGGGGTGCACGAATCCTTCCGCGGTGGTGGTTCGATCGGCCAGTGCGCCCAGCCCTCGCGCGTCTTCAAAGGCGTAAAAATGGCCGGACAGCATGGCAACACCCGGGTCAGCACCCGCCACCTCACCGTGGTGAAAGTGGACACCGAACAGGGCTTGATCATGGTGAAAGGTGCCGTTCCCGGTCATCGTAACACACTGGTATTGATCCAGAAAGAGCAATAGGGGAAAGCAAATGGTTACAGCTATCAAATTCAGCCCCCAGGGCGACCGCCTCGAGGAGATCGAGCTTCCGGGCAGCGTATTCGACGTGGATGTGAATTCCCCCCAGGTCCTGCTGCAGGAAGTGGTCACCATGTACCTTGCCAACCAGCGTCAGGGCACCGTCCAGAAAAAGAACCGTGCCATGACCGCCGGCAGCACCCGCAAGCTGTTCAAGCAGAAAGGAACCGGCAATGCCCGCCAGGGCACGCGCCGCACCCCGATCCGCGTTCACGGTGGCAGAGCCTTTGCCATCCTGCCCAAGGATTGGTATCGCCGCATTCCGCGCACCAAGAAACGCATGGCACTGAAGGTGGCGCTCACCGACCGGGCTCGTGAAGGCAGGATCTTCATCGTGGAAGCGCTGGATTTCGCCCAACCCGACACCAAGCAAGCCTTGGCAATCCTGGGCAAGATCATCCCCGAAAAAGGACGCAAGCTGGTGGTGACGGACGGCAATCACCTGCCCACGGTGAGATCGTTCACCAACCTTCCGGACGTGATGACCGACCGGGCGGACAGCCTGCACGCCTATGAGATCCTCAAAAGCAGCTATATCCTGATGACCCAGGACGCCCTCAGCAAAGTGGAGGAGGTATTCAGCTCATGATACATCCCAGAAACATAGTGATCGCTCCCATCATTACCGAGAAGAGCGAACGGCAGGTGCAAAACCAGAACACCTACACCTTCAAGGTCAGCATCAATGCCAACAAGATCGAGATTAAGAAAGCCATCGAGCGCATCTTTTCCGTCAAGGTGCTGGACGTGAACACCATCCGCATGCTGGGCAAGCCGAAACGCCTGGGCAGATACAGCGGCAAGCGTCCGGACTGGAAAAAGGCGATCGTAACCCTTCGCGCCGGAGACAAGATCTCCGAGTTCGAAGTATAAGAGGTGATCAATGGGAATCAAGAAATATAAACCCACCACCCCCACCCTGCGCTTTCGCACCGGTTACACCTTCAGCGAGATCACCACGGAAACCCCGGAAAAATCTCTGCTCAAACCCGTGCGCAAGACCGGGGGCCGCAACAACCAGGGCCGGATCACCTGCCGCCATCGCGGTGGCGGCCATCGCCGGCATTACCGCATCATTGATTTCAAACGCGACAAATTCGGCATTCCGGCCAAAGTGGCCTCCATCGAATATGATCCCAACCGCACCGCCCGCATCGCCCTGCTGCATTATGTGGACGGTGAAAAACGCTATATCATCGCCCCGGATGGACTTGCCGTAGGCGACAAGGTGATGTCCGGTCCCGAGGCCGACATCGCTCTGGGCAATGCCCTGCCTTTGGAGAAGATACCCTTGGGCTCCACCGTTCACAACATCGAGCTGAAAAAGGGCCGCGGGGGACAGATAGCCCGTTCTGCCGGCGCCTATGCCCAGGTGGTGGCCAAGGACGGTGATTATGTCCATGTGAAAATGCCGTCCAACGATGTGCATCTGATCCGCAAGGAATGTCTCGCCACCATGGGCCAGGTGAGCAATCTGGACCACAACCTGATCCAGATCGGAAAAGCAGGCCGCAACCGCTGGAAAGGCATCCGCCCCACCGTGCGCGGCGTGGTGATGAATCCGGTGGACCATCCCATGGGCGGCGGCGAAGGCAAATCCTCCGGTGGCCGTCATCCGGTCTCACCCTGGGGCAAGCCTGCCAAAGGCGGCAAAACCCGCAAAACCCGCAAGTATTCCGATAAGTATATCGTGAAAGCGGTTAAAAAGAGATAAGGGAAGGAAATAATGGCACGTTCAATCAAAAAAGGTCCCTTTGTAGACGATCATCTTCTGAGGAAAGTGGAAATTCTGAACACGGACAACAAGAAAAGCGTGGTCAAAACCTGGTCCCGCCGGTCGGTGATCATACCCTCTTTTATCGGACATACCTTCTCGGTGCACAACGGCCACAAATTCGTGCCGGTCTATGTGACCGAGAACATGGTGGGACACAAGCTGGGGGAATTTTCCCCCACCCGCACCTACCGCGGCCACAAAGACAAGAAGAAAAAAGGCAGATAAGGGGACAGGATGGAAGCAACCGCAAAACTCCGCTATGCCCGTGGCTCTGCCCGCAAAGCGCGCCTGGTATTGGATCTGATCCGTTACAAGCGCGTGACCGAAGCCCAGAAGATACTTCGCTTCTCACGCCGCAGAGCTGCTGCTGTGATCCATAAACTGCTGGAATCCGCCATCGCCAATGCCCGGGTCAAAGATCCCAAGCTGAACCTTGACCAGGTCTTTGTAACCCTGGCCTGCGCCGATGAAGGCCCGCAAATGAAACGCTATATGCCCAGAGCCCAGGGGCGAGCCTTTATGATCAGGAAACAGACCTGCCATATCGCCCTGGAAATCCAATCCATAGAATAGGAGGAACACCTTGGGACAAAAAATACACCCCACTCTGTATCGTATCGGCGTGAATAAAGACACCGAGTCCATCTGGTTCGCTCAAGGTAACACCTATGTGGATTATCTCCAGGAAGATATCCGGATCCGCAACTACATCCACCGCCGCCTGGATCAGAAGATGGTCTCCCGAGTGAAGATCTCACGCAAAACCAGCTCGATCATCATCGATATCCACACTGCCCGTCCCGGTCTGGTGATCGGCAAGAAGGGCGAGGATATCGACCGTCTGCGCAACGAGCTGAATGTTCTGATCAACAAGAACCGCCCCAATCCGATCACGGTGTCCATCAATATCGAGCAGATCGACAAGATGTGGCTCGATGCCCGTTTGGTGGGACTGGAGATCGCACGCCAACTGGAGGAGCGTGTCTCCTTCCGCCGTGCCATGAAGATGGCCATGCGCAATGTGCTCAAAGACGGCGCTTTGGGCGTGAAGGTTCAGGTTTCGGGGCGTTTGGGCGGAGCCGAGATCGCCCGCACCGAACGCTATAAACAGGGTCGCACACCCCTGCACACCCTGCGTGCCGATATCGACTATGCCTGTGTGGAGGCCAACACCACCTACGGCGTGATCGGCATCAAGGTGTGGATCTACAAGGGCGACATCCTGAGTTAGGAGAGATCAATGTTAGCACCAAAGAAAGTAAGACATCGCAAGATGATGAAGGGCAGACGCACAGGCTTGTCCTGGAGCGGCAGCAACGTTGACTTTGGCGATTATGGCCTGATCGCCTTGGAAGATGCCTTCATCACCAGCCGCCAGATCGAAGCCGCCCGTATCGCCATCACGCGCCATATAAAGCGTGTGGGAAAGGTCTGGATCCGCATTTTCCCGGATAAGCCCATCACCAAAAAACCCGCCGAAACCCGTATGGGAAAAGGCAAAGGCGCACCCGAATACTGGGTGGCCGTGGTGAGGCCCGGCCGCGTCCTCTTTGAACTGGAGGGCGTGGATGTGAAGATAGCCAAGGAAGCCATGCGCCTCGCTGCGCATAAATTGCCCATCAAGACCCGCCTGATCGCCCGCGAAGGAGTGGAATTATGAAGATCGAGGAAATTCGTGAGCTGAACCCGGATGAACTGAACTCCCGGCTGGAGGAACTGAGGATCGAACTCTTCAACCTGCGCTTCCAGAAAGCCAAGAACCTGCTGGACCGTTCCGACCGGCTGCGCATCGTGAAGCGGGAGATCGCCCGTATCAATACAATCATCAAAGAAAAAGAAACCCGGCAGTGAGGTGAACCGTGGCTCTGACTCGTAAAATGATCAAACAGGGAATTGTCGTGAGCGATAAGAACGATAAGACCATCGTGGTTAAAGTGCAACGCCAATTCATCCATCCGCTGTATAAAAAGACCGTGCGCCGCCACAAGAAATTCATGGCGCATGATGAGAACAACGACGCCCATGAAGGCGATGTGGTGCAGATCATGGAACACCGTCCGCTGAGTGCACGCAAACGCTGGATTCTGCATAAAGTTGTGGAAAGAAGCAAGTAAGGAGTATTGGAATGATTCAGGCATAAACCATATTGAATATCGCCGATAACTCCGGTGCCAAAAAAGCCATGTGCATCAAAGTGCTGGGCGGCACCAGGCGAAAATATGCCTCGATCGGGGATATAATAGTTGTCGCGATCAAATCCGCCACCCCGGGTGGCAAGGTAAAGAAAGGCAGCGTGGAACGGGCGGTGATCGTCCGCACGGCAAAGGAAATCCGCCGTGCCGATGGCTCCTACATCCGTTTTGCCGATAACGCTGCCGTGATAATCGATGAAAAGCACGATCCCAAGGGAACCCGCATCTTTGGACCGGTGGCCCGCGAACTGCGCGAGCACCACTATATGAAGATCGTCTCCCTGGCTCCGGAAGTGCTGTAGGAGAGGAAGATGCCAGAGAAACTGAAACTGAAGAAAGGCGATTACGTGAAAGTGATCTCCGGGGATGACAAAGGCAGAAAAGGACGCGTCCTTAAAGCCTACCCCAAGACCAACCGCGTCATCGTGGAAAAAGTGAACCTGATCAAGAAGCACACCAAACCTTCGCAGCGCAATCCCCAGGGCGGGATCATCACCAAGGAGGCGCCGATCCATGCCTCCAATGTGATGCTGTTCAATGAGAAACTGAATGCCGTGTCCAAACCGGTGATCAGGATACGCGAAGGCAGCCGTGTTCGCGTATGCAAAAAATCCGGCGACGAGCTGTAAGGGAGATCTGCATGAACCGCATGAGAGAACATTTCAAAACCAGTGTGGTGCCGGCTCTGACCAAGCGCTTTGCCTACAAGAATCCCCATCAGGTGCCTCATCTGGACAAGATCGTGGTCAGCATGGGCGTGGGCGCCGCCACTCAGAACAAGGCGATCCTGGACAATGCCGTGAAGGACATGGAACAGATCACGGGCCGCAAACCGATCATCACCAAGGCACGCAAGTCCATCTCGAACTTCAAGCTGCGCCAGGGCATGCCCATCGGCTGCAAGGTGACACTGCGCAATGAAGTGATGTATGAATTCTTCGACCGCCTGATCTCGATCGTGATTCCCCGGATCAGAGACTTCCGCGGCATTCCCGTGGATTCTTTCGACGGCAGGGGAAACTTTTCCCTGGGCCTCAGAGAGCAGACCGTGTTCCCTGAGATCGACTATGACAAGATCGACACCATCCGCGGATTGAACATTACCATAGTAACCACAGCGCACACCGACGAGGAGTGCCGCGAACTGCTGCGCGAACTGGGCATGCCCTTCCAGCGCAGCGAATAAGGAGACTTTATGGCGAAAAAATCACTGATTATCAAACAGCAACGAACTCCCAAGTTCAAAGTAAGAAAATACAACCGCTGCCTCATCTGCGGCAGACCGCGTGCCTTCATGCGTGATTTTGGCATGTGCCGGCTCTGCTTCCGCAAGTATGCCTCCCAGGGCCAGATCCCCGGGATCACCAGAGCCAGCTGGTGAATAAATGGAGGAATGAATGAGCGTTAGCGATCCGATAGCTGATGCATTGACCAGGATCCGTAATGCATATCGTGCCGGACATACGCAGGTGATGGTGAATCACAGCGGACTCGTGGAGTCGCTGGTGAAGCTCCTCGCCTCTGAGAATTTTGTGAATAGTATCCAGGTCCTGGAGAAAGATCCGGAGCATAAGTTCAACTATAAACGGATACTGGTGATCCTGCGCTATACCAATACCGGCGAGCCGGTGATGCAGGGTATCGAGCGGATTTCCAAGCCCGGACGCCGTGTATATGTGAAGGCCAACAACATCCCCAGCGTGTATAACAACACCGGTTGCGCCATCATCTCCACCTCCCGGGGTGTGATGGTGGATCGGGATGCCAGGCTGCAGCGTGTGGGCGGTGAATATATCTGCAAGGTTTGGTAGGAGGAGATATGTCCAGAATTGGAAAAGCCCCCATCAAACTGGGAACTGAGGTCCAGGTCCGGGTTCAGGACACCCTGGTCAGCATCAAGGGGAAGTTGGGCGAGCTCAGCTACAATTTGCTGCCCGGTATATCGGTGAACCTGGAGGATGGGATCCTGCAGGTGGTGCGCAGCGACGATAGCAAAAGCCAGCGTGCCCTCCACGGGCTCACCCGCGCCCTGTTGCAGAATATGGTAACCGGTGTGAGCACCGGCTATCAGAAGACCCTGAATGTGATCGGCACCGGATACTCCGCCGAGTGCATCGGCCCTTGGTTGCGCCTCTCCCTGGGATACTCGCATGACATCGTGTTGCAAATCCCCGCGGGATTGGTGGTGGAGGCAGAGCCCGTTCCCCGTTCCAAAGGCACCCGCAGCGACCTGCAAAGCATCATCCGCATCAAGGGAATCGACAAGCAGCTCGTGGGCCAGTTTGCCGCCGAAGTTCGCGGCTGCCGCCCGCCCGAAAACTACAAGGGCAAGGGCATGCGCTATGAGGACGAACATGTTACCATTAAAGCCGGAAAAGCCGGTTCGAAGTAGATGAGGTGTCAGAAATGATAAAATCAAGCGCAGTAGTCAAAAACAAGCTTCGCACCCGCCGCAGGACCGCAATCCGCAAACGCCTGCAGGGAACTCCCGAACGCCCCCGGCTGGCTGTGTTCCGCAGCCTGAAGCATATCTATGCCCAGATCATAGACGACAGCACCGGCAAGACCCTGGCTTCAGCCTCCAGCCGCGCCAAGGATTTTGTCCCTGTGGCCGAGGGCAAGAAAACCGCCCAAAGTTTTCAGGTGGGCCTGACCCTGGGTGAAAAAGCCCTGGCTGCCGGGATCACCGCAGTTGCCTTCGACCGCGCTGGATACAAGTATCACGGCAGGGTCAAAGCCCTGGCGGAAGGCGCCCGTAAAGCCGGATTGGACTTTTAGAGGAGGATAGCTTGAATTACAATAGATATGATACACCCGAAGAAGAAAAACTGGTTGAGAAGATAATCGAGACCAAGCGGGTCGCCAAAGTGGTGAAAGGCGGACGCAACTTCAGTTTCAGTGCCATCGTGGTGGTGGGAGACCGTGCCGGCAACATCGGCGTGGGCAATGGCAAGGCGAACGAAATCGTGGATGCCATCCGCAAAGCCAAGGAAAAGGCGGTGAAATCCATGTTTAGCGTTCCCCTCACCAAAGGCACCATCCCCCACGAGATAGTTGCCCGCTATGGAGCCAGCCGCGTGATGATGAAGCCAGCTTCCGCCGGTACCGGTGTGATCGCCGGTGGCACCACCCGTGCCATCTTCGAGGCCGCCGGCATCCAGAACATCCTGTGCAAATCACTGGGTTCGAACACGCCCTGCAATGTGGTGAAAGCCACTATTTCCGGGCTGAAATCCATGCGCACTCTCTCCGACATCTCCAAACTCCGCAACAAAAGCATTGCCGAGATCACCGGACGGGAGGAGAAATGAAGCTCAAGGTTACCCAGATCCGCAGCACCATCAACCGTAAAGAGAATCATAAACGGGTTATCAAGTCCCTGGGATTGGGACACCCCGGCAAGAGCCGCATCCATGAGGATAACCCATGCATCCGCGGTATGATCCGGAAAGTGTCATACCTGCTCAAAGTAGAAGAAATGCAGGGAGAATAACCATGCTTACCTTATCCAATCTTGGCAGACCTGCGGGCAAGAAGATCAAAAAGCGCCTCGGCAAAGGCGAGGGCTCCGGCCGCGGCAAGCAATCCGGCCGCGGACACAAAGGCAAGAAAGCCCGTTCCGGCGGCAATGTGCCCGCCTGGTTCGAGGGTGGTCAGATGCCCATGCAGCGCCGCCTGCCCAAACGCGGTTTCAAGAATGCTTTCCGGGTTAGTTACCGAATTCTCAATCTGTCGCGCCTCCAGGAACTGGAAGAGACCGATTTCGATATCGCAAAGCTGGAACAGATGGGGCTGATCCCTTCCAAGGGTAAGAAAGCCCAGGCTCCCGTTAAAGTTCTTGCCAATGTAACCGAGGATTTCACCAAAGCCGTTCACATCAAGGCAAACGCCTTTTCCAAGCGGGCTCATGAGATCATTGAGCAGAACGGTGGCAAGGCGGAGGTAGTGTAACTTGATCAAGACCATTGTAAATATGTTCCGGATTCCGGATCTGAAGAACAAGATCCTCTTCACCGGACTGTTCCTGGTGCTGTATCGGCTGGGCAGCTTCGTGCCCATTCCCGGCGTCGATGCCACCCAGCTCAAGGCTTTCTTTGCCCAGCAGCAGGACAACACCCTGTTCGGGCTGCTCGACCTCTTTGTGGGCGGAAACTTTGAACGCGCCTCGGTTTTTGCCCTGGGTATCATGCCCTATATCACGGCTTCGATCGTGATCCAGCTCTTGGGCAGCATTGTCCCTTATTTCGAAAAACTCCGCAAAGAGGGAGCCGATGGCCAGAAGAAGCTGAACCAGATCACCCGCTATGGCACCGTGGGCCTGGCAGCCTTCAACGCCATCACCATCACCGTGGGACTCACCACCATGGGTGGCACAGCGCTCCCCGTGGTTCCCGCCCCGAGTTTCCTGTTCCATTTCACCGGAGTCGTAACCCTGGTCACAGGTACGATGATCGTGATGTGGCTGGGTGAACAGATCACCGAACACGGAATCGGAAACGGAATCTCGCTGATCATCTTCGCAGGAATCATCGCCCGCTATCCCGAAGGCTTCATCCGCATGTTCCAGATGCAGACCGGCATCATGAGCATCGTGGTTTCCCTGATCGCCATCGTTCTTATGGTGGTGGTTACCGCTGCAGTGATCTTCGTTACGGAAGCGGTGCGCAAGATTCCGGTGCAATATGCCAAACGCATCGTGGGGCGCCGCGTCTATGGCGGCCAAAGCACCTTCATCCCGCTGCGGGTGAACACCGCTGGTGTGATCCCCATCATCTTTGCCCAATCCATTCTGATGTTTCCCGCCACCCTGATCGCCATCATCGGAGGCGGCAGCTCGGAATCCGTATTCATGCGCCAACTGCTCAGGTGGGTCAGTCCCGGGCATGCTTTCTACACAGTGATCTATGTGGGACTGATCATCTTCTTTGCCTATTTCTACACCGCCATCGTGCTCAATCCCACGGAAATGGCGGAAAACATGGTTAAATATGGCGGTCACATCCCCGGTAAGAAACCCGGCAAGAAGACCGCCGAATATATCAGCTCCGTGCTCACTCGCATCACATTGCCCGGAGCCGTGTTCTTCGCCTTTATCGCCCTGCTGCCGGAAGTGATGAGGATCTTGTTCAACCTGCCCTTCTACTTCGGTGGAACCGGCCTCATCATCGTGGTAGGCGTGGCGCTGGACACCCTGCAACAGATCGAATCCCACCTGGTGATGCGCCACTATGACGGATTCATGAAGAAAGGAAAGCTGCGGGGACGCACCAGCTGAGATGATCCCTCTGAAATCAAGCTCCGAGATCAAGAGAATGCGTGCAAGCTGCCGCATCATAGCGGAGCTGCTGCATGAACTGGGCAAAATGATCCTTCCGGGCGTAAACACGCTCGAACTGGATGCCTTTGCCTATGATTTCATCCTGGCCAGGAGAGGCAAGCCTGCCTTCAAGGGTTACACCGTTCCCGGCCTGAAGCCCTTTCCCGGCACCATCTGTGCCTCGGTGAATTCCACTATCGTGCATGGTTTGCCCTCCGCAGCCAAAGTATTGCAGGAAGGTGATATAATCGGCATCGATGTGGGGGTGATCAAGGATGGTTATCATGGCGACGGTGCCTGCACCTATGCCGTGGGTGCCATCTCCGCCCCGGCCCAACGCCTTATGCAGGTAACCCGCGAATCACTCTACCGTGGGATCGCCTTGGCCCGCATGGGCAAACGCGTGGGGGATATCTCCCACGCCATCGGCTCCTATGTGCAAGAGATGGGCTACTTTGTGGCGGACAGCCTCACCGGACACGGGATCGGCCGCGATCTGCACGAAGAACCCCAGGTACCCAATACCGGCATCCCGGGCAGAGGCCCCCGCCTCAAACCGGGGATGACCATCGCCATCGAGCCTATGGTCAATATTGGCACCAACAAGGTCAAGGAACAGGGCTGGGAATTTTTCGCAGCGGACGACAGCCTCTCCGCCCATTATGAACATACTATTCTGATCACCGCCGGAGAACCTGAAATTCTCACTTCGGCAGGAAGGATTGGCAGTTATGAGTAAATCTGGCGTCATCGAAGTGGAAGGCGTGGTAACCGAAGCGCTTCCCAACACCACTTTCCGCGTCCAACTGGAGAATGGCCACGAGATCCTGGCCCACAGCTCCGGCAAGATGCGCATGCACTATATCCGGATCTTGCCCGGCGACAAGGTCAAGGTGGAGCTTTCGCCTTACGACCTTTCCCGCGGCAGGATCACCTATCGCTATAAATAACACACATTGCAGAAGCTTATGCCCTTTTTTACAAGGAGATCACAATGAAAGTCAGATCATCGGTCAAAATAGTCTGCAAAGACTGCCGGATCATCAAACGCCACGGCGTTATCCGTGTTATCTGCAGCTCAAACCCAAAACATAAACAAAGACAGGGTTAAGGAGGACCAGCTTGGCACATATTGCAGGTATCGAGATACCCAAAAACAAACGTCTGTTTATTGGTCTTACCTATATCTACGGCATCGGTCCCTCGATCGCCCGACAGATTTGCCGGAAAGCCAATATCGATGAGATGAAAAAGGTCGCCGACCTTAGTGTGGAAGAAGAAAAAGCCATCCGCGACGTCGTGCAGAACGACTATGTGGTGGAAGGCACCCTGCGCACCCAGGTAGCCATGAACATCAAGCGCCTGATGGAGATCGGCTGCTATCGCGGCTTGCGCCACAAACGCGGTCTGCCCGTCCGGGGCCAGCGCACCCACACCAATGCCCGCACCCGCAAGGGTCCCCGCGCCGGCGCCATAAAGAAGAAGAAATAGGAGTGACAGGAAATGGCTAAGAAAACCAGAACCAAGAAAAAAAGAGTGCGCCTCGCTTTTGACGAGGGGCTCATCTTCGTTCACTCCAGCTTCAACAACACGATCATCACCCTCACCGACCGGGCGGGAAATGTTCTGGCTTGGTCCAGCGGTGGCAAGATCGGTTACAAGGGCTCCCGCAAGAGCACTCCCTTTGCCGCCCAGATGGCTGCCGCTGAAGTGGCCAAAGCAGGCCAGGATATGGGTATCACCAAGGTGGGAGTGATCGTGAAAGGCCCCGGCGGAGGGCGTGAATCCTCCATCCGGGCGATCAATGCCACCGGGCTCAAAGTTACCATGATCAAGGATGACACCCCCATCCCGCACAATGGTTGCCGTCCCCCAAAAACCAGAAGGATCTAAGGAAGGAGATTATGGCAAGATACACCGGACCCCGGGCCAAACTTTGCCGCAAATTCGGCGAAAACATCTTTGGCACCGCCAAATATGACCGCATCCTGGGCAAACGTAAGTTCCCCGCCGGCCAGCACGGAAAGAATCCCCGCCGCAAACTGAGCGATTACGGCGTGCACCTGAGGGAAAAGCAGAAGATGCGGCACACCTATTGCCTGTTGGAAAAGCAATTCCGCAATTACTTCTTCAAGGCTGCCCAGATGAGTGGCGTAACCGGCGACAACCTGCTCCTGCTGCTGGAACGCAGGCTGGACAATGTGGTCTATCGCCTCGGCTTCGCCACCACCCGCATGCAGGCACGCCAGTTTGTAAATCATGGCCATTTCATGGTCAATGGCAGAAAGGTGGACATCCCCTCCCAATTGCTCAAACCGGGCGACATCGTGGAAGTGCGTCCCCAAAGCAGGGGTATGAAGATGCTGCAGGAAGTGCTGGAACGCACCGAGAGCAGCTCACCCTATTCCTGGCTGTCTGTGGACAAGGAAAACATGCGGGGCCAGTTTGAAACCCTGCCCGCCGCCTCTGAGATTCCCAACACCGTGGACCTGCGTCTTATCGTTGAGTTCTACTCCAAATAATGCTTAAACAAGCGAGGAGTCATTATGATGTACCTTGAACCCCTTCAGATGCCGGAGAACGTTGAGCACGACAAAAAGACCTACTCACGCAACTACGGCAGATTTGAGATCGGTCCGCTGGAGCCAGGCTTTGGCACCACGCTGGGAAACACCCTGCGCCGCATTCTGCTGTCCTCGATCCAAGGCGCTGCCGTGCGTTTTGTGCGCATCGAAGGCCTCCATCACGAATTTACGCCCATTCCCGGCACCAATTCGGATTATATCGACCTGATCCTGCGCCTCAAACAACTGGTGATCTATTCCTCCTCCGTGGATGAGGTCACCATCAGCCTGGAGCACAAGGGCAAGGGCGTGGTAACCGCCTCCCAGATC
>Ga0116202_10001824_pt1 | contig 12532 bp, 9 predicted proteins | sample LakKivw325mmetaG_FD_94479 | JGI IMG/M metagenome (GOLD analysis project Ga0116202, IMG submission 94479) | Anoxic lake water microbial communities from Lake Kivu, Rwanda to study Microbial Dark Matter (Phase II) - Lake Kivu water 325m metaG | ecosystem: Environmental > Aquatic > Freshwater >...
GCTTCCTGCTGGTAGCCCGCACCGACCGCTGGCAGTTCCGCCTGGCGCCCCTGGCCGGCGCCCAACTGCTCGCCGCGGCCGGGCTGTGGTCGCTGGCACTGGGCAACCACCCGGCCGCCTTCGCCGTGGGTCTGGCCATGCAGGGCACTCTGGTCGCCACCACCTTCACCGCGAGCATCTTCTACAGCCTGCACGCGGACGGGCCGCGCGGCCGGCGCACCGGCCTGCACGAGGCCATCGTCGGCAGCGGCTTCCTCACCGGCCCGCTGGTCGGCGGCCTGGCCGCGGCGCACCTCGGCCCCCGCGCTCCGTACGTGGCCGCCTCGCTGGTGGTGCTGGCCGCGGTGACGCTGGAGACCTGTATGGTGCGCCGGCACGCGGAGGATGCCCGGTGAGCAAGGACCTCGGCATCATCGTCGACAGACAGCGCACGTTCCAGGCGAATCGCCCCATGGCGCCGCTGCGGACGAACCGCGAGGCTTGTCCGCGCGGCTGCTCGACGTTGGCGAGCGTGGCTTCCGGAGGTCTATCCGCTAACCTGCCTGTCGGCCCATCGAAGGATTCCTGGCCATGGATATGCTGAAGTTCTTCCACATCACTCACCGTGAGCATGTGGTCTGCAATCCCACGAGCGAGGAGAAGCTCGCGCGCCTCGTGGAGCTCCTGCGCCTCCCGGCTGGCGCGCAGGTGGCCGATATCGCGTGTGGCAAGGGCGAGTTCCTGATCCGCCTGGCCGAAGCCTATGGCGTTCGCGGTGTGGGAATCGACCTCTCGCCCTTCTTCCTCGCGGAGGCCAGGAGGAGGCTTCAGGCCCGGGTACCGAATGCTGGTATCGTCTTCGTCGAGATGGATGGTGCGCAGTACAAGCCGGACAGACCGCACAGCCTGGATCTGGCAGCGTGCATCGGTGCCAGTTGGGTATTCGGGGGGCACGCCAACACGCTCACAGCGCTGGTCGACATGGTGAGGCCAGGCGGCTGGGCGATCGTGGGGGAGCCATACTGGCAGCAGGAGCCGTCGGGGGACTACCTCGACGCATCCGGGTGCGCGCGGGAGAGCTTCGGGAGCCACCTCTCCAATGCGGAGGCTGGCGACCACCTAGGACTGGATCTCGTTCACACCATCGTCAGCAGCGCAGACGACTGGGACAGGTACGAGGGCCTGCAATGGTTCGCGACAGCCGAGTACGCTCGCACCCATCCGGACGATGCGGACCTGGCGGAGGTGGTCGAGCGCGTGCACAAGGCGAAACTCGCCTTCTTGCGCTGGGGGCGCGACACGCTCGGGTGGGCGATCTACGTGTTCAGATCGCGCGCGGAGGACACCCGATGAGCAAGGACCTCGGCACCATCTTCAACAACGACTGCAACAACATCCTCGCGGCGCTGGACGGCGAGCGCTCGTCGCCCGGCGACTACCGGCGCGTCGTGGACGCCTTGCTGGAGCATCGCCCAGGCCTGCTGGCGCAGGACGTGGGCCAGCCGGATCCGGTGGTCTTCCGCAGCCGCGTGGCCACGCCGCTGAGCCGCTACCTCGTCGAGATCGCTCGCCAGGTGTGGCCGGACGCGCCCACCGACAGCGCCGAGCGCCAGCGCGACTTGCTGGAACGCATGTTCCGCGAGGGAACCGACCCCCTCCAGGTGACCATCGAGGCCTGCCGGGCGGCCGGCGTGCGCGTGGTGGCCAGCTTCCGCATGAACGCGGAGGACTGGTACGGGCACACCTTCCGCCTGTCCGACTTCGGCCGCGACCACCCGGAGTGGCGTGTTCTCAGGCCGGACGGCACCCCGGCCGGCAACCTGGATCCGGCGGTGCCGCAGGTATGCGAGCATCGCCTGCACCTCTTCGCCGAGGTGGCGGCGCAGTACGACGTCGACGGCCTCGAGCTGGACTTCCGTCGCTGGTACCACATGGTCTCCGACCCGCTGCGGAACCACGGCGTGCTCACCCGCATGGTCCGCCTGACCCGGGCCCTGCTGGACGACGCCGCCCGCCACAAGGGCCGCGGCCGGATGCTGCTGGGCGCGCGCGTGGGGCCGTCGCTGGACGCCGAGCCGAACCCGTTCCTCTTCCCGGGCATCTTCTATCCGCAGAAACCGGTGAACGCCTCTTGCCGCGAACTCGGGCTGGACGTGCGCACCTGGATCGCGGAGGGCCTGGTGGACTACCTGTGCCCCTCGCTGTTCCTGGCCACGCTGCCGGGCCTGCCGCTCACCGCCGAGTTCGTCGAGCTGGCGCGCGACACCGCCGTGGGCGTCTATCCCACGCTGTGGCCGCTGGCCGCGTGGATGCATGGCGTGGGCGAGCGGCGCGTGGACTTGGCGGACGAAGACCAGCGGCCGCTGGCGCTGTACAAGCACGACCTCTGCGCCGCTGCGCTTCGGATGTATGCCGACGGCGCCGACGGCATCAGCACCTTCAACTGGTACTCGCACCTGCGCGACGCTCGGGTGCCGCACCTGTGGACCGACGGCGAAGGCGCCGCGGGCAGCGGGGCCGACGCCGTGCAGAGCTACGTGTACCCGCTCCTCCGCGACGCCGAGCGCCTGCGCCACTACCTGCGCGAGCCGTGGGCGGTGCCGCCCGGCTGAGGTGGTTGACGATCCGGTGCCCGAGCAGGTACAGTCTGACGGGCGCGTGCGCCGCTGGGTCTATGTCGCGGAAGAGGGCCACCACCTGTGCGCGGTGCTGCTCGCCGACCGCGACCGTGCACAGCGCATGCTTCGACCGGAGCTTCCCTGGCAGGCGAGGAAGGCCATGAAGGTCAAGTACTTCGAAGACACAGACACGGCGCTGCTGGAGTTCACCGACTGGGAGGTGGCGGAGACCCGGCAGATCTCGGAGAGCATCTACGTCGACCTGGATGTCCATGGGAACGTGGTGAACATCACCATCGAGCATGCCCGGACGAACGCGAATCTGCCTGAGCTGGGCTACGAAGCAATGCCAGAGAGGACATGACCAGCGCATGCACCAGCCGGGCTTCGCCCCCGCCCCTAACCGACCAGCAGATGATCGGATGAATCACAGCGAGATCGTCAGCTTCCTGTGGAGCGTCGCCGACCTCATCCGCGACACATTCAAGCGCGGCAAGTACCAGGACGTGATACTGCCGCTCACGGTCCTGCGCCGCCTCGACTGCGTCCTGGCAGACACGAAGAGAGCCGTGCTCGAGCGCCAGGCGCAGCTCAAGGGCAAGGGCCTCGAGGATCTCGACGCCCAGCTCCGGCGGGCCTCGGGCTACGCCTTCTACAACACCTCGCGCTTCGACTTCGGCAGACTGCTCGCCGATGCCCCGCACCTCGCCGCCAACCTGCGCAACTACATCGCCGGCTTCAGCCCCAACATGGGCGAGGTGCTCGAGAAGTTCGATTTCGAGAACACGATCACCAAGCTCGACGAGGCGGGGCTGCTCTTCCAGGTGCTCGAGCGCTTCGGGAACGTCGATCTGCATCCAGACCGGATCGACAACCCGACCATGGGGACGATCTTCGAGGAGCTGATCCGCAGGTTCAACGAGGCGCTGAACGAGAACCCCGGCGAGCACTTCACCCCGCGCGACGTCGTGCACCTGATGGTGGACCTGATGCTCGCTGGCGACCGGCAGCGCATCCGCCGCAAGGGCATCGTTTGCACGGTCTGTGACCCCTGCTGCGGCTCCGGCGGCATGCTCACGATCGCCAAAGAGCATATCACGGTGGGCTGGCGCCGGAACGGCGAGATCATCCGGCAGCCGATCAGCCCGGACGCCGACATCCACCTGTTCGGCCAGGAGGTGAACCCCGAGACGTGGGCGGTGTCCAAGTCGGACCTCTTCATGAAGGACCCGACCGGACGCGATGCTGACAACATCGCCTTCGGCAGCGTGCTGTCGCACGACCGCCACGCCGGCCGCAGCTTCGACTACCTGATCGCCAATCCGCCCTATGGCAAGGACTGGAAGCGCGACGAAGACGCCGTGCGCGCCGAGCACGAGCGGGGCGCCGCGGGCCGCTTCGCCCCGGGTCTGCCGCGCATCAGCGACGGCCAGCTCCTCTTCCTGCTGCACATGTTGGCGCACGCCAAGGAGCCGCGGGAAGGCGGCGTGCGCATCGCTATCATCATGAACGGCTCGCCCCTCTTCACGGGCGACGCCGGCAGCGGCGAGAGCGAGATCCGCCGCTACATCCTGGAGCGCGACCTGCTCGAAGCCCTGATCGCGCTGCCGGAGCAGCTGTTCTACAACACGGGGATCGCCACCTACGTCTGGGTAGTCACCAACCGCAAGGCGCCCGCGCGCAAGGGCAAGGTGCAGCTCATCGACGCGACCTCGTTCTGGGTGCCGATGCGCAAGAGCCTCGGCGACAAGCGGCGCGAGATCCCGCCGGACCGCGCGGAAGACATCCTGAGGATCCTCGCCGAGTTCCGGGACGGCGACACGCGCCCCGTCACCAGGGACGGCCAGGAGGAACAGGTCGTCGTCAGCCGCATCTTCCCGACCACGCACTTCGGGTACCGCAAGATCACGGTCGAGCGGCCGCTCAGGGTGAACTTCCAGGCGACGCCCGCACGCATCGCACGGCTCGAGGAGGAGAAGGGTTTCCAGGCGCTGGCGCAGTCGAAGAAGAAGGGCGCGGCGGGAACGAAGGAGCAGGCCGAGGGCCGCAAGTTCCAGGAGGCGATCCGCGCGCTCGTGCGCGGTCTGCCAGATACGCTGTTCAAGGACCGCGCCGAGTTCGAGCGCGTGCTCGACGCTGCCGCCCGCACTGCGCGCCTGAAGCTGCCGGCGCCGGCCCGCAAGGCGATCCTCGCCGCCCTCGCGGAGCGCGACGAGACGGCCGCGATCTGCCGCGACGCCGACGGCAACCCCGAGCCCGACCCCGAGCTGCGCGACACCGAAAGCGTCCCGCTGCCCACCGGCGACGACCCCGCCGACGCCGACGGCGTGCCGGCCAGCGTGCGTGCCTTCTTCGCCCGCGAGGTGAAGCCCCACGTGCCGGACGCCTGGATCGACACGGCCAGGCGCGACCCCAGGGACGGCCGCGTCGGCCTCGTCGGCTACGAGATCAACTTCAACCGGTACTTCTACCGGTACACCCCGCCCCGGCCGCTCGAAGAGATCGAAACCGACATCCGGGCCATCGAACAAGACATCGTGCGGATGCTGGCAGAGATCACGGGCGGCCCGGCGACGGGGTGACGCAAAGTGTCGGCACCGGGGCGTCCAGTGCCGACGCCTTGGGGCAGATGCGTTCCGAAACGTCGGGGATTGCACATAACCCCCGACGTTTCGTATCATCCGGCCGCCATGTCGAGGATCGGTCGCGAACGCGCGCTGCATCTGATCGAGAAGCAGGGGCTCGTCCGCCCCAGGGATCTGGAGGCTCGCGGCATCACCAGGGCCCAGCTCGCCCGCCTGGTGAAAGACGGGCTGGTACGACGCGAGGCGCGGGGGATCTACGTGGTGGCCCATCATGCGCCCACCGCGGAGCACACGCTGGCGCAGGTGGCCAAGCGCGTTCCCGAGGGAATCTTCTGCCTCCTCACGGCGCTGCGCTTCCATGGGCTCACCACTCAGTCCCCGGCGGAGGTCTGGATCGCGCTCCCTGAGAAGGCGCGCCGCCCGCGGCTCGAATACCCGCGCCTGCGGGTCGCGCGGTTCGCCGGCGAGGCGCTGACGGAGGGCGTCGAGGAGCGCCGCGCGGAAGGCGTGACGCTCCGCGTCTATTCGGCCGCCAAGACGGTCGCCGACTGCTTCAAGTACCGCAACAAGATCGGGATCGACGTGGCCGTGGAGGCCTTGCGCGACTACAGCCGGAAGCACCGTGGCGGAGCGACCGAGCTGGCCCGCTTCGCGCGGATCTGCCGGGTCGCCCGCGCCATGCAGCCCTACCTGGACGCGATCGCATGAGCGGCAAGACCGACCTCGCCGCTGCCGTTGCCGCACGCCCGCTGAACCGGGCCCGGGAGACCGGCGACGACTACCAGGCGCTCCTGACCAGCTATTGCCTGGAGCGCGTCCTCTACCGGCTCGCCGTCTCCGATCGCCGAGATCGGTTCGTCCTGAAGAGGGCGCTGCTGCGGCGGCTCTGGTCCGAACAACCCTGTCGCGCCACGCTCCCAGCGCGCTGCGGCAAGGCGCGCCTCGGGCTCCAGATCGACATGGGCCTGGCCGACGCCGTGTGGCCGGCGCCGCAGCCCTGCGTCTATCCGCCTCTGCTCGACTTTCCCGGGCCCGAACTGCTCCCCTACCCGCCCGAGGCCATGGTGGCGGAGAAACTCGAGGCAATGGTGGTGCTCGGCGACCGCAACAGCCGGATCAAGGACTTCTTCGACGTGCACCACCCGGCCAGCCGGTTCGAGTTCGACCGGGCGACGCTCGCCGAGGCGGTGCGCCGGACGTTCGAGCGCCGCGGCACGCCCATTCCCGATCATCCGCCCATCGCGCTCACGCGGGCATACTGGGACACCCCCTCCCGGCCGACGCAGGTGCGCGCATTCGCCCGACGCGCCCGCATCGCGGTGCCCGCGGATTTCGCCGATGAGTGTGCGCGCACGCTCGACGCGTTTCTCTCCCCGGCGTTGGGCGATCTGCGGAGCGGGCGAGCAACGGTGGGCACGTGGCCGCCGGGAGGGCCGTGGCAATGAGTTCAGCGCGGCGGTTCAGGCCCTACCCGGCCTACAAGGACTCCGGCGTCGAGTGGCTGGGGAAGATTCCGGCGCATTGGGAGGTGAGGCGGCTGAAGACATTGGGCGCCGTGCAACTGAGCAACGTCGACAAGAAGTCTGTCGAAGGCCAGGAGCCCGTCAGGCTCTGCAACTACACCGACGTCTACTACAACGAACGCATCACCGCTGACCTTGAGTTCATGGCTGCGACCGCAACCCGCGAGCAGGTGCGACGCTTCGCGCTGCGCGCTGGGGACGTGCTGATCACCAAGGACTCCGAGTCGTGGACGGACATCGCGGTCCCGGCGGTCGTTTCAGAGGATCTGCCGGACGTCTTGTGCGGCTATCACCTGGCGCACATTCGGCCAGCAGAAGGCGCAGCCGGCGCGTTTCTCAGCCGCGCGTTTTCGGCGATCGGGCCTCGCGATCAGTTCCAGGTGGCAGCCAACGGCATCACGCGTTTCGGGCTTGCCGGCGATGCGATTCGAACTGGGGCGTTCGCGATACCGCCCGCCCCCGAGCAGCGCGCCATCGCCGCGTTCCTCGACCGGGAGACGGCGCGGATCGATGCGCTGGTAGCGAAGAAGGAGCGGCTGATCGAGCTGCTCCAAGAGAAGCGCACCGCCCTCATCACCCGCGCCGTCACCAAGGGCCTCGACCCGATCGTCCGCATGAAGGACTCCGGCGTCGAGTGGCTGGGGGAGATTCCGGCGCATTGGGAGGCAAAGCGGCTCGCATGGCTGACTGATTGCCTAGACGGTCGTCGAGTTCCGCTGAACGCCGAAGAACGCGGGCGGATGCAGGGCGAGTATCCGTACTGGGGTGCCAACTCGATCGTGGACTACGTGGACCAATGGCTCTTCGATGAAGAACTCGTACTGCTCGGGGAGGATGGCGCCCCGTTCTTTGACCGTACGAAGCCAGTCGCATTCTGCGTGACGGGCAGGATCTGGGTGAACAATCACGCGCATGTGCTGCGCCCGCGGCGCCAGATCGCGGCCCAGTTTCTCACGCACGCGCTGAACTGCGCCGACTACCGCGCATTCATCGACGGTACCACGCGGGACAAGCTCACCCAGGGCGACATGAACGTGATCTCGATCCAGTGCCCGCCCCTCGACGAGCAGCGCGCCATCGCCGCGTTCCTCGACCACGAGACAGCACGAATCGACGCCCTGATCGCCAAGGTCCGCAAGGCCATCGAACTCCTCAAAGAGTACCGCACGGCGCTCATCTCTGCCGCGGTGACGGGCAAGATCGACGTGCGGGAGGAAGACGTGTGAGGCGGCGCCATGACCCTTGTCCGGCGCGCGTCAGAGGGTGACCCGAAACAGGCTTGGCTCGGCGGGCGATCTTGTCTAGGCTTCGCGGCCGAAGTTTGGATAGAGACTCTGCCTATTCAGAGTTGCTGAACAGGAGCGTGCCGCCCCAATGAAACGCGGCGAGACAGGGACCTACGTGGTGTCGACGGCCGGCGGTGAGTCCGTCCGCGCGTTCGTGCCCCTACCACTGCCGCCCGTTCCGCTCCTGGAGTTCGGCGGCGGCCTCCAGCAATCGCTCGAGGCCGCCGTGCTCGCGCTCGGCCGGCTGGACGGCGTCTCGAGCCTGCTGCCGGACAGGGAGCTCTTCCTCTACAGCTACGTGCGCAAGGAAGCGGTGCTGTCGTCCCAGATCGAGGGCACGAAGTCGTCGCTCTCGGACCTGCTCCTCTTCGAGCTGGACGAGGCGCCCGGCGTGCCGCGCGACGACGTGGTCGAGGTCTCCACCTACGTCGCGGCGCTCGACCACGGGCTCACCCGGCTGCGCGAGGGCTTCCCGCTCTCGAACCGCCTGCTGCGCGAAATCCACGGCGTGCTGCTCTCGCGCGGGCGGGGAAGCGGCAAGGACCCCGGCGAGTTCCGGCGCTCGCAGAACTGGATCGGCGGCACGCGGCCGGGCAACGCCGCGTTCGTGCCGCCGCCCCACACCGCCGTGCCCGACTGCATGGCCGCGCTCGAGCGCTTTCTCCACGCGGCGGACGACGGCCTGCCGGCGCTCGTCCGGGCCGGCCTCGCGCACGTGCAGTTCGAGACGATCCATCCCTTCCTCGACGGCAACGGCCGCGTCGGCCGGCTGCTCATCACCTTGCAGCTCTGCCATGCGGGCGTGCTGGGCGACCCGCTGCTCTATCTGAGCCTCTACTTCAAGCAGCGCCGCCAGGAGTACTACGCGCTGCTCGACCTCGTCCGGCGGGAAGGCGACTGGGAGGCATGGCTCTCGTTCTTCCTCGAGGGCGTGCGCGTGACGGCAGAGGGCGCCGTCGAGACCGCCCGGCGGCTCGCGGCGATGTTCAGGGAGGACCGGGCGAGGATCGAGGCTCAGGGACGGCGCGCCGGTTCTGCGCTGCGGGTGCACGCGGCGATCAAGGCGCGCCCGATCCTGTCCCTGCCGGAGGTCTGTCGCACCACCGGCCTGTCGTTCCCGGCCGCGTCTGCCGCCATGGACCTGCTCGCGGCCATGAAGATCGCGCGGGAGCTCACCGGCAAGCCACGGAACCGGCTGTTCGTCTACGACCGCTACCTGGACGTTCTCAACGAGGGGACCGAACGCCCATGAGCCCCGAAGTCTCCGAGCGCGCCTTCGAGGAGGCGATCGAGTGCGCGCTGCTCCGGTACGGCCCGGACGCCTGCGCGGGCGACGCGACGGCGGTGCGCGAGATGCGCCCGCCGCCCTATGGCGCCAATCCGCCGGGCGGGTACCGGAGGCGCCGGCCCGAGGAGTACGACCGCGCGCTCTGTCTGCTGCCGGACGACGTCCTCGACTTCGTGGTCGCCACGCAGCCGCAGGAGTGGAAGCGGCTCCAGGAACACCACGGCGCCGCGGTGCGGGAGCAGTTCCTCAAGCGCCTCGCCGCCGAGATCACGCGCCGCGGCGCGCTGGACGTGCTCCGCAACGGCCTCAAGAGCTTCGGCTGCAGGTTCCGGCTGGCGTACTTCCGCCCAGCAAGCGGGTTGAACGAGGAGACCGGGCGGCTGCACGCGGCGAACCTGTTCAGCGAAGTGCGCCAGCTCCGCTACAGCACGAAGAACGAGAAGAGCGTCGATCTGGTGCTGTTCCTGAACGGCATCCCGATCTTCACCGCCGAGCTCAAGAACCCGCTCACGGGACAGGACGTCGCGGACGCGATCCGGCAGTACAGGACCGACCGCGACCCGCGCGAGCCGCTCTTCGCCCACGGCCGCTGTCTGGCGCACTTCGCCGTGGACCCGGACCTCGTCTACGTCACCACGCACCTCGAGGGCACGCGGACGCGCTTCCTGCCGTTCAACCAGGGCAAGTTCGGCGGCGCCGGCAACCCGCCCGCGCCGCCCACGAGCGAGGGCTACGCCACCGCCTATGTGTGGGAGGAGACCTGGGCGCGCGACAGCGTCCTCGACCTCGTGCGCCAGTTCATTCACGAGGTCGAGGAAGAGGACGACAGGGGCAGGAAGACCGGCCGGCGCTTTCTCATCTTCCCGCGCTACCAGCAACTGGACTGCGTGCGCAAGCTCGTCGCCGACGCGCGTGCGCGCGGCGCCGGGCAGCGCTACCTCATCCAGCACTCGGCCGGCAGCGGCAAGACCTTCACCATCGCCTGGCTCGCGCACCAGCTCGCGACGCTGCACGACGCGGCCGACCGCCGCGTCTTCGACTCGATCGTGGTCGTCACCGACCGCCGCGTGCTCGACCGCCAGCTCCAGACCGCGATGCGCCAGTTCGAGCAGACGCTCGGCGTGGTGGAGAACATCGACACCACCTCGCGCCAGCTCAGAGAGGCGCTGGAGTCGGGCAAGACGATCATCGTGACGACGCTGCAGAAGTTCCCGGTGATCGCCGCGGAGATCGGCGAGCTGCCCGGCAAGCGCTTCGCCGTCATCGTGGACGAGGCGCACTCCTCGCAGTCCGGCGAGAGCACCAAGAGCCTCAAGGCCGTCCTCGCCGCGCGCTCGCTGGAGGACGCCGAGGCGGTGGAGGCGGGGGCGGCGACGCCGGAGGAGGAGCTGGAGAGCGTGGTGCTGGCAGAGATGGAGAAGCGCGGGCGGCTCCCCAACCTCTCGACCTTCGCCTTCACCGCCACGCCCAAGCCCAAGACGCTGGAGCTCTTCGGCCAGAAGCGCGCGGACGGCAAGTTCGGCCCGTTCCACCTCTACAGCATGCGCCAGGCGATCGAGGAGGGGTTCATACTCGACGTGCTGGCGAACTACACGACCTACAAGGCCTACTGGCGGCTGCTGAAGACGACCGAGAGCGACCCGCGCTACGACAGGAAGAAGGCCGAGTACCTGCTCAAGTCGTTCGTCGAGCTGCACCCGCACGCGATCGGCGAGAAGGTGAGGATCTGCGTGGAGCACTTCGCGGCCCAGGTGCAGGGCGAGATCGGCGGCAAGGCCAAGGCGATGATCGTCACGCGCTCGCGCCTGCACGCGGTGCGCTACAAGCTGGCGGTGGATCGGTACCTGGCCGCGCGCGGCTACCCGTTCAAGGCGCTGGTCGCCTTCTCGGGGACGGTGCAGGACGGCGGGCAGGCGTACACCGAGGCGAACATGAACGGCTTCCCGGAGGCGCAGACGGCCAGGACGTTCGCGCGTCCCGAGTACCGGTTCCTGATCGTCGCCAACAAGTTCCAGACCGGCTTCGACCAGCCGCTGCTCCACACGATGTACGTGGACAAGAAGCTCGGCGGCGTGAACGCGGTGCAGACGCTCTCGCGGCTCAACCGCACGCACCCGGAGAAGAAGGGCACGCTGGTGCTCGACTTCGCCAACGAGGCCGACGAGATCCAGGCGGCCTTCGAGCCCTACTACGAGACGACGCTGCTCTCCGAGGCCACCGACCCGAACCTGCTCTACGAGATCCAGACGCGCCTGGCCGCCTTCCCGGTCTACACGGAGGCCGACGTGGAGGCGTTCGCGCGGGCCTACTTCGACCCCAAGGCGACGCAGGACCGCCTCTACGCCGTGCTGGCGCCGGTGGTCGAGCGCTGCAACGGACTCGGGGCCGACGAGCGGGCGGACTTCCGCGGGCAGCTCACCGACTACCTGCGGCTGTACGCCTTCCTCGCGCAGGTCCTCACCTTTGCCGACGCCGATCTGGAGAAGCTCTACGTGTTCGCGCGCCACCTGCGCCGGCTGCTGCCCGCCGACCGCGAGACCCTGCCGCGAGAGGTGCAGCAGAACATCGACATGGAGTCCTACCGCATCCAGCAGACTGGCAGCGGGAAGATCGGGCTGGAGCGCCGGCCCGGCATGCTCGACCCGGCGGGCAGCCGCACGTCCCGCGGCGCCGCACCCGTAGAGCTGGAGCCGCTCTCGCGCATCATCGCCGAGCTCAACGAGCGCTTCGGCCTGAACCTCGGCCCCGAGCACCGCGTCACCCTCGCCCAGATGATGCACAAGCTGGACGACGACGCGGCGCTGGACGCGGCGACGCGCGTCAACACGCGCGAGAACGTGCGGCTGGCCTTCGAGCAGAAGCTCGAGCACGCCATCCAGGAGATCGTCGACTCGAACTTCGAGCTGTACAAGCGCATCACCGACGATCGCGCCTTCGGCGCGGCCGTCAAGGATCTGCTCTTCGACCAGTACCTGCGCGCCCACCGCGGCACCGGACAGCCGGCAGAGCGACGCGAATAAGGGGCATCCGAATTCGGGTCCACCCGGTGCTGGAACCTGAACCAGTGCAGCCGCGGGGGTCGGAGGGGCCCGATCGCGATCAGGTGCTGCTCTCGTGATCCGGGCCGACCTGGCGGTCCTCGCCCGCCTGGGCGCGGGCCTGCGGATCTGCGCCCGCCTTTGACTGGGACTGAGACTGGGCCTGGGCGCGGGCGCGGGCTTCTCGCTCCTTCTCCGCTCTGTCCATTCTCTCC
>Ga0116202_10001829_pt1 | contig 12523 bp, 9 predicted proteins | sample LakKivw325mmetaG_FD_94479 | JGI IMG/M metagenome (GOLD analysis project Ga0116202, IMG submission 94479) | Anoxic lake water microbial communities from Lake Kivu, Rwanda to study Microbial Dark Matter (Phase II) - Lake Kivu water 325m metaG | ecosystem: Environmental > Aquatic > Freshwater >...
ACGTGGTTACCTGGCTGCCGGCCGAGGAGGCCGCGGAGCGGCTGACCTTCGAGACCGAACGGGGCGTGGTGCGCAGGGCCCTGAAGGCCGTGGCGAGGGCGGACTGAGGGCCCAGGGCCGCGGCCGCCGAGGTGCGTCCCAGCATGGGAGTGAGGAACGTCATGACCAGAGGCACTGCGACGCTGGTCTTCGCGGCGGTGATCGCGACGGCCGCGGCGTCGGGGATCCTGACGGGATGTGGCCGGCGGGCCAGCATGCCCGCCACGCCTCAGCCTCCTACGGGCCGGCCCTCGTCGGCCGTGGACCTGGACTCCCAGACGGTCGTCCAGCAGGAGAAGAGGCGCCCAGGCGAGCCAGCGAAGGACGCGAGCGATGAGGGTAGGGATGAGGCCACGCCTGAGCAGTCCGGCAAGCCCACGAAGCCCAAGCTCACGGATGAGCAGTACGTTGACCTGATGGTCGAGCTGGCGGTCATCACCAACCGTTTGGCTCAGCAGAAGATAAGCGAGGAGCAGTTCGTGCCGGAGCTGGAGAAGGTGTGCAGGAAGTACGGGGTGACGCTGGACGACTTGGACAAGGAGAAGGACGCGCACCAGTTGAGCGAGGAGCAGAACGCCGAGTTCGCGCGGAGGTTGAGCGAGGAGCTCAAGAGGAGCACCGGAGCAAAGCAGTAGCCACGGGCGGAGGGGCCGGGAGGTGCGCGGCGCCGGCGAGTGAAGGGCCGCGCGGGCAGCCGGGCAGTACCACACCAGGTTACGTAGGCAGGGAGGAACGCGATGAGCGACAAGGTCAAGGTAGCGTTGATAGGCGCAGGAGGCATGGCGAACAGCGTCCACTACCCGTCCCTGGCGGACTTCGAGGACGTGGAGCTGGTGGGGCTGTGCGACATCGTTGAGGACAAGCTGAAGGCCACGGCGGACAAGTTCGGGATAGAGCGGCGCTATACGGATTACCGCAAGATGGTCGAGGAGACGGCCCCCCAGGCCGTGTACGTGCTGATGCCGCCGCACCAGCTCTTCGACATCGTGGTGTGGCTGCTCAAGCGCAACCTGCACGTCTTCATCGAGAAGCCGCCGGGCGTGTCGCGAGAGCAGACCCGGCAGATGGCCCATTGGGCGGAAGAGCAGGGCTGCCTGACCATGGTGGCCTTCAACCGCCGGTTCATCCCGGTGCTGCGGTACTGCCGGGACAAGGTGCGCAGCGAGGGCGGCTACATCCACCAGTGTGTCGCGAGCTTCTACAAGGACCACCGGGCAGCAGGGCCGTACTACGACGGCGCCGTGGATATCCTGACCAGCGACGCCATCCACGCCGTGGACGCGCTGCGGTTCATGGCGGGCGTCGAGCCGGTCAAGGTGGCATCCAGTGTGCGCTCACTGGGACGGCACTTCGACACCAGCTTCAACGCCCTCATCGAGTTCGAGAACGGCTGCATCGGCGTGCTGCTCGGGAACTGGATGTCGGGCGGGCGCGTGCACACCTTCGAGATGCATGGTCTGGGGATCGCCGCCTTCTGCGACGCGGACACCCAGGCGGTCGTGCACAAGGACAACCAGCTCAACGTCGAGGTCATCGCGGCGACGGAGGCGGCCGGGAGCGAGGAGCGGCACAAGTCCTATGGGTTCTGGCACGAGAACCGGCACTTCATAGACTGCATCAAGGCCGGCCAGGAGCCCGAGACCTGCTTCACGGACGCAGCGAAGACGATGGACCTGGTGGAGTCCATCTTCCGCCAGACATGGTAGCGGGTCGGGCGAGCCTTAGGCTAGAGGACGTCGCGGACGCGAGCGCCGGGGAAGGTTAGCACGAGGGAGGAGCCGGCCGAGCTCACTGCCCCGAGGGAGCCGTCGGGCGAGAGGGCGACCCGGTGGAAGGCGCCCGGCAGGAGCACCACGGGCTGGGCAGGGAAGCCGTCCACGGGCAGGCCGGCCAGCCAGTAGGACGTGTCTCCTCGCACGAGCAGGGCCAGGGCGCGCCCTGAGTCCACCACGGCGCAGGGGATGACGACCAGGCCGGACTGAACCAGCTCCTCGGCCTCGTTGCGCGCGGTGTGCCAGGCCACCAGGCGGTCGGCGCTAGAGCGGAAGACCACGAGGTCGCCGTCCGGGGCAAGGGCTGCCGCCGAAGGCCAGGCGCCGCCAAGAGGGATGGCGGGGAGTTGCGTGTCACTTGCGTCGGCCGCGAGGCGGCGCACCTCGACGTTGTACTTCCTCCCCTCGCGCCAGTAGGAGACATACAGAGCCCCGCCCCTGAAACAGCCGAGGACGCGGTTGCGCCGTCCTGCCCTGCCCTGGGCGACGAGCGCGGGCTGGCCCGGCGGGGCCCACCGCCACAGCTCGGTCTGGTTGCCGTCCCCGGAAGAGGAGCCGGCGGCGAGCACGCAGCGGTTGCCTTCGGTCCAGGCCAGGTCCGTGATCCTCAGGTCCATCTGCGCCTCGAAGATGCGCCCGTCGAAGTCGGCGACGTCGGCGACCGTCAGGAGGCCCGGGCTCGACTGGAGCACGACGCGCCGGTTGTCGCCGGTGAAGGCGGCGGCCAGAAGGCGCTGGGGAGAGGGGCGCCTGCTCACCGGAAAGAGCCCCGACCGGCACAGGCGCGTGAGGGGATGGGCCGGCCAGGCCGACGACAGCGCTCCCCACCACCGGGCCACGGCAGGCAGATCCTGCAGACGCCAGGCGCAAGCGCCCGCGACAGCAAAGGGCCAGGGGGAGAGATTCCTGTCCTCGAGCACTGGGCGCAGGAGGGAGAGAGCGGCGGTCGGCTCGCCGCCCATGAGGAGGATGAGAGCGTGAGTGGCGAGGGCCTCGGCGCACAGGGGGTCCACCTGGACGGCGGCCTCGATGAAGGAGACGGCTTCCGCGCTGTCGTCGGTGGCGGCGTCCCAACTAAGCAAGGCTTTGGCGCTGAGGGCTGAGGGCTCGTTGGGGTCCGCGGCCAGGGCGCACTCGGCATGGGTCGCCGCGGCCTGCGTGTCGCCCGCAACGGCCGCCACCCACGCGGCTCGGCCGAGGCAGGCGGGATTGGCCGTCGAAGTGGAGAGGGTGAAGGCAGTGTCCAGGGCAGTGGCCCAATCGCCACAGGCCTCGGCGCCCTTGAGGAGGGCCTGGAGTCGCTCGCCGGAGAGCGGGCCCTCGGAGGCGCGCTGCTTGAGGTCGAGGTAGGCGTCGAAGACACAGGCCGCATCCTGCCGCCAGACCTCGTCGGGCGGCACAGCGGCCACCGCCGCTCGGCAGCAGAGGAAGGCGGTCAGCAATAGGACAGCCATAGATGCGAGCCACGGCCGGCCTGGCGGAGCGTGCGCCCGAGCTAATCGCCGCGTTTGCGGCGCGGGGCCACAACCAAGCACCGGCGGCTTCCCTCGCCCTCCGAATGGGTTTCGACGTCCGGGTCGTCGCGAAGCGTCAGGTGCACCACGCGGCGCTCGTGGGCCCTCAGGTTGGGCAGGTCCACGGGACGGCCCGTGCGGCGCACGGTATCCGCTGTGGAAAGCGCGAGCCGCTCGAGGAACTCCCGGCGACGCTCGCGGTAGCCCTCGGCGTCGAGCAGGATGCGGGCGCCCTCGTCCAGCCCCCGGTTGGACGCTGCCGCGGCGAGCAACTGCAGTGCGTCCAGGCAGGCGCCGTAGCGGCCGATGAGGAAGCCCAGGTCGTCGCCCTGGATCTCCAGCTCCACCTCGGCGCCTCCCACGTGGACGATGATGACCTCTGACTGGAGCTCCAGGAGGCGCAGCAGGCCCTCGAGGAACTCCTTGGCGCGCTCGGCCACCCCGTGCTTCGGCTCACCCTCGTCCTCTTCCTCGTCCTCATCGCCCTGGTCGTACTCGCGGTCGGCCGCCTCGCCCTCGTGGGCGGGCGCCTCCACGGCCGCCGGCTGCTCGGGCTCGGGCTCGGTCCCAGGGGGCGCGACTTCCGCCTCGGCCTCGTCCGTCTGCCCGGGCGAGGCGGGCTCACGGTCGGCGGCGAGGCTGAAGCGGCTCAAGTCCATGCCGGTCTCTTCGGGCTCGGTGGACGGGGCGGGAGCTTCCTCGCCACCCGAGTCGGGGCCGTGGGGTGAGAAGGCATCGTGGCGGATGCGGGCCCGAATATGGTAGGTGTCGAAACCGTTCTGGGCCGCGGCGACGGGCTCCTGAACGACCTCCATCTCGATCTCGTCTTCGTTCACCCCGAGCTGGAAGGCCGCTGTCTTGCGGGCCTCCTCGAGGGACTTGGCGCGTATCTCTACCTCATGCATGGGCTGTAAGCCTCCCTGGCATATCTGGGGCGGTGGGGGTGTTCACCTTCTCCTCTTCTTCCTCTTGCGCTGAGTCGGGCGAGGATTCTCGCTGTCGGGCTTGCGTGCAGGAGCCGTGTCTGTGGGCTGGCTGGCTTTCTCGGCGCGCTGGGTCGCAGCCGCCATGATGTCCATGAAGCGGCTCCGCTTCCTGGGAGGCCTGGGGACACCGGGCGAGCCGTTGGCAGGCTCATCGCGCTCCGCCGATCGGCGGAACCACCACTGCTCGCCGAAGTAGATGAGGTTGCTGGCGAGCCAGTAGAGGATGAAGGCCGAGGGCAGCGTTTTGAAGAAGAAGAAGAACATCAGCGGCATCATCCAGGTCATCATCTGCTGTTGCTGCCGCTGCTTCTCGTCGGCCGGCATGGGCTGCATGCGGTTGGCCATCTTCTGGAAGAGGACCATGGACGCCGTGTAGGCGACCAGGAGGACCAGGTCGGGCATGGCCAGGTTGCGGACCCAGAGGAAACCGCTTCCGGCGAACTGGACGATGTAGCGGCGGATGCCCTGGTAGACGAAGATGAGGATGGGCATCTGGATGAGCATGGGCCAGCAGCCGCCGAGGGGATTGACGCCGTTTTCCTGCCAGACGCGCCACATTTCCTGCTGGAACCGCTGCTTGTCGTCCTTGAACTCCTCCTGGAGAGCCTTGATCTGCGGCTGGAGCTTGCGCATGGCCTCCATGGAGGCGAGCTGCTTGCGCGTGAGGGGGTGGATCCCCAGACGCGTCACGAGGGCAAGCAACACGACTCCGAGGGCCGCGCTGCCGCCGCCGAGGGTCACGAAGAAGTCCACCAGCCGGTACCAGAAGCTCTCGCGTCCCACGCTATCCAGGAGGGGACCGACGGCCTTGGCGACCGGCATCTGCGTCCAGTTCTTGCCCTCGGGCGAAGGCACCCAGGTGTCGAAGAGGGGCTCGCCCTTCTTGTCCACGGTGGCATACAGCGTCCAGGCGTTGTACAGGTGCTTGTTGGCCGACTTCGAGTCGCGCAGGCGATTGTAGGCAAGCCAGCCGGCCTCGGTGGAAGCGAAGGCGGCCCAGGGCAGGGGGGCCTTGCGTAGCTCGGTTGCCGCCTTGTCGTAGGCCTCGACGGCCTCTCGAATCTTGCCCTGCTCCTCAAGCACGCGGGCCAGCCGAAGACTGGCGAGCGGCACGGAAGGCGCCAGGGCCGTCACCCGCAGGACGGGCTCACCGAAGGGCATCTCGAGGAGCCCCACGGCCTTGGCCGGCATCCAGGCGCGGTCCTCGTCTGGGAAGCCGGTGGGCTTGGCGCCACCGCCGAGGTCAATGCCGATGTTGCCCCGGGAAGTGGCGAAGGCAAGGTCGTCGCCCTCGACGGCCAGGACACCGTGGACCTCAATCTGGGAGCCGCGCAGGGGCTCGGCGTTCGCGCGCAGCTCCTCCGCAGGGATGACGATCTTCTGGGGCCTGGGGGAGAACAGGGACTTGAGGCCCGTCAGCAGTCCGCCCCCGCCACCGGACCCCGGTTTTTCGGCGGCAGCGGCGCCAAGGATCTGCTCGAGCAGCTCGGCCTGGCGGCCCAGATCCGGGGTCTTGGGGACCACCAGCTCGGGCGGGAGGACGGAATCCGCCCCAGGGGCCTGGGCGAAGGCCGGAAGCACCCACACCGCCAGCAGCAGGGCCCAGACCCCGCATTGTATTGCCGGGACTCGGTTCAGCTTCATGCAGGTTTCAGCTCTGGTCACAGCGGCCGGCGAGACGATCCTCGGAACGAACAGCGGGAACCGGGTCCCAGCCGCCAGGAGAGAAGGGATGGCACCTAACGATTCTGCGCAGCGCGAGCCAGCACCCACGGAGCATCCCGTGGCGCAGTACGGCCTGACGCGCGTACTCGGAGCAGCTCGGCTCGAAGCGGCAGGTAGCGGGCAACCATCGCGAGATGGTCACCTGGTAGAGCCGTATCAGGGCCGCCAGGAGATAGCGCATACAGGTCACTCGCTGGGCTCGGGCCGGCCAAGCGCCAGCGCGCCGGCCTGTGTCAGAGCCCCCTCGACTCGCGACAGCAGATCAGCCCACTGCGTCATCAGCAGTTGGCGAGTGCATACAACGCCTATCCACCACGACCCCCGCAGGCCGGGGGCCGCCGCAGTGAGCAAGGCCCGCACGCGTCGTCGGGCCCGATTGCGCTGCACGGCCTTGCCGACCTTGCGCCCTGCGACGATGAGACAGCGCGTCACGCCGTCGCGCGACGGGGCGATGAGTAAGGTCAGGTCCGGGAAGCGGAAGCGCGTGGCACTCGCGAAGAAGTGGTTGATGTCCTTCCGGCGCCGAAGAGACGGAAGCACCATGGGGCCACTCGTCAGGCCGCCGCCAGGCGGGTGCGCCCCTTGCGGCGACGGCGCGCCAGGATGCGCCTGCCCGCCTTCGAGGACATGCGCGCCCGGAATCCGAGCTTTCGCTTGCGGGGTTTGCGGTGGGGTTGGTAGGTGCGTTTCATTTTTGGTCACGTCCTGCGCACGAGGAACGGTGATAGTCTTGGGTGAAGTATACCATGCCAGCTCGGACCTGCATAGCTCTGGCAGGGCGGGTCTACACGAGTCATCGGTTCAGGCCGCGCGGCCCTTCTTGGCATGACGAACCCGCCGCGCCTCTCCCGGGGAGGGCGGCCCGGCCTCGCCGTGAACTACTGCGCCGTACCAAGGGCCACAGGGATGAACGGCTGACCCGCGTTCCTGCTGAGCCGCGTGACTTAGCTTGCCATATCTGGACCGCCGGAGGGATACAGATGGAGTATGTCAAGTACGGCGCGTCGGGCCTCAAGGTCTCCCGCATCTGTCTGGGGGCGATGACCTTCTATTCGCGCATGGATGAGGCCGAGGCCATTGACCTGGTCCGCAGGGCCTACGACAAGGGCATCAACTTCATTGATACGGCTGACTCCTACGGCAACGGCACCAGCGAGGAGTTCCTGTCAAGAGCTCTCGACGGCATCCGAGACCAGGTGGTGATCTCCACCAAGGTCTTCGCCAGCTCCTATGCCCGACAGCGCCGGCCGGCCGATTGCTCCCGCCGGAACATAATCAACGCCCTGCACGCTAGCCTGCGTCGGCTCAATACCGACTACGTGGACATCTATATGTGCCACCATCCAGACCCGTTGACGTCCTTCGAGGAAACCTACTCCACGCTGAATGATCTGGTGCGCCAGGGCAAGATCCGCTACCTGGGCATGTGCAACTCCTACGCCTGGCAGGTCGCCCATGTGATTGGCCTGTGCGGCAAGTATGGCTGGGAGCCGCCGATCGCGCTCCAGGTGGCCTACAACCTGATTGACCGGGTCATGGAGATCGAGACGCGGCAGATGGCCGAGCATCTCGGCCTGGCTCTGCAGGCCTACGGACCTCAGGCCGGGGGCCTTCTCACGGGCAAGTACAAGCGCGGCGAGGCCCTTCCCGAGGGCAGCCGTGCCGCCGCGAGCCGCCAGTTCGCCGAGCGCCTGACCGACGACGTATTCGACCTGCTGGACGAGATGACCCGCGTCGCCGCCAAGCATGACATCACTCTGGGTCAGTTGGCCGTCGTCTGGATGCTGTCGCGCCCAGGCTGCATCGTGCCCATCATCGGCGGCAGCCGCGCGGAGCACCTCGATCCCCTCTTCGACTGCACAGACCTTGAGGTTGACGCCCAGGACCTGGAGCGACTGACTCAACTGACCGAGCAGTACCGCTACATGCCTTGGCATAACCAGCCCTTCGACACAGCCCCGTCGCCGGGACCGAACTGGCTGTAACCTGACGGAGCCGGGGCGGGTCAACGCGCCATCGAGGCAGCTCGCCCCCCGCGCCCAAGACCGCAAGGTTGATCTGCTGGTGGCCACCGTCGGCTTGCGCTGCGCCCGACGCGTGACGGATAATGCTGCGACTCAACTTCCGGAGCCCTGCGCGCGATTGAGGCCGCCATCGGCCGTGGTAGTGGGGCCGGCCAGAGGCCGCAACGGGCGGCGTTGGCGGTCGGTAGGCCCGGGCTGCCGCCTGGGCCGTGAGCCGGGCTTCCCGAGGCGGTATCTGGCTATGCATGGCACGAGGCTCCGCCCTGTGGTCCTTGCCCTCGCGGCAGCAGCACTCCTCTGGCCCACGGCCCACGTGGCGGCCCTGCAGGGATGGCCCCAGGGAGGACGGGACCCCGTCCATTCCAGCCGCGGCTCCGCCATCGGCCCCCAGACGACCCCTGGCATCGGTTGGCAGTACCAGGCCGGGCCAGGGCCCCGGTTCGTCAGGGTCGGCGAGGACGGCAAGGTGTTCGCCGTTGTCGGCAGTCTCTTCGGCTCTGGCCCGTCGGACCTGCCCGTCGTTGTGGCCCTCACCTCCACCGGCAGCAAGCTATGGTCTTTCTCGGTCTCGGACACGGCCGACAAGACCGCCTGCGACCTGCTCGTCGTCCCGGGCGGCCCGGTGTGCCTGGTCTGCTACCGTCACGCCTACTTCCTGGACCCCGTGAACGGTAACCAGATAGGCGAGTTCCACCGCCAGTACAGCAGCAGCCTCTACTCAACCCTCTACTCCGCGGCCCTGACCTACGGCGGCAACTTCATCGTGGGCGCCTCGGGCGGGTCGCCGGAGTTCACCCCTGACCTGTCTCAGGAGAAGATGCACTCCCGCGGCGGAGCCCCCCCCACCTGCGATCCCCTCGGCAATCTCATCTGGGTGCGGACGACGTCCGGCCCCTATACCCACGCCATCGCGCTGCCTCTCGCCGGGTGGGAGACCGTCCTCCTCCAGTGGCCTATCCAGACGGTCTATGTCGAGTGGCCCGACGGCGAGCAATGCGACCGATCCGCCGGGATAGGCCTGATCCGCCAGTACTGGTACAGGAGCGACCCCTCGGGGATCTGCTTCATCGAGTATGGCGACTATTGGCCCTACACGGTCGGGGAGGCCTGGCCCGGCGACATGCGCATCGCCGTCGGGCTGGGTGGGCGCTCCTATGCGCTGGGGCTTGATGGCAGCGACACGCCCAGGATCGGCGCCATGGATGTACCGGCGTCGCGAGAGGACACGGATGTCAACGAGCGCCCCTGGGTCTGGAAGCAGGCCCTGGCGCCCGGTCGCCTGGGGGCCTCCATCGGCGGCCTGGTGACCGACGCGGGGGGCAACCTCTACGCAGCCTACGCGGGCACCATCAGCGAAGTCCGCTGCATGGACTCCGCAGGGCGCACCAGGTGGCAGTGGCCGCTGCAGGAGCGGGTCGTGGACATGGCCATGGGGCGCCAGGGCGAGCTGATCCTGGGCCTTGACGATGGACGGATCGTCGCCACCACCCCGGGCCAGGCGGCGAACTACAGGATCCAAGGCCTGGTCCTGCTGCCCTACAACACCCGCCAGCGCGAGGTGACGGTAACCCTGATAGACGTGGGTGGGCCGGTGCGCTCGATCCACCCGGACCAGCGAGGCGCCTTCGACTTCGGCCCGGCCAACAGCCGGGACTACTACGTTCAGCCGGTGCTGGACGGCTGGCGCTTCGTGCCCGCGATGCTGCCGTCGGCGGCCGCTGCCACCGACCAGCTAGTCTTCGTGGGAGAGCCGCTGCCCACGCCCGCACCCTCGACCACCACCTGGGACGTCACGGCCGGCCTGAGCGCGGGGGCCTGGCTGGGGCTGACGGCCAAGCTCGGACCCCTCGGGGCCTCGGCCGCCAAGATAAGCGGCACCTGCAACAGCGATTTCGGCCTGGAGATGGCGATGGAGACCGACCCCGGCGGGGGTAAGACGCTGTACATGACGCCCCACTACGGCCAGGGCTCGACGATCGGAGCCAGCATCGGTCCCGAGGGCAACCTGGGCCCCCTGAGTGTCAAGCCCGCCGAGCTGGAGGGCGAGGTGACCGTAGGCCTGGCCACGTCCTCGACCTTCGCCTTCGACAGGGTGTTGCCCGAGCAGGGCTCGACCAGCGGGCAGCAGCAGGCCATGGCGGTGTTGCTGCTGGGCGAGCCGCTCGTCACGGGTCCCGCCCGCACGACCCCGGGCTTCGGCCTGCTCGTCAACGCCGCCCTGACCTTCCTCACCGGCGCCCTGGGGCACGACTACCTGGACCGCGTGGGCATCGCCTTCCAGGCCTCCAACTCCGTGGGCCTGAACGTCGGGCAGTTCGGCGTCAAGTCCAGGCAGTACAACAAGGGCGCCAGCGTGACTCTGGCGGGCGGCTCGGTGACGACCGCGCTGGAGGCATCCTTCGACAAGTACTTCAACCAGGGCCCCGGCGACCCGTCCTTCTCGGGCCAGCTCAGCCTGGCGGTGTCGCCCGATGTCTCTTTCCTGAGCTCGTCCATCAGCGGTCTGAAGGGCGATGGCGATGAGAATTGGTCGGCAAGCCTTCCCTCGCTGCTGCCGCAACTCGGCGCCACGGGCCTGGTATACCTGCGCAGTGACTTCTCGTCGGTCGCGTCCGTGCTGCCCCCTCAGACCGTGGCCGTGGGCGTCACGGTGGACAAGCAGCAACCCGAGGCCCTCTTCTCTTCGCTGAGCGACGCGCAGACGATGGAGGTCGGTATCTATGGACCCCAGGCCGTGGCGGCGCTGGCCAACGGCGGAGCGGCGATGCGCAGTGAGATCCTGGCGGCCCTGACGCAGGGAAGGTCGCTGCCGGGCCTCGACTGGCAGACCTTCTCCGGCGATCTCTCCAGGATGCTCGTCTCGGCCTTCCGGTACGCTCAGGACCAGGCCACGCAGCCGATCGGCTATGTCGAGAAGTCGCGCGAGAAGGGCCGGGGAAGCAGCTTCGACTTCAGCCTTGACCTGGGCGCCGGCCTGGGCGTGACGGTCGGTGCCAGCGGGTCCTACATGAAGAGCTACTCCTACACCGAGCGGCGCGGCGACCTGTGGCTCGGGCCGATGTGGGCCGAGGTGCACAACACGTCCACTGTCCCGCCCGAGGACGGGCGCAGCTTCGCGGGCCTGGCGGGGGACATCATCTGGGCGGCCGTGGACACGCTTCTGGACGTCCTCGAGGACCTCCTGGACGCGGCCTGGGGCGTGCTCAGCGACCTGGGCAACGCAGTGGCCGGCGCCGCCGACGGTTTCGCGGAGGTGGTCGTCGAGGGCGATACGTCGCACAAGGGCTACTCGGTGGGCATGGAGTCCTACGATCCGACGCCCGGGGCCGGCGCGGGCAGCAGCGCCGTGCTCCCGCAGCGCGTCCTGCGGCCCTACAGGCACCTGCAGGTGACGCCGACCCAGACCGGGTCCTGGGCGCTGCAGGACGTGGTGTCGGTGGGCAAGGTGCGCCAGATCGTGCTCAAGAACTTGTCCGGCTCGATCTACCGCTACACCAGCAACTCCAAGATCACGCTGAAGGTGAAGGTGCGCGAGATGGACCTGCAGGCGCGGGGCCTGTCCGCGAGCCTGCTGCCACAGGTCGTGGTCTGCCGGTACAACAAGAGCGCGAAGGGCTGGGACCTGCTGCCGACTACGCGAGAGGGACAGGACACCTTCGTGGCCAAGGCCGACAAGGCCGGCGAGTACATGCCCGCGGTGGTGACAAGCGCCGTGGACACGCTGGCGCCGACGTTGCTCAGCACCGAGATGACCAACGGGGCGACGCTGCGGCCGGGCGAGGCCGTCAGCTTCCAGGTGGCGGACCGGCCGGAGGGCCTGAACCTCGGCCTGGCGCCCGGGGGCGTGTACTTCAAGGTGGACCGCAAGGTGGCGGCGGGGACGCAGGAGGTCGGCGCTGACGGCGTGGCCGATGTCAGCTTCGTCGCGCCGGCGGGGCTCGCCGCAGGTGAGCACGAGCTGAAGCTATACGCCGAGGATCGGGGCGGCCACGCGGCGACCTTCGGGCCCTGGAGCTTCACTGTGACCTCGGCCGCCGACGTGGACATGGACGGCGCGGTGGACGGGAAGGACCTGGTGCGGTTCCTCGAAGCCTGGCGGAAGGCTCACGCGGCGGAGCCCGAGATTGACGCGGCCTGCGACCTGGCGCCGCTGGTGGGCGAGGCGCCGAATCAGACCCCGGCGCCCGACGGCAAGATAGACAGGGACGACGCGGAGGTCTTCCTGGACGCGTACCTGCGTGGGGCTGAATAGGGATCGAGCAGCACCCCCGCGGGCGCGGCCTACGGCCGTCCCACGACCACCAAGCACGGTTCCCGCGAGGCTCGGGCCTGCGGAGGGAAGGTGCGGGCGAGAGGGCCAGGCTGCGCAAAAAGCCCGCCGGGCTACCTGCGCCGTACAGGCCTATAGCCCGAGGGTTACACTACTACGCTGCGCAGTACTGCTTTTCCGGCGCTTTCTGCGC
>Ga0116202_10001834_pt1 | contig 12509 bp, 8 predicted proteins | sample LakKivw325mmetaG_FD_94479 | JGI IMG/M metagenome (GOLD analysis project Ga0116202, IMG submission 94479) | Anoxic lake water microbial communities from Lake Kivu, Rwanda to study Microbial Dark Matter (Phase II) - Lake Kivu water 325m metaG | ecosystem: Environmental > Aquatic > Freshwater >...
GGTCTAGGCACCGCGGTTGAGCCGTCGGACGGCACCGTCCCCCAGGGACAGACGCACTGTCAGACAGGGGCCGCTGAGGCCAAGTCAGAAGTCAGATGCTAGAGGCTAGAAGGCAGAAGTTGCAGACCAGAAACCGGAAACCAGAAACCAACGCGCGGCAGAGCACAATGAACCCGTGGCGCTGGCCGGTTGGGGCCGGCAGGCTTGTAGGCGTTGACTGGGGCTTGTTTCAAGCGTATATTGAGTCATGGCTTCAACTTTGCGGTCTTCGGGCACGCGGGCACGACGTTCGAGCCTGTTCCGTCTGCGGCGAGCAGTAAGTGGAATCGAGGCCCGGCTCGACCGAGTCGAGCACGAGTTGGAGGTGCGCCCGCGGACGTATGCTCTGGCGATTTCCGACCTGGGTGACCGGCGCTACGCGTTGCTGTCGATTGTGACAATCGTCCTTGAGGAGTACCGGGACGAGGTTATTGCTCGCTGGCCCGAGGTCGGGGTCTATGCGAGCGGCACGACGGAGTCTGAGGCAATCGCCGGCATCAAGCGACAGGTCGTCGAGCTCTTCGAGGAGCTTCGTGGTATGAAGCCCGGCACACCGGGCAGGCTGCCGCTGTCGTGGAAGCGCATCCTGGGACGGACAATCAGGCGCAATGCCCAGGTGCCATAGGGCGAGCGAGGTCCGCCGGGCGATTGAGCGGAAGCTGAATCCGTCGTGCTTCCGCGGCAGCAAGGAGTTAAACTACTGGCTCGAGTTGGACGGAAGGAAGGTCACTCGGGTCACCGTAACCAAGAGTAACGACGAGCTCAGAGCAGGCACCCAGGCAAGCATCCGGAATCAACTGCGACTTTCCCGCCAGGAGTTCGACGACCTCGTTCTCTGCCCCATGAGTGGCTCCGGATACTTCGAGCTGCTCAGGAACAAGGTCGCGGCCGGCCTGCTGTAAGCGAAGCAGGCGCGGGTCGAGATCGGCTCGTGGTTTGAGACTCCGCTCCATCCTCTCCCCTTGTCCGAGCACGTACGGCGAGGCCACCGCGTGGGCCAGGGCCCGAAGGCCGAGCGCGCCGCCCGCGAAACCGTGAACCTGCCGCAACACGTGCAAGTCACCGAACGAGAAGCGCAGCGGGTGCTTGTGTTCCTGTTCAAAAGCGCGCAGAGGACAGGTCAAGGTTGAGGCGCAACGGGGATTCTGGATTGTGGATTTCAGATTTTAGATCAGCGGGCAGGGGGACTACGGATAGTTCAGAGTCCGGAGTCCAGAGACCAGAGTCCAGAGTTGCGGATGGAAGCGGACCGGTGAGGTTTCGTTGTCGAGCTTTGACGCAGGTGCAGTGAAAGGCGTAGGTTGAGGTCGAGGTTGAGGCGCAACGGGAGATTTGTGATTTCAGATTGAAGATTGTTGATTGCGGGCAGCGGCTTCGGCAAATCAGAGACCACCGGCGAAGGCCGGATAGGCCGCAAATCAGAAACCAGGGACCGTGAACAAGCATCTGCTTGCACGCCATTTCTTGACAGGTGCTGATGGAGGATTAGAATCCCCACGACTGGCTGAGGACGGGACGACGCCGTAGAATGTCGTATCATGGAGGCTCTGTTGTTTGCGGTTAAGGTCGTCGGGCTGAGTCTGGTTTCTCTCGCCGTGTCCTGGTTCGGCGCGCAGCTTGTGTTGCGCCGGGCAGGCCGGGGTGTTCTCGTTGACGTTCCCAACCACCGTAGTTCCCACCATCGGCCCACAATTCGCGCCGGCGGTGTCGGAATGGCCCTTGCCATCTACCTTGCGCTCATGGTGCTCGGTTCGCTTCGCACGGGCGTACCGCGGGGAGACATCGGTCTCTTCGCCGTCGCGACCGTCATCATCGCCGCCATCGGCCTGTGGGACGATTTCAAACACCCGCCCGCGCAGTGGCGGCTCTTCCTGCAGCTCGGGGCCGCCGGGCTGGTTATGGGCGGAGGAATGCAGTTGCAGTTGTTCCGGATGCCCTGGGGGCCGAGCATTTCGCTCTGGTGGGCCGCAGCGCCCCTGACCCTGTTCTGGATAACGAGCCTGACCAATCTCTTCAACTTCATCGACGGCGTGGACGGTCTGGCGGCGAGCCTTGTTGTAGTCTACTCGGCGGGCATCGCCGCAGTATCCTTCACCACGCACCATCAGTTTGAGGGGGCCATGGCGCTGGTCGTGCTCGCCGCCTGCCTGGGTTTTCTCTGGTTCAACTTTCCGCCGGCCAAGTTGTTCATGGGCGACGTCGGAAGCCTGACGCTCGGCTTCGTCCTGTCGGTGCTGGCGATTCGACTTTCGGTGACGGGCAACCAACATGTGCCGCTGGCGTTCTTCCTGATTCTCTACAGCAGCACGTTGTTTGACACGACCTACACGCTGCTGCGCCGCGCCCTGCGAGGCGAGGAATTCTGGAAGGCCCACCGTACCCATCTCTACGAGAGGCTCGCGGCGTTCGGCTGGCCCCATCTGAAGGTTACTCTGTTCTACGTCGCCTTGAGCCTGATATCGGTGGGGCTGGCGTTCTCCTACTTGCACGCCGACCTGGTGGGAAGAACCCTGGTCGCAGGCATCCAACTCCTGATTTGCGCCGGGCAACTGGTGTTCGTGAAATCCGTTGAGGGAAGCACCTACGTTCTGCTGAGACCCAGGCGGCGGCGACAGCCGTAGGCCGCACGAATCCTGTACCTTGTGATTAGGTAGATGGGCCGTGCAGGAGGCGCTAGCGGCCGCTGCCCGCGGCCGCACGAATCCTGTACCTTGTGATTAGGTAGATGGGCCGTGCGGGAGGCGCCAGCGGCCGCTGCCCGCGGCCGCACGAATCCTGTACCTTGTGATTAGGTAGATGGGCCGTGCAGGATTCGAACCTGCGGCCACCGGATTAAAAATCAGGTGCTCTTCCAACTGAGCTAACGGCCCACACCATTCCAGATTGCAGATTGTAGATTGAAGATTAGAGAAGTCAAAGAAGCGGGCGACCCGTGGCCGCGAAAGGCAATCGAAAATCAGCAATCGTCAGTCGCCAATAGTATGCCGGGGGCCGGACTCGAACCGGCACGACCCGTGTTCGGGTCAAGGGATTTTAAGTCCCTGGCGTCTGCCTGTTCCGCCACCCCGGCGAACAAAGGACATGTCAGATTGCAGATTCTAGATTGTAGATTAGAGAAGTCAAAGCGGCGGGGGGCCGCACAATCGGAAATCGCCAGTCTCAAATCGAGAATGGGAAGAGGCGGCTTCGGGATTTGCACCCGAGCATAACGGTTTTGCAGACCGTCGCCTTGCTGCTTGGCTAAGCCGCCGCCGAGGAAAGCGCGAAGTCCGAAGTTCGAATGACGAGGTTCAGAGGACAAACCGGCGCTTCGCGCCTGAGAAAAGCGGGAGACGGGATTTGAACCCGCGACCCCTACCTTGGCAAGGTAGTGCTCTACCAACTGAGCTACTCCCGCGCACGCGGAAGTGACGATTTGCGATTGTCGATGTCCGATTGGCCGTCCCCGATCTCCTCATTCGACAATCGACAGCCGCCATTCGCCAATCCCAGTAACCGGCCCCAACGGGAGTCGAACCCGTGTCTTCACCTTGAAAGAGTGATGTCCTGAACCGCTAGACGATGGGGCCACCACTCTTCCGGGCCGGGCGCGAACCTGCCCGGTCCGGGTAAATCTACCCCGCCGGGGCGGGTTGTCAATACGCCAGCGCGTCCCGGTAGTCTTTGACTTCCGGCTGCTTGAGCAGTTCCTGCATCAGGTCCTGCGCAACCTGCTGCCGGCGCTGGTCGGCATAGGCGCCCGGTTCCAGCGTCGAAACCGGCGTCCGTTCGTCGCAGCGGACGATAAACGCACCCCAGTTCGTCTCGATTACCCCGTACTTTTCACCGGGATTGAGCGCGGCCAGGGCGCCGGCAAATTCCGGCCCCTTTTTGCGGCGGCAGTCGAGGAGCCCGACAAACTCTTCGGACTGAAGTTCGACATCCGGGTTTTCCTGGACGTACTGCTCGAGGCTCTTCCCGGCCTTGATGGCGTCGAATGCTTCCCTGGCCTTGGCGAGCCAGACCTGCTTTTCTTTGTCCTGGCGGACGCGCCAGGTTGCAGCCATCTTGACTTTCTCGAAGTCCTGGACCCCGGCCGGCTTGACTTCGGCCAGCTCGAACACGTAGAAGCCCTGCGCACCGCGTTGCGGCCGGTCGAAAACCTGACCGGGTTTCGCCTTCTTCGCCCACGCCACCAACTGCTCCGGGCTCTCGAGGCTCAGGCCGGGTATGTTGTCCTGGCCCTCGACCATCGGGCGCGTCATTGCCACCGGCAGGCCGAACTCGGCGGCAACGGTGTCGAACTTCCCGACCAGCGCCTTGTCCACGAAGCTGCGCACCGAATCCCGGACCGTCGCTACGACCTCGGAGCCCAGCTTCACCCGGACCAGGATGCGCCGGAAGGCAATCGAGTCCTTCTTGACGCTGTCCAGCAGGGCAATCTGCCAGCCGTATCCGGCAAGGAACGGCGGGCTGAACGCGCCGAGCTTCAGCTTGCCGACCATGCTGTCGGTCGTCTTGTCGAGCCGTTCGCGGGGAATCATCGCCGACAGTGTCTCGCCCTCGATGTCGCTGTAGTCGAGCATGGTGATGTTGAACGTCTCACCCTTGAGAAGCTGGGCGTAGGCCCGGTCGATCGTCTCTTTGGCCAGGGCCGAGTCGTCCTTCGTGACCGCGAGCGGTATGAAGACGTAGCGAAGCTGCCGCGTCTCTTTGGTGCGGAAGTCTTCCTTGTGGGATTCATACCAAGCCCGGGCTTCCGCTTCGGTCGGCTCAACCTTCTCTTTCAACATCTTGGGCCCGAAATAGAGCGACGTTGTTCGCCACTTGGTGTTGGCGGCGGCAAGCGCGTCCTCGGCTTCGCGGTTGGTCACCCGGTAGGCGTTGGCAACGTCAATCCGGAATTTCTCTTTGGGCAGCATCTCCAGCAGGTCCCGGAAGTACTTGCTGAAATAGGCGCGGTTCTCGGGCGCGTTGATAATCTGGAGATACTTCTGCTGGTCGAACTTACCGTCGGTCATCAGCTCAGGTCTATTGCGGATGTCCTCGGGCGGGTTGGACTTGATGATTTCCATTGCCTCGTCCTGGGTGACGCGGACGTTCCCCGCCTTCAGCACTTTGCCCCAGGTGATTTCGGAAATCAGGAACCGCCAGGCCTGCTGTTCGACTGCCTGATAGTCTTCCGTGGACAGGTCGCGCAAGTGGTTGTCGCTCTTGTACTTCTCCGTGGTGTAGCTCACCGCGCTCCGGTACTCCTCAGGGGTGACGTTGTACGTCCCGACCCGGCCGATGATGCCTTGCGGCGTTTCCGAACGGCGTCCTCCGCGCCGGGCGAGCATCTGCCAGACTTCGCTCATCAGGAACCCGGCGATGAACGCCGCAGCCACGATTAACATCACGATGCGAACGCGCTTGCGCATGTCACTAAGCATGGTGGTGAATTCTATTGTCATCTCTCACGAAGTCAACGATTGCCCGGCTGCGCCTCCTTGACTTAGTCGTGTGTGTCCATATCATCCTGCCTGATGAGTAACCGGTTCGGTGACAGGCGCAGCGGCGGGCGGTGGCTGCTGTTCGCGGGTATCGCTCTCTACGTGCTGACGTATCTGCTCCTCTACCCGCGCACATTCGCAATCGTTGACGAAGATGCCTACCTGACCCAAGCTTACCTGGTCCGCCATGGCCGGCTCTCCTATGATGGCTCAGGAATCCCCGCCCCGCACATGACGGTTGCTCCCGCCGGCCGGACGGTAAGCAAGTACCCGCCCGGCAACGCGCTCTTCCTCCTGCCCTTCACGCTGCTTGGCTGGCGGGCGGTCTTCGTCTCCGGGCTGGTGCTGGCGCTGGCCGGAACCGTGCTGTTCGGCTCGATACTCAAAGTGCTCTCCCCGGAAACGGACCCGTCCTGGTCGCTGCTTTACCTCTTCTACCCCGCGGTCGTCGTATTCTCCCGGACAATCATGAGCGACCTGCTGGCGGCCACGCTGGTCCTGGCCGCATTCTACTGCCTGCTGCGGCGTGGTAACTGGCTGTTCTGGTCCGGTCTGGTGCTCGGCCTTGCCTGTCTTGTCCGCTACTCGAACGCGGTGTTCGCGCCGCTGTTCGCGGCCATGGCACTGCGGCCGGCGGGCGTGCGGACTCGCTCGCTGCTACTGATCGCTGCCGGCCTGGCTCCCTTTGCCGCGCTCGCGCTCGCGTACAACACCTACGCCTACGGTGCGCCGTTTTCCTTTCCCATGTATCTGACCGGCCACTTCTCCCCCGTCTATTTCTTCCACAACGTGCGTTACTACGGAACCTGCCTGCTGCTGCTCTACCCGCTGATGCTCTTCACCCCGCTGACGGCGGGCCGGGGCCTTCGCCTGGCCCTCGGTCTGCCGGCCGGAGCGCTGCTCCTCCTCTACTGCTTCTTCTCCTACACGTATGACGTGCCGAGCCTGCCCGAGCGGCTGACCGTCGGGTTGCGCTACCTGCTGCCAGCTATCCCCTTCTTCACCCTCGCCTTTGTCGTAACCGCCGACCGCATGGCGCGGCGGTTCCGCGGCGGCGACTGGCTGAAATACGCCGCGCTCGCGACGATGGCGCTGCTGAGCGTTGCGATACAGGTACGCCACGCCCGCTACCTGACGGAACAGGCGAAATACCAGCAAATCGTCCTCGAGAACGTGCCCCGGTCCGCTCTGCTGCTGTGCAACAAGGACGTGTCGGAGTTGGTCAGCTACGCCTGGGGCTGGCGCGAGTATCGTCACTTCGACGTGCTCGACAGCCCGGCACGGGCCGACTCGGTTCTGGCCGGCGACCGGCCGCTCTATGCCGCATTGGTCGAGAAACCGGGACGGCCCGACACGGAAGGTGCCGCGTCGTTTGAAGCCACTCTCCGACGTTTTCCCGGGCGCGCTCGCGTTGTTGAAACAATGACGCCCTGGCGGTTCCAACTGTACCGGCTCAGGTAACGGGCGGTTTGTCCTGGTCGCTGCGGGCTGCCGTCAGCCGGCGGAATCGGCGGGCGGTGTTGAACCACACGAGACCGGTGACGATAAGCGCCGCGAACAGACCGTAGGATCCCAGGACGATCCCGGCCGACTGATGTCCACTCAGGCCGGACGGCGTCGTCTCGGCCAGCACCACGACCCAGAAGGAATAGGCCAGCAGCCCCGCCACGAATATCGTCAGGTCAACCGGGACGTTGCCCGACAGCACAAAAGGCGTCGGGCTGGGACGAAGCAGTTGCAGATAGCGGACGCGCTCATCGGTTGAGCCGGCCATCCGGGCATCGGCGGCAAATTCCGCCTCGAAGAGGACCGCCGCGCGATGGCACAGCGCCGCCAGAACGCACACGAGCGCGATGAACAGTAGGGCGTATATCACCGGCCTGAACGCATAGAACTGCGCCAGCGGCTCGATCGGATACGCCACGCCGGATGACGGAAACCGGAGCAACAGCCCGGGCCCCAGGCCGGCATAGACGAGCGTGAGCAGTGAGAAGAGAACCCTCAAGTAGAAATTGACCCGGGCCGTGCGGCTGAGGTGATCGCGGAAGCCGCCCGCTTCGGGGCTGTGACCGGCGCGGTCTTCCGGTGTCGGCATTGGTTCAGCTTAGACAGGACCGGGCGGTTGTCAACGCACGCATCAGTCCCATATCCAAAATCTAAAATCTAAAATCACAAATCCAATCATCCCTCCGCCTTCATCCCTTCCGTGATGTTCTCCCCGACCCGGCGGGCCATTACCTGTATTGCCGGCCGGCCCTGCCAGACGGTTCTCGCGCCGACCACCTCGGTATGCAGCCACTGCCCGTCGCGGCGGCGATAGCGGACTCGCAGCGGGCCCTCGGCAGCTCGCGCCGGCCGGCCATCAAGCGCGCGCTCGCGCTCGCCGACGGCCGCCAGGTCATCAGGATTGACGACCTCGACGGCCGGCCGTCCAACCAGCGCGTCCGGGCCGTCGTACCCCAGCAGGTGCGCGCAGGCCGGGTTTGCCAACACGACCACGCCATCCTGGTAGACCGCGATGCCGTCGGGCGACTCATCAACCAGCCGGCGATAGCGCTCCTCGCTCTCGTGCAGGGCCCGTTCGGCCTGCCTGCGCTCCGCGGTCATTCGTTCGCGCTCGGACACGTCGCGGAAGCAGACCTGAAGAGCCGCCCTGCCCTGCCACACGAAACCAGCGCTGGCGACCTCAAGCGGGATGTAGCTCCCGTCGCGGCACCGGAAGCGCGCCTTTGCCGGGGTGCCGGCCGGTCCGCTGGCCAGCACCCGGCGCATCCGATCCAACACCTCTTCTTTCTCGTCCGGATGGAGAAAATCAACCACGGCCATTCCCTTCAGTTCGGACGGGTCGTCATAGCCCAGCATTCTTGCGCCGGCCGGGTTCATCATCACGACGCTGCCATCCTGGTGCACCGCAACTCCGTCGGGCGAATTGTCCAGCAGCCGGCGGAGCCTGTCTTCGCTCTCGCGCAAGGCCTGTTCGGCGCGCAGCCGCTCGGTGATGTCTCGCACCAGCACGACCTCGGCCGGCGCGCCGCCATACTCGGCCACGGCAACGTTGACTTCGACCATCACCGCTTCGCCGCCACGCGCGAGAAACCTCATCGGATAGGCGGAGGGCTGCTCCTCCCCCGCAAGCCGGCGCCGGTAGCGGTCGAGCACGGCCGACCGGTCTTCCGGGTGCACATACTCGACAAACCGCCTGCCGACCAGTTCGTCCGGTGCGTACCCGGCCATGGCGGCGAGCCGGCGGTTCAGGAACTTGATTTCCCCCGCCTGAATGATGCAGATCCCGTCGCTTGCCCGCTCGACCACGCTCCGGTATTTCTCCTCGCTCTCGCGCAACGCCTTCTCGGCCTCCCGCCGCCTTGAGATGTCGCGTACGATGGCCAGCATCAACGTCCTGTCCTCCAGTTCCATCGCCGCCACGCTGACCTCGACCGGGATTTGACGACCGCTCTTGTGAACGTTGATGGCCTCGGACCGGAAGACTTTGTCCCTGAGAACAGCGTCGGTCACGCGGGGCAGCCACGCGCGTGCGTCGGGCGGCACCAGGTCGGATACCTTCAGCGCCAGCAGCTCCTCGCGCGTGTAGCCGAGCAGCTCGCAGGCCTTGTCGTTGACCTCGATTATGCTGCCTTCGAGCGTCTCCAGGAAGACCGCGTCGCCGACCGACGCAAAAATCGTGCGGTACCGCTTCTCGGACTCGCGGAGCCGCGCCTCGGCCTGGACACGTTCGGTGATGTCGTGAGTGACCGAGAAGATACGCCGGTCGTCGCCGACCTCGATGACGTAGGCGGTGAGTGCGACCACGATGGCGGTCCCGTCCTTGCGCAGCATGCTGAGCGTTGTCTGGACGCGATTGCCCCGGCCCAGCTCGGCCATCACTTCGGCAGCGGCGGCGCGGCTTTCGGGCGCGACCACATCTACCAGGTTCATGCTCCTCACGTCCTCGGCGGTATAGCCGTAAAGCCGCAGGCACGCCGGGTTGACTTCGAGCACCCTCCCCTCCATGTCGGCAATCGCCACCGAGTCAACCGTGTTCTCGAAGAGCAGCCGGTACTTGTCGGCCGAGACCTGTGCCTCCGCCTGGGCCTGCCAGACCCCGGAGACGTCCCGCCCGACGAAAACGACCCCGGTCGGCTCGCCCGAGGGACTGCGCCCGGCCGACGCGTACAGATACAGCCCGGCGCCACGGCGGTCCCCGGTCTCGCAGCGCACCGCCCCCGCAAAGTCACGACCGGACAAGACCGCCGGAAGGCTTATCGCCGGGTGCCCGACCGCCGGCCGGCAGAAGTCCTCAAACGACCTGCCCAGGACGTCTTCGGCAGCATAGCCGAACAGACGCTCGGACTCGATGCTCCAGTAGACAAGATGCCCGCGTCGGTCGGTCGCGAACACAACGTCACCGTCACGGAGTGGAATGTCGGTGATGAAAGGGAATGTCGGTTTCGGGCCAGTGTCGCTCACCGCCGCAAACCCGTAGGGCCCCGGCGCGGAGCGCACCCCGGGCGGCGATGCGAATGGCCCGTAAACCCGGTAACCGGCATGAGTCTGGATTCTAAGGCCTGGCCGCCACGAGTCAAGCTCAAACGATGCCGGGCTAAGGACGCGGCTCGCACCGGGTCGCCGCTCCGTTCAGTGCAGGATGCTACTGCTCCAAGAGACAACGCATCAGGCGCTCTAGAAGGCAATGGTACAGATGCTCTGGGAGACGATGAACCAGACTCCCTGGGAGGCAACGGTACAGGTTCTCCGGGAGACAACGCACCAGATGCTCTGAGGGACGGCGGTGTAGAGGCTTCAGGAGATTGCGAGGACCGTGCTTCAGGAGGCAACGGAGAGGAGGCCCTGAGGGGCAATGGTATAGATTCTCCGGGAGACGATGAAGAGGACGCTCCGGCAGATAACGAAGGAGACGCTCCGGGACACAACGGTATAGAGGATTCTACAGATGGCCTGGGGGACGCCGGGGTGGAGATTGGCGGAAGCGACTTAGCTCAAGAGTTCTCAAGCACTTAGTGGCATATCGGTGCCGGCGAGCTTGTATCCTCAGGCCAAACTTCTCAGTATGGGCCGGGTTCCGGCGGAACGAGTGCTCAGTGACTACCAACCCTGCGCAGGAAGGCCGGTCTGCCGCCGAGTTCCGGTGGCGTCATTCCGGGGCCCCGGCTTCTTCGACAACTATCGGCGCAATGTCAACGGGCCGCGTGACGAGGAAGTCGGGGTGGAATGATTGGAGAAACCAGGCCGGCCGGAAACCGTAGGTAACGGCGCAGGTAGCGACGCCGGCGGCTCGGGCGGCCTCGATGTCCTGTTCCGAGTCGCCGACCATGATTGCCGCCTCGGGGCGCACGCCGAGCCGGTCGAGAGCAGCCAGGACCGGCTCCGGGTGTGGCTTGTGCTGGCGACCCTCCTGCCAGCCGTGGACGTAGTCGAAGTGACGCGACAGCCCGAAGGCCCCGGCGGTGAAGTCGGCCTGGGTCTGATGCTTGGTTGTTACCAGCGCCAGCCTGACACCGGAGACCTTCAGGTAGTCCAGCAACTCGTCAACTCCCGGGTAGAGCCGGGTGTGGTCGTTGAAGTGCGCGGCGTAGTGCGCCCGGTAGGTATTGACGAACCCGGCCGTACTAACCTCGTCGGTCGGGTAGCGCAATTCGCGCAGGATGGTCTCAAGCGGCTTTCCCACGAGCGCCAGGATGTCGGGCCCGTCCGGCGGCTCCCGGCCGGGCGCGACCTGCCTCAGCGCGAACTGGACCGACGCTATCAGGTCCTGAGCCGAGTCAATCAGCGTCCCGTCGAGGTCGAAAAGCGCCGCGGCGAACCGGAGTGAGGTCAAGGCGGGCAGGGTGCGAGGCTAGGCTGGCCGGTGATACTTGTCCAGGTACGCGTCACGGACCCGCTTCAGCTCGCCCCGCGGGAACACGGCGAGCAGCTTCCATCCGAGGTCGAGCGTCTGTTCGATGGTCCGGTTCTCGAAGTCGCCCTGCGAGATATACTGCTCCTCGAAGTCGCGCGCGAACTTGAGGTACACCCGGTCCATATCGGAAATCGCCGCGTCCCCCAGCACAACTACCAGCTCCTCGGCTTCTTTGCCGCGGGCATAGCAGGCGTAGAGCTGGTTGAAGAGGTCGGCGTGGTCCTCGCGCGTCTTGCCCGTGCCGATACCCTTGTCCTTGAGGCGCGACAGCGACGGCAGCACGTCGACCGGCGGCGAGACTTTACGCCGGTGCATGGCCCGGGAAAGTATGACCTGGCCTTCGGTGATGTAGCCGGTGAGGTCGGGAATCGGGTGCGTCTTGTCGTCTTCGGGCATGGTCAGCACGGGCATCATGGTGATGGAACCCTTGCGCTCTTTGATACGGCCGCAGCGCTCATAGATGGACGAAAGGTCGGTGTAGAGGTAGCCGGGAAACCCGCGCCGGCCCGGGATTTCCTTGCGCGCGGCCGACACCTCGCGCAGCGCTTCGCAGTAATTGGTCATGTCGGTCAGGACGACAAGCACGTGCATACCCAGGTCGAAGGCCAGGTACTCGGCCGCGGTCAGCGCGGCACGCGGGGTCGCGATGCGTTCGATTGCCGGCTCGTCGGCCAGGTTAAGGTACAGCACGGTCCGCTCGATTGCGCCCGACTGCGTGAAGTCACGGATAAAGAACTCGGCCTCTTCGAAGGTGATTCCCATCGCCCCGAAGACGACCGCGAACGGGTCGCTCGTCCCGAGCACCCGCGATTGCCGGACGACCTGCGCCGCCAGGCGATTATGCGGCAGGCCGGCCCCCGAGAATATCGGCAGCTTCTGCCCGCGCACCAGGGTATTGAGTCCATCGATGGAAGAGACGCCGGTCTGGATGAACTCATTCGGATACTCCCGCGCGTAGGGGTTGATCGGCGCACCGTTGACGTCGGCGCGCTTGTCCGGGATTATTGCGGGTCCGTTGTCGCGGGGTCGGCCGAGCCCGCCGAACACGCGGCCGAGTATCTCCGGCGACAGCTCGATGGTGA
>Ga0116202_10001837_pt1 | contig 12506 bp, 10 predicted proteins | sample LakKivw325mmetaG_FD_94479 | JGI IMG/M metagenome (GOLD analysis project Ga0116202, IMG submission 94479) | Anoxic lake water microbial communities from Lake Kivu, Rwanda to study Microbial Dark Matter (Phase II) - Lake Kivu water 325m metaG | ecosystem: Environmental > Aquatic > Freshwater >...
ATAATATATTGTCTGTAAACAGAGCGAACCCTAACTTGAAGAGGACCTAAGTCCCGTAGTTAATAAGACATAGGTCCCGTCTCTCCCTTAATTGGTTGACAAATTCCATTTGATTGGTATTATCAAGAGAAAAGAATAATGCCGTACGAGTATCATCGCCGGATTGCACGTCAGTCAATCTTCCCACACGTGAGTAGCATCTTTAGCTTCAACCTCGTGTGGGTTTTGTTTAATCACAGAGATGCGGTTCCCGCAGTAGATTCTTAGTATCGAGGACAACAAAATTGTAAGATGCCTCGATCTAGCCTGACGAAACTACCAGCACCTTAACACTAACCTGGCTTAATGGTCTGCCAGAACGATATTGCGACACAGATAAACAAATTACATTTTCAGATCGTAGTGGTGTCAATAACAATGTCAACAATTTTCTGGCAACTTTAGGAGGTGCAAGATGTCCATTGATACTCAGGAAGAAACCCATCCTGTAGCGTATATAGATGAGTTCCGCGATCGCTTGGCAGCAGCTTACCGTATATTGATTAAAAATTCGATACAAAATTATATGCTCACTCACCGAATGGAAATATCGAACAGCAATGAACGAAAACTCGTTGATGGAACAATCTCGACAAGCGCTGAAAAACCGTATCCTATCGAATAATATGTTGTTCCATAAATCATCGAACTAATATATTTATGCGGGAACATACCAAAGGGTATAATCGAAATAGAGAAATGTGCATGGAAGAGTGGATAACAGTAGTAGAAGCATCACATTTGAGCGGTTATCATCCTGAATATATGCGCGAGCTGATTCGAAATCAAAGAGTCAAGGCGCGAAAATTTGGCCCGCTTTGGCAAGTGAGCCGCTCAAGTCTGCTCGATTTTCTAAAAGACGCAAAAAAGTCGGGGGATAAAAGGCGTGTACCAAAATCCATTAAATCCCTGTAAATATATGGTATAATACCTTGTAATGGCACAAGGTATTTAATCGATTAACGGGTCGTGTGAGTGCGGTCACACTACGCACGACCCTGACCCCGTTGCCGAACGAGCGGCGAAAGGGTCGTCTTTATTGTAACGCACGACTAGATACTGTAGCAAGTATCCATTGTCTTTAGCCGCTCACCCAAAATGGGAGAGCGGTTATTGTTTTTCAATGTTCAACCAGAATACGATGAGGGATGATGACAACATGAATCCGCGTGAACGTATTTTTTCCGACGAACAACCAAAGGGCGCGGACAGTAGGTTCCGAAGTGGAAACGACTATCGCCCAGCGTTATTTATTGAATTTAAACGACAGGGGTTGATCGATGAATGAGAGGAGTGACGATGAATAAAAGAGCAATTCTGTATGCCCGGGTATCCGGGGACGACCGTGGTAAGGATGGCCGAAATCTCGTGGGTCAGATCGAAATGTGCCGTGAGTATGCTAAGTCACGTGGATACCTGATTGTGGCTGAGCTGGTAGAGGACGACCGGGGGGCATCAGGTGCTTCATTCGACCTGCCCGAATTGAACCGGGCGCTGGAATTAGCACACGCTCATGAGATTGATGTTGTAGTTGTACGTGAGATAGATCGTTTCGCTCGTGGCCTCGCCAAGCAGCTCATCGTAGAGCAAGAATTCAAGCGTAGCGGCGTCAAGATCGAGTATGTATTCGGCGAATATCCCGATACGCCCGAGGGCAGCCTGAACAAGAACATCAAAGCAGTTATTGCCGAGTACGAGCGCTTGAAGATAAGCGAAAGGATGGTGCGTGGTCGCAGGCAAAAGGTGAAAGCAGGTCACGTGCTTGCGCATGGCAAGCCGCCATTTGGCTATCGGATTGTTGAAGCAAATGGTCAATCCCAACTCGAGGTAGTTGAAGAAGAAGCAGACGTGGTGCGAAGGATTTACGAGTGGTTTACAAAAGGCGATGGTGTTGATGGACCTCAACCAATTCGAAAGATTTGTAAGAAGCTAACGCAAAATAAAGCTCTTGTTCCAAGGACAGGAAAGAGGTCTCATAATCGCTGGGCTAGACCTACGGTTAATCGAATTCTCCGCAGCGAAACCTATGCGGGGGTTTGGCACTATGGAAAATACGGCAGGAAGGATGGCAAGTGGTCCATTAATCCAGAAGATTACCGTCTTAGCGTCAAGGTGCCAGCAATCGTATCTCGAGAGGTGTGGAATGCAGCTCAAAAGCGGATCGAGGTTAATAAGCAATACTCGATGAGAAACCAGAAGTATGAGTATTTAGTTGGCAAACGGGTTACGTGTGGTAGCTGTGGTTATAAGATGCTTAGTTCAGGGACACTTCTAAAAGAGGGAGAATATCTTTATTACAGATGCTCGGCTGCGCGTGGAAATGAAGATTACATCCGTGAATGCTCAAATTCGCGCTATTTCCGGGTTGATAGGGTTGACGCAACGATTTGGAAATGGGTTAAGGGTATATTGCAAGACCCAGAGGCCCTTGATCATGGCTTGTCTGCTTTTCGAGATGAACGGGAAGGGATGGTAGCACCGCTAATAGAACGTCAGCGAACGATAGAGGATTTACTCACTGAGAACAGATCGCAATTGCAGAAAATTTTGGATCTGTACCTCGAAGGGAGTTTCCCGAAGGAGCTCTTGTTGGAACGGAAAAAGAGATTGGAAACTACAATCATTGCGTTAGAAACTGAGTATAACAATATTACTTCGAACCTCCAGGTTCAGCACATAACACCGGATCAAATTGCAGGCATCAAGGAATTTACTGACGAGGTAGCAAAAGGGTTGGAACTAGCTGAGAAGGACTTTAAAACGCGCAGGCAGATAATTGAGGTGCTGGATGTTCAAGTCACGTTATCTACTGAAGATAACCAACAAGTGGCATATGTGAAATGCGTGTTCGCGGATGATTCTTTATTGATTGAGTCTCATAATACTTGTAAGAAGAGCACACCAGGAAATCACAGCCTAATTTTTGGACGTCAATCGGCCCGTGGGGGGCATACTGCACCGCATCGATATACACCAGCGCCCCGGCATCATGCGCCAAGCGGGTGATCTTCTCTACCGGGTTGATCGTGCCCAGCGCATTAGAGGCATAGCCCACCGCCACCAGCCGCGGCTTTTTTTCGATGGCGACCTGCATCCCTTGCATATCCAGGGTGCCGTCCTCAGGGTGGAAGTCCACCCACTCCACCTGGCAACCGCGGTCTTCGGCCGCCATCACCCAGGGGGTGATGTTGGCATCATGATCCAGGCGGGTGACCACAATGGTGTCTCCCGGGTTGAAGGTACGTGCCAGTGAGCGGCTGAGGTTGAAGGTCAGGCTGGTCATGTTGGGGCCGAATACAATCTCGTGCGGCTCAGGTGCGTTGAGGAACTCCGCGGCCTCCATGCGGGCCTGCTCCACCAGCGCATCCGACTCGCGGCTGGTGGCAAAGGCACCATCGTGGTTGGCGTTGTGCTCTACCAGATAATCCCTCACCCGGTCGAGCACCGTGCGTGCCACCTGGGTACCGGCCGGGTTATCCAGGTAGATGGCATCGTGTTGCAGCGCCGGAAATTGCGCTCGTATGACTGTCAGGTCGAGAGGCATGAGTAGCTCCTTCTTTATGCAGTATGTGATTGAGATAATTATAATGCGCTAAGATTTTAGGTTGGGTTTGCCTCGGGCTTGGTTGGGCGGATAAGCCTAAGCGATCCTTGCATGTGTTCCGTTACCAAACACGGGGTGCCTTTCAGCAGCCAGGTTGATCAGTAAGCTGGCGAAATAACCGTAAGGGTAACCCACCAGCTCGGCTGCCTTGACCAGGCTGTTATCAGAGGTGAGATCGGCATTGTGGTTCACGTCGAGAACATAGAACTTGCCACCGCGCATGCGCAGATCCATGCGGGCATAATCACGGCAGCCCGTGCAGCGGTATGCCCCCAGCACGGCTTGCTCCAACAGGCTCAGCTCATCGGAGGATAATTCAACCGGCAACCTGGCCCAAGAATTTTGGTAGGCAATCGACTCGGGGACAAAGTTCGCCTCGTAGGTGCACAAGCGATCGTGGATATCATCGAATACCGAGAAGTCGATCTCGGCGGGCGGCAGCATCAGCAACTCGCCGTTCCCAATCACCCCCACGTGGAACTCGCGCCCATCGATGAACTCCTCCACCAGCACAGGCTGCTGATGCTCCTCAAGGATATAACTCACGCGCTGCACCAATTCCATTTCCGTTTCGACCACCGATTCGCGCGAAATCCCCAGGCTGTAGTGCTCAAATGCGGGCTTGACGATTGCCGGGTAGACCTCCCATCTAACCTCATCGGTAGAATTGAATATCTTCCATTGCGGGGTGGGAACGCCGCAATCCGACAACCTTTGCTGCACCCGGCGCTTATCCTGGCTTAACACCAGGGCGGGATAGTCTGATCCGGTATACGTGAATCCCTGGTGCTCCAACTCATGCGCCACCATCCAGCTGCTGCGCAGGATGCCTGGCACTTCTTCACACCAGTTGAAAACAATCAGATCAGCCGGGTTATATTTTTTCAATAGAATGGGCAGCTGATCATTTTCCAGCCGCGCCTGTTCCACCGGGTGACCTGCATCCTGAAGCGCCCTTGACAGCACGTCGGCAAATTCCAGGCATTGTTCAATATCATATTGCGGCCATGACCAATCAAGGTTATGGAGCAGCAAAACCGGCAGATCGGTGCGTAGCGGCGGGAATATCGTGAGAGCCGAGGCTAGCTCCACGTATCGGGTCCCTGGTGGAAATGCTGTCCTTTCATTGGGATCAACTGCATGATGATTCTATTATAATCATTTGGTGCATAAATTCGGGGCGACTTAACATAATTTGTCAACAAATTTACCTCAAGGCTCACACAGCTGGTTCTAAGTAGATTCTTCCCGGGCCAGCTCCACCGCCGCCTGCAGCTCTGCCATGGTGTTGATATTTAAAAAAGCTAATCCCTGGGGAGAATATTTCTCGACCTCGCTTGCTTTCAGGTAACGTATATTCACCTCTTTGAACCAGGCATCCACCCGGCGCTTGCCTGCTTCCAAAGCACGCCACACGTGAGGCAGGCAGGTATCACGGCAATAAACGGCGTGGAATGGCTCGGTGCCGACCTGCGAGCGCGGCATAACTACGTCAGCGCCCGCCTCCCGGATGGTGGCCAGCTCATAGGCAAATAGCTCAGGGCTGGCAAAAGGCATATCGCAGGCTACAATGGCCACATAAGGGTGGTTGGCTGCGCTCAGTGCGGTAAAAACACCGCCCAGGGCCCCCATACCAGGCAGCAGGTCAGGGATGGGGGGGAGGCCTAAAAAGCGGTATTTCTCCGGCTGGTTGGTGGTGACCAGGATCTCATCGGCGATGCCTGCCAGGCGCTTAAGCACCCGCACCACCAGTGGCTGGCCCAGGAAAGATAACAGGGCTTTATCACTGCCCATACGGCGCGATTCACCTCCCGCCTGGATCGCCAGGGTCAGCATGCCGGCCTCATCGGTAGCTTCAAGATTATGGTCATTGGATTCATCCCTAATGTAAACATGATTATAATGGGATTATCGCTAAGGAGTTATGTCTATGAAAACCGTGGCGGAAATTTTAGATGAAATGACCATTGAAAGCATGGACCTGGCAGAAACCCTACCTGATAATGCCGTGCGGTGTTATGCATGCGCCCACTGTTGCCTGATCCGTGAGGGGCGGCGAGGCATCTGCCAGGTGCGCTACAACCAGGGCGGCAAGCTGCGCGTGCCCTGGGGATACGTGGCCGGCTTGCAGGCTGACCCGATCGAGAAAAAACCCTTCTATCATGTGCTGCCCGGCAGCGATGCCCTCACCTTCGGTATGCTGGGGTGCGATTTTCACTGCGCCAATTGCCAGAATTGGGTCAGCTCGCAATTCCTGCGCGACCCAGCAGCCGACGAATCCATCGGCTACCTGCGGCGTATCTCGCCCGAGCAGATGGTGCTGGCTGCCAGGCGGGCGGGGGCGCCAGTGATCGCCTCGTCATACAACGAACCACTGATAACCTCCGAGTGGGCAGTGAGCATCTTCAAACTGGCGGTCGAGCAGGGTATCAGGTGCGTGTACGTTTCCAACGGCAACGCCACGAGCCAGGTGCTGGAATACCTGCGCCCTTACCTCAGCGCCTATAAGGTCGATCTAAAGACCATGCAAGATAAGCAATACCGGCAGCTGGGTGGCGTGCTGAAAAACGTGCTGGACACCATCCGTGCTGCACATGAGCTGGGATTATGGGTTGAAGTGGTCACACTGGTGATTCCCGGATTCAACGACAGCACAGAAGAATTGCTGGATGCGGGGCGCTTCATCACCTCAGTATCGCCCGATATCCCCTGGCATGTCACTGCGTTCCATCCCGATTACAAGATGACCGAGTCCCAACCCACCCCGACGAAAACGTTGCAACGGGCAGCTGAAATTGGGCAGGAATCGGGGCTCAAATACGTCTATGCGGGAAACCTGCCCGGCAGCCTGAGAGAATACGAGAACACATACTGTCCCAAGTGCCAGACCCTACTGGTGGAGCGCACAGGCTATGTGATCCACCAGTACCAGATCACCGAAACGGGCAACTGCCCAAAGTGCGGCACGAAAATCCCGGGCATCTGGCCTGATAAGCCCGAGGCGGTGCGCATTGGTGGCTGGGGGATGCCCAGGATATTCGGTTAGCGGTTATTGGGTTAATCTGAGCCGGGCAGTGCTTATTTTCTCACCTGAAGGCGCATCACCAACCGGTCGATGGCCCCGAAACGATATTTGTATTGCTCATCGCCGCGCATAAAATCGAAGCACTGGCGGCCGTTTTCGATGGCCCATTGCAACAGGTTGCCCAGCAGTACCCAGCCGAGGGACAACTCGCTGAACTGCAAATCAAACCCCGAGTTATATACCCAGATGTGATTCATGTAATCGAAGTTTAGGTATCCGGCAGCTCTCTGGCCATTCACTTCAATGAATGAAAGTTGCAGCCAGCCAGCCCGGTGTGCCGCCTGTGCGATGGCCTGCAGTTGCTTACGCATTTCAGGGGTGAGAAATTTAGATTTATCTGCGTCGTAACTCATCAGCTGCATAAAGTCATCCATGTCCCGCTCCAGGGTAGACCCATCCTGGCAAAAGTACCAGCGCACGGGCAGGTAATATTCCTTGGCACGGCGCATCTTGCGGCGTATCTCGTGCCGTTGCTTTTTATCAATACCAGAAAGATATCTCTCCCAATCAGCCGGTAGAGGGATGTAAGGGCAATGCTGTAAGGGCTGCTGTGAATAGCTCCAGCCCAGCTTCTGAGCAGCAGCCTGCAAGGCGGGCAAGGTTGGGCTACTTTCCAGCACGTTGTGCCAATCTAACAGGCCTGCCGCAGTCAACGACTGGCTGGCCAGGTAGGTCAGCAGGGCTTCCATAAATGCCGGTATATCCTGCTGGCGGGCGATGATATCCAGGTAGTCGGAGATCTCGATGCTACCCAGAAGCATCAAGGCCGGCTCACCCTCGCGGTTATCGGTGATGAAAAGCGGCGCGATCCCCACCAGCCTGGCCTGGTCATCACGAGCAGTGACCACGCACAATTCTCCGTGCGACCATTCCCCTCCGCCCAAACCCTGCCACCATGCGATAATATATTCGTGGCGTAAAAACGGCACATGACTTGCACTTACTGCTGACAAATTATCCCATTCATTTTCGAGGCTGGCTAATTCTGGCAGGGTGCGGATGGTGGCAAGGTGCATAATTCCTCCTGGTGGTAAAATCCAGGATAGATTTTACCAGTATAATCGTGCAATATGACTTCATCCATTGACCTCAACCTATTATTCCTGGCAAGGCAGGTAGACGGCGATAAATTTGAACTGCCCGATCTCTATGCGGTTACGCCTCCCCACCACACGGCGAGGGGGCGCGAAGCCGATAACCTAGTGATATACCTCAGCATGACAGGTAACTCGCCTCTCTCCCCTGAGGCGCATTCACAATTATTGGTACAACTGGCCCAAAAGTTCTACAAAACCTCGGGCAGCCTGACGGCAGCACTGCGCAGCATTGCCGAGGGGCTGAACCTGTTCTTGCTTGATCGCAACCTGCGCAGCACCAGCATGGGACGCCAGGGCGTGGGCCAGCTGTTGCTGGTGGCTTTGCGCGCTGACACGTTATACATGGCCCAGAGTGGAGCGGTGGAGGCCTTCCTGGTTTCCCCAGACAAAACCCAGCCATTATATGACTTGCAGACCTCCGGGAGGGGTCTTGGCCTCAGTCGATCCATGCCCATCCGCTTTGTGCAAGTAAAAATGTCTCCCGATGACTACCTGGTGCTCTCGACGATCGCGCCATCCACCTGGACCGTTGAGTCAATAAAGCACCCCGCCCAACAGGGGATTGATGGCCTGCGCCAGCAGCTTGGCGGTGGCAGCCGGGCAGAATTCAATGCGGTGATCGTGCAGGCTCAGGCTGGCAGCGGCAAGTTAAAGCTGCTGCGCCCCCGAGCAGAAGCAAGCCGCACACCTGACCTTTCTGAAGCCGGCCAGCCAGAAGCGCCAGCCAGCAACGTGCCTGCAACTGCCGCCCAGGAAATACCACGCCCTGCCGAAGATAAAAGGCTGGGTCTCACTTCGAGCGTTTCACTCCCAGAGCCAATTCAGCCAGAATCGGGCCTTGAGGATCAAACCGGACCGGCAATGCATCGCCCCGATGCAACCCTACCAAATGGCAGTCCCATACAGGATGCCGTGCCAGCCCAGGTGGAAACACCCTCCATACCCGTGCCACCCACCCCCGAATCATATGCTGGCACCCTTCAGGAAAATATCCGACCAGAGAAAGCCATCTCAATTCAGCAACCCTCGCACTGGTTGATTTACCTGGCCTCATTGCGCTCTACCCTTGCCCCCGTCACCCAGGCAATGCTCCGCGCCCTGCGGAGTGCCCTGGGGACCATCAGCACAGCGCTGCTGCGACTGTTGAAAAGCCTCCTACCCGATGCCGACGTCCTGCGCTTGCCACCCTCAGCCATGGTGTTCATTGCCATCGCCGTTCCTATCATCCTGGCTGTGATCGGCGGGATGGTCTTTTTAAAGCGCGGCCTCACCCAGCAAAGTGCAGTCTATTACCAGCAGGCAGTGGAAGCAGCAGAGTACGCCGGCACGCTCTCGAACCCGCTGGAACAACGCCTGGCATGGCAAAATGCCCTTGGCAAGCTGGACCTGGCCGATGATTACATTGTCACCAGCCAATCGAAAGCGCTGCGTACCCAGGTCACCTCCAGCCTGGATGCCTTGAATGCTGTTAAACGCCTCGATTATCAACAAGCCATCGTTGGCGGCCTGGAGAGCGGTGTAAATATCACGCACATCGTTGCCACCACCACTGACCTGTATCTACTCAATGCAACAAATGGCAGTGTGTTCCACGCTATTCTGACCGCCAGGGGGTATGAGCTTGATCCTGATTTCCTATGTGGCCCAACAAATGGACCCATCAATGTAGGCCCATTGATGGACATCGCCGAGCTGCCGCCAGGCTCATATGAAAATGCCAGCCTGCTTGGGATGGATGCCAGCGGTAATTTGCTGTATTGCGTGGTGGGTGGGAAACCCTATAGCGCCACCCTTGCCCCTCCCAACACGGGTTTAGGCCAGCCGATTGCCATCAGCCTCGACCGGGGAGATTTATACGTCCTGGACCCCCAGGTAAATGCCGTGTGGATTTACCTGAATATGGAGGTTACCGAACAACCTCGCTTGTTCTTCGGTGATATGGTTCCACCCATGGAGGATGTGATTGATATGGCGGTATACAACAATGATCTCTTCCTCCTGCACGCCGATGGACATGCGACCAAATGCACCTACAGCGGCATGCTGGAATCACCAACACGATGTGAGGATCCCTATCCCTACTCGGATAACCGCCCAGGCCGCCTCCATGGCCCCGTGGTTGAAGACACAGCATTCAGCCAGGTTTATTTTTCGTCTTTCCCGGAAAGATCGATTTATACTTTCGATCCTCAGAGCCAGGCAATTTACTACTTTAGCCTACTACTTACCCTACAATGGCAATATCAGCCGCTTAACCCTCTGGTAAAAGGTGATGCGACGGCCTTCGCCATCAACCCGAACCGCACGGCTTTTCTGGCCATCGGCAATTACGTGTATTATGCAGCCATGCCATAAGGAGTACAATTTCGGCTGATTAATCCCGCAACTACTGCCAGGCTATTTTGAAACGCTTTTCTCTGCCATTTTCCCATCTTTCTCGTAAAACCTGGGCCGACCTGCTGGCATTATTTTTAGCGTTGCTCGGTTTTTTGGGCTCTTCGCTGGTCACACAGGATATATTCGAGGGCGTTCCCCACATCGAGGATGAAATTGCCTACATCTGGCAGGCGAAAGCCCTGCTGGAAGGCCACCTGACGATCCCATCCCCTAAGGATGACCAGAGTTTCATCGTGCCCTTCGTGGTGGATTACCACGGCTTACGCTTCGGGAAGTACCCACCTGGCTGGCCTGCCGTGTTAGCCATTGCCATCAAGCTGGATGTCCGACCTTGGATCAACCCTCTGCTTGCGGGATTGGGAGTATGGTTGACCTATTTACTGGGGAAAAAGCTTTTTAACTCCTTCGTCGGGCTATTGGCAGCTGGATTAACCATCACCTCACCCTTCTTCCTAATGAACTCTGGCTCACTGCTTTCCCATCCATTTGGGTTGGTATTGAGCGCGGTGTTTGCCTTGGGGTGGCTTGAAGCATTCTGGACGGATAATGCTGCTAACAGCGTTGTTCAGGCGAAGAAACAGTGGCGTTTTACACTGATATCGGCGCTGGCGCTTGGCGTGCTGATACTCACCCGACCCTTCACGGCATTAGCATTAGCAATCCCATTCGCTTTCCATGGTGTGTACTTATTTTTCCGCCGTGATTCTCACTCTCGATTGCGGCTGCTGACCTTTGCATCGACCAGCATCCTGTTCGCAGGGCTGTACCTGTTTTGGCAGTACTCACTTACCGGCGACGCACTGCTGAATCCATACACCCTGTGGTGGCCTTACGACCGGATCGGTTTTGGTCCTGGTATCGGCCTGGCACCCAATGGCAATACTTTAAGCATGGCCTGGATCAATACATACAGCAGCCTGTATGCCGGCGCCTATGACCTGTTCGGTTGGGCCAATTTATCATGGATTTTCCTGCCCTTTGGGCTGTGGTCAGCCAGGCGCAACCCCCAGGCTCTTCTCGTGGGTGGTATGATTGTCAGCCTGGTGGCAGCCTATATGACCTATTGGGTTGGTGCTACCCTATTCGGGCCCAGGTATTACTATGAAGGCCTGTACAGCCTGACCCTGTTCAGCGCGGCCGGAATTGCCTGGCTGGCCGGTTGGCCGTCAAAGCGTGGCGAGGCGTTTACCCGCTATTATGGATGGCGTAAGCTGCAACCGCTGGCAGTTACCCTCATCCTGGGATTTTTTGTAGCCATCAATATAACCACTTACCTGCCCATCCGCCTGCATGGCTTGTATGGCCTGTATGGCATCGAACTTGCCGACCAGACCCCTTTCACGACGCCAGCAGTGCAGTCACTGGCACCAGCTGTTGTGGTCGTCCACACTCCGCGCTGGATGGAATATGGCGCCTTGCTGGACCTGGAAAATCCCGAGCTTACCTCGCCCTTCATCTTCGCCTGGAGCAGTATTCCGGGTCTTGACACACCGAATGCAAATGACTTTCCCAACCGCACGGTATACGATTATTACCCCGCAAAGCCATTCGAGCTAATTAAACATCCTTAACAATGAAGGAATGATTTATGTATTGGGTGTCGCTCCCGGCTCTTGTGTGCTGGTGGGTTCAGGTGTTTCGCCGGGTTCCTGCGTGCCGGTGGGTGTGGGTGTTTCGGTAACGGTGGGAGCCGGTTGAGTTGGCGGCCTCGATGCCTCTTCACATTTATCAGCTGCGTATACGGCGGTTGGCTCCACCTGCGGATTTGCCACCATGGCCATATAAGTATCATACTGCGCCTGGGCATCACACCATTGCTCATTGGCGGCAAACCAATCGCCGTAACCCAGCAGAGCATCCAGGTAACGGTTGGAGGCGGTCCAACCCGAGGCATCACTCAGGTTCGGGGCTGCCTGAGCCAACTGAGAGAAGTAATATACCGCTGATGCCCAATCCACATCCCAAAAACTTGCCCCTCGGATGTACAGGTCAGCCCAATCACGCCAGTTCTTAGCATCAGCATCCAGTGGGCCGAAACGCTCCGCCAGGGTGAGGTCGTAGTTTCCTCCCTCCAGGTCATTTGACTGTGCGATCTTATCAATGCCCCGGTTGCGTAATGCCACAAACAGCATACCATCCACTTTCACCGCCATGTAGTCGGGATAGTTCTTGCGCAGCAGCAGCAGCGTGTCGATAGTGCCACTCCAATCGCGGTTGAGCAGCTGTTCTTGCGCCTGTGCGAAGAGGTCGTCTCTGCCACGATAATCAGGGGTGGGGGTCAGGG
>Ga0116202_10001839_pt1 | contig 12497 bp, 15 predicted proteins | sample LakKivw325mmetaG_FD_94479 | JGI IMG/M metagenome (GOLD analysis project Ga0116202, IMG submission 94479) | Anoxic lake water microbial communities from Lake Kivu, Rwanda to study Microbial Dark Matter (Phase II) - Lake Kivu water 325m metaG | ecosystem: Environmental > Aquatic > Freshwater >...
CTTGTATTCTATGAGTATCCTGACTTCTTTCGGGATTGCCCCGCAGCTCTCAATCAGAGTTTCTTTCATCTTGAGATATGCGTCTTTCAGATCAATCTGTCCGGGGTAGAGCGACCCGTCAGGGAACCACAGGGCAATGACTCCATTCCCGAGTTCTCTCGCTATCCTGGCTGCGAGTACGGTCTGGTCTATGTATCTTTTCCTTGTTTTTTCCGACGGCGAGATGAAGCTCCCGCTTTGAGAGCCCTTGAGAAAATAGGTGGGATTAACCGCTCCCATGGCCAGGCCCCGGACTTTGCATTCCTGGTTTGTCTTCAAGGCAAGATTATAGTCGCCTTCAAGCCCGTTTCTGGAGAAATCCCACAATACATGCGTTGCAACTCTCGGGCAGGCGCCCGTCAACTTGTTTATGAATGCGGCATCGTCAAGTTTATGCTGGATGGTTTTTGCGTAACCCGGAGGCGTGTAGTTGCCAAATCTTCCTCCGCCGAAAGACCCGAGCGTCCATGTCGGGACCTCAACCTGGAAGTTTTTCACCGATTCAACGGCTTTTCCCACAGCCTTCTCCCCGAATTCTGCTGCAAGATTCTCTATGCCATTTTCAATCCATTTTTCATCCATTGTAATATCTCCTTGAAATCTAAAAAATATTCGGAAACAGAAATAAAAAGCATTAACCCCTAACAAGAAAACTTGGCATGTGAGAGTACGGGGTAAAAGGGGTGGTTCGTAAGCCGGATTCTGTTTAAGCGGTCATTCATCTGGGTTGCCGGTTGCACGGCAACTCGTGCGGTCAACCCGAACCGAGGTGCAGGTACCCGAAGGTTCTGCTTGACCTTGCTCCGGATGGGGTTTGCCCTGCGCCGGAAGTTGCCTGCCGGGCGGTGAGCTCTTACCTCGCCTTTTCACCATTACCCCCCTCCGTAGCCGTATTGTTGATACCGCTATGCGGCAGTCTTCAGCAATACGATTGGCGAAGGAGGGCTGTGTTTTTTCTGTGGCACTTTCCAGTCCTTGCGGACTGCTCCCGTTAGGAGCCATCCTACCTGCATGGAGTCCGGACTTTCCTCCAGGTTTCAAGATAAACCCGGCGGCCGCCCGACCACCCCCATATATCAAAAAAGGTTGTCTCTTATGTATTCGTTGGCAACCTTATCTGCCTCTTTGTTTTCTTCCCTGGGTATGTGCGTGAATAACACTTTATTATATCCTGAAACAAGACGGGAGGCTATGAAATGCAATTTCTGCAGCCACGGGTCTTTGACCTTGTACCGGCCCTCCATCTGCTTTATCAGCAGCAGGCTGTCGCTTTTTATTTCAATCTGTTCCGGCTTATATGGGGCGCAGTCAATGAGTGCAGTGATGAGCGCAATATACTCGGCGACATTGTTTGTCGCGTTCCCGATAGACAATCCGGTTTTCTTAACCGGCGTTCTGCCATCGGGACAAATAACAATTCCTATGGATGCCTTGCCTGGATTGCCTTTTGATGCGCCGTCAATATAAACAGTGAGGGTATTCATCAATAAAGGATTCTGCTGCAGTTTTCGCACTGTACCGGGGTTTTCTTTGCCTTGACTTTTTCAGCCATGTAGGTCGGGACGAAGACAGAGCATCCCGTGCAACTTTCTCCTTCCAGCCTGCATATTGCAATACCGTCTTTCTTGCTTGTCCTGACCTTTTCGTAGAGAGCGTAAATATCTTTGTTAATCTCCACAGCTATTTTCGCCCGCCGTTCCTGTTTTTCTTTGAGCTGCAGTTGTATTGACTCAATTTTCCTGGCTTCTTCCTCTATCCTGGTTTCTACCTCCGTCTTGATTCTGTTGGATCTGGAAGAGGAATCCTCCAGTTGTTTGCTCAACTGTTCGTCTTTCTCCATCAACAGAAGCAGCATGTCCTCAATTGAGGACTTTTTCTTCTTGAAAGTCTCTATCTCTGCCAGGAGGGACGTGTATTCCTTGTTTGTTTTTACTTCATCCAATTTTTTCTGAAGCTTCTTCGTCTCTTCTTCGTTGCTAAGAAGCTCCAGTTCTTTTTCCTTCCGTTCAACCTGCAGTTTCTTCTGCTCTTTTTTGACTGCGGTAAGGTCTTTTTGCACCGTCTCAACGGATTGTTCCATCTGTTTCTTCTTGAGGGGGGAATTGTTGATTGTTTCCTGGAAATCCTGTATTTCGGTGTCCAGTTCCTGCAGTTTTACAAGCTTTTCAATTTCCTGTGTCAACATAGAACACTATAATAAACCATATGAATCCGCGTGTCAAAACTTTCCAATTCTTGAATGTTTTTTACTCCTCCGGGGATAAGATACCTCTATCGTTGATCTTATGCCTCCGCGCGGACTGAAATCGCCTCTGACTGTGCACCATCTGGGTTTACATGCCTTAACAACGTCGTCCAGTATCCTGTTTACTGCGTTTTCGTAGAAGATTCCGAGGTTTCTGTAGCCCTGCAGGTAAAGTTTGAGCGATTTGAGCTCTATAACGAGATCTTCAGGTTCGTATTCAATGACAATCATGCCGAAATCCGGCTGTCCTGTCCTTGGACACATGGAAGTGTACTCGGGTATTGTGGTGGTGATAGTGTAAAACCTGAATTGGTTGTCAAAACATTCTATCGCGGGAAGTTTTGCGTCCAGTCCCGCTTTTGCGCATCTGCCGTATCCTGTTTTGTTTTCTTTGTGCGTCACTTGAGAATCCTTTTACAGTACGATAGTGAAAGAATTGAATTCGCCGGTGTAAGATTGATCGGATTTGCTGATTTCCGAAATGTTTTTCCCAAGGTAACCGCTGTTCAATTTTTGCAGGAACATCTCAAGGTCGGCTTCTTTGCCTTCTGCGGTTATTTCCACGCTTCCGTCTGCAAGGTTTCTTACCCAGCCGCATACTCCGGTTTCTTCCGCTGTCCGACGGGCGTACCACCTGAATCCCACCTGCTGGACGTCTCCTCTTACGCAAACGTGGTACCTTTTCATTAATGCTTGAAAGGAGGAGGCCGTTTGAACGGCCTCCTCCTGGTATCATCTCAATATTCGGGATAGGGGGGCGGGGTCGGACCTGCTTTCTCTTTCTTTTCCGGTATCTCGGTAACAAGAGCCTCCGTGGTAAGCAGGAGTGCCGCCATGCTTGATGCGTTCTCCAGGGCAGTCCTTACGACCTTTGTCGGGTCAACTATGCCTGCCTTCACCAGATTCTCGTACTCGTCCGTTTCCGCGTTGAAGCCGAAGTTCTCCTCGGAAGAATCCTTCACCTTCTGTGCCACGACTGCGCCGTCAAATCCCGAATTCTCGGCGATCTGTCTTATGGGTGTTTCAAGGGCTTTCTTCACGATCAGCGAACCGGTTTTTTCATCGGCGTCCGCAAGTTTGAGCTTGTCAATTTCATTCTGGCATCTCAAGAGGGCAACTCCGCCTCCGGCAACAATGCCTTCTTCCACGGCCGCTCTGGTGGCGCTAAGGGCATCTTCCACGCGAGCCTTTCTCTCTTTCATGTCCGTTTCGGTAGGTGCTCCGACGTTGATGACCGCAACTCCTCCGGCCAGTTTCGCAAGACGTTCCTGGAGTTTCTCTCTGTCATAATCGGATGTTGTCTTCTCAATCTCGCTTCTTATCTGGCCCACGCGTCCCTGTATCTTTGAAGCTGTTCCTTCGCCTTCCACGATAGTGGTGTTTTCCTTGTCAACGATGACTCTCTTCGCTTTTCCGAGCATGGTCAAGTCTATGTTCTCAAGCTTCAACCCGAGCTCTTCCATTATTGCCTGTCCTCCGGTGAGGATGGCAATGTCTTCCAGCATCGCCTTCCTTCTGTCACCGAATCCCGGTGCTTTTACCGCACAGCAGGAGAAAGTCCCCCTGATCTTGTTGACAACCAGGGTCGCAAGGGCCTCACCCTCCACCTCTTCGGCGATTATGAGCAGGGGCTTTCCTGCCTGGGCAACTTTCTCAAGAAGAGGAAGTATGTCCTTAATGGCAGAAATTTTCTTGTCATGGATGAGTATGTATGCATCGTTAAGGATACTTTCCATTCTTTCGGCATCCGTCACGAAATAGGGAGAGAGGTATCCCCGGTCAAACTGCATTCCTTCCACAACCTTAAACTCGGTCTCCGTACCTTTTGCCTCTTCAACCGTTATTACCCCTTCCTTGCCGACCTTGTCCATTGCATCGGCTATGATATGTCCTATCTCCGAGTCGTTGGCGGCGGCGATGGTTGCAACCTGCTGTATTTCATTCTTGTCCTTGATGTTCTTGCTCATTGATTTGAGTTTGTCCACCACGGCTTTTACCGCTTTCTCTATTCCTCTGCGCAGGTGCACGGGATTTGCTCCGGCTGCAACGTTCTTGAAACCTTCTCTTGCAACCGACAGCGCGAGGATGGATGCGCTCGTTGTTCCGTCTCCGGCTACGTCGTTTGTCTTGGAAGCGACCTCTCTAAGAAGCTGGGCGCCAAGATTTACGGTCGGATCTTCCACCTCAATTTCCTTTGCTATTGTTACGCCGTCGTTTATGACGGAAGGCGAACCGAACTTCTTTTCCAGAACCGCGCACCTGCCCTTGGGACCGAGCGTCGGTTTCAGCGTATCCGCCATAATGTACATTCCTTCCAGTAGCTTTCTTCTCGCTTCTTCTCCGAGTATTATCTGCTTAGCCATGTAACACCTCCGTTATTTTTTTAGTCAACAACGGCAAGTACGTCTTCTTCTCTCAAGATCATATATTCCTTGCCGTCAACCGTGATTTCCGTTCCGGCATACTTGCCGTAAAGGATCTTGTCACCGACTTTCACTTCCATCGGCACAAGTTTGCCATTCTCGTCAAGTTTGCCTTTTCCTGCTGCGACTACTTTGCCTTCCTGCGGCTTTTCCTTTGCGGTATCAGGAAGTATGATACCACCTTTGGTTTTTGCTTCCGCTTCCAGCGGTTCAACCACTATTCTGTCTCCGAGTGGTCTTAACTTCATCTTTCCCATAATCTGCCTCCTTTTTGACCTTATATGGTATTTTAGTTCAGACCTTCTTTCTTTTACCAAGTTATAAATTATACCTCAAAAATGACAATTGTCAAGAGTTTCTTTCCTGACTTGAACACAGCTTATTTAAAGCGGAATCCTTCCTCTATCATAATAAGGAAGTTATCTACGGGCACGTAATTGGCTATTGAATTGCCGGAACCCAGTACGTAACCCGGAGTCTGCGTGCATTCTTCAATAACTCTCCTTACGTACCTGCGCAATTCCTTTTCCTCAAGCCGGCAGAGTTTGTCAACGTCAATTCCGCCAATAACTGCCAGTCTGCCATCGTATTTCTTTTTGAATTCGCAAACAGGCATGATTCCGTCATCAAAGGAATGTTTTGCATCAATCTTGACGTCGGTTATGAATCCTTCCATCAAGTCATCAGTTTTTCCGCAGGAATGCAGGACATATAAGAGATTATTCCTGTGTGCGAAATCAGCAAGTTTCTTGTGCCAGGGCAATACATATTTTCTTATTGCCTCGGGCGGGAAGAGCGTTCCTGTTTTGAATCCCATGTCATCACCCTGAAAGAACCCGATCAGCTTATCCAGACCTGCCAATTGTTCATTTCCTTTCATGATAATGTCTCCAACTCTGTCGAAAAGCGCCTGGACAAGGTCCGGCTTGTCGTACAGCATGAAACAGAGGTTTTCATAACCGGCAAGGAACATAACGGTCTCAAGAAAGCCCTGCGAAAGACATCCCCAGATTCCCATGCCTTCAGGCAGGTTCTTTGCAGTGAATTCAAAAGGCCACAGATCGAGATCTTCAGAAGACGGCCAGTGGTAATTCTCAAAATCTTCCCAGCTGTTTATTATGGCGCTGTTCTCTTCCACCCAGCGTCTGTTCTTGCCTGGAAGAATAGCTGTGTCCTGCGTCTCCCTGTATCGGGTGGGAAAGGAGATGCTTGCCGAAAATCTGAAAGCGGAACCCAGCCGCAAACAGTCAAACCCGAGGCGTTGCCACAGCCTGATATGGCTTAAGAGACATTTCTTCTGTGTCGCTTCATCCACCGGCTCAATCCATTTTTCACCAAGGATCTTCTCCGTGATTTCCTTCGCGACCTCCCTGTCAATGTGAAGTTCTCCGATATGTACCCTTGAAGGTTTGCTCCGGGACAGCAGCAATATATCCCTCAATTCATCTGCGTCGGGCTGTATTCTGCCAAGGAATTCCATGTTCATGATTTCTCCTGTTCAATACTATATTATAGCACAATTTCTTGCGGCATTTTGCTGTCCATGTGTTAGAATATTTCAGGCATCCATGCAAAAAACCGGCGGGAGGAAATCATGGAAGATGATGTGAAGAGATACAGAGTCCGTCCAAAGCAGTACCTGTGCCTTTCTCCGGAAGAAGCCGTATCAACAGGCATCACCGTGGGTGAAGAGACAGTTGAGGAATTCACGCTTGTCAGGTCACAGGGATTCGGGTACAGAATGTATGCATCGGTGAGAGAGATTTCTGAAGAGGAACTGCAGCAAATACCCGTGAGCGAACGCAGGGAGAAGCTTTTTGAAAACAGACGGGAAGCAGCAAGGTATATTGCCGAGAATAATGTGGACGGGACACTTTATCTCTACGCCGTCCAGGATATAAAATCGGTAGATAGAAGCGCGATCGGGCGGTTTGAGAATGCACCTTCTTCCGGCGGTTTCATGGAAGAGCTCAAAACTTTTGAGAAGAAACGGTGATATTCAAGATAAAAGCGGTTTGACTGCGGAAGGTGTATTATGATAGAATTCCACAGATTTTTGCGGGATTAACTCAGGGGTAGAGTACGAGCTTCCCAAGCTCGGAACACGGGTTCGAATCCCGTATCCCGCTCTGTCTCTTCTTTGTAAGGGATTCGAATAGAGCGAAGTCAGGGATTGCGAGCTGGCGCAGCAATCCCAGCGACTGGCCGACCCGAGCCGTTGTGGGAGGCGAGCGGCGCCGAATCCCGTATCCCGCTTTATCTCTTCTTTCACCCTTCTATTTTCCTGCGAGCTCAACGAGTTTTTCAAATCTTTTACTGGAAGGAAAGTATCTCATCTGCAGGGAAAGGGTCAATATCACGAAAACCGTCAGCCACGTGATATTCCCGCATATGAGAAAACCGGCAAAACCCGTGACCGAGATCATGTTCAGCAGCCAGAGGATAATGAATATATAGGCAAAATATGACGAAAGGTTTTCCTTTTCCCTTTCCTTGTCAGAAACAAAGAGCCTGTGCGCAAAAAAATCGGAGATTCCGTCGCAAAAGAAAAATATTACGACACCCAGGGCAAACAGAATGTATTGCACTATTCTTGCCGTGCCCTCCTCGTAATTTTTCACAAGTCCTGTAAGCCCCCTGCTTGAAAGCATCACGCTTACGAAAAAAATCACAAATGGAAAAACCATTGAGAAAATTCCCAGTTGTCTTATTCTGCTCCAGTGCTTTTCGTCGGAATTGTTCATTTGGCATCTCCCCGTCATAGAAATTGCGTCAATACGCTGCTGGAATTTTACAACAAAGACACCAATCTGTCCACTTGCCGTATCAGATATCCTTTTCCAGTCTTGACTTGAAACAGCGTGAAAGCTAAAATATACGCAAAACGAACGTTCTTTTCAATCAGCGCTGGCAGGTTGAATCCGGCATCGCAGATTCTGTAGAAGCGCCTGTAGCTCAAAGGATAGAGCATCTGCCTTCTAAGCAGAGGGTTGCCCGTTCGAGTCGGGCCAGGCGTACTCCTGCCAGGGAGATGGAGCTGCAAAAACAAAAACACCCCGCGGAAAACATGCAGGGTAAAAGAGAGAAACATGTTGACGTGGATAATTATAATTCTCGCGATGGGGATATTGCTTCTTTTCGGTACGGATTTTGTGGTTGCGAACGACCTTGTCAATCCTATCGGGATTATTATTACGCTTATCTGTGTCGGCATCGGGTTGAGGATGTCTGCTCTTCGCAGGAAAGGTGACAGGGAGAAGACTGCGGCACGGATAAAAGAACTTGAAGAAAAGATAAAAGAGCTCACCGAAGGCAAAGAACAGAAATAGCTGGATACAACAAGCAGAGATCTGAACGTGTGAACGGTAAACTTCAAATAGAGGGAGATATATTTTATGGAAAAGGACGTGAAGGATATGAAAGACAGGCTTCTCAAGCTTATAAAAGAGAGAGCATTGTTTCTCGGAAAAAGGAAGTTGTCTTCGGGCAAGATGAGCAACTGCTATATTGACGGTAAATTGATAACATGCGATCCTGAAGGGCTCTACCTGGTCGGTAAGATCATCCTGTCAATGCTGGAAAAGGAGAAGATAGATGCCATAGGCGGTATGACAATCGGTGCAGATCCCATAGCATCGGCTGTGGCGGTGATAAGTCATCTGGAAAAACGTCCGGTCAAGGCGTTCATAGTGAGGTCAGTGCAGAAAGAGCACGGGATGGGAAAACTCATTGAGGGGCACCTGCAGAAAGGCTGGAATGTGGTTGTGGTAGATGACGTGGTAACAACGGGCGGATCAGTACTCAAAGCCATAAAAGCAGTGGAAGAAGCGGGATGCACCGTCAGAAAAGTCATTGCGATCGTTGACAGACTTGAAGGCGCAAGAGAATCTTTATCAGAAAAAAACATTCCTCTGGAGGCGATCTTTGACAGGAATGACGTTGATTTCGGCAAGATGTGCCAGAATTCCTGATCAGCCCGTAACCGGGATTTTTTCCGGCGAGATCCTGGCGGTCCGGATCAATGAGAATCCGGGCCGGCTCCTGTGTTCAATTGATGATCCTGCAGGATACAATTTTCTGTTTGAGGGAAAGGGATACCGTTCTGGCATTGGGAGAAAGGACTGAAACTGATTTTGCGGATATGACATATTCTTACAGGGAAAAATGAGGTTTCCATGATGAAAAAGGGAATGTTGTTATTTGTGGTACTGGCCGGTATGCTGTTGCTTTTCCTGACAGGATGTGCAACGGGCGGACAGAGCGGGGAAGTTGAAATAGACCAGAACACCGGCGAAATAATCGGGAAGTAGGGATTCTTCGGCAGATGATAATTCTTCTTTCCACTGCTCTGGCGGGTTCCACATCTGTTTTGTTTTCCAGCAATCCCAGGTGTAAGCTTAGCGTTATTCGTCCATCGGAAGGAAAAAACTGGAAATTGATTTCACCGGATCCAAAACCGGAAATGAGCTGAAATTATGCGCGCTTGTAGCTCAACTGGACAGAGCGTTGGCCTCCGGAGCCAGAGGTTGTGAGTTCGAATCTCACCAAGCGCATACCGGCCGGATTTCATCCAGAGAACTTCGTTGGCAGCGGCATCATGCTTCCTCGGCGTATGCTTAATACGCCTCGTTGCTTTCGCCTTGCCGCCTTGCTATACGGCGAAATCTGTCCGGTACCATGTCCTCTAAGTCAGCGCATACCGGACAAGCTTTTCCGCTCCTCCACTTACGCGATGGCGGACTATCGCACTGAAACTTTGGCGGACTATCGCATTCGCATAACGGAGCTCTTTTCAGTCCACCAATGCTTTGTAGAGGATTGGCTTCGTCGTCAGGATTCGTTGATTACTTCGGAGATTGCCAGCAGGTTTTCCTGCCACCGGTCTTCCGGAATGTCCTCGGTTATGCCTATGATCAGGCGTCCATCGGGCAGGGAATCTCTGATAATCTGCCTCGTAGTTTCCTTTATCTTCTGGATGGAAGCAAGATGCATTGATGAGGGGAAGTTTATCCAGAGAAGTTTTCCCTTCCAGATTTCAAACGCCTCGGAGAGTGTCATGTCGGTATCAGGTGAGGGTGTAAACGCCTCAACATAATCCAGAGCGGAACCTGCCACCAGGTCTGCCCATATCCTGTTGTTGCCGTCAAGGTGGGCGCCGAGAAACTTGCCGTGTTTCCTGAAGATCTCGCCGGCTTCGTTGTACAGCGGTATGACGTATTTTGCGAACCGTTCCCTTCCCATTACGTTGCCTGTTTCGTTGCCTCCGAAGTTCGCGTGCAGTGCGGGAGATTTTGCGACAATGGGAAATATCTTTCGCAGGTTCTCTGTCAGGGCTTCACAGAGTTTTTCTATTTCATCGCGCCTTTCCGCCCACTCCACCGCAAAGGTCTCTACTCCCATCCAGCCTATCATAACACTATGAAGCGGAGTTCCGCCTATGCCGGCGCGCAGTATAACGTCTTCTCCCATCATCTTCTCGGCTGCAAGAAAATCCTCGTAAGAGGGTTCAAATACCTGGTCTTTTACCATGAAAAGCAGCCTCTTGTAATCATCCGGCGTCTTGAAAATATGTGACGTGCACCAGGATGTGAATCCTGCCGGTTTATGGATACTGAAGAGTTCACCCGCAGGAGTCCTGGTTACATGCCGGGTATACTGAACACCGTTTTCAGTGTAGGTAAAGGTTTCATATACGACGTTGGGCGAGGATACCTTGAGAACATTGTGATGTCTGTTGACTATACACAGGCCTTGGTTTCTCAAGCGCCTTTCCAGAGAGCATTGAGGAAGTTTTGTCTCATAGATGGTGAAGGGGGGCATGTCCGCTTTCTCTCCCCTCAAAACGGCTTCAACTCTTCCTTTTGGTGTCATCTTTTTCTCCTTTATGTAACGTACATTTTTGCAGAAAAATATGGAAATTGCAAATTTTCTGAAATTGACAAAAGGGCAAAGAAAAGGTACAAAATATGCTGTGTTCAGAAAACTTTTCATGAATCAATGAAGGGGGACACCTATGATAAAAAGAAACATTTTATGTTTACTGACAGGGCTGATAGTGTTGTTTGCGATGAATGATCTTTCTGCAGAGATGATAACATATTTCAATCCCGGTGTTGAACCTGACGGTTTCAGGGGAATAAAATGGGGACAGTCTCTTGATAGCGTAGAAGGGATGAAACAGATAGGAGTAGAGGTGTCAGACAGCGGTTCAATGATATATAAGAAAGAAAGAGACAGGTTGAAGCTGGGATATGTTGAGCTTGAAAAGATTGAGTACTATTTCTGGAAAGACAGGTTTTCCAAGGTGGTAATCTATGTGAAAGGTCCAGCAAACTGGAAGGGTTTGCAGGAGGCCACCTTTGAGAGATTCGGAAGAGGATATCAGCCGGAATCAACCAAGGAAGATTATGCCTGGTACGGGAATACTACAAGGATGCTCTTGAGCTATGATGAAAAGGAAAAAAGGGGCATCCTGACCATGTTTTCAAGGGAAATAAGTATTCTTCAGCAGAAGAATGACTGGTAGATTGTCTTTTTAGCTCCCGGTTTTTTCTGGCAGACGTCACTTCTTTTCAGGATCGGAATGCCACTGTATCTGGTAAAGGTTCTTATAAATCCGCCCTTCTTTGAGCAGTTGTTCGTGCGTACCTTCTTCGGCAATCATTCCGTGATCCATGACAAGTATCCTGTCCGCTTTTCTGATGGTTGAAAGACGATGGGCAATGATAAATGCCGTTCGTGAAGATATAAGCCTTTCAACGGCCTGCTGTATGAGGGATTCGGTGTGCACGTCCACAGACGAGGTTGCTTCGTCCAGAATGAGTATGGGCGGATTCTTGAGAAGCGCCCTTGCAATCGCTATGCGTTGTTTTTCGCCCACCGAAAGTTTTATACCTCTTTCGCCGACTTCGTTTTCATATCCGTTGGGAAGCGCTTTTATGAACTGGTGCGCATTTGCCGCCTCGGCTGCCGAAATTATTTCCTCCAGGGAAGCGTCCCTTTTCCCATAGGCGATATTTTCAAATATGGTGCCGTTGAACAAGAACGGTTCCTGTGCGACAATCCCTATGTTTGCGGTCAGGTTTTTCAGTTTTATCTTACGTATATCTATCCCGTCTATCGTTATTGTGCCGGAGTCAGCCTCGTAAAAACGCGGGATAAGGTTTGCCAGTGTGCTCTTGCCTGCTCCAGTGTGGCCCACGAGGGCAATTTTCTCCCCGGGCTTTGCCGTAAAAGTGACGTTTTTCAGGACTGTCTCGCCTTTCTTGTAGGAGAAAAACACATTCTTGAAACAGACCTCGCCCCTGACCGGATCAGGAAGAACTCTGGCGTCCGATGCATCCCTGATTTCAGATTTCGTATCTATGATTTCAAATATGCGCTCGCTTGCGGCCCTTGCGTGCTGCAGCATGTGATTGAACATGTTAAGCTGTCTGACGGGCATGTAAAAAAGATTCAGGTAGAAGAGAAATGAGACTATGTCACCCGTGGTCAGGGTGCCGTACAGAATTCTCATTCTTCCGCCGTACCAGAGCACCAGGGCGGTGCCCACCGAACTGAAAAACATTATCTGCGGGAAAAAACTTGACCACAATTTTATGGCTTTCAGATTGGAAAGGAGGTAGCTGCCGCTTCTCGTCGCAAACCGCCTTTCTTCGTATTCTTCCTGTGAGAAGCTCTTGATTTCCCTGATTCCGGAGATGTTGTCCTGCAGAAGAGCATTCATGTCTCCGAGGTCTTTTCTGACCTGTCTGTATATTTTATGGGCGCGCGTGAGTATTATGTATGTA
>Ga0116202_10001840_pt1 | contig 12495 bp, 11 predicted proteins | sample LakKivw325mmetaG_FD_94479 | JGI IMG/M metagenome (GOLD analysis project Ga0116202, IMG submission 94479) | Anoxic lake water microbial communities from Lake Kivu, Rwanda to study Microbial Dark Matter (Phase II) - Lake Kivu water 325m metaG | ecosystem: Environmental > Aquatic > Freshwater >...
CACTTCAAGGACTTCAAGCGACAGGGCTATGAGTGGACGCCGCTCTTGGCCGGTGATGTGAACTTCCCGGCGGTCATGACCGAGCTGCGCAAGATCGGCTACGACGGCGCGCTGCTGTCGGAAGTCGCCCCCTCCATCGCATCGCTCGAAGAGACCGCGGGGCACATCCGGCGGATCATGGAAATGTAGGGGTTAGGGATTGGGCTGTAGGGCGGGGGCTTGTACCCCGCCCGGCCGTTCGGTTTGTGACACATGGGGCGGGGTACAAGCCCCCGCCCTACAGCACTACATCCCCACCTTCTCCGACGCCCACGCCCGCCACGTCTCCCACCATTCCTTCAGGTCCCCCGCCTGGCAATGGCCCGCTCGGGGGAACTCCGCCAACTCCTTGTCGCCTGGCAGGGCCTCGTACAGCGCCGTCACTTCAGCCGGGCTGACGACCTCGTCCCGGCCGCCGTACGACAGCAGCGCCGGGCAGCGGATGTCGCCCACGAAGCGCGAGAGGTCGAAGTAGGCCAGGCATGTCGGCAGGGCCTTGCGGAAGGCGTGGTAGCGGCTCTCGACGCGCTGCAACTCCGGCGAGGCGCCGACGCCGATCATGGCATCGCCGTAGCGCGGGCCGGGGAGGGGCTCGTGGGCGGCGACGAAGGCCACCTCATCGGGCGCGAGAGCTGCGAGGGCGAGGGCTACGCCCCCACCTCGGCCTTCGCCGACGAGGCCGGCGCGAGTGTGGCCGGGGGCGGTGCGGGCGAGGAGCAAGTCCAGCCCCCGCCGGGCGGCGAGCACCGCCGCGTACATCGGGTGGTGGGTCGGCTCGGGGCCGAGGTCCGCGTCATGCCACATCGCCCCCACGTCCACGATGAGCCAACTGTAGGTGTGTGTCGGTGCGAGGCCCGTCTCGGCGCGGTCGAGGAGATACACGACCGGCGGCAGCTTCGCGTCGGGCGCCACGTGGATCTGCAACCGGCAGGACCCCGTGGCGGGCGTGGCGAAGGTGACGGTGTCGGCTTGCCACGACGCGTTCGCCGGGCGGCTCTGCAACTGCACGAAGGCCTGGCGCCAAAAGCGCCCGAAGTCCGCCGGGGCCTCGGCCGCGCTGGAACGGGACGCCACGTACATCAGCAACCAAAGGACCACGTAGACATGTCGCGACATTGCCATCACCACCCGTTGAGTTGCCGTCAAGCTGTGTCTCGGGCGGGGGCGCTGCGATGGCGTAACGCCGGGGTGACGCACCGTAACGTTGCGTGTCTGTCTCTCCTCATGGCCGCCGCCGTGTGGGCTGCGCCGACGACTGCCTACGTGCGCGGGGCCGACGGCAAGTGGATCAAGACCCCGGCCACCGACGAGGGCGGGCGCATCACTCTCTCTCTACAGCCCGCGCAAATCGGCGGCGGCGAGACCGTCGTCATCGTCAACAAGCCCACGTGGATGGTGCTGGAAGATACCGAGGCGCCGAAGCTGGCGTGGCTGAAGCTGAGCGGGGTGGACGTGAAGGCCGACACGGGGGACCTCGGCGTCATCGCCAAGTTCCCGGCCACCGTCGCCCTGGGGGTCAAGGACAACGCCAACCCGCTCAACGGGCCGGCGGTGCGCGTGGCGGGGCCGCTGGAGGCGGGGCCGGTAGCGGCGCAATTCATTGCGCCCACGGACCCGAAGACCGGCGCGATCAATCGCGCCGCTACGAACGGCCGCGTCAGCTTCGACCTCCCCGCCCTGCCGCCCGGCGAATACCGCTTCACCGTCACCGTGCCGGACCTGTCCCCGCAAGCCAACACGCTCACCGTGCCGCTCCGCTGCTCGGTCATCGGCTTTGCGCCGAGTGAAGACCAGCAGACCATCCGCATCGGCACGCCGGGCGGGGGCTTCACGTTCCGCGCGAAGAAGACCGGCGAGCTGCAAGTCGGCGACACCACGCCCGCGTACCTGAGCACCGGCCTCGCTGGGCAGTACCTCTACATTGACCGCATCGAGCGGATCGAGACCTTACAGGACACGGCGGCGGTCAAGAGCATCCGCGTGCACGTGCGGCCGGGCAAGACCGACAAGGACAACGACGGGGCGGCGCTGGCGAAGCTCGAATACGACCTGACCGTCCGCGCCGACCTGCCGTGCCTGCTGGTCACGAGCCGCACGGTCTTGCTGGCCCCCAAGCAGGAAGTCTACTCGTGGTGGGGCTGGCTGCCGGGCACGCGCTGGGTGGACCCGGCCGGCGAGCACGACTGGTCGGGCAAGTACCAGGACGTGGGTCACGTCGGCTGGGTGTTCCTCCCGCAAGACAAGACGCAAACACCGGGGATCGGCTGGCTGTCCCCGCTGAACTTCGGCGAGAGCCGCTTCAACACGATGCTCCTGTACACCGACCCCCAGCGCCTCCTGACCGAGACGAACGGGAGCGTGGAACTCCCCTTCGCGCTCATGCCGGCCGCGACGGCCGCCGAAGTCGCCGCCGTCGCCGAGAAGCTCAAGGCGGCGGGGGTGTGGTAAGAGGCTCGGCCATGCGCAACCCTTGAGACAACGTCTCATTGGCTTGTGGGCCGGCAGCCGCTACAATGTGGGCAGGCAACATCACAGCCATGACTACCGCCCGCCTAACCGCCCTGCTCCTCCTGCTGGCCGCCCCGGCTTTGGGTGCGGAGCCTGCCGGCAGGATGCCGGCGCCCCCACGGCCTGTCGGCTATCCCTTCGCCGCCATCCACAACACCGAGGAGCTGCTCGCGCGGCTGATGTGCGGGTGGTGCGCCGGGCTGCCGGGGTGCCCGCGCTACAACGGCAGCCACGTCCACGCCGGGGTGGACTTGCGCGCCACTCTCGGCGAGGCCGTCTGCGCCATCATGGACGGCGTCGTGGACCCGCGCTCGGACACGCCGCATTCCGGCTACGGGCCGGGGTGGACCATGGGGCAGGTGATGATCGTGCGCACGACCCTCCCCCCCACGCCCGACGACCCGGCGGGGGTCTCGTTCCTGATCGTGTACGGGCACACGCAGAAGCACACGGTGAAGGGTGGGGACGCAGTACGAGCGGGGCAGCAACTGTGTGAGATCGGGCCGTGGCCGGACCGCGAAGGCGGGCCGCACCTGCATGTGACGGTAAGGCTGGGCGACTTGCCGCGGTACGGTTGGGGGACGCCGACGTTGCAGGGGCACCCGGTGCGCGAGGGGGCGGAAGTGGTGGCGTGTGAGGAGGACGTGGTGCGGCTGGGCTATCGCGAGCCGTTAGCAGCGCTGTGGGGGATCATGCCGGCAGTGACGATCTCGTTGCCGTAGCCGTCCGCCGTCCCCCCTATTGCTCGGCGACCATCTGCACGCCGAACTCCAGGTCGAGGTCCACTTCGAACAGCCGGCGCCAGGGCAGCCGCACGCGGGTCTCGTCCAGCTCGGCGAGCACCAGGCCCGAGCGGGTGTCGCCCGAGCCGATGGACACGGACTGCCGCCCCAGGAAGTGCTCGATCCACAGGTCGGCGGCGGCGTGGGTCAGCTCCTCGCGCACGATGGCTTCGGCCTGCTGGTGGCTGTGGGAGAGGTCGAAGACCGAGGCCTGCAGCAGGTCCATGACGGTGCGGGTCACGCCGGGGCGCACGCGGGACATGTAAAGATAGTCATCCACGAGGTGGTAGAAGAGCAGGCCCACGTGTGCGCGCTCGCTCGCGATGAGCGAGTTGAGCAGCCGCAGGTACCGCATCGGGGTGAGGCTCACGACGACGTTGGCCAGGTCGAAGGCGCCCTTGTCCTGCAGGGCGATCAGCCGCAGCGTGCCTTGCGCCAGCGCCGACCCCACGGAGTTCCCCGCGGTGTTCCACCCGCCGAAGCTCAGCAGCTTGAGCGGCTCGATGCCCGCCGCCAGCAGCGCCGTGACGAAGTCATCCTCGGCCCCGTTGGCGAAGGCGGCGTCGCACACCGCCAGGCCGTGGTGGTCGAGATCAGCCAGCCGCCGGGCGAACTGCGCCAGCTTGGCCCGCCGCGCCGGCCGCTCCGCCTCGCTCGCGTAGTGATCCCGCGGCCGCCGCATCGGCGCGTTGACCGCCAGCACGAGGTCCGCCTTCTCCGGCGCGCTCGCCATCTCGCCCCCGATGACCTTGACGTTGGCCGCCAGGGTCTCGTTGAAGGCGCAATCTTCGAAGGCCGCGGTATTCTTCATGTGCGCCGCGTTCGACGGCACCACGTACACCCGCGGCACCTTCGACATGTGCAGATGCACGAAGCGCGCGAACAGCGTCTGCCCCACCTCGTCGGCCCCGGGGTACAGCATGACCTTCGCGCCAAGGCGCTTCGCGGCGATGCGCTGCGCCAGGTCGGCATGCTCGGACTTGTGCAACCCGTGGGCCGCGGCGTCCTCCTGCGTCAGCGCCAGGAAGTCCAGCGCCCCCTCCGCCACCAGGTCCACAGCCTTCAGGTTCACGAGGTGGTTACGTTCGCGGCAGGCAAGATACTGTCCGAGCAGGTCCGGGGGGAGGCGCCGCTTGACCTGCTCCAACTCCCTCCGGTGCGCCTCTTTGCCGCAATCCGCCACGAGGCCCACCAGCTCGGAATAGCGCCGCAGCATTTGCCAGTACAGCGCGGTATTGTCGCTCGCCGCGGTGATGGACAGGCGCATGACGACGTTGCCGGCCAGCACCTGCATCTCCGGTGCGCGCTGCCGCAACGTCGTGACCGTGTCGAGCCGTTCGAGGGCCAGTTGCGTCCGCACCAGCGGCGTGCGCGACGCGACGAGTCCACCGTAGGCAAGCATGTCCAGCGACAGGATCGCGGCATCCGCGCCGCCCTGCGCCTCGGTCAGCAGCCAGTCGGCGATTTCCTCGGGCTGCCCGGGCTTGGTGAAACGCCCGAGCAGTTCCAGCGGCGGCATGAGCAGCTCGTAGTCCACCATCTCGGCGAGCATGCGCACATGCTTGACCGCATACGGCCGGTCGTCGAGCGGGACATAGATCACCTTGTGGGGACGGTGCCGGAGCGTCAATGCTCTCACCTCGAGCAGCTAAGCCAGCGCCTCACGGTAGCGGCGGGTAGCCGCTTGCAAGCCCCGTGCCTCGGCGCCGGTGACAATCGCGCCGATGAGCAGGCCCCGCACCCCGGTGTCCGTGAGCGCGGCGACATCCTCGGGTCGGATGTGTCGTTGGGTCGGGACGATGACCGGCTTGCCGGCCGGCGCCATCGCCCGCACCACCTCAGTATAATCGCACAGGTCACTGACTGACAAGGCCTTGCCGTAACCCTCGTGGGCGATGATCGAGGCCTCCACCATCCGCACCCCCGACAGCCCCGCCAGCGCGGCCAGCCGCCCCATGTCGCCATGCCCCACCGCCGCCATCACCGGCAGGTCATCTTGCGTCAGCATCCACGCCGGCATCGCCCCGATGTAGGCGTCCATGAAATCGAGCCCCAACGCGGCCAACCGGCACACATCCTCGGCCGAGGCCATCGCCGCGAAGTCGCCGGGCACAATGCCCACCGGCAACCCCAGCGCCACGATCTCGGCCAGCACCCCGGCCTCTTCCGGCAGCGACCCGAACTTCACGCCCGCGGCGGCGTGCTCGATGTTGATATGCACCTTGAGGCCCTCGGCCCCGCCGTCCACGGCCGCGCGGGCCAGGTCCGGATCATTCGCCGGCAGACTTACCAGCAGCGCCGGCGGCCCGGGGCGTTGCAGCAACTCAAGGGTGCGGCTGGTCGGCGGCATCGGCTCCTCCTGAGGTCCTCACTCTGGCGGCGGTGGGAACGTCGTCAACGGGAACACCACGCGCAGATGCGTCACCCCGTCCAGGGCGTGGTTGGCCAACTCCCGCGTCTGCTCTTCCATGGCCTTGCGGCCGCGGGGCTTGCCGGGGATGAGCCACAGGCCCCGCCGGCCCCGGTCGGTAGCGGCGTCATTGCTCTCGCCCACGGCGTCCGAGATCGCGATGCGCGGCATCAGCTCCCACGGCCCGCCGTTGAAGCGCACCTCCACCATCGTTCGCGACCACACGCGCTGCACCCAATCGGCGTAGTCGCCCAGGATGTCATCGGGGCGGTAGCTGGGCAGGATCGTGCCGGAGAAGAAGGGCGGCTGGCCGGAGAAGTCCGGCGCGTCATCGGCCGGCCCGATGATCAGCCACTGGTGCCCGCTCAACGCATATGTCATCTCGGGGCTGCGGGCGTGCTTGCGGGGGATGATCTGGAAGCCGCCGATCATGCCATGCGGCGCGGTCGAGACATCAATCACGCCGGGGTGGTTAGCCCGCACGCGCCCCGGCCAGCAGTACAGCCCGCCCTCGAAGCGCCCGATGCCGGTGACGGGCCGGTCCACGACCCCGGCGGGCACCGGTCCCTCGCCGTAGTCCAGCGTGATCGCCCCACCCGGCCGGTTCTCGAAGACAGCATACAGGGGCAGACGGGGAGGCTCGATGCGACTGACAAGCAGGATATCGCCCTCGTGAGGCTGGTAGTCGGGAGGGAGGGGCGTAGCGGCGCGATTCATCGCGCCTGCCGTCGAGGGCGCGATGAATCGCGCCGCTACGATGCAGACCGGCGAGTTCACGTACGGCCCCATCCCGCCGCCGAAGATGCTGCTCCCGCCGGGGATGTCCGTGACGATGGCCGACGAGCGTTGGCGGGTGGCCGCGCCGACCATCTCCCCGCCCGGCACGAGCGACAGTGTCATCGGCCGGCCCGTCTGGGGGTGGACCGCGACCTTGATGTGGATGGCGTTGACGGCCGTGGCCGCGATGGCGCTGTCGTGCGCCCAGCCCGCGGCGGTGTAGCTCGCCGGGTTGACGCGGTCGGCGGGAGCGACGACGCTGCCGAGGCGCTGCCACGTCGCGCCGCCGTCGGTGCTGGCCTCGATGGCCCCGCCCGCGGCGTTGGTGATCCGCAAGCGCAGGCTCTCACGGCCCTGAGCGTCGGCCAGACCGCCGGCCAGCAGCGCCGCGACGATCAGGGCCCGCGCGCATCCGCGCCGCATGGCCATCGCTTCCCTTCCTGCCGCCGCCGTCACGCCCCGAACTTCAGCTGCGTCCCCGCGAAGTTGGTGAGCAGGTTCATGATGTCCTCGCCGGTGAAGTTCCCCAGGCCGCCATGCATGCACGGCCGCTCGCCGAAGGACTGCACGTCATCGGGCCGCACCCCGGCGCCATGGAACACCGCCGGGACGGCGTCCCCGGTGTGGTCGCCGAACGTGATCGGGGTGCAGTGGTCGCCCGTCACCATGATGACGGTCTGCGTGAAGTCGAGGTGTTCGAGCAGGTAACCGACCGCGTTCTCGACCTTCGCGATGGCCGCCATCTTCTGCTCGACATCGCCGTCGTGGCCGCCCAGGTCCGGGGCCTTGATGTTGGCGAGCACGAAGTCGTGATCATCGAGCGCCTTGACGACCGCGGCGGCGATGGCGATCTCGTCGGTGTCCTTCCCGCCGGTCGCGCCGGGGACGTCAATGACATCCATGGCGAGGTATTCACCGAGCCCGCGCACCAGGTCCACCTCCACGATCATCGCGCCATGCAGGCCGTACTTGTGGGCGAAGGGCTCCAAGTCAACCGCCGTGCCCACGCCGCGCGGCAGCGCCGCATTGGCCGGCGGCAAGCTCTCGGCCACGCGCTCGGCATTGATCGGGTGGGCCGCCAGCGCCTCGTGCGCCAGCCGCACCCATTCGTTCACGATGCGGGCCGTCCGCTGCGCCGCCGGGTCGCTGGCGGCTTCGGGCAGCGGTGCGCAGTCGGGGTAATCCACGCCCTCGTGATGCGGGTCCACTTCAGTGATGCGATGGTCGAGACCTGCGGCAGACTGCGAGCAGTCTGAGCGTAACACCAGCGCCGCGCGATGCTCGACCGACTCCTTGAAGAGGCACTGCACGCCGTCAATGCGCCCCGCCTTCTCGTTGACGGCGGCGGCGAGTTGGTCGGTTCCCTCCTTGATGCGCCCGGCCCGGCGGTCCACGAGCTTGCGCCCGTCCACGGTGGCGAAGTTGCACCGGAACGCCACATCGCCGGGCAGCACTTCCAGGCCCACGCCCTTGGCCTCAAAGGGCCCGCGGCCCTTGTAGTACTTGAACGGGTCGTAGCCCAGGATGGCCATGTGGGCGGTGTCCGAACCGATGATCCGGCCCGGAGACACGGGGTTGAGCATCCCGCACAGACCCTCGGCGGCGAGGCGGTCCAGGTGTGGCGTAGCGAGCGCTTCCAGCGGCGTGCGCCCCTCCAGCGCCGGCACCGGCCGGTCGCCCAGGCCGTCGCCCAGGAAGATGATGATCTTGGCAGGTTGCGAGTCTGACATGGCGGCTCCTTGGGGAAGGTGGCAAGTCACAGACAGCAGGGCTCAGATTGTAGCGGTTTGCCCCGATGGAGTCAATGCGCGGGGGAGCACAGTCGGCGAACCACCCCGGAAGGGGTGTGCGGCACAGCGGGCAGGGACGCAAACGGGCGGCTGATGCCGGCTACTGCGCCCGCACTTCCAGTACAAACGCCGAGTGGGCCGGCATCCGTTCCGTGCGCTGCAGGAGCTGGCCGGTCACCTCGCCAGCGGCTTCGCGCCTTGAGTCGGCCCGGAGGAAGGTGAGGGCGTAGCGCTGCCCGGGCTTGATCTCATGGTGGCTTAGGTCAGCCCGCCACTGCACCGTCTGCGGCTGGGCGCTGATGTTGGTGAACACGAAGCCCAGCGTGCCGTCATAGGCAGCCCAGGCCGTGGCCAGCACCGCCGCGATCTTCATCGGGCGGTTCTTGGGGTCGGTCACGGTCAGCTCTGGCACTTCGCTCAGGAAGCGCACCGGGCGCTGCAGCCAGCCGTAAGTCAGGAACTTCCGCGCCGCCCGCCGCAGCCCCACCACCTGCTGGAAGTACGCCCGCACGTCTCCCAGGTCCGGCGCCGTCAGCACGTTGGCCGGATTGCCGGTCGGCCACAGCCGCGCGAACTGCACCCCGGACACGAACGTGTTGCCGCAGCCGGCGTAGAAATTGTCGCCGTCGCCCTGCGGCCCGCGCCAGGCGATGGTCCGGCCGTAGCTGGGCACCTGGTCGCCGTACACCGCCGCCCACAGGTTCACCCATCCCGGCCACACGTTGTAGGCGTTCAGCCGCAAGTCAATGACGTCGAGCAGGCTCTCGGGCGGCGTTTCACCCGAGACGAAGGCCTGCGGGTTGACCTGGCGGATGGCATCGCGGATGGCCTGGCAGAACTCCCGCACGCCGTCGGCCCCGAAGCCTCCTGCCCCGACCGGATGCCCGTGCTCGGCGCTGTAGCACGGCGAGCCGCACTGCCCACCGAGTTGGTCGAGGTAGATGCCCGCCACGCCTGCCTCTTTGACGAGCCGCACGCTCGCCTTCACCAATGCTTCCCGGAAGGTCGGTGAGGCAGCACAGATCATCAGGGGCTTGCCGGCACCGGTGGCAACGTCGGGGATCGGCTGACCGGAGAAGCCCGTCAGCGTCCACTTCTCCATGCCCGCCGGCCAACTCGGACACTGCGTATCCCACTGCAGGCTGTTGAGGTATGGGGTCACGAGGACGCCTTCGGCCGCGAGTTGCTTGACGAGGGGGATGAACCACTCCTCCGGCGGCCAGCGCAACGGGTCCGACCCGTTGTCGTTCGGGCTCCAACTGTAGAACTGGTATCCCAGCGAGCCGCCGAGGACTTCCCTGACCTGCCGGGCGAAGGCGACGTGCGCCTCTCGGCCGTACTTCCCGTGCCCCCGCATCCAGATGTCCGTCTCCTTGACGACTTGCGGAACGTCCGTCCGCTGCTCCAGCGGCCCGCGGCGACACCACTTCTGCTTCAGCGCCCAGGCGCGGTACATCCGGGCCGCGTCCCCCCAGTCGCCCGTGGTGGCGCCGAGGACCACGGGGTAGGGCGAGGCGTAGTCCACCCCCGGCTGCGGGGCGTTCACCGGCACCTGCCCGATCTTGAGCGCGATGGCCTCGGTGCCCTGGGGGTTGTCCATGACGAAGCGCTTGGGGATGATCTCGCCATCGTAGGCCGCCCAGTAGAGCCCGCGCCCGGCGTCATCCACGAGCGTGCCGAACTGCATCTCGGGCTGCCAGTGCCCGTACGGCTCCTGCGTGCCGACGAGATAGCCCGTCGGGGCATGGAACGGATCACGCCATGACCGCCCGCAGGCGCGAGGGAAGGCGAGTTAGAAAAAGGCCGCCCCGTCGGACCCCTAAGAGATGGGGAGGGGGTCCGGGTTTGGGACGGGGCGGCCGCGCCGGGGGCCGGGAGGAACGGGACATCGGCCCTCGGCTAAAACGTGGCGTGTCGTGTGTGGTGCGGCACTACCCCCTATTCAGACATCCCCGCAATGCGGTCCCTCGTTGCGCAACCACGCGTACGCATCATCGCCCTCGCCCCACCGGAGCACAACCACGTAGCGACTGCGGTAGCCGACGCCCCGCACGTTCTCCACCGCCTCACGCGGCAGGCGCCACTCGGCGAGGCAGCCGCGCACCTCGGAAATCAGACGGTGACAGTAGTCGTCGTAGCCTGCCGCCTCCAGCCACTTCTCAAGCATCGCGTGGCGCACCACGCGGCCACGCGCCAAGCCGAGCCGGAAGAGGACCAGCCAAATTGCCGCCCGCACCTTCCTCTCGGCGCCGTTGATCGTCACGAACCCCACGTTTTCGGGGTCCATGTAGACTGTCGGTCGGTTCACAATGCCGTCCGTGCTCACTGCCGATGCCTCCCCTCGGCCAACTCATCGCACAGCACCTGCAGGCCGGCGATGGCCGCCTGCGCCTTCTCGTACGCTTGGTAGCCCTCGTGCGCGATCGCGCGGAGGTCAACGCGGCCCTCGTGTGTGGCGGCGTGGGGGGCGGCGGCGGCTCTCTGGATGGTGAGGAGGAGGGTGCGGACCCGCGCCATGTGCTGCTCCGCGGTCGCGACCTGCTCCCGCCACCGCGTGATGTAATGCAGTAGCTCGCCCGAGCCCTTGGCCCGCTGCGTCTGCTTCGGCAGTTCGGACGCCACCGCCGCCACCGCGTCCACGAACTGCGGCCGTATCTCGTTGATCCGGCTGAGGCACACCGCGAACAGCGTCGGGTCGTTCACCTGGCCGTCCACCGGGTCATAGTGCCACAGGTCCAGCTTGTACTCGCCCAACCGCCCGCCGATGGTCCGCAACTCAACTTCGGTGCGGCGTACGACTTCCGCAAATGACAACATGCCTCTGCCTCCCTCATGTCTCCCGTTGTGTGTGGTGTGTCAGCCCTGGGGCTTTGCGAACGAAACGGACCGGTACTCGAAGGTGTTCGCGGGCCGCAGCCCGCGCCGCTTGTCGAGCCGGGCCCGCGCCATCGAGAAGGGGAAGTTTTGCTCCGGGAACCCGCTCGCGACATAGAGCCCCTTCAGCCGCTCCAGCGAAACCCACCCGTCGGCGCAGCCCTCCTCGATGCAAGCCGCGCCGTCCTCCAAGTCCCACATGTACGCCTCGCGGTTGGCCACGCGCACTGCCAGCATGTCGTCTTCCGTCGTGCTCATGTCTCTGCCTCCTGTTGGAGAGTGATCGGGCGGGAGCCGGGCGCGACACACACGACGCGGCTCGGCGAGGCGGCCGCAGTCTCGCCCATGTCGCGCGCGGTCCCTTACTTATAGTGTTCTATAGGTGTGTGTGTCGCGCGGTGGCGGTCTCTTCGTCGGCTCGGCTTCCGGCTCCGGCGTCGTCAACTCGTCGGTAGTAGTGTCCGGTGGCTTGCTTGCCTTTCCGCTCGAGACCGGTGAGGGTGATGGCTTTCCAGAAGCGTCCGTCGCTGCCGCCGCGGCGGCAGAACTCCGCCCGGAGGGCAACGCCCCTGACCCAGTCGGTTCCGCAGCACTCCCGGAGGAGGGCAACGTCGCGCTCCACCGGAGTGGGGCGCTCAACGGAGGGAGGCCCGGAGGCCTCGCAGCGTGAGAAGACGGGTCCTCCCTCGCGCAGGGTGCTGACGAGCAGCCCGTCGGGGGGACGGGTGAGGTTGGACTTGATGACCGACAGGAAGACGCAGTCGGCATCCTGATTGGGCTTCCGCCAGGCGGCAAGGACGACGCGGGCGGCGGCGGCGATGGCGCTGCTGCCGCGCACGCGGTCGAGGGTGACGCCTTCGGCCTCCTGCTGTTGTCGCTTGCGCAGGTGGTGGAGGGCGAGGACGGCGATGTTCTGCGACTGCGCGAGGCCGGTGAGCGTTTGCATGATCCGTTTGATGTTCGCACTGTTCTCCTCCTGGTAGTGAGCGCCGGCGAGGGTGTCGAGGACGACGAGGCCCACGTTGCGCTCACTGACGATCTTCGTGAGGGCGAGGGCGGTCGCGGGGCTTTCCAGTTCGGGGCGTCCGAGGCCGTCCGCACCCCACAGGTAGATGCGGTCCATGGGCACGTTCCATTCGGCGCAGCGGTCGCGCAGGATGCCGTGGCTGTCCTCGGTCTCCAGCCACAGGACGCGGTGGGCCGCCGCCGGGTCGGTCTGTGGGGCGCCGTCGGGCCAGTCGCCGCCGTTCAGATAGCAGCGGGCGAGAGCGAGGGCCAGCCCGCTCTTCCCCGCCCCCGGCGTTCCCGCGAGGAC
>Ga0116202_10001842_pt1 | contig 12490 bp, 9 predicted proteins | sample LakKivw325mmetaG_FD_94479 | JGI IMG/M metagenome (GOLD analysis project Ga0116202, IMG submission 94479) | Anoxic lake water microbial communities from Lake Kivu, Rwanda to study Microbial Dark Matter (Phase II) - Lake Kivu water 325m metaG | ecosystem: Environmental > Aquatic > Freshwater >...
ACCTGGTCTACGGCTGGTTGCGATTCCGTTGGCAGATGGTAATCACTGCCGCCAAGGTTGTGGTGCCGATCTGGGCACTGCAATTCTTAATTATTTGTTTCTGGGCCAAGTATCCGGTGATGCTTCAGTGGCCGTGGCAGGGGGTTTCATTTACTAATCTTTTGTTGGCATGGGTTGAGGCGCCCGTGCTTGAAGAGTTTCTGCTACGGGGGCTTATCTTCTGGTTTCTTCGTCGGCAGCGCGGTCCCGTTGTGGCGACTGCGGTGACAGCGATTGTTTTCGGCTTTTCTCATGCAGTAAGGGCTGTTCCAGCCCTGCTCTTCTTTATTATGTCCGGCGTCTCATTGGCGCTGGTTGTGGAGCGGACCAAGAGTCTAATCCCGGCGATGTTGGTCCATTCGGTACAGAACGTTATTGTTTCCACCTTAGGGTGGGGTGGTTGAGGCGGCTCCGACAATCCTTGATTGTCGGGACCGTTTTCCTTGGTGTCCTTGCCCTTCAAATTGTTAAGATTGCTTTAGATGCCACATCGGGGGGAAGATCTTGCCAAACTCTCCAATCCTTACATCGCTAAAATGCTGCGGGAAGTGGCAGCGGCTTACGAGGTTAGGGGTGAGGACTACTTTCGGGTTCGTGCTTACGATAATGCTGCCGATTCAATCGAGCATGCCACTTCTGAAGTTAAGGACCTTTGGGAAAGCGGACAGCTTCAGGCCGTTCCTGGCATAGGGGGAAGTATCGCCGGCCACCTTGATGAATTTTTCCGGACCGGAAAAGTTAAGCATTTTGAAGAGGCCAAGAAGGGATTGCCGTTGGGAATGTTTGAGTTTCTCGGTTTGGAGGGAATCGGGCCTAAGACTGCTTATCGATTAGCTAAAGAGCTTAACTTGAAGACGATCAATGAATTGAGAAAAGCCGCCGAGTCCGGGGCGATAGAGAGGTTGCCCGGGTTCAAGGAGAAGACAGCTAAGCAGATTCTTAAAGCCATCGAGGAGCACAAAGAAGGGGAGGGGAGGATGTTGCTTCCGATCGCTTATGCGACAGCAGGGAAGCTAACCGCGGAGATCATGAATATGCCGGGAGTAGAACGAGCCGACCCTATGGGTTCGTTGCGGCGGATGGTTTCTACCATCGGCGACATCGATATTGGAGTTGCGACCAGTGATCCCAAGGGAGTTGTTGATGCTTTCACCAAACTTCCTGATGTAGGTCGAGTTTTGGCCGCCGGCGAGGCAAAAGCAACCGTCCTTCTAAAGACGGGAAGGCAGGTTGATATCTATGCTCTTGATCCCCAGGGCTATGGTTCCCTTCTGCAGTACTTTACCGGTTCCAAGCAGCACAATATTCATCTGCGGGTAGTGGCGAACAGACAGGGATACTCCTTGTCCGAACACGGGATTGCGAAGTTCAAGGGGGGGAGAATTGCCGGTAAACCTGTTCCGATAGCGACGGAGGAGGAATTTTACCGGACTCTAAAAATGCCTTGGATTCCTCCTGAGTTGCGGGAGGACGACGGTGAGATTGAGGCGGCGCTGGCGAATTCTCTGCCGAAGCTAGTTGAGTTGGGGGACATTTGGGGCGACATCCACATCCATACGAATAACTCCGACGGAGAGGAATCTCTTGAAGAGATGGTGGCAGCGGCTGTTGCCCGGGGGTACAAATACTGTGCCGTTGCTGACCACGCGCCATCAGTCCGGTCGCTAGGGTTAGTGGGGGCGCACGGGGAAATAGTTCGGCGGCGAAAGGAGGTAGAGAGGCTGCAGAAGAAGTATGAGGGAAAGCTCACCATCTTCTTTAGCGGCGAAATTGATATCACGGCAGAGGCGGAGCTCGAACTTCCGGATAAACTGATGGCCCTCTACGACTTTACTACCGCCTCAATTCACTCCAGTTTCGGTCAGTCTAAGGAGCAGATGACGAGGCGCATCATAAATGCCCTTCACAATCCTTATGTGAAGGTCATTGGTCATCCAACCGGCCGGCTTTTGGGAAAGCGCGAGGCATATGATGTTGACTGGGAGAGTGTTTTTGCTGTCGTGGCTAAAGAAGGAAAGTTCTTGGAAATCAACGCCTTTCCTACTCGTCTTGATCTTCCCGATGCTTTGGTGCGAGAAGCAAAAGAGGCGGGGGTTAGGCTTGTTATCAATACTGATGCTCATCACTCTTCACAGTTTGGCAATATGCGCTTTGGGGTTGCCGTTGCGCGTCGCGGTTGGTGCGAAAGAACTGATATCATTAATACGCTTAGCGTTAGAGAGTTTGCTAGAGCGATTGGGATTAAGAGTCAGGAGGGTTCGTACCGAATAAGGCAAAGTGGGAGGAGGTGAAATCTCAACATAGGGTTTAGATGCTAGTGGCTAGCCGCTAAACCCTGGCTGCTAAAAATGACAACCACAACATTGATTGTTCTTGGTGTACTCGCTTTAATAATTGTTTTCGTTTGGGCTACCTACAACTCATTGGTGGTCGCAAAGGTTAGAGTTACTCAGGCTTGGAAGGACATCGATATCCAGTTGAAGCGTCGCTACGATCTTCTTCCCGACTTGGTAGCAACGGCAAAGAAGGCGGCCGCCCTGGATGAGAAGATTCTAACCGGGGTGGCCAGGCTTCGATCGGAGGGGATGAAGGCAGCTGGGAAAGGATTGGATCCCGAGCAACGGGGAGCAATTGAAGGAAAACTCTCCTCCTTAATGCGAGATGTGAAAGTGCAGATTGAGGCTTACCCCGATATTAAAGCTCACGGTGAGCTTTTGGAGTTGATGGGTAAGGTGACAGATATCGAGGAGAAAATTGCTTACTCTCGCCAGTTCTACAATGCCAATGCGGGTGAGTACAATACAAAGGTAAAAGTCTTTCCAGCAGTGTTGCTTGCTTCTATATTTGGCTTTACCCCCGCTCACTATTTCGAAGCGGAGGAGAAAGAGCGGGAAGATGTTGAAGTTAAACTCTAAGCTGTCAAAGATACTTGGGGTATTAGGCCGCTCTTACTTTAGGTCCTTTGTTTTGTTAATCTTGATTGGATGGGAAGCAACGATCACGTCTCTTTTGATATCACCCACATTGCTGATCTTGCACGGTTGAGGCTAACCAAGTGGGAGAAGGCGCAGATCTCCTCGCAGCTTGAAGAGATCCTCGCATACGTGGGGAAGGTTGCGAAATTGAGAGTGGGGAAAGTCCCTCCAACCTTCCAGACGACAGGTCTTAAGGATGTAACTAGAGGTGATCGGGTTGATTCGGCCCAGTCGCTTAACCAGGGGGCGGCGTTGGCGAATGCTCCCAGTAGGGAAAACGGTTTCTTCAAGGTTAAACGTATCCAGCCTGCTGATTCCCCAACCCCCCGGGTTTAGGGTTTTCCTCAGCGGCGTTGGAGGATCATGAGGTCCAAAGGTGTCTCTATGGAACTTTGTGATTTAACTATCCACGAAGCACATAAGGGGTTGGTCCAGAAGGAATTCTCATCGCGGGAGCTAACTCTCTCTTGTCTCCAGCGAATTGATGAGGTTGAGGATAGGCTAAACGCCTTCATAACTGTTACGGCCGAGTTGGCATTGGAGCAGGCGAACGCTGCTGATAAAAAACTTGGTCGCAGCGAAAAATCCTCTCCCTTGACGGGAATTCCTATGGCCTTTAAGGACCTTTTCTGCACTAAGGGAATTGAAACGACGGCCGCTTCTAACATTCTTCTCGGCTTTATTCCGCCCTATGATGCGACGGTGGTGAGAAAGCTAAAGGAGGCGGGTGTTGTGATTTTAGGGAAGGCGAATCATGACGCCTTCGCCCACGGCTCTTCTGGGGAGAACTCCGATTTTGGTCCGACGCGCAGCCCTTGGGATCTTAATTGTGTTCCCGGCGGCTCGAGCAGCGGTTCGGCGGCGGCGGTGGCGGCGGGGGAATGTCTCTTTGCTACCGGGACAGATACAGGCAGTTCAATTCGACTTCCCGCCGCGTTTTGTAACCTCGTTGGTTTAAAGCCCACTTACGGGAGAGTTTCTCGTTACGGAGTTATTGCGATGGCCTCTTCTCTTGATACCGTCGGGTGTTTAACGAAGGACGTTACCGATCACGCCCTAGTGATGAACGTAATGGCTGGTCACGACCCGCTGGATGCGACTACTCCCGATATCCCCGTCCCCGATTACACCAGAGCGTTGGCCTCTTCTAGTGTTAAGAATCTTAAGATTGGGGTTCCCAAAGAATACTTCAGCGCTGGGGTTCAGCCCCCGGTCAAGGAGTTGGTGGAGAAAGCGATTCGCCGGTTGGAAGATCTTGGGGCAACTGTTGTCCAAGTTTCTTTGCCTCACACGGAACTGGGGTTAGCGACTTATTGTGTTACCTGCCATCCCGAAGTCAGTTCTAATCTCGCCCGTTATGATGGAATACGGTTTGGTTACTCCTGTGAGGAAGGGGAGACAGTTCACGATGTTTATTTCAAATCGCGTGGCAGAGGGTTTGGAATGGAAGCCAAGCGGCGAGTTGCTTTAGGGACTTTCGTGCTCTCCTCTGGATATTACGAGAACTATTACGAAAAAGCACAACGAGTGCGGACGCTGATTAGGCGGGATTTTGAGAAGGCTTTTAAGAGAGTTGATGTCCTAGCCGCGCCTTCGTCCCCAACGATGCCGTTTAAGATTGGAGAGAAGCGTGATCCTCTTGAGATGTACCTCTCCGACACTTTGCTATGTCCCGCGAACTTGGCGGGTATTCCGAGTTTGAACGTTCCTTGCGGCTTTAGCGGCAACCTTCCGGTGGGGATGCAGATTATCGGGCCGCAATTCAGTGAGGAGTTGTTGTTCCGCGTCGGCTATGCTTTTGAGCAAGTGACGGAGTATTACAAGAAGAAACCGGTAATAATAAATCAAAAATGATCTTTGGGTTATTTAAGTCGAAGGAGAAGATCAGAAGGCGTGCCGCGGTTGGGAGATTAGGGCCCTACGATCGCCAGAAGATCGAGGACGATTGGGAGAGGATAGAACAATTGATCGCGGTGGGTGGGCCTAGTGCGTTGAAGGAGGCGGTGATCACTGCCGATAAGCTGTTGGATTATGCTCTTGGTCAGGTCTCTTCTGGGGAGGCGGCAGGGGAGAGGTTGAAGAACGCGAGGGGCGCTTTTCCACCGCCAATTTATCGGGGTCTTTGGGATGCGCATAAAATGAGAAACGCTCTCGTCCACGATCCCAACTTTGACTTATCTCAATTGGTGGCGCGAGAGGTTCTGGGGAAATATAAAGCGGGGTTTATATCGCTAGGAGCCCAAATATGAATTACGAGCCAATCATCGGTCTCGAGATACACGTCCAATTAAATACGAAGAGTAAGTTGTTCTGTGCTTGTTCAGCAGAGCACTTCGGTAAAGAGCCAAACAGCCAAGTTTGTCCTGTCTGTCTCGGTCTTCCTGGGGCAATTCCCAGCCCTCCCAATATTGAAGCGGTCAAAAAGGCGGTTCTTATCGCCAAGGCACTAGGATGTGCGTTGGCGGATAATTGCTATTTTGAGCGAAAGTGCTATTTCTATCCCGATTTGCCTAAAGGATTTCAGATCAGTCAGCACCATACAGCGATTGGGGAGCGTGGGGAATTTGAGGGGGTGCGGGTGCGGCGGGTCCACTTGGAGGAGGATGCTGCCAAACTCGTTCACGAGGAGAAGTGCACGCTGATCGATTTCAATCGGGCAGGTGTGTCCTTAGTGGAGATCGTTACCGAGCCCGTACTGAAGAGCTCGTCCCGGGCGAAGTACTTTCTCAAGGAACTGCAAAAGCTTTTCCGCCATTTAGGAGTTTCCGATGCAGACATGGAGAAAGGCTCGCTGCGGCTTGAGGCGAATATTTCCTTGAAGAGGGCGGGTGCCAAGAAGCTCCCGGGATACCGGGTAGAATTAAAGAACCTCAACTCCTTTAACTTCCTTGCTAAGGCGCTCGATGTGGAGATCGCCCGACAAGAGAAGATTCTGCAGTCAGGTCGGTGCGTTGTTCAGGAAACGCGGGGGTATAACGGGAAAACGGGGAAGACTTATTCCCAGCGGCGTAAAGAAGCAGCCTCTGATTATCGCTATTTTCCCGAGCCAGACCTGCCGCCGCTAACCGTGAAATCACTTCTGTGTGAGGAAAGGATCGTCCGTCCCGAGGAGTTGCGCCAGCGACTTGAAAAGGAGTATGGTCTTTCACGACGCTATGCTCGTGCTCTGGTAGCTAACCCGAAATTGCTCGCACTTTCCGAACGGGTGATGAAGGAGGCGGGGGGAATGGTTGGCGCCGAATATGCGGTAAATGCCATCATCAACCACCGCTTCGGGGATCCTGCAAAGCTAGGCGCTCGCGGCCTTGTAAAGGCGATGGCGACAGAAAAAGCAAAGAAGGAGGCGTTGTTGTCGGGGAAGGAAATTGGGCCGCTTGTCGATGAGGCCGTTTCTGCTAATCCTCAGGCCGTGAGTGATTATCGAGCGGGAAAGCGGGCGGCGCTACAATTCCTTTTGGGTCAGCTAATGAGGGAGACAGGGGGGCGGATAAACCCTAAGGACGTTCAGAAAATGCTTGAGAAGAAGTTGGGGGGCAAAAAGTGACCGAATTTAAACCTAAGGAGGGCACAAACTACCAGTTTATTACCGAGGTCAGGCAGGTTCCGAAGGCAATTAGCGAGCTTAGACAATCCGCCGTAATCGCTCTTGATACGGAGGCGACCGGATTTGATCCTCATCAGGCGGACCTTCTTCTAGTTCAGCTTGCAATGCCAGGTTTCGCTTATCTGTTTGACGCGCGAATGTTAGATCTTACCAAGCTGAAGGATTTGCTTGAGGATAGTGCGATCGTTAAGATTGCGCAGAACGCCAGTTTTGACTACCGTATGCTGAAGGCCAAGTTGGGAATTGAGGCGGGTCCCTTCTTCGACACAATGCTAGCCGAACGCGTTCTTACCTCCGGTTACTCGAGAGAGAACTCGCTCGAAGCGATCGCTCGCAAGTACCTGGGGATTCAGTTGGAAAAAGAGCTTCGGGAGACTTTCGCGAATCATCAACGGGAATTTAGCAAACGGCAGCTGGATTATGCCGCGGCTGATGCTCTAGTGCTTCCTCAGATACAAGAGGCGCAGAGTAGGGCTCTTGAGAGCGAAGGTTTAATGAGAATTGCCGAGTTGGAGTTTCGAGTGGTACCGGTGGTGGCGGAGATGGAGCTGCGGGGGTTTAAGATTGATGTTAATCGGTGGCGTGAGATTATCCATGAGTATGAGAGAAAGCGGGACGAAGCTGCTGAGAAGATTCAAAATGAACTCCGGCCGCATTTTCAACATACTCAGGTTGACCTTTTCGGCAGGCAGGCGGCAGTGGTGAACCTTAATTCGCCAGCCCAGATTTTAGGGGCTTTCAGAAAGGTGGGTTTTGATCTTCCCTCGACCGGGGAAGAAGTCCTTCAGCGGTGTAACCATCTTCTCGCGCAGATGCTTTTGGAGTATCGCGGCTATGAAAAGATCCTGACTGCTTTTGGAGAGAATTTAATTGCCAAGATTAATCCCAAGACAGGGAGAATTCATCCTGATTATATGCAGATTGGGACGGATACAGGGAGGTTTTCCTGCTCGAATCCGAATTTGCAGCAGATTCCTTCAGATTCACTCTTTCGACGCTGCTTCGTAGCCGAGAGGGGGTATAAGCTAGTCGTTGCCGACTACTCGCAGATTGAGTTGCGGATAATGGCCGATCTCTCGAGAGATCCAGTATTTATAAAGGCGTTCAAAGAAGGCGTAGATTTGCACAGTTTGACTGCCTCCCAGATGTTCAGTATTCCGATTGGCCAGGTAACGAAGGAAAAGCGGTTTCACGCGAAGTCGATTAATTTCGGTCTAATGTACGGGCGCGGGGCGAAGTCTCTTGCTGCTCAGCTCAAGGTTTCTGAAGAGGAAGCGCAACAACTTTTGCAGAAGTATTTTGCTACCTACAAAAAAGTTAAATCCTGGTTGGACCGAGCCGGGCGGTTAGCAGTAACACGAGGGTACAGCGAAACTGTTATGGGAAGGAGGCGCGGTTATCCCGACTTAAATCCGGCCGACCCTGGTTACGACCGACAAAGCGCTTATGTCGAAAGGCAGGGTAAGAATATGCCTATCCAGGGAACTTCAGCAGATATGATGAAGCTGGCGATGGTTTACGTTTATGAGAAAGTGAAGGAGCTTCATCTTACCGCTTCTCCTGTGCATACTGTTCACGACGAACTTGTTGTTGAAGCCAAGAGTGATCAGGCGGAAGAAGTGGCGCGAGTGGTCGAGGAGGGGATGGAACGTGCGGGCCGAGAAATACTGAAGGAGGTTCCCATTAAAGTCAGTGTAGGCATCTCTGATTATTGGGAACATTAGTTGATCAGTACAGTCGATAAGGTCGGTAACAGAGGCGGGCAATAGTTAGCAAATAGGACTTGACAGTGCTAATATAGTAGTATAGAGTATCCGTAGAGCCAAAAAGCTGCTGCCGGCCTGTTGGCGTTATTGATGTTATTATCGACTGTGGGGGAGGAATTATGATTTGTCAACGTTGCGGGGAAAGACAAGCTATTTTTCAAATGCACCAGATAGTTGATGGCCAACCGACCATCGTCTATCTTTGTGAGGTTTGCGCTCGCGAGCTTCAGCAGGGGGCGCAGGGGACTACTTTTCTCGACCGCTATGGCCGCGATCTTACTAGTTTGGCAGAGGAAGGTAAGCTCGATCCGGTAATTGGGCGCAAGGAGGAGATCGAGCGCATTATCCATATCTTATCCAGGCGAAAGAAAAATAACCCGGTGCTCATCGGTGATCCGGGTGTGGGTAAGACAGCGATCGTTGAGGGGCTGGCGCAACAGATTGTTAGTGAGGAGGTTCCTGAAGTTCTCCAGGGAAAGCGGATCGTAGCCGTAGACTTGGCCCTTATGCTTGCCGGCGCTTCGCATCGTGGGGAATTTGAGGAGCGGCTGAAGGAGACTTTGGAGGAAGTGGTGAAGGCGGAGGGGCAGATCATTCTTTTTATCGACGAGCTCCATACCGTTGTGGGAGCAGGTGCGGCGCAGGGGGCCATTGATGCTTCAAATATGCTTAAGCCGGCCCTGGCGCGGGGGGAGCTCCAGTGCGTAGGAGCAACAACCTTGGATGAGTACCGGAAGTATATCGAGAAGGACGGTGCCCTGGAGCGACGATTCCAGCCGGTGATGATTGATGAGCCGACAACAGAGGAGACGGTGGAGATTCTCAACGGCCTTAGGTCTCGCTATGAGGAGTACCATAAAGTTAGTGTCTCTGGCGAAGCGATAAAAGCGGCGGTTGAGCTGTCGGATCGCTATATTGCCGATCGGTTCCTTCCTGATAAGGCAATTGACCTTTTGGATGAGGCCTGTGCTCGGGCACGTCTGAATCAGATAAGAGAAGCGAAGAAAGGGGCTCAGCCTGAATCGCGTAAGGCGGTGCCGCAGTCGAAATTGGAGGAAATAGAGAAGTTGCGGGCCAAGCCGCGGAAGACGGTGGCCGACATGGAGCGGCTGGAGGAGTTGGAGCTGATAGTCGAGCATAAAGTGGAAAAATGGCAACCCGAAAAGGTCGAAAGCATTCCGGAAGTGACTAAAAAGGATATTGCCCGGATTGTGGCGCAAGCGACTGGCATTCCCGTCGAGGATTTGGCCGAGGATGAGCGGAAGAAACTGAGCAACCTGGAGGAGAGGCTGCACGAGCGGATTGTTGGGCAAGATGAGGCGATTAAAGTGGTTTCAGAGGCGATTCGGCGGGCGCGAGCAGGGTTGAAGGATCCTAATCGCCCGATTGGCTCCTTTATCTTTTTAGGCCCGACTGGCGTGGGGAAGACGGAGACGGCCAAGGCGTTGGCCGAAGTCCTATATGGTAATGAAGAATTGATGATTCGGCTTGATATGTCTGAATATGGCGAGCGGCATACCGTTGCAAGGTTAATTGGTTCCCCTCCGGGGTACATTGGTTTCGAGGAAGGCGGTCAGCTAACCGAGATCGTTCGTCGGAGGCCTTTTTCAATCATCCTTTTGGACGAAGTTGAGAAGGCCCACCCCGATGTCTTTAACCTCCTTCTCCAAATCCTTGAGGATGGGCGGCTGACTGACGGGCATGGTCGAACGGTCGATTTTAAGAACACCATCCTCATTATGACGTCTAATGTGGGGACAAGTACCATCAGTGAGGCGAGTTTCGGTTTTGGGGATAGTAAAAAGATGCGGCGGAGTTACCAAGAGCTGAAAGAGGAGCTTCTCGAGCACCTTCGGAAGAGCCTTCGTCCCGAGTTTCTCAATCGGATCGACGAGACGGTAGTCTTCCATCCCTTAACGGAGAAACATGTACAGCAAATTGCCAGTCTCTTGCTTAAGAAGAGTACCGAACTCCTAGCAGCGCGGGGGATTAGTTTGGAAGTGACAATTAGGGCGAGGAATTATCTTGCCGAGAAAGGCTTCGACCCCGACTTTGGTGCGCGTCCACTGCGGCGGCTGATTCAGCGGGAGGTGGAGAATCCTGTCTCCGATCGGATTATCTCTGGGGAGTATCAAGAGGGCAACACTGTGGGCGTTGACCTTGTTGGCGGCAGGTTGGCCTTTAAACTCAAGAAGCGTGTTTCTCTGAAGGTTTAAACACATATGGAGAGCCTGGAAGAAGCATTTTGGCGTAAGACAGAAATTATAGGGGGTAGACTTGGGGTGTGGAGATTGTACGCTTAGCAGTTGGACAGCTGCAGACGGATTGTTACCTTGCCTTCTGCCCGAAAACACGAGAGGCAGTAATCATTGATCCTGGTGATGACGGCGATTTCATCGGAAGGAGAATCGGAGATCTTGCGATTAGACCCAAGCTAATTTTGGTGACCCATGGCCACTTTGATCATGTTTTGGCGGCAACAGAGCTAAAACTAGCTTTCGGCATCCCGTTTGCAATACACCCAAAAGATCTCTTCCTCCTTAAAAGGCTGCGGCAGACGGCCGAGCATTTTCTTGGTTATGATGCTTGCCCCGAGGAGATAAAAGGACCGGAGGTCGATCGATTCTTGAAGGAAGGGGATGTCGTTGGATTCGGCAGGGAGAGGCTAAGGGTGATAGAGACGCCGGGCCATACCCCCGGCAGCGTTTGTTTTTATAGTTCTGGAGATGAGGTTCTTTTCTCCGGCGATATTTTGTTTTATCGAGGAATCGGCCGAACCGATTTTTCCTACGCCTCTCCGGAAGATTTGTCAGAATCGCTTCGAAAGTTGTTTGTGCTCCCCGGCGAGACTATTGTTTATCCTGGTCACGGCCAAGAAACCACGATCGGGGCTGAGGGGGGGTTGGACCTTTAACGGCGCGATTTTCTGATAGACTAAGCCAGATGAAAGTTCTTTTTGTTTATCCAGATTTTCTAGCGACCAGAGCGACGGCGGGTGGCAGTCGTTTTGAGATCACCAAAGGCGGCTGGTATTCCGAGGGGGTGGCGTCGATGTCGGCAGTTTTGAAGGAGGCCGGCCATCAAGTTGCGTTGATGCACCTGACGGAGCCGGCTTCCAAAGGGGATTTCGAGAAGAAGATGCGGAGTGAGGATCCAGGTATCGTCGCCTTTACCGTCCGGACTAGCGCCGTCCCCTATGTCCAGCAGTACCTGAGATGGGTTAAGGAGATTGATCCAAACCTCCCCACGGTTTTAGGTGGTGTTCACGCTATCATCGCTCCTCAAGAAACTATTGGGCTGGAAGGAGCGGACATCGTTTGCGTTGGGGAGGGGGAGGGACCGATGGGTGACTTATGTCAGGCCTTAGAGGAGAGCATGCCTATTGACAAGATTCCTAATCTTTGGGTCAAAAAAGAGGATCAGATCGTTAAGAATCCGCCACGAAAGCTGATCTACCCCCTTGATAGCCTGCCGCCCCCTGATTTTGAGCTGTTTGATTTTTCGAGGCTAATTGCCACTCAAACGAAAACGGCGGTCGTAATTATCTCTCGCGGCTGCCCTTATAGTTGCGGTTATTGCTGCAACCACAGGATCCGGTCAGTTTACCCCGATCAGGAGCACTATACTCGATTTCGCAGCCCGGAGAATGTAATGCTTTATCTCAAGAAACTTCTCAAACTTTATCCTTGGGTTTCTTATATCAGATTTATCGATAATATCTTGGGGGTTAATAAAGAGTGGTTGGAAGGATTTTGCCGCCTCTATAAAAACGAAATTGGTTTGCCCTTCGCTTGCGATCATCGTGCCGATCTAGTGACGCCGGAGCTTCTTTCTCTTCTACGAGACGCCGGTTGCGATTTCATTTACTTTGGGGTTGAGTCCGGCGATGAGCATTTGCGGAAGGAGGTTTTGTCGCGGCGGATGGGCGACGGACAGATTGGACGGGCTTTTTCCGAGTGTCGGCGGTTGGGGATTAAGACGCTTGCTTTTAATATCATCGGATTGCCCTATGAAACACCGGAAAAGGCGCTGAAGACGATAAAGTTGAACGCCAAGATTAACCCTGACAAAATGATCGCCAATATCTTTACCCCGTACCCTTATAC
>Ga0116202_10001843_pt1 | contig 12489 bp, 11 predicted proteins | sample LakKivw325mmetaG_FD_94479 | JGI IMG/M metagenome (GOLD analysis project Ga0116202, IMG submission 94479) | Anoxic lake water microbial communities from Lake Kivu, Rwanda to study Microbial Dark Matter (Phase II) - Lake Kivu water 325m metaG | ecosystem: Environmental > Aquatic > Freshwater >...
CTCTTAAGCAGCTCTTCTCGTGACATGTATTTTTGGATTGGAATCTGCTCAGGGCGAGACATGCATATTGCTATTGAGTTATTAGTAATTAAAGTTTGGTTTTAGACTATAATTACTTTCGGATCTACCATCAACGGGGGTCATTTATGAGGATATTTGAAGCCCTTCTGCTGGCAATAATAGCGATTCTGGCGTCGTCAAGCTCCGGTCTGGGAGCTGACGACGAATCTGACGATATATCGACTCTGACCGTCTCGGGGACGGGCAAAGCGACCGCCGACGCCGACATGGTGACTATAGTCCTGGGGGTTCAGACGAGAGACGAGAGCGCGGCGGTGGCCGTCGCCGAGAACGGACGGATGATGGCCGACTCCATCGAGGCCCTGAAGGCGGCTGGGGTCTCCGAGGACGAGATCAAGACATCGCAGTTCTCGATCTATCCCACTCGGGACTGGATAGACGGCGAGCTCTCCGACGAGGTCGTCTTCGAGGCATCAAACCAGGTCACCGTGGCCCAGAACCTCACCGATGAGGTGGACGTGGGCGCGGTCATCGACGCCGCCGTCGGCGCGGGTGCGAACAGCGTCGAGAGCGTCACCTTCGGCCTCCGGGACCCGACTTCGGTCCAGGAGGGGGCCCTGGAGGAGGCCGTCAATGATGCCACGGGGAAGGCCGAGGTGATCTCCGAGGCCGCCGGGGTGAATCTTGGTCGGATCGTCTCGATCTCCGAGAGCGGAGCCTCGCCCGTGCCGATGGCTGAGAGCAGGGTCTATCTCGCCGCCGACGCGGGGGCGGCGACGCCGATAGTTCCCGGAGACGTGGAGGTGACGGCGACCGTAACCATCACCTACGAGATCGAAGACGAAGTCGACGATCCTGCCTGAGACAAAGGGGCAGGTCCGCCCTGGGGGATCATCTCTCCCGAATTCTCCTCATTTTTATGGCCTGATCAAACTATTAATACATTGAAGGACGAAATCTCCCCTCATGAAGAGAATCCTCTTTCCAGGCCTCGTCGCGGGGGTTCTGATGCTCGGCGTATCCTTAGTCTTGGGCCTCGTCTCCTCGGCGATCTTTCCTGATTCCATGGCCAAGTACTCTTCTTCGGGGTCCCCGGAATGCTGATGACCATCAGCACCTTCCAGGTCTCGCCGTTTCTGGTGGGGACGTGGACGGTCAGCGTCCTGTCTCAGGACCCGGCGGCAGGGGCGGCCATCAGTCGCATGGTAAAGTAAGTCGGCGACTGGTTACAAATCACCGAAGACTAAATACAAAGCTGATGAACCTATTCAGTCAAACTGGAGGCGCGCCCAGCAGCAGAGCTACAGGGTACTTGAATAAAATAATTTTTCCAATCCACATTTCATAGATCGTTAATAGAAAGCTAATATGAAGATGGTAAGAAGATTGGATGCTCGCAGCTCAATCCTTTATCTCTCTATAAAATAATCTCTTTACGATCTCCGCAACGAATAGATAAGATATAACTATTAGTAAAATTATCAAGATAAATTTAATGGAGATCGATGAGAATCCGAAGATCTCTGCTAGAGGCGTATATGGAACGATGAGCGCCAATAAACATGAAAGAGGAGTCGCAAAAAGCAGATAAATGCTGGGAGAAGAGCGGAAGAAAGGCCTTCGGGTGCGAATGACGAGCACTACGACCGATGCTGAAACCACCGATTCCATGAACCAGCCCGTCCTGAATTGGTCCATAGAAGCCTGCAACAGAAAAAGGAGCGCACCGAAGGTCAAGAAGTCGAAGAACGAACTCAATAGACCGAAAACCATCATGAATCTCCTGATGAATCCAATCGACCATCGCATTGGATGTGATACCAGTTCGGGATCGACCCTGTCCCCAGCAATGGTCGTCTCTGGTAAGTCGGTCAAGAAGTTTGTGAGCAGGACCTGGGTGGGAAGAAGGGGAAGGAAGGGAAGGAACAATGATAGCAAAGCCATGCTGAACATGTTCCCGAAATTGGCAGACGTTGCCATGAAGATGTACTTCATGGTGTTGGAGAACGTCTTCCTCCCTTCAATGACGCCTTTTGTGAGGACGCTGAGGTCTTTTTCCAGAAGAACTATATCTGCGGCCTCTTTTGCAACATCCGCTGCGCTTTGCATAGACACTCCAATGTCGGCAGCGTAAAGGGCTGATGCGTCATTTATGCCATCGCCCATATAACCCACAACATCTCCCGTCTTGCGGAGGGCCAAAATAAGTCTCTCCTTCTGGTTAGGCTCCACCTCAGCAAAGATATTGACCTCTTGAACAAGTCTTTGGAGGGCCTCGTCGCTTTCCCGTCCTATTTCTCTGCCAGTCAAGATTCTATCACCGAGGAGGCCCAACTTCTTGCTGATACTGGTCGCTGCAAGCCGATTGTCTCCAGTGATAATTTTTAGCTTAATTCCCAACTGGTTCAAGTCGCTAATCGTCTCAACGATCCCATCTTTGAGGGGATCGAAGAAGACAAGGAATCCCAAGAAGGTCATCTCATTTTCGTCTCGTGCATGGATGACGTCGGTTTCAACAGCCTTTTTAGCCAGGCCCAAAACTCGGAAGCCTTCGCCGCCGAGCTCTTGAAATCGGGCATCTATCTGGTCCTTTACCGACGAAATATCTACAACTTCCTGGGCAAATGCAGCGGATGTACAGATATCCAGGATATCGACCAAGGCACCTTTGGTCACGATAATGTGCTCGTCCCCATTTGATATCAGAATGCTGAGGCGCTTGCGAATGAAATCATATGGAACTTCATCTAATTTTTTAAAGCTAGATACATCGAGTTTGCGATAACTCAGAATGGCTTTGTCGATAGGGTTGGAAAAGCATGTCTCGAAGAAGGCGTTGATATAGGCCAAAAGAAAAACCTCTTCCCTCTCTTTACCTTCTAGATCCTGAACGGAGTGCAGCCTCACTGTACCTTCCGTTAGGGTCCCCGTCTTGTCGGTGCATAGAATGTCCATGCTCCCAAAATTCTCTATCGAGTTCAGACGTTTCACTATGACCTTGTGAGATGCCATTTCCCTGGCACCGTGGGCCAGGTTAATGCTGATGATGGCAGGAAGAAGCTGGGGTGTCAAGCCGACAGCAAGGGCCAAGGAAAATAGAAAAGAGTCCGCTATGGGACGGGCGAGATAGACGTTTATGGCAAAAATAATCACTACCAGTAACATCGTTATCTCAAGAAGCAGGTAGCCAAAGTGCTTGACCCCCCGTTCAAAATCCGTCTCTGGTTTCTGGAGCTTCAGTCGCTGTGATACGTGACCGAACTCGGTATCCTTTCCCGTATGGATGACCAACGCCTTGGCTGCACCACTGACTACACTTGTTCCCATAAATAGGCTATTAATCCGTTTGCTCAGTGGCGTATCTCGATCCAAATCTTTTGGCATTTTCTCAGCCGGATAAGTCTTCCCGGTAAGTGTCGCCTCGTTGACGAAGAGATCTTTGGATTGAAGTATTCGCGAGTCTCCTGGGACGATATCTCCCGCCCTCAGCTCTATGATGTCTCCGGGTACGACATGCTCCACGAAAACATCCTTCAGCGTTCCGCTCCTGAGAACGGAGGATCTGATCTTGATCATGGCCAGCAACCTGGCTACCGCGTCTGAGGCGTTCCTCTCCTGCCAAAAACCCAGCAGACCGCTTAAAAAAATTATGACTAAAATTATCAACGCATCAGTCATTTGATGAAGATAATAGGAAAGGCCAGCAGCAATTATCAGCAATACAATTATGGGGCTATTGAACTGAGCCAGCAGCAAAAGGATCGGATAAGACTTTCGGCGGGGCTTGAGAAGATTAGCGCCGTATCGCCTGAGCCGTCTTTCAGCCTCATTTTCATCCAGCCCCATCTCCTTCGTATCGAGCAATCTGAGCAGCTCATCAGATGGGATGGACCAGAAAGCGGAAAGATCATGGCTCACATGATCTTATTCCATCTCTTGAGAGATAACTCTTCCTAAGATATTAACCGCATTTCGATATCGTTCACGGATCCGCTTATGCGATCCAAAGTATTAAGATGTTCCAGAGAATTAAAGTTTCATGTGGCAAAGACGAGGTGGCTCTTCTGGATTTTAATAGCAGCATTTTTATGGCTGATGGTCAGTCATATGACGGAATTTGAAGCTGTTGCTCAGCCGCTTATTCAAGGGAAGCCCGAGTGGATACTGTTAGCAGCAATGTTGCAGGTTCTTTATTATGGTCTATTTGCAGCCATATTTGAGTCGGCCTTCTACACAGTGGAGATAAGAAGCAGTATTTTTAACCTCATTTCGATCACCTTGGGAGCGCTATTCATCAACGTGATCGCACCTTCTTGGGGGATGGCCGGAGCGGCCTTGTATGTCGATGATGCGTCTCATCGAGGAGAATCGCCTGCGAGGGCGGCAGCAGGAACGTTGCTTGCTCAGGCAGCAGATTTCAGCGCCTTTGCTATAGTCCTTGCCAGCGGCGCAGTCTACCTTTTCGTTCGAAACAGACTCGAAAACTACGAGATCGTCGGGACAGCTATATTATTTATTATATTATGTAGTCTAAATTTTGCACTGATCCTGGGATTGGTGCGTCCATTACTGCTTATGAAGGGTCTAAAATTAGCACAGCATGGCATAAACCTCTTGGCCAGAAAGATCAACAGAGATCCCTTTTTATCCGACGACTGGGCGGCAAAAAACGCTGCAGACTTTTCCAACGCGGCCAGAGCCATCAGAACTCACCCAAAAAGGTTGGCATTGACCCTAGGTATCGCCCTAGCTGCCCATCTGACCAATATCATCAGCCTATATACATTATTTCTGGCTTTTGATCAGCAGATTGGATTTGGACCTTTGGTGGCAGGCTATGCCATGGGCATCCTCTTCTGGAACGTCTCTCCAGTGCCTCAGGGGATAGGCGTGGTTGAAGGCGTCATGGCCCTGGTATACACGTCTCTGGGAATTAACGGATTTAAAGCTGCGCTGATCGTCCTCGCCTTTCGAGGGCTGAACTTCTGGCTGCCCATGCTGCTGGGCTTTGCCCTGATCAGGCGAGTAAATATTCTGAAACAAAAGCAGGGAACCTGATATCATCATGTTAGCGCTCGATATCACCCAGGCTGCTTTGGGCAGATCTCTCTTCGATGGTCCTTCCATCGCCGAATAGGCAAGCTCAACTAGGCGTCCAGGATTCGGCGATCCAAGCCTTTCGGAGGAGGAGTGAAAATAGCTCTGGGCCATCCCCGGCAGCAGAGCTGCGGGCATTCGATAAAAAAAAAGTCGAATCGCGGGACGCTCATCCCGCGTCGTAGTAGCAGACCTCGTCGACGTCCAGTACCGTCGGAGACCCGAGCCTGAAGCTCTTGACGCCCCTCACCCGGCCGTGGCCCACCATCGCGAGCTGGACCCTCGCCGCCTGGGCCTCCCTCTCCTCGTAGAAGTCGGCCCCGGCCTGGACCATCTTGTGGGTCACCACCTGAATCTCTCGGATCCGAGTCAGCATCCCGCCGGTCCCGGGAATGATGTCCGGGCCGCTCGCCTCGGTCAGGAATATGACGTCTCCTGGGCTGAGGTGAAGGAGCGCCAGGAAGTTGTGAGGGCTCCTGATCTCCAGGGTCCTGATCCCGTTGGCCACAAGCTCCCTGATCACCTGTCTTGATATCCCCGTAAGTGCAACGCATTCCATAGCCATCGCCATCACCCGTACATAGGGAACTGGAGCTCTTTTCTGCCCGGAACCTCTTCGGCGGAGGTGCTCTTCACCTGCTCTGCGAGCTTCTGCATCTGAAGCTCGATCTCCTCCGCCCTATCCTCCAGCTCCGCGGTGTCGACTTCAAGGCCGTAGAGGGCGTTGAGCATCTTGACGGTGAAGACCGCAGCCCGAGGGTCGGGAGCCATGCTGTGGGTCTCCCCCAGGAGGCATATCGCCGGCATCTTTCTGAGGAGACACTCGTTCATGACGGACCCCGATATCCCAGAGATCGTCCCGAACTCGAATACCTCCACCTTATCCTTTATCCTCTCCAGCAACTCCTCGGTGGTGGCGGCGCCGAAGACCCGCTGCTCCTCGCCCATCACCGTTATCCCGGCAAGGCAGACCATCTCCTTCGCCCCGATCGACTCGACCCAGGATACGACCCCCCGGGCGACGTCGTAAGAGGCTGCTGGGTGGACAGGAATGTCCGAGCTTATCACCACCACCCCAAGCTCCGGCTTCTCGTATATCCTCACGGGCATGTGGGCGACCCCGCCCAACAGGACCGATAGCGGCGGGAAGAACCTAGAATCTATGGCGCCGATATAGTCCATATCGAGCTTGTTGATGACGTATTGGCTTGCAATATTTCCGATCAGCCCGATCCCCGGAAACCCCTCGATGACCACCGGGTTTTGGGTTTTGGGCCTCTCGGCTCTGACCTGGACTTCGTCAGTCATGAAAATATCTTTTCCCTCTGATGACTGATAAGATCATCGCTCGCCGTCCTTCAAATCGAGGCATAACTTGCTGCAACAACTTATTAATTCCATCAACGCCAAACGTAACCTGCAATCTTCGAGATGGTGGGATCCTATGGGACTCGAACACGTCGAGGGTGAGAACCGGGGGAAGGTGACGCTCTACGCCCTCAGCACCTGCGTCTGGTGCAAGAAGACCAAAAAGCTCCTCGCAGACCTGGGGGTGGAGTACAGCTACGTCTACGTCGATCTTCTGAAGGGGGACGAGCGAAAGAGAGCACTCGAAGATGTGAAGCGGCACAATCCGAACACATCATTTCCCACCACGGTAATCGAAGAAGACAGGTGCATCGTCGGGTACAAGGAGAAAGAGATAAAGGAGGCGCTGGGACTATGACCGATTTTGAGCCGTCTATCGAGGAGGTGGAGACCCTCTTCGAGCAGCTGGACCGGGAGGCGGAGGAGATGGGCTACCACCTGAACCGGGACCTGGACTTCACCAAAGACCTGGTCTCTGGCCTGCTGGTGAACGAGAAGCGCTACGGCTACCATTCCTGCCCCTGCAGGCTCGCCTCCGGAGATCGAGATGAAGATCTGGACATTATATGCCCCTGCGACTACCGGGACCAGGATCTGAACGATTATGGGGCCTGCTACTGCGCCCTCTACGTCTCCCACGAGGTTTTGGCGGGCGAGCGGGAGGTGGGGCCCGTCCCCGAAAGAAGGCCGTCTCCGGAGAAGCGGGAGAGGGCGAGCCGTCCCCTCTCCGCACCCTCGGGAGAGTCCTTCTCCTCCCTTTCGTACCCGGTCTGGAGGTGCAAAGTCTGCGGGTACCTCTGCGCAAGAGAAGAGCCTCCAGGGGTCTGCCCCATATGCAAGGCCGGGATGGAGCGGTTTGAGCGATTCATCTGAAAGGATTATCTGAATCTGCAGGACGACCGAACGATGACTATGGCTGAAGAGGACCAGAAGAAGGAGACGAAGGCCGACCTCAAGATTTCGGGGATGATGTGCGCCACCTGCGCCTCCACCGTGGAGGACGCCCTGAAGGGGGTGGATGGGGTCGCCGGGGCCAGGGTGAACCTGGGGACAGAGACCGCCTCCGTCGAGTACGATCCGTCGAAGACGAAGCTAGCAGACCTGGAGAGGGCCGTGGTGGAGGCGGGGTACGGCGTCGTCAACGAGAGGGTCGCCCTGAAGATCGGCGGCATGATGTGCGCCTCCTGCGTCTCCGCCGTGGGGGACGCCATAGGAGATGTGGATGGCGTTCTGGACGTCAGCGTCAACCTCTCGTCTGAGAAGGCCTACGTCACCTACAACCCGAAGGTCGCCTCCGTCTCCGATATGAGGGCGGCGATCGAGGCGGCGGGATACCAGTACAGCGGCGTGGTGGGCGAAGAGAGCGAGGATAGCGAGAAAAGGGAGCGAGAGGCCCGGGAGAGGGACCTTCGAGATAAGAAGCGAAGGATACTGATCGGATTTGCCGCCGGGGCCTTCCTGATGATCCTGGGGATGGCGCCCATCCGCCTGCCGGTTCCGATGCCCTATCTGATGCTCGTCATATCGACGCCGCCCTTCGCGTACCTCTCCGGCCCCATATTCTCGGCAGGGCTCAGGGCCCTCCGCCACAGGAGCCTGACGATGGACGTCATGTACTCCATGGGGATCGGAGTCGCCTTCTTATCGAGCCTTATGGGGACTTTCGGGATCGTTCTGACCCCTCAGTTCATGTTCTACGAGACGGCGGTATTTCTTGCGGCCTTTCTGACCCTGGGAAGATATCTTGAGACGAAGGCCAAGGGGAGGACCTCCGAGGCGATCAAGAAGCTGATGGGGCTGCAGCCAAAGACCGCCGCCGTCGTCCGGGACGGCCAGGAAATGGAGGTGGCGGCCGATGACCTCCTCGCTGGCGACGTGATCCTGGTCCGGCCGGGGGAGAAGGTCCCCGCCGACGGGGTCGTCCTCAGCGGCGAAAGCTACGTCGACGAGTCGATGATCACCGGGGAGCCGATCCCGGCCAAGAAGAAGAAAGGAGACTTTGTCGTCGGCGGAACCCTCAACAAGAACGGAGCCATCAGGTTTCAGGCCTCGAAGGTCGGAAGGGAGACGGCTCTCGCCCAGATCATCGCCCTGGTGGAGGAGGCCCAGGGCTCGAAGCCCTCGATCCAGAGGTTGGCGGACAGAGCCGTCGCCTTCTTCATCCCCGCGGTCCTCGCCATCGCAGCCCTGACATTCATCCTATGGCGCTTCGTCTTCGCGGACATCGCTCCCGGCGATCCGCTCCTCTTCGCCCTCACCGCCACCATATCGGTCCTGGTGGTGGCCTGCCCCTGCGCTCTGGGCCTTGCCAGCCCCACCGCCATCACCGTGGGCCTCGGCCGGGCCGCGGAGCTGGGGGTTCTGGTGAAGAGCGGCGAGGCCCTGGAGGTCTCAGAGAAGCTCGACGCCGTCGTCTTCGACAAGACAGGGACCCTCACCGTTGGAAGGCCCGAGGTGACCGACCTCGTCGGCTTCGGGATCGGCGATAGGGAGCTTCTTCGCATCGCCGCCGGGATCGAGGCCAATTCGGAGCATCCGCTGGCGGAGGCGGTGGTGAGGAGGGCCAGAAGCGAAGGCGTCGCCATCGCCGAGGCAGACTCCTTTGAGGCCCTGGGCGGAAAGGGGGTCATCGCCCGGATCGATGGTGTGGATGCGGCCGTCGGAAATCGGGTCCTTCTCCGGGAGATGGGGATCGAGATCCCTGAAGAGGCCGAAGGGGCCGCCCTCCGCCTCGAGGAGGGGGGAAAGACCGCCCTCCTCGTCGCCCTCGGCGGGAGGGTCGTCGGCGTCGTGGGCATCGCCGACGCCCTCAAGGAGAACTCAAAAGAGGCGGTCGAGAGGCTTCAGGAGATGGGCTTTAGTGTCGTGATGATCACCGGCGACAACCCCTCCACCGCCGGGATCGTGGCAAAAGAGATCGGGATCGAGAGGGTCCTCGCCGAGGTTCTGCCCTCGGATAAGGCCCGGGAGATAAAGAACCTCCAGGATGGGGGGTCCGTCGTCGCCTTCGTCGGGGACGGGATCAACGACGCTCCTGCCCTCGCCCAGGCCGATGTTGGGATCGCCATCGGGAGCGGGACGGACGTCGCCATCGAGAGCGGCGAGATCGTCCTGATCAGAGACGACCTTTTGGACGCGGTGGCGGCGATCGAACTCAGCCGGAAGGTGATGGGGAGGGTGAAGCTGAACCTATTTTGGGCCTTCGCCTACAACTCTGCCCTGATCCCGGTGGCAGCGGGGGTGTTGTACCCTTCATTCGGGATCGTCTTCCGGCCTGAGTTAGCGGGGCTCGCCATGGCCGCGAGCTCCGTGACGGTGGTGAGCCTCTCCCTGATGCTGAAGGGCTACGTGCCCCCCGCGAAGAGGGCGAGGAGCTGAATCGGGAGAAGACGAACGAGGGATACCGAATTGGGGAAGATGAACGAGAGATGACGAAGAGGGGATGACGAACGGGGGAAACCGAAGGATATCCAGGTCGTTTGGAGGTGAAAAATTTGGCTATAGATCCTGTATGCAAAATGACCGTCGAAGAGAAGACGGCGAAGTTCAAGACCGACTACAAGGGCAGGACTTACTTTTTCTGCGCCCCCGGGTGCAAGAAGGCCTTCGAGAAGGAGCCCGAGAAGTACCTGAAAAAGTGATGGCTGGAACCTCGAAAGGCCAGGTGTCAATTCATGAAAAAGTACGACCTGATAGTCGTCGGCTCCGGCGCCGGAATGATCATCGTCTCCAGGGGGATCAGGGCCGGGATGAAGGCGGCCCTGGTGGACCGGGGCCCCATGGGCGGGACCTGTCTCAACAACGGCTGCATCCCCTCGAAGGTTTTGATCTATCCGGCGGACGTGATCAGGGCCCTCGAGGCGGCGAGGGCCGTCGGGGTGGAGGCCTCCGTTGAGAAGATCGACTTCGACCTCATAATGAAGCGGATGCATTCGATCGTCGACGAGGGGAGGCGGGGGATGGAGCGGTCCGCCGAGGGGGCCGAGAACCTGGACTGGTATCGGGGCTGGGGCGAGTTCATAGGCGACCGCGAGATGAAGGTGGGCGACGAGACGATCACCGCCCCTCGGATCTTCATAGCCTCGGGGGCGCGGGCTCTCGTCCCGCCGATCCCGGGCCTCGCAGAGGCGGGCTACATCGACAACGTCTCGGCCATGGAGCTCGCGCGCCCTCCGCGGAGCCTGACGATCCTGGGCGGGGGCTACATCGGATGCGAGTACGGCCACTTCTTCTCGGCGATGGGAACCGAGGTGACGATAATAGGGAGAAGCCGCAGGCTGTTGAGCAACGAGGACCCCGAGGTCTCTGAGATCGTGGAGAGGGGGCTCAGCAAACACGTCAGCGTCAAGACAGGCCACGAGGTGGTGAAGGTGGAGGGTGAGGGCGGAAAGAAGGTGGTATCTGCCAAGGACGTCGAATCCGGCGAGATGAGGGAGTTTCCCGCCGACGAGGTGATGGTGGCCCTGGGGAGGAGGCCGAACACCGACATCCTCAAGCCCGAGAAGACCGGGGTCCAGCTGGACCGCTCCGGCTGGATCGTGGTGGACGACTATCTCGAGACGACGAGGCCTGGGATCTGGGCCATCGGCGATGCCATCGGAAAAGACATGTTCAGGCACGCCGCCAACTATGAGGCCCGCCTCGCCTGGAATAACGCCTTCGGCAAAGAAGGGGAGAAAGAGAAGGAGAAGGTCGACCGCCACGCCGTCCCCCACGCCGTCTTCACCTGCCCGCAAGTAGGCGCCGTGGGGATGACCGAGGCGATGGCAAAGGCCGCGGGATACAAGATCCTGGTGGGGAGGGCGAGGTACGGGGACGTGGCCAAGGGGTACGCCATGGCCGAGGAGGAGAGCCTGGTGAAGGTGGTCGTCAACAGGAAAGACGGCCGGATCTTGGGCTGCTCGATCGTCGGGACCGAGGCGGCAGACCTTGCCCAGCAGGTCGTCTATTTGATGAACGCTGGATATCAGGACTACGGGCCGGTGGCGAGGTCGATGGTGATCCACCCCGCCCTCAGCGAGGTCGTCGGCAGGGCCTTCGCCAACCTGATGCCGCCAAAAGAGGATTTGGCCCCATGAACGAGTTTCTGGCCCTCGCCCTGGAGGAGGCCCGGGCCGGGATAGAGAACGACGACGGCGGCCCCTTCGGCGCCGTCGTCGTCCGAAACGGCGTCGTCATCTCGAAGGCCCACAACGAGGTCCTGAGGCGTAACGACCCCACCGCCCACGCCGAGATCCTGGCGATCCGGGAGGCCTCTGCGATTTTGGGGCGCTACGACCTCTCGACTTGCGAGATCTACTCCACCTCCGAGCCCTGCCCCATGTGCTTTTCCGCCATATTCTGGGCGAGGATCAAGCGGCTCATCTTTGGGACGACGAGGAAGGACGTCGCCGAAATCGGCTTCGACGACTGCCTCATATATCAGGTCATAAGGGGCGAGGCCGAATCGGAGCAGCTGGAGCTGGTGAACCTCGACCGGGAGGGATGCCGGGCGGTTCTGGAGGAGTGGGAGAAGAGGCCGGGGAGGAGGGTATACTGATGAACATGAGATTTTTTTTATAGAATTCACAGCAGCCCTGCTGAGGCGTTCGCCGCCGATCGTTTTATAAAATCTGTACGGGTGGTTTTGATCTTGTCATCGCAAAGGTTTAGAGCGTTGATCTAATCTATAAAGAGAGAAAGAATGCGTATCAATGACTTCAATCATGTCTATGATAGGACCGATTGCTGCTCTGTCAGGACTTATGGCAGCTATAATTCTAGCCTATTCTACCTTAGGTATTTGTTATGATAGATCAAACGGCGGACGCCTTATGGGAGTCAGGGACTCTGATAGAACCAAGCCAATCTCTAGGTGCAGGTTAATACAATATACTTTGAAAAATAGTCAAACAGCGCACCCCGCTGCAAGCAGCGGGGCATGTTCGCGCCGGTCATCAGCTGTTCGAATTCTAACAAATTCATCTGTTCGTGGCCGTCCTTTCTTCTGGGATTCCTTGTGTC
>Ga0116202_10001844_pt1 | contig 12487 bp, 15 predicted proteins | sample LakKivw325mmetaG_FD_94479 | JGI IMG/M metagenome (GOLD analysis project Ga0116202, IMG submission 94479) | Anoxic lake water microbial communities from Lake Kivu, Rwanda to study Microbial Dark Matter (Phase II) - Lake Kivu water 325m metaG | ecosystem: Environmental > Aquatic > Freshwater >...
CGTGGTCGGAATTATGCCTTATGGGACAAATCCGCCCGGCGTTCCAGGGCCGCAACCGGCGCTCCTCCTGCCTGCTCCGCGCCGGGCCGATAATCTCTTCCCGTTCCCGGGAATCGCCTTCTCGTGACACACCTCGAACGGTGATTCTAACGCGACACCTGCCCAGACGGCGGGACCGGGAACAGAACATGGTCCACTGGACCGTAGGGGGAATGTCTCGGCGGGAGACCCCGCGATGGACCGGGATTGAGACTTGAGAGCGGACCCGGACCGTGGCTCATCGGCAGGCCGGCCAAGAAACCCGACGATGGACCCGAACCGGCACTTCCCCGTACACCGTCCGGCAGAACTGATGAATCACCCGCCCGGAGACGCGTTGACAGACCCGGAAACAGGCCCGACGATAGACCCGAAGACAGGCTCTCCTGGTCTGTCCCCGACAGACCCCAGCCGCGACCGGGCCGGAAAGTGGGTCTCTAACATCTATCCTCGCTCGTCGTTTGTGTCTCCGGCTGCTCCCTGTTCGGCTGGCTGGTCTCTCGGCACTCGACCACTAGACCACTGGGCCACTCGGTCACGCCCCCCTCCCCTTGACGCGCTTCCGATTCCGAAATGTGGGAAGTGTCCCTGGTTTGCCCCTGGTTTGCCGAAACTTCCGAGTTCCGCCCGTGATTCGTTTCGTCGAGTTTGGTGTCGGCCATCTGCCCTTTGCTTCTGATTCAGCAACCCCTGCCGCCAGCCACCTGCCGCAATCTATTCTTGGCCTTTCTCTGTTGGGACTTGGCATGAATCGCCCGTCCGAGTTCAGTGCCCGTCTTGATCTCGTCGTTGGCAACGAGTCCGAGTACGATGAGCCGGCGCAGATCCCTGCCCTTCCGATGCCAGCGTAGACGATTGCACTTCCAGCATGCCGGCAGGTAGTTGCCGGGGTCATTTGCCCCGCCCTTGGCTGCCTGGGTGATGTGGTCCATCTCCCACGCGCCGCGCAGAGGATGCCCTTTCGTTTTCCCGTGATGCCCAAGCACAACCCTGTCTCCGCAGAAGTGACAGTGACCGTTCGTCTTGTCGTAGACGGCCCGAACAATGCAGGCTTTCACGGTTTGCTTGGTGTTAGCACACCCGCGGCCTTCAGAAGCTGCAGGGTTCGACCCAACTCCGAGCTGGATGGCGTGCGGGTTATGCCAGGCAGCATCTCTGTTACCATCTCGCAAAGGGTAACAAGGCGCACCGGGTTGCCGTGCAGCGCCTTCCGGAATGGTCCGTAGTTCTCCCAGTCCTGTTTCTTCCCGGAGAGTCTTGTGACCGCTGTTACGTAGGTAAACTCCCGAGTCCCAGTCAGGCGCAGTATCTCGTCGCAGAATGCCTCGCTCCATTTCGACACCATCAGCTCGCGATATGCCTGCCAAGTTTCACGGCCGTGTCGCATCAGATTCTGCTCTAGCCCTGTAAGTATGTAACCAACACGAAAGCCGCCCTGCCAGCTCTTGCAGCTGACAGCCCATACTCTGTCGGTACCGCGGAGAAGCGGATTGACCCCGACAACATCAATGTCAGATGGGACACAGTCGGCCCTGGGCTCGTAGTCGGAGTGGTGCTTGCTCGGGCGGAACTTCACGTTGTGCTGCGTGAAGTACCCCTTCGACTGGAGGTAGTCGTCGACCACCTGTTCGAGAATGTCCTCTTTCAAGGTTGCTTTCTACCAGGCCAAACAACGGCCGGACCACGCGCAGTCATGGGGCATGTGGTGGATTGTAGGTCTCTCGGCAAGACGTGTCAAATGCCAGCGAGAAACTATGGTCTGCTTCTACGATGCTGGACGCGCTGCGCCCGATAGGCTGTTGACGGTACTTATAGTCCGTGGACGTAAAGACATCTGGTGGCATACTGACGAGGTGAACAAAGACCTGCTGTCTCGGTTTGGCCGCCGCATCCGCGAGCTGCGGTCGAAAAGGTGTATGTCGCAAGAGGCCCTGGCGCTGGAAGCGGACCTAGACCGTTCCTATGTTGGCCAGGTCGAGCGGGGCACGCGCAACATCTCGCTAGAGAATATCGAGAAGCTGGCCGAGGCGCTTGGGGTCAGCGTTTCGGAACTCACCAAGGGCATCTAGTGGTGAGACTCCGGCCGGGCGACGTTGTCTCGCATGCACGCATGTGCGACGTCGAGGGCATCATGCTTCAGCACGGAATGAACTTCCGGCCCGGTGGCCGTACGAGCATCTTTCTGATGAGCGTGCGACCTGGCGCGCCATACGAGGACCAAACTCAAGATGATGGACGCGTGCTTGTCTACGAAGGACATGATATTGCCCGTTTCCGTGGCGGACCTGACCCAAAGTCTGTTGACCAGCCGATGCACCTTCCGGGCGGAGGGCTGACGCGGAATGGCAAGTTCTTCGCAGCGGCCCAAGCGTTCAAGCAAGACAAGGCCCCGGCTGAACTGGTTAAGGTGTACGAGAAGATCCGGGCTGGCATCTGGGTCTACAATGGCGTCTTTCGCCTGTTGGATGCGTGGTTGGAGCGCAGCGGCCGGCGGCGGGTGTTCAAGTTCAGGCTTCAAGTTCACGAAGGCCCCGCGCCGGCAGAAGTACGCCTACCCAAAGACCTTCCGCACAACCGGATGATACCGACCGCGGTCAAGCTGGCGGTCTGGAAGCGGGACAAGGGTCGATGCGTAAAATGCAGCAGCACGAAGAACCTCCACTTTGACCACGTTCTCCCCTTTTCTCGGGGCGGAACATCGCTCAAGGTCGAGAACATCCAGTTGCTCTGCGCCCGTCACAATATCGCTAAGCGGGACCGAATAGAATAGCTGCCCGGCCGCTAGAAACCGAGTTCCCCGTCCTCAATCTCCAGCGCCTGCGAGAGCGCCAATGCATTGCGGAGCATGAAAGAACCGTAGCCGCTCGCGAGCCGCACTAGGTGCGCGGCGGCTCGCGGCGTCCACTCCGCGTCTCGGACCAGCGTCTGTTCGAGCGTGGCGGGTTCTGTGGCGCCCTGCCCCGCCAGGAGTCCGCGATACTCGGCGACAAGACCAGATACGCTTTCTGCCATGCCGCAATTGTCCGAATTGCAGCCTATCCGTCTACAGCCTATTGATAGCGGGGGCAGAAGAGCGGCCTAGTGGTCAAGTGGCCCAGTGGCCGTGTAAGGGCAGTCAGACAGCCGGAGAGACAAACGCTGAGCGATGAGCGGGAGCAGATAGTAGACAGAACACAGGAAACAGGGGCCGGGATCAGTTCGAGCCAAAGCAAGGGTCAAGACTCAAAGCCGGAATGTGCGCTGAGCAGGGCGGGCGGCGCCTTGCGCTCTACGCCCTGCGCATGACGCGGAACGGCGAGCGGGATTCGGGCAGGTCGAAGGAAACAGGGCCGGGTTCAAGGCGGGGTTGAAGACGATTCGGACAGGTTTGGTGTCAGGTATGTTCACGGGTATTCCGACAGGTGTTCTGACAGGTATTCTGACAGGGGTAGCGACAGGTATTCCGACAGATACCCGTACAGGTATCGCGACAGATATCCGCACAGGTGTCGTGACAGGTATCCGCACACGTATCCCCTATCTTATTCGGACAGATAGCGTTACGGGTATCTCGACAGGTCTGTTCTATGATTCTCCGACAGGTATCCGCTAAGGTGTCCGGACAGGTATTCTGTGAGAAGTAGCGACAGGTATTCCAACAGGTATTCGCACAGATACCCTGACAGGTAGTCTCCCAGACGGCTCCCCTGGGGTACGGTTCTCCCTCATTTTGCCGGGTCGGGCTTTGGCGAGCGTATATATGGATGAGGGCGGAGAGAACGGCGATGGGCGGGGAGGGCGAAGTGGCCAAGTGAGAACCAGACGAAGGCAGAAATCAGGAGCGCGGGGAGAAGTGGCCGAGCGGTCAAGTGGTCGAGCGAGGAGAGACCAGCCAGCCGGACAGGGAGCAGCCGGAGAGACAAATGATGAGCAGTGAGTGCTGTCCGGTGTCCGCGGCGGTAGGCGGTTGGCGGTTAGCGGTGAGCGGTCAGCGGCGCGGCCGGGCTAGGCGGACGGAGGCAGTGAGCGGAGCAGGTCGCGGAGCCGGGTCTTTAGGTCGAGCGACAGCGCCCGGTCGAGTTCGCTCAGCCAGCGTTCGACATACGGCCGGTCCCAGTTCGGATTCTTGGCGAGGATGAGCCGGGTGTCCTCGATGTCGCGGGCCCGGCCGGCGACCAGCTTGTGGATGAGCAGGTCTTCAAGCGATGAGTAGCGCACCGGCTGACCGTTGATTTCTACCGGGCGGCTGCGGCCAAGCGCCTGCCGTTCGTAGGCGGAGAACGAGAAGACGAAGTCCACCTTGATGCCGCTTGCGTCTTCGACCGCGGGCAGGACCATCGTGTCCCGAACGAACCGCGCCGGGTCGTTGACCAGGACCCGCAGTCCGACCGAGCGGCACAGCGCCGTCACCCGGTCGAGGCCGGTGGCGTCCAGGCCGAGCGTCACGTCAATGTCTCTGGTCATGCGCGGCTCGCCGTAGAGTTGGACCGCCTGGCCGCCGATGACCATGTAGGCGATGCCGGCCCGGTCGAGTTCGCGGGCGAGGCGGGCGAGCAACTTGCTAAACACTGTTGAGGGCGCGCGCGACGCGGATGATGGTCTCGATGCCTTCCATCGGGTCGGGCCGCGGCATCGAGCCGACGGCGAGCGCTTCTTCGAGCAGGCCGTCGGCGATTGCCAGGTTGGCGCGGAAGTCAACCGGGCTCCGGCGGGCGAGTTCGAACTCGAACCGCTCGAGCATGGCCTGGTTCCTGACCATGGCTAGAGTATCACCGGACCGCGGGAGAAGTCAATAAGGGACGGGCGAAGGCGAAGGGCCGACCGAGATACCAGCTATCAGAGACCAGAGATGCCGGGAGAAAACGGCAGGCGGTGAGCGGTCGGCGGCTAGCGGCCGAGAAGGATGGCGAGGAAGCGGAGCAGGGCTCGGGCGCAGGGCTCGAAGAAACGGTCTCCCGGGTAGAGCACGGAATCAGGCAAGGCGATGGAGACTGCGGCGGCAAGAGCCGCAAGGTCGGGCATAAGGTCGCGGAGCAGCGAAGCCCACGAGTAGGCTTCGTGCGTACGGGCGCGCGGACCGGCAAGAATGCGGTCGAACGTGCTGAACGCCTGTATCCAGTTCAGGTAGCGCGGCGCATCGTCGCTCGGCGCGAACAGGGCGCCGGCCGCGGGCGTGAGCCGATAGCCCTTGTGGTCCCTACTGGCGAGGCCGGCCGCGACCCATCGTTCGAGCACGCGGTACACGGTCGTCTGGTCCCACCCGACCGCGAGCCCGGTCGCGCGCGAACTGCCCGGTCCGTTGTAGTGCAGGTGAAGCAGTATGTCCGACCGGGCATCGGTGCCGAATACCGCGCGGAGCCATAGTTGCCGCAGCGCCGGTCGCCGCACGGATGGCGCGACTGCACGCAGCCGCACGGCCTTTGCCGTAAGCCCGCGAGCGGCCGGCGGCCACCCGGCGAGGAGTCTGGTCAGTCGCGTCAACCGGGACTGGTGGACCCACGCGCGATTGAGTTCAAGCCACTGCTCGGCGACGCCGGCAAGGCGCAGGTCTTCAGCAGCGACTGCCCGTGTGGACGCGGCCAGGGCCTCAATGTCGACCAGCCAGCGGTCCTCCGGTTCGAGTTGAGACTGGACCCCAAGCGCGCTCCAGTGCCGCCAGTGCAGGCCGAGCAGGCGCTCCCGGAATTCGGTCCTAAAGCGCGCGGGCGACATTGTTCCATCCTTGAGCTTCGAGGAACTCGACCAGCGAATGTCGGAAGGCCGCAGAGACGTCCTGGGGCAGCATCCAGCGCGCCGCCGCTGACAGCTCGCCGTCGGTCGGCTTGAGGGCGATAAGGTCCTGTACGTGGTAATCGCCGCGGTCCACCGCCGCGTAGAGCTTGAAATGGACCTGGTCGTACCGGCTGGCAAACCAGGCGGTGAAGTGGTCGCCGTAGCCGCGCCGGACCAGCCGGTCAGCGAAGCCCGCGGGCAGCCCGAGTTCGAGTTGCCGGGCCGGACCCAGGTTGAGCCAGTCGTCATCCAGGCCGAAGTCGCGCGCCACGCGTCCGGCGGCTTCCGCCAGTTCCGCCGGTAGGTCGGGAAGGCGGCGTACCTTCAGCCCGCCCGGGTCGGGCTCGGCGGCGCCGAGCACATCCACATCGCGTGTGGTCCGGCTGACGAGACCGAGCGCGGCCAGGGCCGAGCCGCCGCAGATAACAAGCGAGTAACTGCCGGCTTCAGCGAGGGCAAGCTGGTGGTCGAGCGCGGACAGTAGTGCGTCAACCATGGCCGGGCCGAACTTCATGTAATGATTATATAGCCTGATTATTATGCTGTAAAGGCATGATAGGTGTCCGTGTCCGGGCTGGTGTTCGGGGCGGTCCGCGGATTTGACATCGGACGGCCGGCGGAGGAAACTATCCCGCGAGTGTGGCGTCTTGAATAGCGTGACACCAGTAGGCAAACCGTCCCGCACCCTGGGCACCGCCGGGCTGGTGTTCGGGATTCTGTCGGTGTTCCCGCTGGGCGCGCTGGCCGGCGTGCCCGCGGTCGTGCTGTCGGTCTTCGCGCTGCGCGAGGAACCGCGTTCGCGCGGCCGGGCGACCGCCGGCGTGGTGCTGGGCTCGTTCGGCATCGTCGTCACCGTCGGCCTGGTGCTTGTGTTCGCCGGCGTGGCGAAACAATGGGGCCGGTACAAGCCGGACGTGTCGGACGCCGGCCTGGTGCAGAATAACATGTACCTCATCCAGGGGTCGCTCGAAGAATGGGCCGCGGACTCTGGCGGCTACCCGGCCCCGGCGGATTTCGATTCTGACTCAAGCCGCTTCATGCGCTTCCTTGCCCGCGACCGGGTCGGTTGAGGCGGCGACACCATCCCCGGCAGTCTGCCGACGAACCCGTTCGCGAAGTCTTCCTACCGGTACGGCGAAGACCTGTTCTATTTCCCGGACAGCCTCCCGGCAGGCGTCTGCCACGTGTCGTTGCCTGCGGACAGTACCTGCCCGTACGTGGGCCGCAGCGCACCGAAGTGCAAGCCGGGCACGATTGTCGTGTATGGCCATACCGACCTGACGGGCTGGTTCCCGCGCGTGACCGAATACGGGATTATCGGATTCGGCGAGAAGCCCGACGGCCCGCTGCGCGACCGGACGGTGCCGGGCGTCGAGAACTACTTCGTGCTGTTCAGCCTGACGGAGCCGAACTAGGGGCGCCAACCGCCTACCGCTCACCGCCAGAAGAGGACTCCAGTCTGCTCTGAACTCTTCGCTCTTCTTGGTGTCTAGGAACTGCTTCGCAGCGGGTGGTTGACTTCCGCTCTGCGGCCCGACCTCTTTGTGACCTTTGTGGTCTTTGTGTTTACTTCTGCCTGGCGGCGAGGACCGCCCGGAAGGCGCGGATGTGCTCCGGCGTCGTGCCGCAGCACCCGCCGATGACCCGCACGTCCAGCTCAACCAGCTTCGCGACGTTCTCCCCCATCTGCTCCGGCGCCTCTGGGTAGCGCGGCCTGCCGTCGCGCAGCACTGGCAGCCCGGCGTTGGGCCGGATGCTTATCGGCCGCTCGGTCACCCGCCGGAACTCGGCAGCAATCTCAACCATCTGCGCGCTGCCGTTGCCGCAGTTCGAGCCGACGACGTCAGCCCCGGACGCGGCCAGCCGCGCTGCGGTATCCGCGATGCTGTTGCCCATGACCGTGAACCAGCCGCGACGCGTCTTCTGAAAAGTCATCGTGGCGCAGACCACGAGTTCCGAGTCAACCGCCTTCGCGGCCCGCACCGCGACTTCCGCCTCGGCCAGGTCAATCATCGTCTCGAAGTTCACCGCGTCTATCCCGGCCTTGACCAATGCCGCCACCTGGCTGCGGTAGCTCTCTTCGACCGCCTCGGGCTCGACGTCGCCGTAGGGTTTGAGCAGCCTGCCGGACGGGCCGCAGCAGGCAAACGCATATGCCCGGCCCTGAGCCGCGCTCCGCGCAATCCTGACCCCGGCGGCGTTGATTTCCCCGGCCCGGCTGTCGAGTTTGTACGACGCCAGCTTGAACGGCGACGCGCCGAAGGTGTTGGTCTGGATGATTTCCGCGCCGGCGTCGAGGTACGCCCGGCCGATTTCTTCGAGCACGCCCGGGTGAGTAATGTTCATGAGTTCGGGGCACGCACCGGGCGCGAGGCCGCGTTCCAGCAGCATCGTGCCCATCGCGCCGTCGGACAGGAGCGGCGGTCCGGCCCGAAGGCGCTCGCGGAGCGGAATCACGCACTCCTCGCCAATCCCGGGGGATTGACCGGTGAACCCCTGCCTGATGTCACCCTGAGCGTGCCGACCCAGATGAGTGACGGCGGCCGAGATGCTTCGACTACGCTCAGCATGACAGACCCGGCCGCCGCCAAAAGGACGTGGCCGGGGCGGCACGTCGAAGGGTCTCTCGGTCATGGGTCATGGCTGCGCTACCCGGCGACGAGTTTCTTCACCTGCTCGACCGCGTTCGCCGCGTCGTAGCCGTACGCGTCCGCGCCGATGCTCAGGGCGAAGTCCGCGGTTACCGGCGCGCCGCCGACGATGGTCTTCACCCTGCCGGTCAGGCCGCGCGCGGCGACCAGTTCGACCACCTCGCGCATCCTCGCCATCGTCGTGGTCAAAAGCGCCGACATGCCGATGACCCGCGCACTTTCCTTCGCCGCGGTGTCCACGAACCGCCCGGGCGCGACGTCGTTGCCCAGGTCAATGACCTCGAAACCGGCGCCGGAGAGCATGATGCCGACCAGGTTCTTGCCGATGTCGTGCAGGTCCCCCTGCATCGTACCGATAACCACCTTGCCCCGCGACGGCACCTTGTCCGCCACCAGGAGCGGCTTGAGCTTCTCAAGGCCCGCGTACATCGAGCGGGCCGCGAGCAGCACGTCGGGCAGGAATATCTCGTGGTCCCGGAACAGCGCGCCGACTTCGTTCATCCCGGCGATGAGGCCGTCATCCAGTATCGTCTTCGCGGCAATGCCCTGGCCGACCGCCTGCGCGGTCAGTTCCGCCGCCCGCTCGTCGTCGCCGTTTCGCAGCGCCTGGGCAAGTTCGGTAAGTATGTCCATTGTCTGTGTCCTTATTCTCGTGCTCTTCGTGTCTTCGTGGCTTTCTCTCCGCGCTTCGTCAGCCCGGCAATCCGGGCCCGGCAGGATTTCGTGGCGCAGGTCGAGCAGAACGGAAAGTCGTTCCTGAACCGGTGCGCCTCGGGCGCGGCCAGCACGATCACCCCGGACACCGACTTCAATGGCTCCATCAGGCAACTGCGCCTGAGCCTGATGCCGATTCGCGCGGGCCCCAGCCGCCGGAACAGCGCGCGCTGGCCGGTCAGGTCCCAGCCGCAGTACCCGGGGCTGTAGCGAAGAACGGCGTCTCGGGGTTTTGGATTTTGGATTTTGGATTTTGGATTGAGGACTGAGAGGGCCCAGGTGTTCTGTACTTGTTCGGCCAGGCGGTCAGCCGCGGACGAGGCGACCGCGTCGAGCAGGTAGCCGAGCTCGAACTTCCCTTCTTCGAACAGCCGCGCGACCAGCTTCTCCGGTTTCGGCCCGACCGTGACCGCGAAGAGCGCGAGGCCACGTGCTTTTGGGTAGATGTTCGCGAGCGGGTTGTCCGGCGCGTTCCTGCCCGCGCCCCGGAAAATCCGGCCAAACTCATCAACAGAAACATCGGCCGTGATGCCGGCCGGCTCGGCCAGCCCGGCGAAGAGGTCAAGCGCCTCGGCCAGCGCCTCGACTATCCTGCGGTCCACCCTGCCTTCGGGTATCCCCTGCTCGCGCAGCACCGCGTCCGCTTCGGGCAGGCAGGAACGGACCGGGAAGCGGAGGAGAACCGATTTTGGATTTTGGGTTTTGGTTTTCGGATTGCGGACTACGGGTTTCGGGTTGCGAGCGGATGGTTTTGGCTCTTGGCTTTTGGCTTCTGGCTTTTGCGCCAAGTTCTGTTTCATGCTGTCGGAAGTTTGTTCATGCCGAACTTCGCCGCTTCGGCGGTCATCAGCCGGGTAAGCGCCTTCTTCGTGTCGTCGGCCAGCCGCGACGGTTGTGCCCCGGCCACGAGCCGCTCGACTTCGTCGTGCGCCCGGCGGAGGAGGTCTTTGCCGCCTTGTTCTTGCCAGCGCGGCCGGTTGGCGCGGTCAATGACCGGGCCGGGGAAGTAGTGTTCGCCGCGCAGGTGCTTACGCGTGTGCTTCGATATCAGGAGGTGTTTGTCGCGCAGGAGTTCCTGGAACCGCTCAAGCGACGGGAAGTCTTCTTTCGGCTCGATGCCGCGCGCAAGGCGCAGCGCCATGCCGCAAAGCTCGTTGTCCATCACGAGCTTTTCCAGGCTCTGGCCGCTTTCGAAGTCGAGCATGCCCGGGCCCGATACCTGGTTGATTCCGGCGAGCGCGGCGAGGTAGAGTCCGGTGGCGGTCTCGAATCCGGCCTGGGCGTCGAGGCGCTTGGCGTCGGACAGGCCGATGTAGGCCTGGGTGGGGACGCCTGAGTGCCGGCCGATTTCCGCATAGGCGCAGTCTATCATCATCGTCTCGACCGCGCCCATCGGCGTGGTTTCGAACCGGTAGTCGAACTGGGCCGGCGAGCCGCCGTAGAGTACCGGCGCGCCCGGTGCGGCAAGCTGGCTGATGAGAATTCCGGACAATGTCTCGGCGGTGTGCTGGATGAGCGTGCCTGTGAGCGTGACCGGCGCCATGAATCCGGATAAGGGCATGGCGATGAACTCGACCGGTACGCCGGCGCGCGCGCAGTCCACGGTGTTCTGTGACGTGACGTCGCTCCATTTGAGCGGCGAAGTCGGACAGCAGGAGAAGATAGTGAGCGGTTTGTCTAGAAGCTCCTGCGCCGTGCCGCGCACCGCGAGTTGCATGTCGCGCATGACGCCGAACGATTCCGCGCGGAACGCGCCGGTGACGACCGGCTTTTCGCCGTGCTGAAGGCAGAGGTAGAGCCGGTAGCTGTCCGATATGCCGTCCGGCACGTCGGCAGGAATGAACGCGGTGCTCTGGGCCGCGATATGCCCAAGGCCTGAGACCAGGCGGCAGAGCCGGATGAAGTCTTTGGTGTCCGGCCGGCGCATTCTGCCGGTCTCGTAATCAAGGATATTGAGCGCGGCTGAGCCGGGCGTGAAGTAGGTGTTGCCCGGCGCGAAGTGGTGGGTCTCGTTGCCGAGCGTGTCGTAGAGTCGGAAGGAGCGCGGCACGGTGGCGAGTGCCTTTTCGATGAGGCCGCGGTGCGGACGGCAGCGCATCGTCTGCCGGTCAACCGCGCAGCCGTGGTCTGAAAGCAGGGTAAGTAATTCCGGGTTGTGGACCTCGACGCCCAGTTTTTCAAGCAGGACGCAGGCTTCGTCGAGTATCCGGCTGATGAGTTCGGGTTCAAGGAACGCAAGCCGTGGTCTCAATTGGCCTCCTCGTATCGGCCCTGCTGCTGGAAGAGCTCGCGCGCGTGCCGGTAGGTGGAAAGTCTTACGGTGCCGGGGATGCTGTGGTCCGACTGGCAGATGTACGGGACGCGTGCGCGCCGGATGGCGGCGAGTTTGGGCAGGACCTCGGCCTCAAGCCGCGCCGGGTCGTTGGTCTCGAACGCGCGCACGTCCATGCCGCCGATGTAGGCGATGCGCCGGGTCGCGGAGCGGGCGAGCCTTGCGACATCCATCCCGGCCTTGACCTCAAGCGGCTGCAGGCAGTCAATGCCGATGGAGAGAAGGTCCGGGAAGAGCGGCTCGACGTTCCCGCAGGTGTGCATGAACACCGGCAGGCCGAGGTCGTGGCAGAACCGGACGAACCGCGCGTGGTGCGGCATGATGAGCCCGCGGTACATCTCCGGGGAGAAGAACGGCTGGCGGGAGAATGCGAGGTCTTCGTAGAACCAGATGCCGTCCGGCCTGCCGATGAGCGAGAGCGCCCGGTCGAGGTGGGTAATGATGTTGTCGGTCAGCACCGTGCAGAAGTCGGTAATCCAGGCCGGGGCAAGGCACATCGCCTCAAGCATTACGACGTCGCCCATCGCCTTGCGCATGATTTCAACCAGTTGCAGCACCTCGAACACCCGGAACCGGCTGCCTTGCGTCAGCCGCCCGTGCTCGGCGCGCAGTTTTGCCGCGTCACCGAGCCGGCGCTCGTCGAACCCGCGCAAAGGCTCGCGCAACCGGCGCCAGGCGTCTTCCGACCCAAGGCCAAAGGAGACGTGCTCGGGCGTACCGGCCCTATTCTTCCAAAAGCGCATCCGGCTGCCCCAGCCGTTCTCCTCGATATAGGTGGCGTCGTCCTCGGCGACGATGCGCGTCGCGCCGACGAGGGGCTCGGTACTGAGCCACTGCTCATTCACTGGATGGATGTCATGGTCGAAGTAGTCGAGTAACGACACCCCGGCGGGCAGGCCCTCGCGCTCCCACGTCGGCCGCAGGTCCGGCCAGAAGCTCGCGTGCACGCCCATCCGCTCCGGGCACTCCTTGTCGCGCACCAGCGCGGTGACAACCTCTC
>Ga0116202_10001845_pt1 | contig 12485 bp, 11 predicted proteins | sample LakKivw325mmetaG_FD_94479 | JGI IMG/M metagenome (GOLD analysis project Ga0116202, IMG submission 94479) | Anoxic lake water microbial communities from Lake Kivu, Rwanda to study Microbial Dark Matter (Phase II) - Lake Kivu water 325m metaG | ecosystem: Environmental > Aquatic > Freshwater >...
GAAGAATTTCACGATCTCGCCTCCCGGCTCGGCCGCGTCGTCCCGACCCGCATTCTCAACCTCCCGGCAGCGGATCAGTCCATCGCCGCTCGTATACACTTACCTTGCCGTTCTCGACGTACAGGAAATCGGCCTTGTCTTGCTTCCAGCAACCGTCGTTGTAGTAGTGCAGTTCACGCCCGTCTTCCTCCCACTGCGCATGGTCAATCTTGTGGACGTGACCTAGTACCACCGCCGAGCACGGGCACCCTAGCTGTTCACTGACCTGTCTGAGCCGGTGTCGCGCGGCACGTCGCCAAGGTATCTTGGCGTAGTACACGTTTCCTATCTCCGCGAAGGCCCCAAACGCCTCGCCGGGGATGTCCTCCGCTACCAGCAGTTGGTCAACACTCAGTCCCAATTCATCAAGCTTGGACAAGGCAGCGTCTCTCTCTGGAAATGGCTCGTCCGCCGCACGCACGTCCTGGAAATCAGACGAGAGGTCCTGAGCCATCAGACTGATTGCCAGCCGCGTCTCCTCATCCGTGAAGTTGAGACCGTTCGGCTCCCATTGCAGGCTTGCGAACAGGTGACCGGCCAGTGTATGAGCTGCCGGCAGCTTGACTTCAGTGACTTCCGAATTGGCTACAGTGAACTGCCGCATTGCATCTACCGCATTCGGCATGTCGCCGATGCACAGGGCGGCGATCCGGTGCTCAACGTACCTCCACAGCCAGGCATCGAGTAGGTGGCCATGCTCGATGATAATGCGCGCGTCGCCCGATTCCATGGCCAGGCAGGGGTAGTCAATCGTCAGCGGAATCTCGCGCATCTTTGAGGCAAAGCCCAGAATCCCTGCGTCGTGGTTGCCGATAACGTGGCTGATGCCGACGCCGCCGCGGTACAGATCAACCAGCCCGGCGAGAACATCCAAGAAGGCGGGCAACAGCGGCTTGCCACCCTTCTGCGGGATGTCCAGCAAGTCGCCGTTGATGACGAGATGCTGCGCCCCACTGTCCTCCTTGACCCATCGCAAAAAGTCAAGAAAGGCCTGGCGCTTCTCTTCGTGTCTCTCAGGGAGTTCCCTTACCCACTCATCCACATGTACATCGGAGATGACGATGGCGCTGCGCGCCTTAAGGGAGTCGGACATTTGCGCCATAGTGCTCTGTCCTCAGCTTCGACCTAGTCTACCGCCACTACGTTCTCCACACCGGAAACGCGTTCCTTGATGACCCGCTCGATGAGGTTGGTCAGTGTCATCTGTGCCATCGGGCAGCCCTTGCAGTGGCCCTGGAGCCTGACGCTGACCTTGCCGTCATCACCTACCTCGACAAGCTCGACATCGCCACCGTCACGCTGCAGAGCGGGCCTGACCTGCTCAAGGGCTTCCTTCACTTCATCATGTAGGCTCATTGGGCAGTACCTCTATCCGTTCGTCGTTGTCAATCGCATTCTACGTTTACATTCTACACTAATAGAGCAGCATCGCCAAGAGCAATCGCTTGCGACAGCTGGCGGCCAAGTGGCCTCAGAACCCTTTCCAGTAGTCGGCCTCATATTCGCTGAGAAACTCAATAGTCCTCTCGTAGCTGCGCACGCCCGCTGTCGTACCCAGTGCCGTGGTACACAGCGCGCCGACCGCATTGGCGAACTTGGCGGTTCGCTCCAGGTCCCATCCGGCCAGGTGCGCGCGCAGGAAGCCCGCCACGTAGGCGTCGCCGGCGCCGGTGCCATCTACGGCCTGGACTCGGTAGGCTTCCACCTGGAAAGCCTCGCCGGCCGAGGCCACATATGAGCCTTCAGGCCCCATCTTCAAGGCCACGATCTCGACTCCTCTGTCAATGAGCGCTCCGGCGACATCGGCGGGGGCCTCGAGGCCGGTAAGCTCCTGCGCCTCCGCCAGCGAGGGCAGGAAGAGCTGCGTGTGCTCCAGGCATGGCGCCAGAGTGTTCATCCATGAGCCAGTCGCATCCCACACCGTGTCCAGGGAGGTGACAGCACCCTGCGCTCTGGCCTCGCGGATCACCTGCGCCATCGGCTCGCCATCGAACCCGGGCATGACCAGCGCTCCCGCGCAGTGGAATACTCTCGCGCTGCCGGCCAGGTCCATGTTGACGTCCTCGGGCTTCAGCTTGCCGTTAGCGCCGACATAGTGGAGGAAGGTGCGCTCTCCGTGGGAGTCGATTATCACCATCGTGCCCGATGTGGCTGAGCCGCAGTCCACGACCACTCCGGTCGCATCAGCCCCGCCGTCCTCTATCGCCTGACGCACGAAGCGGCCGAAGCCGTCATCTCCCACCTTGCCCATTACCGCCGTAGCCACACCCAGTCGCACCAGCGACAGGCCGGTATTGGCCGCGCAACCCCCAAGCCCGATGCCCATCTCTTGGACGAGGCTTAAGCGGCCGCGCGCAGGCCATTCGTCAATGGGCAGGCCGTACACATCCGCGACCAGGATTCCAAGGCATGCCACTTCCGGCAACTTCATCACTCCCAGCTACCCGCCAACTCGTTCGATAAGCCGCTTGGCCCTTGCAGGTACCAGTTCTCTGCTGCCGGCCATTTCACCTGCCAATCGCTCCCCAGACAGGCGGCCGATGGCAAAATGGTCCTCGCGCCTTTACACGGCACGTCAATTGTGGTAGAATCACATTGTCGCGTCCCCCCGGCTTGACGACACGAACTTCCGGCGATCGTTCGGTTGCGGGCGAAGGGCATGAAGTGCATGCCAGTGCAGCTTTTTCAAGGCGCGACCGGTTCGCGGGGAACCTATTCGGACAACCGCGCGCCGAAAGAAAGGGAAGCGAGTCTGAGCAATGCCTTTGCCAAAGAACAAGAAAGCAGCCATCGTCAAGAAACACGGACGCAGTGAGAACGACACGGGTTCCCCCGAGGTGCAAGTCGCTCTGCTTACGGAGCGCATTCAGTACCTGACCAGGCACCTGCAGGAGCATGATACGGATCATCATTCGCGGCGCGGCCTGCTCAAGATGGTGGGCCAGCGACGCAGACTGCTCAACTACCTCCACAGCAAGGACGCTGAGCGTTACCGTGCCCTTATCGCCGATCTCGGGCTCAGGCGCTAACCACGTCTTCACGAGTGTCGGTGTGAAATTTGACGCGACTGGGGCACTCGTCACTACCAGGAATGGCGTGACGCTTGCCTCACGGTCGTCTAGAACAAGGTCGTACAAAACACAAGACGGACAATCCGCCGAAGCCAAGCTGTAATTGGGACAACTGGTCCCCGGCAAAAGACAGGGGATCAGAGAAAGCAGGAGGAGAGCACTCGTGGCGGCCCCCCTTCTTTCTCTGCTTCCCTCTCTTTTCGCGGCTCGGCCTCTCGGCAGATTGCCGGAGAGGAAAAACAGAACATGACACAAGAAGTCACCGTTGACTTCGCAGGCCGTCCGCTCAAACTTGAGACCGGGACTCTAGCCTGCCAATCCGACGCCGCGGTCGTTGTGACTTACGGAGATACCGTTGTCCTCGCAACCGCTAACGTCACCGACAAGCCCACCGACATGCCCTTCATGCCCCTGAGGGTGGACTTCGAAGAGAAGATGTATGCGGTGGGACGCATTCCGGGCGGGTTCTTCAAGCGCGAAGGACGCCCCTCCGAGGAAGCCATCCTCACGTGCCGCAAGATAGACCGCCCCATTAGACCACTCGTGCCCTCGGGCATGCGCAACGACATGCAGGTCATCGTTCTGCCGCTATCGGTCGAGGCCGATAGCGCCGTTGACGTGGTGGGCATGATCGCGGCGTCGGCGGCGATGCACCTTTCCAGCATTCCGTTCAATGGGCCGTTCGGCGCCGTCCGAGTGACTCAGATGGATGGTGAACTGGTCTTGATGCCGACGTTCGAGTCGCTCGACGAAGCCGAACTCGACCTGCTGATAGCGGCCACTCGCGAGGGCATCGTGCAGCTCGAAATGGACGGCAATTCGGTGTCTGAGGAAGCCGTCAGCAAGGGGCTGCGGATGGGCTACGATGTCTGCATGCCCGTCATCAGTGCGATAGAGGAACTGCGCGAGAAAGCCGGCAAGCCCAAGCGCGACTTCCCGCTCTGGCAACCCAGAGACGAAGTCGTCAGCTTCCTCGACGCCGAGTTCAAGGACCGCATCCTGGAGACTTTGAGCATTGTAGACAGGAACGAGCGGGACAGCACACTCGGGCTGTTGCAGGACGAAGCCGCCGCGCGCCTCGAAGAACAGGGCTATGAAAGGCCGGGGCCCGACGTGGAAGCGGCCTTCGAGGACATTGTCAAGGCTCGCCTGCAAGATCTGGCCTTCGGCCAGGGCGGCCGCGTGGACGGCCGCACGCTTGACGAGGTCCGGCCGGTCAGTTGCCAGGTCGGCATTCTCCCGCGCGTGCACGGCTCAGGGCTTTTCAACCGTGGCGAGACGCAGGTATTGACCACGACCACACTGGGTGCCTACCGAGATCAGAAGATGGTCCGGACGCTCGAAGAAGAGGAATACACGCGCTTCATGCACCACTACAACTTCCCGCCATTCTGCACCGGCGAGGTGAGTGCTCTCCGTGGCGCATCCCGGCGCGAGATCGGGCACGGTGGCATCGCCAAGAAGGCCGTCGAGCGGGTGCTTCCGCCCGAAGCGGAATTCCCCTACACCATCCGTCTGGTCTCTGAGGTGCTGGCAGCCAACGCGTCCACATCCATGGCCGCTACGTGCGGCTGCAGTCTCGCCTTGATGGACGCCGGTGTCCCCACGAAGGGGGCTGTGGCGGGTATCGCCATGGGGCTGATCCGCCGTGGCGATGAGTACCGCGTGCTGACCGACATGCAGGGCATCGAGGATTTCATGGGCTACATGGACTTCAAGATGGCCGGCACCGCTGAGGGCCTTACCTGTTTGCAGATGGACACCAAGACCACTGGCCTTCCGATCGAGGTGCTCGAGGAAAGCCTGCAGAAGGGCAAACAGGCGCGCATCGGCATTCTGGAGCAGATGAACGCCGTCATATCGGAGCCGCGGACGGAGCTGTCCAGCTTCGCCCCGCGGATGGTTTGCCTGTCGGTTGCCACTGACAAGCTCGGACTCATCATCGGCCCGGGCGGTAAGAATGTCCGTGGTCTGCAGACACAATATGAAGTATCCATAGACATTGAAGACGACGGCACCGTCCGCATCTTCGGTGCGGACGGCGACAATGTGGCCAAGGTTGAGCAAACCATTGCCGACATGACCCGGGAGGTCGCAGTGGGTGAGGTGTTTACGGGGAAAGTCGTGACTACGACCGACTTCGGCGCATTCGTGGAGATCATGCCCGGCCGAGACGGCCTGCTGCACATATCGGACCTCGATTGGAGCCGTGTCGAGAAGACCGAAGATGTCGTGAAAGTCGGCGACGAGGTCCAGGTCAAAGTCATCAATGTTGAGGATGACGGCAAGGTCAAGCTCAGCCGCAAGGAGTTGCTCCCACGGGAAGGCGGGAGCTCCGGTCAGCGTGACAGGAATGACCGACGCGACAGGAGTGACCGACGTGGCAGCAGCAGCCGCCGCGGCGGGAATGATCGGCGCGGTCGCAGCGACCGCTCAAGCCAAAGCTCGAGCAATCCGGGCGGCAATGGTGGCAGCGACGCCGAACCGAGCCGCGGGAAGGCATACTTCCGCGACAAGCGAAACTCGACGTAGACCGGAGCGTCAGGCACGTTGACAGGACAGGCACAGATGACCTATAATACCGGTGCCTAACACGGGGGCCGGCCGCCTAGGTCGGCCACCGTTACTTAGAGAGTTCCTATCAAAGCGTTTGCAGAAGGGTTCTCAGACGTATGTACGCCATATTCGAGAGCGGTGGCAGGCAGTACTGGGCAGAGCCCGACCAGGTGCTCCGCGTGGACAGCCTCAACTTGGAGGCCGGCGACACAGTAGAATTCGACAAGGTTCTGGCTGTGAAGGGCGATGACGATCTCCTGTTGGGTAAGCCCTACCTTGACGGGGCCAAGGTTGTTGCGACGGTGCTGGAGCAGGGGCGCGACAAGAAGATCCGCGTGTTCACCTACCGGGCCAAGAAGCATTCCAAGAAGCTGCGCGGACACCGCCAGGACTTCACCGCAGTCCGAATTGATGGAATCTCCGTTTGAGGCGGCACTAGGGCATCAAACGGTGTTGAGGAGTGATCCGGATGGCACACAAGAAGGGAATGGGCAGCTCCCAAAACGGCCGCGACAGTGTATCCAAGCGGCTGGGAGTAAAGGCTAGCGACGGCCAGATCGTCAGAGCCGGCAACATAATTGTCCGCCAGCGTGGCGGTAAGTTCAACCCCGGACGCAATGTCGGCAGGGGCGGAGACGACACACTGTTTGCACTTGTGGACGGCACCGTCCAGTTCGAGCACACCTCCGGCAACAAGCGTCGGGTGAACGTGCTCGTCAGCTAGCGGCCCCAGTCCCGCGCATCCGCGGGGACGGCGCTGTTGTACTGCAGAATCATTGCCGGCGCGACGTACTGCGCCGGCATTCTCCGTAACGGCAAGCTCACCTCCAGATGGGGGTTACCGGCAGTGTTTGTTGATGAGGCAACGATAACGGTGGTCTCTGGAAGCGGCGGCGACGGATCCGCAAGCCTTCGTCGGGAGAAGCATGTGCCTCGTGGCGGCCCCGACGGCGGCAGCGGCGGCAACGGCGGTAGCGTCTACATCGTGCTGGACCCCCACATGCGAACCTTGCTTGATTTCGAATACAGGAACAGGTTCGTAGCCGAAGACGGACGGAAGGGCCAAGGCGCCAACAAGACGGGCGGCAACGGCCGCGATCTGCACATTAGCGTGCCACAGGGAACCACGGTCTACGACGCGGCCAGCGGTGAACGTGTCGCGGACCTGGTCATCCCCGGGGACCAGCTTCTTGCGGCACGCGGGGGCGCCGGTGGGCGCGGGAACAAGGCCTTCGCGACCGCTACCCGCCAGACCCCGCGCTTTGCCGAACTGGGTGAGCCGGGCCGCACACACACTCTACGTCTGGAGCTGAAGCTGCTGGCAGACGTCGGCATCGTCGGATTTCCGAATGTCGGCAAGTCTACGTTCATCTCGCGCGTATCAGCCGCAAGGCCCAAGATCGCCGACTATCCGTTTACCACTCTGGAGCCCAACCTCGGCGTGGTGCAGTTGCCGGGCCATCGCCGCATGGTGGTCGCCGACATGCCCGGCCTCATCGAAGGCGCTCACCAGGGCGTTGGCTTGGGGCACAGGTTTCTGCGCCACGTAGAGCGCACTCACGTCCTTATCCATATGCTGGATGTGGCGGCCCTGGAAGGCCGCGACCCCATGCAGGACTTCGCTTGCGTTAACGAGGAGCTGCGCCTCCACGACGCACGTCTGGCTGGCTTGCCCCAGATCGTGGCCATGAACAAGATTGACCTGCCAGGCGCCCGTGAGTACGCCAAGTCTCACATTGACGAACTGGCCGAACAGGGCTATGGGGCGAGGCCCATATCGGCGGCAACAGGCGAAGGCTGCACTGAGTTGCTGGAGAAGGTCTGGGAGATGCTTGAGCGGTCCGGCGCGTTTGCCGCGCTGCTGGAGGAGCGCGAGCCGACTGCCTTCACCATGCCGGAGGACCCTGGCACGGAGCTGCGTGTCGTCCGGGCGGCTGAAAACGTATTCATCGTGCGCGGCACAGTGGTGGAACGCATCGTCGAGAGGACTGACTACGAGACGCCGGCCGGCGCGGAATGGCTACACGAACAGCTCTCGGCCGCGGGCATCATTGACCGGCTTGAGGCAGCCGGCGCGCAGGAGGGCGACACTGTCTTCCTGGGGAAGCTAGAGACCGAGTACCGCCGAACGCTCGACCAGCCGTAGCTCAACTTCATTTTGAGCCTCTGCGCGCTTGGACCCGGAGGGATCCCCGATACCGCACCTACAGGCTCCAGATCGTTTGATCCCAATACTTCGCACGCGTCTGGCTGTCAGCTCTGTGGGCCATGCCGCAAGTGACGGGTTGGTCAATCTCGTCCCGCCGCTCTGGTACATCGTCCGCAGCGTGTTCGGACTCAGCGACCACGGCCTCGGCATAGTGATGATGCTCTTTTCACTCATCACGAACTTCGGGCAGCCCGTGTTCGGCTACCTGATTGACCGGCGGGGCTGGCGCAATGTGGTCGGCCTCGGTGTCTTCATCAGTGCCGTGTTCACCTGCACGATTGGCTTTATGCCCAACCTCTGGCTGTTTACGCTGGCCCTGATTCTCAGCGGCATGGGTACCGCACTGTTTCACCCCCAGGGAGGCGGACTGGCGGCTCACGCCTCCGGCCATCGCAGGGCCTTCGGGATGAGCATTTTCGGAATGGGTGGCGCTGTCGGGTACGCGGCGGGGTCACTTGTCAGCCCCCTGCTGCACCGCCTTGGCCTGATGGCAGGCATGAAGCCGCTGCAAGGCTTCATCTTCGCATTGCCACTGGGCCTGGTACTGGCCTACCTGTTGCATGCCTACACGCGCAACCACAGCATGCCGCTTGCGCAGACCAGGTTCCGCCTGCGTCAACACCTCCTGCCTTACTGGCGGCCCCTGGTACCGGTCCTTGCGGTTATGGTGCTGCGTTCGATGACTGTGGTGGCATACGCGAACTTCTTTCAAGTCATTGTCGGAGAGCGCGGCCTCTCCGAATACCTGCAGGGCGCTGTGCTCTTCTCGATGGTCCTTGGCGGCGCCCTCGGGGGAGTAGTCGGCGCCCAGCTCAGCGACCTCTGGGGCCGTCGCTTTGTCACCGTGGTCAGCCTGCTGGCCAGTCCGCCCCTGCTCTACTACAGCCTGTACACCCCGTACGTAGCGGCCATTGTCCTGCTGTTCTTATCGGGTCTTACGCTGCGTGCCGCCGAATCAGTCAATATCGCCCAGACCCAGGACCTGGTACCTCACGGCATCAGCATGGCTTCCTCCATCGGCATGGGGCTGGCCTGGGGCGTCGCCGGCTTTGTGACGCCGCTGGTGGGCATGGTATCGGACGCCACACATGACCTTGCCTATGCCCTCTCACTGACCGTTTGTCTGCCCATCGTGGCCGCAGTCGTGGCCCTTACCTTGCCGACCCGTCCGCCGGCGGACGCTGTGGACAGCGCCTCAAACGGGTAGCCGGCACCTTGTTCGCCCCCTCAATGAAGGAATCGCGTGCCCGCGCAGCGAACGTAACGGTAGCCGGGGCGGACCATTTCTCCGTAGGGGAAGCACCATGTCAGGCCCTGCCCAGCCGTCCAGCCAGATGCCGTTCGGTCTGCAACCCGGAGTGGACGTACTCCGGGGGATGTTCAGCCTCTTCCCCTTCCTGACGGCGGTGGGCACCGTCGTGGGCGCCATCTACCTGAGTGCGTGGGTTCTGCCCGTCGGTCTGGCATTGTGGTGTCTATTGGTGTACGCCTACGGCCCTCGGCGCATTGGTCCGCTGCGCAGGGTCTGGCGAGAAAGGGCGGCGTTGATCGAGGCGCTTCCCCCTCGTCTGCGGTCCCTGGCACTGGAGATTCAGGCCAGTGTTGCGGGCATCAAGGGGGCCATCGCGAACGCCGACAGCAGTACTCAGGTGATGCTAGCGGGGCTGGATGTCGAGGTGGACGAACTGGGACAGGCCGCCGAGCGGCTGCTGCGCTCAGCGGGGCGCCTGCATGGATATCTGCAGCACAATGACACCGAACAGCTCCGGAAGAGACAGGTCGCACTGCAGGCGCGCATCCAGGCCACACAGGACGATCTCACACGGTCGCAACTGCAGGAAGCGGCCGCGGAACTGGCGGAAACACAACAGACCCAGGAATGGCTGGAGCTGCAACTGGAGCGCGTAAGTGCTTCCGTGCAGAACCTCGTGTCGTCCCTGAGCAGCGTGCATTCGCAAGTCGTCAAGCTCACCAGTAGTGACACCGGCTCAGCCGAGCCGTTTGAGCGCGGGACCGTGGAACACCTCAGCGAGGTGCGTGGCAGCATAGCCGCCTTGCAGGAGGTCATAGAGACCAGAGTAGGTCAAGAATAGGCCGGGCAACTGCCCCGTTTTCGGGCCGCATTTCATCTGGGAGGCGATAGCGATGTGGGAACGCATAAGGATGATTTTCCGTTCGCTTTTCGGCTGGTTGGTTCGCGGCGCTGAGGACCCCGAACGGATCCTGCGCCAGCACATGGACGACTTGCGCGCCAAGGTCCCCGAGCTCAACCGGCAGGTCGCCGAAGTCGTCAAGCTGGAGAAGATGCTGCAGATGCAAATGGAGCGGCTTGAGCAGAAGGTTACGGACTTGGACCAGAAGGTCGTAGCGGCGGTGAAGCTCGGCGATGACCATAAGGAGGCGGCCAAGACGCTCATTGCAGCCCTGGAGAGCTCCAGGACTGAACTGGCCGCCACCAGGGCTCAACTCCAGCAGGCCAAGGCCAACTCCGAACGCGCCATCAAGACCCGTGACGCATACGAGAAACGCATCAAGGAACAGATCAACGAGGCCATGCAGCAGATTTCCCGCGCCAAGCGTGCCGGCATCGAGGAAGAGATGGCATCCCTGATGATGGCCTTCGAGACCGGGGATTCCACTGAGGTCATGGACCGCATGACCGAGCGCATTGACGAGAAACTCGCCAGGGCACAGGCGCGGACGGAGGTCGCCGCCACCAACCTCGATACACAGATGGTGGACGTTGACGCGGCTGTCGCCGATCAACAGGCTGAGGACAAGTACCGCGAGTACCAGCGCCAGCTGGGCCTTGTTGCAGACGAGGAGCCCGCTGCACGAACCATGGAGCCGCTATCTGAAAGCGAGACCCAGCAGCCAACACAAACAGAGACCGAGACCCAGGAGAACTGAACCGTGCCGGAGCGAGGCCAATCGGGCAACTGCGTCAGCCACGGGCAGTCCTCCTGGCCTGACTGGGCGAAGGAGATAAGGCAGAGCTATCTGTCGGCGGCCGCTTCGGTCTTCCTCCTACACGGTGTGCGCGATGACGTGCCGTACCAGGACGGCTACGTGCCCCTGAATGCATTCATTCGCAAGGCATTCTGTGGCGACAAAGTGACGGTATTCTATGACCTCGCCCGCGGCCTGACCTTTCCCTCACCCGAAGACGAGAAGAGCTTCATGACTTTCCTGGACGTACATCAGAGTCGCGAGCGAATTCAGATTGATCTGCGCGAGAGCTACCAGCCGGAGTTGACAGTGCCGCTTCTTGAGGCCTTCCTGACGACTCGGGACAACACGGCGGTCATCATTGACTATGTGGACAAACTCGTCCCACGTGAGGAAGAGCGCTTCATGAGCTTCCAGCAGCGTCGTCTTGTCACGACGCTGCGGCGTTGGGCCAACGAGCCGCGCCTGGTGCGCCGCAACAACTTTGTCTTCATGATCGCCGACTCTCTGGCGGATGTTAACGACGAGTTGTATGGTCGCATCGGCGGCGCGAAGCTGATCGGACTTCCGCTGCCTGACTACGGGCAGCGGCTGGCTTACATCGAGTACCAGCTTGCTCGTGCCAATGGTGCGGAGGACATCTCGAAAGCCAGCCTGTCCATCTCCCCGCAGGCCTTTGCCACCAATACGGACGGGTTGAGCAGAGTGCAGATCGCCCGCTTGATGCAGCAAGCCGCCGGCCAAGGCGAGCCGATTACCGTGCATCACGCCACCGAATACAAGCGCGAGGTCATCGCCTCGGAGATCGGCGACCTGATCTCATTCATGCAGCCGCGTTTCGGCCTCGACGCGGTTGCGGGGGTGGAGAACCAGAAGGAAGTGCTCGTCAACACTGCGGCGGCGCTGCAAGCAGGGCGCAGCGCAGTTGTCCCGAAGGGCATTTTGCTCGTAGGGCCGCCCGGCTGCGGCAAGACCTTCACCATGCAGTGCTTCGCGCATGACGCGGGCATACCGTTTGTGGAATTGCGCAACATCTTCAGCAAGTACGTCGGCGCAACCGAGGCCAACCTGGAACGGGTTTTCCACTATCTCAACGCGATGGCGCCGGTCTTCGTGTTCATTGACGAATTCGATCAGTCGTACGGGCGGCGCGTCACCTCCGACAGCGACAGCGGCGTATCGCGGCGCGTGTTCGGCATGTTCAATTCGTTTCTCAGCCAGGACGAACACCAGGGCAAAATCCTGTTCGGCGCTGCCACCAACCGGCCGGATTTGATTGACCCCTCAACCATGCGAGCAGGTCGTTTCGACATGAAGCTGCCGTTCCTGTTGCCGAAAGCCGGCGCGCGCGAGGCAATCCTGCGGGTGAGCCTGCGCAGTCTGGGCATCAGTGACAAGGGACTGGACCTGGGCACGGTGGCGGAACAGACCGAAGGATACTCGGGCGCCGACCTGAAGGAGATCTGCTGTGTAGCTCGGCGTGTTGCGGTATTCGCCGGACGCGAGGCGGTCACGTTTGAGGACTTGCAGTTTGCCGTATCGGATTACATCGCCCCGACCGCGGCCAGACAGGACGAAATCGAGTATATGGAGCTACTCGCCGTCGCGGCCTGCACTTCGCGCACTCTGCTGCCCAGGGAGTACCTGGACGACATCGCTTC
>Ga0116202_10001847_pt1 | contig 12477 bp, 12 predicted proteins | sample LakKivw325mmetaG_FD_94479 | JGI IMG/M metagenome (GOLD analysis project Ga0116202, IMG submission 94479) | Anoxic lake water microbial communities from Lake Kivu, Rwanda to study Microbial Dark Matter (Phase II) - Lake Kivu water 325m metaG | ecosystem: Environmental > Aquatic > Freshwater >...
ACACTTCTGACGCCCCGCTCGCAGCGCGCCCGCCTTCGTTCCGGGTACGGAACTACGGCGGGCAAGGCGTAGAGCGAAGGCTGGCGACAGGTGAACCCTCTTACCGCAGTTTGATGCCAAACCCGATGAGCGGAGTGGTTACGTAGGTCCCTTCCACGAAAATCCCCACGGCGGGAGTGAAGTTGTACAGCAAACCCAGGCTGAGCAAAGGATTGATCTCGGTCGTAATCTCCCGCTGCCCGGAAGCCAGATCCTCCTCCGTCTGCGAGAAATCAAGGCCCAAGGCCCCGTAAAGGTGAAGGTTGTCCAGGAGGGTCTCGTCGCTTGTCACCAGCGCCAGCGATCCGCCGAGAATGTTCAACGAGTCCGTGTTGGCGTAGTAGAAGGACGGGCGGACAGCCAGATCGGTGATAAAGTCGCCGGAGATGCAGATCGTCGCCCCGAGCGCCCCGGCAAAATCCATGGTATCCCTCTCGAAATCCACCGCCCCGAGATCCAGAAAGCAGCGGAAGCTTTCGAAAAAGCTGTAGGTCTGGCGGATGCCGTAGAAAGCCATTTCATTGCCCAGGACCGCCCCGGGCGTGAATTCCAATTGGCCGGGATCGGCGGGGGCGGCGGTTTCGGCAACGGACAGGCCGATAAGCTCCGCGCGCAGCGGGCTGGCGATGGCTGCGAGAACAAGAGCAATGCACAGGACGGTGCGGGTGGTTTTCATGGGGATTGTCCTCTGGCTGGTTGGTTGGTTGCGTTGGAGTTTCAAGGCAGAGGAATCATGCAATATGTCCCTGCCGTGGTCAAGCGCTCGCGGAGCCGATACAGGGCAGACGCGTCTGAGTTCCGATTTCTTGAACACTGAACAGCGAACAAGGAACATCGAACATTCATCGATCTTCGGAACTGTTGCGGACGTTTCTCTTGGCCGTTTCGATGCTTCGAAAGAGGATGGAAATCAATTCGTTCGTTTCCATTTGCAGGGGCAGAAGTTTGCTGGCAGGCTTAATGAGTTCGGCCCTTGCGATAATCTTCAGCCAGGTTTCGGTTTCACGCAGTTCCTTCAACGCAATCTTGAGTTTGTGCACAAAGTCTGCACGTGACTCGGCACTCTGGGCTTCCCCGTGGTTCGGAGCTGCCGATGTGCCGCTTCTCAAGATCTGCGAGCAGATATGCTTGCCGGTCCTGTTGTTCGGCAGCGCCTCGCACAGCCTGATGATCCTGACGGCGTAATCAACCAACCTGTCCTGCAGATCAAACTCGCATTTCTGAGCCATTCGGCCATCCTTTTCCTTGTGTGTTCGATGTTCCTTGTTCGCTGTTGGATGTTCCTGCCGCTTGTGTATCGAGGCCTTGCGAAAATGATGCCATGCCGATCAAAAGTCAGGAAAAGGGTTGTCACGGGTCATCCTTGTCGCCGGGGCTGCGGGTTGTGTTGCTGGAAAGGGTCGGGTTCCTGATCTTGACGCTGCCTGTGAATTGCCCCCCGATCCTGAGCTGGATACGGAAGCCGTTCGCCGGAATGGTGAATTTGCGGCGGGCCCGCGCCCATCCATCGCTCCTGGGCAGTCCGGGTTCCTGCGCATAGAACAGTCCGCTGTCGCCGCCCGGCGGACTGCCGCGGCGTTCAAGAATGGCAGTGATCCCGACGCTGCCGGAGAAGTCCGGCGACTTCAAGAAGAGAATGTCGGGATAGAACGACATCCCGGGCTCGACTTCCATGGGAGGCGGCAGGATGTGCAGGGGTTGCTGCGAGGTCCCCGAGCGCAGAACAACGACAGGAGAACCATCCGCCTCCAGCAGCACTTCCGAGGATTGACAGCGTGAATCGCCCAGGAAGACCGTCCAGCCGGGGATCAGTGCATTTCTGCCGGCAGGCGATCGCGGCGGCGCCAGCAGATTGCCGCCAGGCGCGGAGGCGCGCACGGCGACCGGCGCGGGATTCTCCGGGCCCAACCGGAGGGGACGGACGGAATGCCGCTGCCACCACAGGCCGAGGGCGCCGCCGGCCGCGGCGAGCAGGCACAGCAGCGCTGCGGCCGTTATCTTCCAATACAGCGCCCGCCGTCGCAGGAGGCGGATGGAGGCTATCTCCGTGACGCCCGTGGCGGCTTCCCCGGCGCGGGTTGCGGGCGCGAAATCCAGGCGCTCGCGCAGCGGCGTGGCGCCCCGGCGCGGATCGGCATTCAGAACGACACTGGTGGACGGGTCGAGACCGAGACGTTCGTATTCCCGCCGGTGTGCATCGAGGTCGTAGGGGATGCGGCGCCAGAAGACGGCGTTCGAGTGGCCGTCGTAGATGCAATAGGAGGCGCGATGATCGCTGTCACGGGAGCAGCCAACGGAACCCACATTGACGAGATAGCGTTTGCCGGATTCCAGTTCAAAATCCTGGGGCGGGATGGAATGGGGCGTCCCGCTGGCGCCGAGGAGATACAGGGCCGGTTGATGGGTATGGCCCGCGAACAACAGCGGATGGGGCACGGCGCGCCAGCAGTTGGCGGCGTCCTGCTCGTCGAAGACGTAGTTGAAGGACTCGGGGCTTGTGAAATCGCCGTGCGTGCACAGGAAGGAAGCGCCATCCAGCAGCAACGGGAATCCGGAAAGGAACTTCACCGCGGCGCTCCCGAGTTGACGGCTTGTGCGGCGGATGGCGTCGCGGGCCTGTTCCTGGAAAAGGGCGTCGCTCAACTTGCCGCAGAGGACGGCGTCGTGGTTCCCCATGACAAAGGAGTGGATGTTCTCATGCGCGGATTGCAGAACCTCGGCCGGCGAGGGTCCATACCCGACGACATCGCCGAGGCAGATGATGTGGTCCACGCGGTGGCTGCGGATGTCCAGGAGCACGGCGTTCCACGCCTGGAGATTGGCGTGCAGGTCGGACACAATGGCGTAGCGCATGCAGGGCTAATACATAACTAGCCATAGTCCGTGCAAGGACGAAATGCGCGGCAGGAGGGGGAAATGGGGCGCGGCGTCAGTCCTGCCAATGCACGAAGATCTTCTCGGCCAGGGTGTGGTCCACGGTGAACTGGCTTTGCCCGATGGCAAAAATATAGGAGGGGAAAAGACGGAGGAGCCGGATATCGGAGCCGGGCAGGATGCCCATGGCCATCAGTTTCTGGATTTCCCGGTTGTCGCGGGTACTGAGGTAGGCCACAACGCCGGACTGGCCGGCGCGTCCATCGCAAAGCGGACCGACTTCGCGAAGCTGGTCCCGTTCCGCCAAACGGCAGCAGTTGCCGCGCGGAATGGGCCGGCCATCGGGACAGGTGAGGGGGTGTCCCAGCAGGGTGCAGACCCGGTCCTCAAGTCCGGGCTGGAGAAGGTGCTCGAAAAGGCAGGCGTCTTCCTCGGCTTCCCCTTCCGGAACCTGCAGGATATCCCGGAGCAGGCATTCGGCCAGACGGTGGCGCCGCACGACGTTTTCTCCGGCCCGCAGACCCTCCGGGGTCAGGGCCGGATTGCCGTTCGCCATTTTCACGAAACCATTGGCGACAGCGGCGGCAAGCGCCTCCGGTTCGAAGGGCCGGCTGGGATGGGTTGGCTCCATCTGCCGGGCGAACAGATCCTCGAGAATTTCCTCAACCTTGGCGTTGATCATGATGGGTCTCCTCACGTGAGCGGGTTCGATGTTGTGGAATGGCGGAGGACAAGTGTCCAAACAGGCGCCGGAGCCAGGTGGCCGAACGGGGTTCCCGCGGCATCTCGCCGCCGCAATGCGGGCAGCGGATCTTCCGGCATCCTCCGCCTGACAGGCAGCCGCGGCAGGCTGCTTCGGCGGCGGCTTCGTCGAACGTACGATGGCACAGGTAACACTCCATTCATGGCTCCTAGAGGCCGATGATCCGCAGGAGGTGGTGGCTCAGCCAGCCTGTGCCAAATGCGGTGAAAAGCACCCCCGCGGAGATCCAGAGCGTGGTGCGGGTTCCCCGTTCCTTCTGCATGACAAGGAACTGGGCGATGCAGGGGAGAAACAGGGTCAGGGTGATGGCCGCGACCGTAAGCTGGTGGGGGGTAAGTCCTCCCGCCTTGCTAAGGTCGTACAGGCCGGCCGCCCCATAATCCCGGCGGAAGAACCCGAACAGGAAGGCGACGGCGGACGTATCCGGCAGGCCCAGGAGCCGCACAACGGGTTGGAGAGCGCGGACCATAGCGGAGAAGACGCCCGTGATCTGTCCCAGCCAGATCAGGAAACTTGCCAGAAGGAACATGGGAAGGATTTCCTTGAAGTACCACACCATGCGGGAGTAGGTCTTGATGGCGACATTGCCGGCGGAAGGCAGGCGCAGGGGGGGCAATTCCATGTAGAACATCGGGCGTTCACCGGGCAGGAGCCTGGCGGACAGGAAACCGGCCAGGAGCATGATGGCCAGCACGATGACAGCCCAGGCCGCCAGGGCGCCGGGATGAGCCCCCAGAAGCCCCAGGATAACCCCAAGCTGGGCGGAGCAGGGGATGGCCAGCGCCAGCAGAATGGTGCAGATGATCCGTTCGCGCCGCGTTTCCAGCGTGCGCGTGACCAGGGTCGCCATGGTGTCGCAGCCGAATCCCAGCACGAGGGGAATGACCGCCCGCCCGTTCAACCCGATGCGTTTGAAGCCCCGGTCCACCAGCATGGCCAGACGGGGCAGATACCCGCTGTCCTCCAGCACGGCGAAGACCAGGAAGAAGGTTCCAACGATCGGGAGGATGATGGCGATGGCATAGCGCAGGCCGAGCGTGAAGATGCCATATTCCCCCGCCAACAGGTCCCGGAGGGCGGCCCACGGAACGCGCGATGCCTGTTCCTGGACCCAGGGGTTGAGATGGCTCTGGAAGATGCCCTCTTCGAGCCAATCCACAAGGGTTCCGGCGCCGAATTGTCCGACAAACTTGTACAGGGCGAAGTATAGTACCAGCGCCACGAGCGGATAGCCTGTAAGGGGGCGGGTGCAGAGCCGGTCCAGGAACGTTCGGAGGCGGGTGGGACTGCGGCCGGGGACCGAGACGCAGTCGGCGGCGATGCGCGCCGCGTGCGCCCGCAGTGCGAGGGTGACGTAATAGTGCGGGGAGTGATTGAGCCGCTTGCGCGCGGCGGTAACGATGTTCAGGATGGCGGCCGCCGTCCGGTCGTCCTTTTCGTGGACCAGACGCTCGCGTTCCCGGAGGTCGCCTTGCAGAATCAGGCCGGCACGGGCGCGCGGGACGATCGGGCTGGCGGGCGAGAGCAGGGCGGAAATTTCCATCATGGCCTGTTCGATGAGCGTGCCGTACCGCGTCAGGTTCATCGAGGGGGGCGGGGGGGAGGCAAGGGCCCGGATGATGCCGGCGACTCCCTCGCCGGTGAGGGAGGACGTGGCCACCACGGGTATGCCCAGTTCCTGCGACAGGCGGGTGACATCCACACGGATGCCAAGGTCCCGGGCCTCATCCATCATGTTCACGGCCAGAATGACGGGCAGGCCGGTTTCGATCAACTGAAGGGTCAGCCCCAGCATGCGCTCCAGGTTCTTGGCATCCGCGACGTGAACCATGGCCCGTACGCGGCCGGAAAACAGCATGTCGCTGGCGACACGCTCCTCGTCCGTGATCGGTACGAGGCTATACATGCCCGGGGTGTCCAGGATTTCCACGCGGGTGGCGCCGCACTGGCAGTGGCCGCGGGCGATTTCCACGGTGGTGCCGGGATAGTTCGACACCGTCACGTATTTGCCCGTCAATTGGTTGAACAAGGCGCTTTTGCCGACGTTCGGGCTGCCGACGAGCAGAACCAGGGCAGGGTCGGGGTCCGGCGCTGCCGTGTTGGCCGGGATGGTTTGCTTCAAAAATGGTAGGCTTCCCATGGTGAAGGCCGTATAGTGTAGCAGCAACCAGGGAAACCAGACCAGCGGGAAAAGAGGATGGAAGCAGCAGCGCGAAAATGTGGCGAGTATGAGTTCCTGGATGCGGGGGAAGAATGCAGGCTGGAGCGTTTCGGACAGTATGTGTTCAGCCGGCCTTCCCCGGTGGCGCTGTGGCGGCGGGAGCGGCCGGCGCTTTGGAAGGAGTGTGCGGGAACCTATCACCGGAGCAGTTCGGGTGGCGGGGATTGGACCTTCAACCGGAAGCTGCCGGAGACATGGCCGGTGCATTGGGACAATTTCGTGTTTCATGTCAAGCCGACCGGGTTCGGCCATATGGGGCTTTTCCCGGAGCATACGTGTCACTGGGATTGGGTGACCCGGCAGGTGCGGCGCGGCGGAGCGACCTGCAGGGTTCTCCACTTGTTCGCCTACACCGGCGCCATGACACTGCTGGCGGCGCGGGCGGGCGCGGAAGTGTGCCATGTGGACGCGGTCCCGGATATCAACGATTGGGCCCGGCGCAATGCCGAATCCAGCGGGTTGCGGGAGGCGCCGATCCGGTGGATCACCGACGATGTCAGCAAATTCGTGGCGCGGGAAGGGCGGCGCGGGCGGCGGTATGACGGGATCATTCTGGATCCGCCCAGTTACGGCAAGGGGACGAAGGGGGAAAAGTGGATCCTGGAGGAGCATCTGTTGCCGTTGCTCGAGAGGCTGCTCCCCTTGATGTCGGATACGCCCCGCTTTGTGCTGTTCACGTGTCACACCCTGGGCTTCTCGCCGGCGTTGATGCGGAATCTGCTTGTGCCCTGGATGGAACGGTTTGGCGGGCGCATGGACGCGGGGACCATGGTTCTGGAGGCCAACGGATGCCAGCGGGTTCTGCCGGCCGGCTTCTTTGCGCGGTGGGAATCGGCGTGAAGGAGGGAAGGGGAATGTGTGAATGGTGAATGGTGAAGGGTGGGAGGTCGTCGCGTGACGAAGTGTTTCGAGCTGACTCCGGGACGCCGATGGACTATGGTGCGGGGAGTTGTGGAGATGTGTTTTCAAGAAAGCGGGAAAGGGAAGAATCATGGAAACCAATGAAGGTCGCAGTATCCGGTGGTATGAAGTCGTTTACGTGCTGGTGTTGCTGGGGTTGCTTGTCTTCAGTGTGTTCCTGATGAATCCGCACCGCGTGGCGGTGGTGGATGGCGACCGGCTTTTCAAGGAGCTGGGAGCGGCGCAGAAGCTGGAAAAGGCCCGGCAGGAGATGGATGCGTTCAGGAAGGGATCTTCACTTCTTGAAGCCTACAATATCCGTGTGAAGACGCTGCGGGCGAAGCTTGCGGAGGCCAAGACCGCGGCGGAAAAGGAAAAGATCGAGGGGCAGATCAAGACCGCGGGGGAAATGCTTCAGCAGTCCGTCGGGCCCATGCAGTCCCAGTTGCAGGCCTTTGACGCAGGCGCGGTGGCGACATTCCGACGCCGGGTCCAGCCCTTCATCGTCAAGGTGGCCCAGAAACGGCGCCTGGATGTTGTGGTCTATGCCGGGCCGAGCGTCTTGTATTACCGGAACAAGGCGGACATCACGGACGAGATCGCGGAGGCGGCGCGGAGTTTCTTCGCCCAGAACCTGCCTGTGGTGGATCCCGCGGTTACCTCCCGCCAGGGCCCCGCATCCCGGGAATAGGGTGGCGAATGGAACGGCACGGCCGCGGAAAAGGCAAGAAGCGACTCCTGGGCAGCCACCAGAAGTGCTGGCTCTGGGGCCGTAACCTGGTCCTGGAGACACTCCTGGCCGGACGATGGGACGTCCTGGATCTGTTTCTTGCCGCCTCGCTGGAGGAGGATGTCCTGGCGGACTGCCGGCATATGGCGGACGCTCGCGGGGTGCCGATCCGAGTGGAGCCTCCGGAGTATCTGGAGCGGCTGTGCCATACAACGGAACACCAGGGTTTTCTGGCGCGGATGGCGGAGTTTCCCTATGCCGCGGAAAAGGAACTGCTGGAGTCGCTGCCCGCCGCCTCTGCCAGCGTATTGCTGGATGGCGTTCAGGACCCCTATAATTTCGGCGCCATCCTCCGGTCGGCGGAAGTGTTCGGCATGAACGGCATTCTGATTCCCGCCGCCGGCCAGGTCGGGGTCACGAGCATGGTGGCACGCAGTTCCGTGGGGGCCGTCAACCGCATTCCCATTGCCCGCGTGGAATCCCTGGAGACAACGGCCGGGCTTCTGCGCGCGCGGGGTGTGGCGTTGGTGGCGGCCAGCGAGAAAGGCAGTGCGGCAATCGGGGAGTATGATTTCCGGCGGAGTGTGGCGGTGATTATCGGCAATGAGGGCAGGGGGGTATCGCCGGGACTGCTGGGGCTCTGTGACGCCGTCCTGCGGATTCCCCAGAAGGGCCGGATCGGATCCTTGAATGCCTCGGTGGCCGCGGGGGTCTTTTTCTACGAAGTGGCCCGGCAAAGGGGAATGGGCGTCGGGGGAGGGCCTGCGGCGTCCTGATCCCGGTGTGGCAGGCCGGGTCAGGAACGGAGAAACGGGTTGGAGGATCTTTCCTGCCCGATCGTGGATGAGGGGCCATGGCCCGGGAAGACGGAGGTGGTCTCCGGGAGGGCAACGAGACGCCGCAGCGAGCGGGTTAACAGGATCTCGTCTCCCCCCGCAAGGTCGGTTCGCCCCACCGATCCCGCAAACAGGGTGTCCCCGGTGAAAATCATTCCGGCTGCCGGGAAATGGAAACAGACGCAACCCGGCGAGTGACCGGGTGTTTCCAGGACACGGCACTCGATATCGTCCAGGGTTATGACCTGGCCGTCTTCCAGTTCCTTCAGTGCGCTGCCGGGTTTGTCCGGCGCCTTGTAGTAGGGCGGCATGGCGTTCACGTCGAGGAAGGCCCACCGGGCATCCTTGGCGTGGATGTACACGGGGGCGGGGAATTGCCGGGAAAGCTCCGCGAGCGCCGAGACATGGTCCATGTGACCGTGGGTGATCCCATAGGCGGCGACAGCGATGTGATTCCGGCGCAGCGTGTGCGCGATGCGGTCGGCATCGTCACCGGGATCGATGACCATCCCTTTCCGGTTCCCGACGTCCACGATGTAGCAATTCACCGAAAAGGCGCCAACGACGATGGTGTGGACTTTCATGGTGGGTGAGCCCTCGGGCATGCCATATCCGGCGGATAATAACGCAAGGCTCAGCCCGCCAGCGGCGATTCGGTTTCCGCGCGGTCCGCGAGGCTCTTGATGCGGACGGAACCGCGCGCGATATCGTCCGGGCCGATATAGACCGCCCGGCGGAAGCCGGCTTTGCCGACGCGGCCAAAGAAATGTTTCGGTTTCTCGGGGTGCAGGGACAGGTCCACGGAAACGCCTTCCGCCCGCCGTTGCCGCGCGAAGGCCAGCGCGGCTTCCCGCTGCGGCTCTTCCATGAACGAGACGGCCATGTCGCGATGGGCTGCGGGGTGGGGCAGCCTGTTCCTGTCCGCGAGCAGTTCGGCCACGACGACGTCGCCGAACCCGAGTCCGACGGCGGTGCAGGGCTTTCCCCCGAGATCGCCCAGCAGGTTATCGTAGCGGCCGCCGCCGAAAATCGCGCGGAAGGCGCGGGCGGTGTCGAAGGCCTCGAAGACAATCCCCGTGTAGTAGCCGAGTCCGCGGATGACGGCGATATCAAAGACGACGCGGTCTGCGAGGCCGTAGGATCGCAGCAGCGAGAAGAAGAGCCTGAGCTGGCGGATGGAGGGGGTATCCTCGCCGAGCATGGCGGCGGCATCCTCGAGCGACGCGATGGCCAGGACCCGGAAGGCGGCCTCGATATGTTCCGGACCCAGTCCGTTGTCCCGCAGCAGGGTGGCCAGTTCCCCGTCCGGGATCTTGCCGCGCTTGTCCAGCGCCAGGAAAGTGGCCGCATGGTGGTCGCGGGGGATTCCCACGCGGGCCATCAGATCGGACAGCAGGGCGCGGCTGCTGGCATGGACACGGATATCACCGGCCCCCAGCCCGAGGGTCTCCAGCGCATGGAGGGCGGCGCCCACGACCTCGACTTCGGCGGCCACGGAGGACTCGCCGACAATATCGAGGTTCCACTGGTAATGTTCCCGCTTGCGCCCGCGGGACATGCGCTCGTAGCGGAAGCACTGGGCGATGGCGAACCACTTGAGGGGAAACGCCAGTTCGCTTTCCCGCGCCACAATCATGCGCGCGAGGGTGGGGGTCATCTCGGCGCGGAGAGAGAGGTCGCGCTCGCTCTTGTCCTTGAACGTGTAAAGCTGGGCGGCGATTTCTTCGCCCCCTTTGCGCTTGAGGAGATCGAGGTTCTCGACGACGCAGGCATCGTACGGCTCGAAGCCGAAACGCAGCGCGGCTTGCTGCCATGCCGCGAAGATGGCATTGCGGACCGCCATCTGCTCGGGATAGAAGTCCCGCATGCCGCGGGGCGGTCCGAAGGAGGTTTCGCTCATGGATCAGGCTTTGGTGACAAGGGCCTTCATTTCCTTGCCGGGCTTGAACTTGACGACGCGGCGTTCGGGAATGACGACGGTGTCTTCGGGTTTCTTCGGGTTGCGTCCGATCCTGGGCTTGCGCACCTTGATTTCGAAAACGCCGAAGTCGCGGAACTCGATCGTTTCGCCCCGGGCAAGGGCTTCCACGATGCAATCCAGCGTCTTCTGAAGGATGGCTGCGACCTGGAGCTGGCTGATGTCTGTTTCCCGGGCGATGCGGACGGCGATATCTCTCTTGGTCATGGTGTGTGAACTCCTTTGATAATAGAAACCAAATGGTTGCAGACGTCTTTGAGGGGGATCATGGATTTTTCGGGGCTTGTGCGCAACTTGATTTCAGCGCAGCCCTCGGCGAGGGATCGTTCGCTCACCACGGCACGGAGGGGAATGCCCAGCAGGTCCGAATCCTTGAACTTGACGCCGGGGCGTTCGTCACGGTCATCGAAAAGCACTTCGGCGCCATGGGCTTCCAGTTCCGCCAGCAGGGATTCCGCGGCCTGGAGGCTGGCGGCATGCTGGACGTTGGGGACGACGAGACTGACGTGGAAAGGCGCGACGGCCAGCGGCCAGATGATGCCGTTTTCGTCGAACGACTGCTCGATAATGGCCTGCAGGGTGCGTGTGACGCCGATGCCGTAGCAGCCCATGACCGAAATCTGGCGGTTGCCGTCCGCATCCAGATAGGTGGCGTTGAACGTCTTGCTGTACTTGGTGCCCAGCTTGAAGACATGGCCCACCTCGATGCCGCGTTTCTCGCGCATGGGGGCGCCGCAACGGGGGCACAGGTCGTTTTCCCGGGCAATGACCAGGTCGTGGTAGGCCGTGACGCAGGCGTCGCGTTGCAGGACCACATGGATGAGGTGAGCATCGGCGGCATTGGCGCCGGTGGCGCAGACGCGGGGCGTCTGCAGTTCCGTGTCGGCATAAACGGGAATGCTGAGTCCCACGGGGCCGGCGAATCCCACGGGGGCTCCGGTGACGCGTTGGATGGTGGCGTCATCGGCCATCCGGAGCGAGGCGCCGCCGAGGGCGCGGGCGAGCTTGTGCTCGTTCAGTTCGCGATCGCCCGGGACCAGCACGGCGATCGGCTCCTCGTTGGCCAGGTAGATCAGGGTCTTGATGAGGTTGGCCGGTTTGATCTTGAGGAAAGAGGCCACTTCCTCGATGGTTCGCTTTTCCGGTGTTGCCACCTGTTGGGGTTGAAGATCCGTGACGGCAGCTTCCCGGGGCGGCAGGGCGCGTTCGGCGCGCTCCAGGTTGGCGGCGTAAGGGCACTTCTGGCACTCGACCAGGCCGTCCTCGCCGGAATCGGCGAGCACCATGAACTCGTGCGAGAAATTACCGCCCATGGCGCCGGTATCGGCTTCGACCACTTTTGTCTTCAGGCCGCAGCGCTGGAAAATTCGGACATAGGCGTCGTACATGGCCTGATAGCTCTTGTCGGCCGCCTCCCAGCTCACATCGAAGCTGTAGGCGTCCTTCATGCTGAATTCCTTGGCGCGCATGAGGCCGAACCGGGGCCGGATTTCATCGCGGAACTTGGTCTGGATCTGGTAGAAAGTTTTCGGAAGCTGGCGGTAGGAGTTGATCTGGCGGGCGGCGAGGTCTGTGATGACCTCCTCGTGTGTCGGGCCGAGCACCATGTCGCGCTCCTGCCGGTCGCGGATCTTGAACATGACGTCCCGGAGGACGTCGTACCGGCCGGATTGTTCCCAGATTTCGCGCGGCTGGAGAGCCGGCATGAGAACTTCGACGGCGCCGGCGCGGTCCATTTCCTCGCGCACGATCCTTTCCACCTTGCGCAAGGCGCGGAGTCCGACGGGAAGGAAGGTGTAGAGTCCGCCGCCGAGTTTCATGATCAGTCCGGCGCGCATCATCAGCTTGTGGCTGGTGATCTCGGCATCCTGGGGCGCTTCGCGGAGGGTGGTTACAAGGGTTTGAGACCAACGCATATGTGTGTCCTGTCTTGTACGTGGAAAAGCACGCATTTGACACAAAGAGAACGGGTTAGGCAAGAGAAAATTCGGTGTAACTGCTCAAGTAGTCAGAAGTCAGTCCGGCCTCTGAGCGGTGCTCAGGTTTTTCGAGGAACTGAATGTCCAATATCCAACAATCCCAATATCCAATGTCCAAGTGAGAGAAATGGGCGAATAACAGTCCTGCGGTCGCTTG
>Ga0116202_10001849_pt1 | contig 12471 bp, 6 predicted proteins | sample LakKivw325mmetaG_FD_94479 | JGI IMG/M metagenome (GOLD analysis project Ga0116202, IMG submission 94479) | Anoxic lake water microbial communities from Lake Kivu, Rwanda to study Microbial Dark Matter (Phase II) - Lake Kivu water 325m metaG | ecosystem: Environmental > Aquatic > Freshwater >...
ACTTCGCTCAGTTGAATGAGCGACAGGCGTCCGTTCTCCCACAGCAGTCGGCCCGGGGTTCCGATGACTTCGTCCTTTGCACTTCGTCCTTCGTACTTTCCTCGGTGGGCCTTGTAGACAAGGAAGTACTCGCCCGGACACAGGTCAGGGTCGAGGATAAGAACCTGCCAGCCGCGTGTCTGCAGCGAGGTCAGTTCATCCGCGGTCAGCGGCAGGATGAGCGACGTCCCGAGGTCCTTGTACACCGGCAAGGCTTCGGCGACGGCCTGCGCGCGTTCAGTTGGACCCACGTCGAGCCGGACAAGGTACGAGGCGGAGCCGAGGCTCACAAACAGCAACAGGACAGCCATGGTCCGCGGCACGGAGGCCTACCTTACTCCGAACTCGGCGGTGACGGTTACGGTTACGTCCTTGGTGCGCGTCGAGGTGTTGTAGATGCCGTAGTCCGAAACCTCGGTGGAATACGGCTCGGTTATCTGGAAGATGCCGGTGCGGGCCGAGCGCATCGGGCCGATGCCCGAACCGGAGTTCTTCGCAATCTCGATTGCCCGCTGCTTTGCGTCGCGGGCCGCCTCAGCCAGCAGCTCCTTCTTGATGTCGGGCAGCTTCGAGAAGTAGTACTCGAGCGACGACGACTGGAGCGCGACGCCCTTCTGGAACATCTGGTCGGGGTTGAGCGCCAGCTTCTCGATGGTCGCGAGGTCAGCCGATATGACGTAGACGCTCTGGCTGAAACTGTACCCGGTGTGGTTGCCGTTGTTGTCGTAGACCGGGTTGCGGTTGATGGGCTGTACCGAGATGTCCTTGTCGGTGATGCCGGCTCCCTTCAATTCCGCCATTAACCCCTCAAAGGCCTTGCGGGTGTCGGCATAGCCGGCGCTCGCCTCGCCGAGCCCGGTGTTGCGGCCGACCGAAATCCGCCACTTGACGATGTCGGACTCGAAACGCTTGGTGGCCGCGCCGACCACGCGGATGGTATTCTCCTGGGCGCGGCCGCGGTAGAAGTAGTTGCCGAACACCGCGGCCCCGATGACAAAGCTCACGCCAAGAATAATCGCCGTGTATGTACGCATGAGACAATATACCGGGAGCCGGGAGAGAGTAAAGTGAACAACTGGGCCCCAAACCCGAGATTGAACCACAAAGACCGCCGGGAAAGGGGTCAAGGAATCGAGGAATCAAGGATTCCAGTGACCGGATACTCGACCCCTCGAATCCTTGAATCCTGGAATCCTGAATCCGGTGCTGTGTCTTGGTGCCTTTGTGGTGAGTTCCAATGTCGGATTCGGGGAGGGGGCGCGAAGCCAGGGTCGTCGGTCGGCGGGTTGACCTGAATCGGCCGCCGGCTATACTCTTGCTGTCACCGGACGGCATCCGAATGGAAACCGTTTCCCGACAGCAGCGTAATCATACCCATCTAATTGTCTGGAGGCAGGCATGAAGCTGAGATTTGTCGTACTCGGGGCGCTGATTGCAGTCGCCGCGTTCGGCCAATGGGAGGCCGAGTCGCGGGTTACCACGAACGTCTCCACGCTGGACGCAACCACGACCGGCAACGCGCGGGCCGTGGCGATGCGGGGCGATACGGTCCACGTCGTGTATCACGAGGGCAGCATGTTCAGTTCCATCGTCTACTACTGCCGGTCCGTTGACCGCGGGCAGACGTGGCAGTCGCCGGTCCAGCTCTCCGCCGGCGGGACGTGGAACAACGCCCAGTTCGGCTGCATCGCGCTGCGCGGGGCAACGGTGCACACCGCGTGGTTCGACCTGGACATGGTCGGCGGCCAGTCGCGGATTCTGTATCGCCGTTCGACCAACAGCGGTACCACATGGAGCTCCGCGATTACCGTTACTTCGACCGGGACCCTGAACGAGGTGCCGTCGCTTTCGTATTCCGGCGACACCGTGCACCTGGTCTGGGATGACGCCGGGTCCGTGCTCTACTACCGGCGCTCGACCGACAACGGCGCGTCGTGGCCCGGGTCGAGCACGAGCATCGCCACCAGCGCCGCGACCGGCGCGGTGGCTGCGGCCGGTTCGACCGTGCTCGTGTCGTACTCGGTCGGCTCGGGCTCGGCCTGGGACATCTACCTGAAGCGTTCGAGCGATGGCGGCGCGACCTGGAGCAGCGCCATGCTCATCGAGAACCGCGGCACCCTTGCCGACATCAGCTCACTGGCCATCCGCGGCTCCAATGCCTGGGTCGCGTGGTACGACAACGGCTCGGGTACGAACGACGTGCGGGTGCGGCATTCGACCGACGCAGGCGCGACGTGGGCCAGCGCGGTCGACCTCGGCGCGGGTTCCGGCAACCAGGAGGCGCCCTGCCTGCTGGTGACACCATCGAACGTGCTGCACGCGGTGTACGACGACGATTCCTACGGTAACTACGAGATTTCGTACCGGTACTCGACTGACCTCGGCACAACGTGGAGCGCGGCGACGCGGCTGACCAGTGCTTCCAACACCTCGCAGCGCGGGACCCTGGCACTGACCGGCGCCGACTCGGTGGGTGTTGTCTGGACCGACGGCCGCTACAGCGAGAGCTACCCGGACGTGTTCTTCCGACGGGGGAGAACCCCGGTTCTGGGCGACGTCGGCTGCACGCGGATTCTCGCGCCGACCGGCAACGTCGACAGCGGTGCGTCAGTGACGCCTGCCTGTTCAGTCTACAACTACGGGACCACGACTGAGACTTATAACGTGCGGATGAGAATCGGGAGTCTATACAACCAGGTCACGCAGGTGTCAGGCCACGCGCCGGGGACCTACCAGTACGTCACGTTTGCGAGTTGGGCCGCTCTGCCGCGCGGGACCCTGGCCGTTACCTGTTCGACCGAGCTCGGCGGGGACGGCACGCCGTCGAACGACAAGCAGACCGGCACGGTTACTGTCGCGGTGCGCGATGTCGGTACGATTGTCCTGCTCGCGCCGTCGGGAACGATAGATTCGGGCGCGGTCCTGACCCCCGCCTGTTCAGTCCGCAACTTCGGGACCGCCGCGGCCGGGTACTGGGTGAAGATGCAAATCGGCACCGGGTATCGCGACAGCACGTATGTCAGCGGACACGCGGCCGGGACTGCCCGCTATGTGAGCTTCACGAACTGGACCGCCCTGCCGCGCGGCAGCCTCGCGGTGAGCTGCTCGACCGCGCTGGCCGCGGACATGAAGACCTCCAACGACCGGCTTGGCGGCACGGTCACAGTCGTGGTGCGCGACGTCGGTACGGTTTCGCTGCTCGCGCCATCGGGGACGGTTGACACGGGCGCGGTCGCGACGCCGGCCTGTTCGGTCCGCAACTGGGGGACCGACGCGGCGTCGTACTGGGTGAGGATGAAAATCGGCGCGCGCTATCTTGAGAGCACGTACGTGAGCGGACACGCGTCCGGGTCCGCGCGCTATGCGACCTTCCCGAACTGGACGGCGCTGGAGCGCGGCAACCTCGCGGTGAATTGCTCGACCGCGCTGGCCGCGGACCTGAAGACGTCCAACGACCGGCTCACCGGTTCGGTGTTCGTGCGGGTCATCGACGCGCAGGCCGTTTCGATTGACGCGCCGCCCATGAACGTGGACTCCGGCACACCGAACGTGCCGCGGGCCACGGCCCGGAACGCCGGCACCAATGCGGCGAGCTTCGATGTCCGTTTCGGTATCGGCGCCTGGGCCAGCACCAAGTCCGTGTCGCTCGGGCCCGGGGCGCAGACTTCGGTGGCGTTCGACACGTGGACCCCGGGCCAGCGCGGCACGTACACGATACGATGCACGACGATGCTTCAATCGGACATGAACAGCAGCAACGACCTCCAGCTCAGGGACGTAACCGTGGCGGTGCACGACGCGGGCGCGGTCGCGGTGCTTGCGCCGGCCGATACGATTCTGCCCGGGCCGGTCCAGCCCCGCGCCACGGTCCGCAACTACGGGAGCACGCGCGAACCGCTCAAAGTCTTCTTCTATATCAACTCCGCGCCGGCCTATCGTGAGAGCACCGTGCTCGGCGGGGGCCTGCCGTCGGCGGAGACGACGCTTGCCTTCCCGGACTGGAATGCGGTCGCCGGGACTTTCACCGGCCGCTGTTCGACGGCCCTCAACACTGACCAGAACCACGCCAACGACCGGGCCAGCGCTGCCTTCCTCGTTGCCGTGCCGGACATCGGCGTTGACGCGATAACCGTCCCGGTCGGGTTCTTCGACACCGGCAGCACGGTCGTGCCGGCCGCCCGGCTGCACAACTACGGCGGGGCCCCGGCGTCGCTCCGCTGCTGGTTCGTGCTCCGCGACCCGGGCGGAAATGAGGTTTACCGGCAGTCGGTTGACGTTGCCGTGCTGAACCCGGACGCGGACACCGCGCTCCGATTCCCCGGCTACAATGTCGGCAGAGCGACCGGCGACTGGACTACGCGCTGCTCCACATATTGCGCGGGCGACGCACAGCCGGCAAACGACTTCCGGGACGGCGGGTTCCGCGTCGCCGCCGGCCAGCACTGGCCGCCGGGCTGGGTCGAGGTTGACAACGTACCGACCGGGCCGTCGGGCCGGCCGGTGAAGGACGGCGGCTGGGTCGCCGCCGACCCCGGCGCAAGCCGCCTGTACGTGGTCAAGGGCAACAAGACTTTCGACTTCTACGCTTACAACCCGTACACGGGCGTCTGGACCGCGCCGGCGCCCGTACCCCCCGGTGCGGAAGGGCGGCCGTGCTACAAGGGCGCAGCCGCCTGCTCGGACGGCAACGGCCGCCTCTACGCGACCAAGGGCAACAACACCCTCGGTTTCTGGACCTACGACGCGGACGGCGACTCCTGGCGCCAGCGCGCCGACGTGCCGCTCGGCTCAACCAACAAGCGGGTCAAGGGCGGCACCGACCTCGTATACGCCGCCAACGGGTGCGTGTACCTGCTCAAAGGATACCGGAACGAGTTCCTGAAGTACGTTCCCGCGGCCGATTCCTGGCATGCGCTGCCGGACGCGCCGGTCGGCGCCAGCGTGAAATGGGACAAGGGTTCCTGGCTGGCCCATGACGGCGCGCACACCGTGTTCGCCCACAAGGCGAAATACCATGAACTGGAAGCGTTCGACACCAACGGCGACACGTGGCTGCGTACCCCGTCGCGCCAGGGCATGCCGTATACCGGCGCCAACGGCCGCAAGAAGTCAAAGGACGGCGGCAGCGGCGCGTACTACGATGGCGCGCTCTACGCGCTCAAGGGCGGCAACACCCAGGAATTCTGGCGCTACCGGATCCAGTCCGACTCCTGGCAGGAACTGGACACGATGCCCGCGGTCGGCAGCAGCGGCCGGCGGAAGAAGGTCAAGGCCGGCGGCAACATCACCGACTACGGCAACGGCGCGTTCTTCGCGCTCAAGGGCAACAAGACCGTCGAGTTCTGGCGCTACGTTGTGTACTACGAGGCCGGTCAAGCGCCGGCGCGGCGCGATGGCGTGGCGGCCTCATCGTTCATCGTTCCGCGTTCATCGTTCATCGTTTCCCCGAACCCTCTGACCGGCGCCTTTGCGACCGTTTTCTTCACTGGACCCCTTGAATCCTCGAATCCTCGAATCCTGCTTACTGTGTTCGACGTCACCGGCCGGGCGGTTCTCAAATCGTCGTTCGTCACTCGCCATTCGCCATTCGCTCTTGACCTGCGGTCAATGCCGGCGGGCGTGTACATGGTGAAGCTTTCCGGCGAGGGCTTCGCGCAGTCGCAGAAACTGGTGCTGCAACGGTAATCTACACCGGCCGTTGACAAGCGGCGGTTCGCGCCTATCATACTGCTGTCCGGGTTGCATCCGGAAATCCGCTATCACAGTGTAAGCTGGAAGAACAGCCGCAGGGCAGCCTTTGTGGTCGAGCCCGGGCAGTTTCTTCCGCAAGCAGCATGTTTGAGTAACCGGACTGCAAAGGAGGAAAGGATGACGACGCGAGCAGTAATGCTCATCACGCTGGTAGCCGGCCTTGTCGCTGCGCTGCCATCCGACGTGTCAACGGCCACCGCGCTGGTGGACGTGACCGTCCCCAATCCCGACAACGCCAACACTCTCGCACCTCCGCCGCCGACCGACGACTCGATGTGGGTCAAGATCGACTCGGTCCAGTCGGGGTCCTCGTATCAGGGTATTTTCGTCTCGGGCGACACGACCTACTGCTCGAGTCAGAGCGGCAACATCGACGTGCGGAGTCGCATCGACGGAAGCCTGATTCGCACTTTCAACGCGCAGTCGGGCAGCACGGTCCTCGCTATCTGCCGCTTCGGCGACTCGCTTTGCATCTCGCGGATGTCGTCGCCGGAGAGGTGCGAGGTCTACACGCTGGGCGGTTCCTATGTGCGCACGTTCTACCCCAGCGGCTCGCAGCAGGTGCGCGGCCTGGACTGGGACGGCACCAGGTTTTGGGCATCAAGCTACCTGAGCAGCGCTCTCACCATCTACACCATGGACCGGAGCGGAACCGTGCTCAAGACGCTCACCCGGTCCGGCGGCAATCAGGTGACGATAAGTATCGGGCGCGACCTCACTCTGGACCGCATGTATTCCAATCGCCTCTGGTCAATACCGAACACTTCCTCGCCCTACAAGGTCATGTATGTCGCCTTTGACACTACCGCCAATACCTACACAGTGTTGGATACCTTCCAGACCATCATACCAGGCTACCTGTCGGGCATCGATTTCTACATCGAACCGTCAATCGGCGGTGTCCTCTACTGCAAAGCGTTCAGCCAGGCCTATATACACAGAGTTAAGGTCCACAATCCGTTGGGACCGCCCGGCGACGTGGGCGTGACCCGGATTCTCGCGCCGACCGGCTCGGTCGACTCCGGCGCGGCAGTGACCCCTGCCTGCTCGGTCTACAACTACGGCAACGCGACCGAGGCCTCGTACGATGTCTCGATGAAAGTCGGCTCGTACAGCGGCACCGCAACCGTGACCAACCACGCGTCGCACACGTACGTGTACACGACCTTTGCTGACTGGACCCCGACAACGCGCGGGACATCATCAGTCGCCTGCAGTACACGGTTGTATGGCGACACCAACACCGGCAACGACAAGCAGACCGATTCGGTGACGGTCAACGTCCGGGACATGTCGGTCAGCCACCTGCTGGCCCCGGTCGGCGCTTACGACTCGGGCATGGTGGTGACGCCATCCTGCTCGGTTTCCAACTACGGCACCGCCGCGGCGCAGTGCAGCGTGCGGATGAAGGTCGCCACCTACAACCAGGCGATATTCGTCGACCAGGCCGCCGGCACGCGGGTCCACTACACGTTCCCGGACTGGAACGTTGGCGCGCGGGGCACCTACACCGCGACGTGCTCGACCGAGTATGCCACCGACATGAAGGGGTCGAACGACAAGGTGAGTCGCACGGTGACGGTGAACGTGCCCGACGTCGGCGTCTCAGTTCTGCTCGCGCCGGGCGGGACGATTCCCAAGGACACGGTGGTGACGCCGGCCTGCTCGGTCTACAACTACGGTTCAACCACTCCCTTGAACTACACGGTGCGGATGAGAATCGGCACGGTCTACGAAAAGACCTTGATAGTAGCGGGTCACCTGCCGGGCAACCGGCGGTACTGCACGTTCCCTCCCTGGACTGCGGTCGAGGGCACCTGGACGGTGACTTGCTCGACCGAGCTCACCGGCGACGTGCGGCCGGAAAACAACGCGAAGACCGGACAGGTCATCGTCAAGTCCGGCCAACCACCGCCGGGCGGCGGCTGGACACTGAAGATGCCGATGCCGGCCGGAGCCAAGCCGGCAAAGGATGGCGCGTGGCTGGACTACGACGCGGGCACGGAGCGTATCTACGCGTCCCGCGGCAACAAGCAGCCGGACTTCTTTGCCTATGACCCGGAAGGCGACTCATGGGGCGCGCGCGCGCCGTGGCAGCCCGGGACCGAAGCCAAGCTGCCGCAGAAGAGCTCGGCCGGTTGCGCTGACGGCAACGATGTCGTCTGGGCCACCAAGGGCAACAGCACGCTGGGGTTCTGGAAGTACGAAGCCGCGGCCAACGCCTGGACCCAGAAGAAAGACGTACCGCTAGGGACTACCAACAAGAAGCTGAAGGGCGGTTCGGGCATCACCTTTGCGTACAAAGGCGGAGTCGGCAGCCCGTTCCTGCTGAAGGGGTACAAGAACGAGTTCTATCGGTACGACGTGCCGGGCGACTCGTGGCAGACCCTGACGCCGGCGCCGGTTGGCGCGAAGGAGAAGTGGGACAAGGGTTCCTGGCTGGCCTATGACGACGCGAACAACAAGGTCTATGCGTTCAAGGCCAAGTACATGGAGTTCTACTCGTACAACCCGAACAACGACTCCTGGAGCGCGGCGCTGGCGCCGATGCCGGCCGGTTCTAGCGGCAAGAAGGCGAAAGACGGGAGCTGCGGTACGTTCTACGACGACTGCGTCTACGCCCTGAAGGGCGGCAACACGCAGGAGTTCTGGAAGTACACGATTGCGACGAACGCCTGGACCGTGCTGGAGACGATCCCGAAGGGCCTGGAGAAGAAGAAGGTGAAAGCGGGCGGGAGCATCACGACCGCCGGGGACGCGCTATACGCGCTCAAGGCCAACAAGTCGAACCAGCTCTGGCAGTACGGGTTCCCGGCGTTCGTGTTTGAGCCGCCGCGGCACGACGGAGTGCTGGCCGCAGGAAGTCCGAATGTCGAAGTTCGAATGTCGATTGGCCCGAACCCTCTGAGCGGCGGTCCTGCAACCGTGCGGCTTGAGGGACCGGTGCGCGGGCCGGTGCGGCTCGAAGTCATTGACGTTACCGGGCGCACCCTGTATTCGTCCTCCGAGCTTCGTCCCTCGTCATTCCGGCTTGACCTGCGGTACCTCGCCAACGGCGTGTATCTCGTGAAGTTCTCTAGTGAGGGCTTTGCGAACTCGCAGAAGTTGGTGGTGCAGAGGTAGTCAGCAGGTAGCAGTCAGGAGTCAGTAGTCGCGGGGGCGGGCGCAAGCCTGCCCCTGCCAGTTGACGGTTAGTTTCCTTTGTAGGTCACCGAGAACACGGTGTCGCCGCGCAGGGCCAGGAAGACCGGGCGGCCGCCGGCAGCGAAGACGACCTGGCGGATACCGTTGTACTCGCGGCCCGTCTCCCGGCCATCAAACACGAGCACGGCCTTTTTATTCCTGATCGCGCCATAGACAACGTGCCGGCTGTCCGGGCTGAAGAGGTTGCCCGGGACGATTGCATCGTACGCCTGGCCTGCCGTGCTGTCGACCACCACAGTCCACCGGCCTCCGCGGCGCGCGGCATAGGCTACGCGCCGGCTGTCCGGGCTGAACTGGAGTTCAGAGACCGCGCCACAGAACTCGCTCACGCTGCCGTCAACCACGGCGGCCTGCATCGAGTCGCGCTCGGCCACGTACGCCACGCGCCGGCCGTCCGGGCTGAACACCGCCTTGCCGACGCCGTTGTAGGTCTGTCCTTCAGCGCCGTCAATGACCATGAACTCCTGCCCTTGTCCGCTGGCTGCGCTGTAGGCCACCCGGCCGCCCGGTCCGAGGACAAGCTGCCTGACCCGCCAGTACTTCCTGCCGGCTCTGCCGTCGCTGACAACAACGACGCTGTCGCCGATAAGCCCGGCATAGGCAATCGTTGCCACCTCGTCGTCGGCCAGCAACTCCGGGATGAAACTGAACTCCTCGCCTTCCATCCCGTCGTGGACGACGAGCACCCTGCCGCCCCTCACCGCCTGATACGCGACGTGCCCGGCGCGAGCCCCGAGGAGGAGCCGTCCGACTATCCGTTCGTACGGGCTGCCCTCGATTGCGTCGACGACGACACGCCACTGCGAGTCCCGCCGGGCCGCGAAGGCAAAGTGCCCGCCGTCGGGGCTGAAGACCGCGGGTGTCATTTCATCGTACGGTTTCCCTTCGCGGCGGTCGACGACCATCGTCCACTTGCCGCCGGCCCTGGCCCCGTAGGCAAGGCGTCTGCCGTCAATGCTCATCACCGCGTTGGCGATCTCGTCGTACCATTTGCCTTCCTTGCCGTTCACGACCATCGTCAGCCGGCCATCGCGCTTGCCGGGGAACGTCGTTCTCCGGCCGTCCTCGGTGACGAGCAGCGCGCCGACCGCGTCGTAGACTCTGCCCGGCTGACCGTCCCTGACCACGAGGCCTTTTCCGTTCTGCCGGGCAGCGTAGACCACATGGCCGTTGGGGGTAACCACGAGCTTCCCGATTTCGTCGTACGGCCGGTCCTGCCGGCCGTCCCTGACTACGACCTGCTGGCTTCCCTGCTTGCAGACGAGCGCCACGTGCTCGGAGTTCGAACTCGCCACAAATCGTTCCTCGATGACGTTCGCGGGCACACGGCCGAGGTTGCGTTCGGTGAAGTCAGCGTGCGAACAACCGCCGAGCGCGGCGAGAGCCGCCAGCAGCACCAGGCCGGGCTTTGTGAGTGAGCGTGCCAAGGGGGTCAGTTTCAGCCGCGACGCCAAGGGGACGCCGGTCGCGTCCCCTGGTTGAAGACTCCGGGTTCGAAACCTAGCGTGCCAGCAGCACCTTTCTCACCACGGCGTCGTCGCCGATGGACAGACGGCAGAAGTAGACGCCTTCCGACAGCTTCTGACCCGCATCGTTGTCTCCCGGCCAGACCTCGGTGATGGCGTTGCCCGGACGGTGCGTGCCGAGCGACCGAACCACGTTTCCGGCGGCATCAACAATCTCGAGTTGGACCGTGCCCGGCCCGGCTACCTGGGCCCGGACAGTCACCTTGTCAGTGAGCACGCTGGGGCTGACGCTCAGCCGCGGCCGGACTTCCATTCCGGGCCGGGATTCCTCCGCGCCGGTCTCGCCGTAGAACATCACCTTGGGCGGAGGCGGAGGGGCCTGCATGAACGTGTACCACTGACCGTTTACCGGTGCAGGAAACACCTGTCGCGTGCGCACGGTGTCAACCCGGCCGTGCAGTTCAACCAGCAGCGGCCAGGCGGTCAGGTCGGGGAAGTCGAAGGTGTCCACGCCGACGGAATCCGCGCCCCACCCGGTGGTGAAAACGGTCTCAGGCGTTGGCGGCACGATTATGACGACAGTGTCTATCCAGAGCGAGTGGTTGTTCGGGTCGAGCACCCCGTGGAAATCAACCTGGGCGCGGCCCACACCGAACACCGTCAGCGACAGCAGCACGACTGCCAGTCCAGAACAGCACTTCTTCATGACGCTACATCCTCCTGTTGTTGGGTTCGTGACTCCGGGGCTTGGGAGCTTGCCGCAAGACGCACGGTGCAGTCATTCTGGTCCACGGCGGCCGGCCGGTAGCTCCCGCTGCCGGATGTCGCTCCGCCGGGGCCGGGTCGCCGGGCAAGTTCATTGACCCCTGATTGGACAGGATACCCGTGGGGCTCGGCCCTGTCAAACAAAGCGCGCGTCGGACGCGCAAGTCAAAGGTCAAAAGGCAGAAGCCAAAAGTCAAAACCGCCCGCACGCGGAAGCTGGTGCGAGCACGACGGTCTCAGGTCAGAGGCGGGAATCGGGAGCATCGTCGCGGAAACGACGTTGTTGCATGATTGTGGTACAGCGCGGCCCCGGCCGCAACCTAAACAAGGGAACCACGGATGAACACGGATGAACGCAGATACGGACAGGATTCAAGGAATCGAGTGTCCGGACACTGGAACCCTTGAACCCTCGACCCCTTGACCCCTTATCCGAAACTCCCATCGGCGTCAATCGGCGTGTATCGGCGGCTGGTATCCGAACCGGACGGAATGCCAGATTGTCGATTGACGCTTGTCGATTCTGGACTTGGGTTTTGTTTGGGGTTTGGTCCCTGGAATCTGGGATTTCCGCCCTCGGCGGTGCGCTGTGTGGTTCAATATCGGATTCAGGGGCGGCCCTTCGGCTTGACAAGGCGTAGTGCGGATATAGAATCAAATAGCCCCCGGGTTGAATCCGAACTGTCGAAACGAACGGCAATAGCCGTGTCTGTGATGGTCGTTTACGGAAGCGTTCCGTCGGGGTAGGCTCGTCGGACGCAACTGCCCGGTTACGGGCGACCGGCCGGACAGTGAACATGATGCGGTCGCCCAGCAAAGAGGAGGCCTGATGAAGAAGACGATGACGGTCCTCGTGGCGTTGCTGGCGGTGGGTTTCGCTCTCGGAACCCGGCAACCGCCGCCCATCTATGCCACCAACGGGCCCGGGCCGATAGGCCAACCCGTTTCCACACCGACTCCACCACCCAATGCTCCCAAAGTGGACCTTCCGGCCCGCGGCAACGGCGGGGGCGGGGTCGACGCCGGGTACATACTGCAGGTGATTGTCGGCGAAAACAACGGCACCATGTACGGCCCGGCCGGCTACGGTAGCTACAGCATGGGCTTTCAATTCATACCGCAGCAGGACTTTCCCCGTTTTTCTACGGGAAGCTGGGAAAGGTAAGTTGTAGGTCGGCGGCCGGCGGTGACGAAGAACACAACGGTCCCTTGCCCAGACGACTCAGGATGTATGAGATCCCGTCGG
>Ga0116202_10001852_pt1 | contig 12468 bp, 8 predicted proteins | sample LakKivw325mmetaG_FD_94479 | JGI IMG/M metagenome (GOLD analysis project Ga0116202, IMG submission 94479) | Anoxic lake water microbial communities from Lake Kivu, Rwanda to study Microbial Dark Matter (Phase II) - Lake Kivu water 325m metaG | ecosystem: Environmental > Aquatic > Freshwater >...
CTTTTCACCTCTTTGCCTCTAAACAACGATGCCTCAGATCACACCCTTGCACAGCTCCCCTCTCTCCAGATCCTCCCGAAAGAAATCCTGGCGCGTGCGCAGGCGCAGGGCCAGCGCGAGCTTGCGTTTGGCATAAAAGGGAGCCAGCCGCAGCATCTCCTTGGCAAACCATTTCGGATAGAGCCGCTTCACCTTATTGTACCTCAGCCACTCGTAATCGTAGTAGCGGGCGTTCATCTCCCAGGTGATGTACGCCACTTCCTCATCGCTGAGGTGCTTCGTTCGCAAATTCGCGTGCAGCCCGTCGTACTTGGTAAAATCATTATTGGTGATCAGCCCCATCTCCTCCAGCTCAGCGCGCATCTGCGTCTTGGGATAAGGCGTGCTGATGTAGAAAATCGGGAAGTCCACCTTCAGCCTGCGTGCCAGCCGGAAGTTCTCCCACATGTCCTCCCGATCATCATCCGGGTTGCCGCCGATCAGGCCCGTGGAGACGATGATATTATTATCATGCAAATACTGGACGGCCTTCTCCGCGTCATCGGACATCCTGCCCTTGCCCAGGAACTGGAGGTTCCGGCGGTTGACGCTCTCCACGCCCAGGAAGACGCCGTCAAAGCCAGCCTTGCCCATCTTGTCCACGAGCTGCTTGCTGGAGGCGATGCCGGATGCGGAGGCCTGGGTCTTGTAGCGCAAGTGGGTGAGGCCCGCATCAATGATCGCCTCGCAGAGCCTCTCCAATCGTTTGACGTCTAACGTAATGTTGTCGTCCGGGAAGAAGATGGAGCCTGCGCCGTGCTCTTCTGCGTCCTGGATGTCGGCTATGACGCGCTCGATGGGAAAGCGCCGGAAGTGGCGGCCGTACATGAGGTTGATGGAGCAGAACTTGCAGCCCTGGGTGCAGCCGCGGCTGGTCTCGACAGAGTCGATGGGAATCTCGAAGCTGGTGAATCCCTTCCTGATCTGCCGCGCGTCGCGCAGGGGCGTCTTTATCTCCTCAGCCTTCAGCAGCGGCCGGGCTGGATTGTGCACCAGCCTCTCAACATCGTGATCCTGATGGTAGGATAGGCCCTGGATCTCTTTCAGGCTCCGGCCCTCCAGCTTGGCTGCTACGAGTTCGCGGAAGGTGGCTTCCCCTTCTCCGCGCACGATATAATCGATAAGCTTTGCGTCAGCCGACCTGCCTATCTCCTCGCAGGCCAGGGTGGGATGATAGCCTCCGAAGACCGTCTCCGCGCCTTCTGCCTTGGCGATGCTCGCGAGGGCCAGAGCCTCCTGGTACTGGAAGCTCATGGCCGTCAGGCCCACCAGGTCATAGCTGTTGACTGCCTTCTGCACGTAGTCTCTGTGATTCTTCATGCCGTGGATGTCGGCCACATGGACGGTGCAGAGGTCGCCCACGTGCGCCGCCAGCGAGACCAGCCCGAGGCTTGGCAGGCGAGCAATTCGGTCAAAGTCCGGCTGGACCGTCGGAGAGGATAGTAGTAATATCTTCATGCCTTGGCTCAGCTCTTTTGCCTTAGGCTAGACTTTCAGCAATCTGGGCCCCTGGCTCCAGTCAAACTTGTTCGCCCGGCTGATGTAGGCTGCAACCTCCTTCACCCCGGACCAACCGCCGTAGCGATAGGCATTGCCCCACACACGCGCGGACGTGCGCAGCGGTGCGCTCCAGGGATAAACCTGCTTGAAGGACCTGTCCAGAATGTCCAAAAACTCCTCAGGCTTGATATGAGGATGGTTCCAGACCATGTGCTTGCCATCGTAATGATGGTAGTCTTGATCCCAGATGCCGAACTTCTCCTCGATCTCCTTGTAAAGGGGTGTTTGCGGCAGGGGCGTGATAACGCATATCTGGGTGATGTCCAATTTCAGGGCCGCCAGCTTCGGTATGTCCTCGCGGAGCGACTCTTTGGTATCATCCTCAAACCCGATCATGTAATAGCCTACCGTGCCCAGACCATACTTTTGCAGCTTGCGAATGGTCTCCAGAATATCCTCAGTGCCTTCCTTCTTCTGAATAATGTCCAGGCGCTCCTGATGCAGGTTCTCGATGCCGATGGCAGCTCCCCCAAAGCCGGCAACGCGCCTGTCGTTCTTCCTTCTCATCTCTGCCCACTCGTCGATCTTCTTGCGTAGATAATCGGCCCGCGCCATACACCCCCAGACCATATCGTACTTGTCCAGCAGCTCGACGACCTGGTCCGCATGACGGCGATTGCACCCGAAGTTCTCGTCCTCAATCAGGACCACATTTATGCCATTCTCTTTGTAGTAGGCAAGAACCCTTTCGATGCTCTGCAGCGAGATTATGTTGGGCTTGCTGCAAAACACGGGTGTCTGGCAGAAATTGCAGCCCACTGGGCACCCGCGCGTGGTGAAGAGTACGCCGTAAATGTTGAGCTTGATCCCGAAGGGGGAGTTCAGGTACTCGATTAGCGGCGGGTGAATTATATCTTTGATCTGGCGGCCAAAATAGGGAGCGATCTGATGTTCGGAGTAGCCCACAAAGATCTTGTCGAACTTGCTTTGTATCTCAGTCGTCAGAGCACCGTAGTTCCCGGCCCAAACTTCGCCCACCCGGGCGGCCCTCGCCTCTTCGACCATCTCCAGCGCTTCATGGGTCTCGCTCAAATAAAATGAGAGTCCAACCACGTCCCAGCCCTCTTGAAGCTTCTTCTGGTACTCCTCCCAGGTGGGAAACTCCAGGATCTCCAGCTCGGGGATGTTCTGCTTTAAGAACCGCAGGCCGAAGGACTGGATGCGAGGCCAGTAGAATCTGAACCATGATCTCGTATTGGCTCCGATGTAGTCATAGGGCTCGGAGCCCTTTCTGTAAACAGTCGTGAACAGAACCCTGGGGGCCATAGTTGCCCTGTCCTGTCCCTATGAGATTAACCTTACGATTCCAGCCGCGCTCAAATTCCAGCCGCGCTCAATATGCTCTTTGTTCCAGTTCCCAGCCTCCTGGCTTTGTCGATTAGGATCAAACACGTGCAAGAAGGACTGGAAAAACGAAAAATTCCCGTGAAGATATCAACCGGAAAGCCACAGGCAGATCTATCAAAGAATGAAATAAAGAAAGCTGTCAAGCATAGCCATCCGGAGGCGGGTATTTGCTCTTCTTCTCCGCCTTCTCCACCTGATCCTTCTCCATCTCGTCGATCTCCCTTTGCACCACATTGAAGACCTCGGATACCCCAGCGTATTTTCCTGCAAACCAGCCGCAGGCAAAGATCTCCGCGTTCTCTTGATCTATATTGAATTCGTCTATCAACCGCGATATCCACTCAGCAGGGCCATTGGATTCGGAGAAAGACGCCCTGACCTTCTTGGCAATCTCGTCGGCGCGCTTCTTGGAAATGCCCAGCAGCTCGTAAAGAGTCGCATCAACCATATCGGACCAGCTTCCAAAATCAATTTATCCAGATGATTTGCACATTGGATTATCCATTGCCCTTCAGGCGCTCTTTTCTTCCTGGCTTCTTGCCCTCAGGTTCTCATAAGCCACCGCAGCCAGGCCGCTCACATCGATGCCCATTTCACGGGCTACCAGGAGAACCACGGCATCCAGATCCACCAGCTTCTTCAACGAATCCTGCTTTTCATTTGCCAAGGCTATGACTTCCTTTCTGCTCATGCCCGTCTGAGAGGTGATGAGCCGTATGCTCCGGTCCAGAATTCCCTCTTCTGTGGAAGGCTTGAACCCCAAAGGAACGTCAACAGCCTCGGCATCGAAGGTGGCATGCACCATCTCTCCTTCCATTCTAACCATGCCTTCAGCCTCAGCCTCCCTCAGCAGAGCGCGCACCTTCTCCGGCGGCCCCCACTTCAGGTCCAGGGATAGAGCGAAGATGAAGTCGCTGATCTTCAAGCTCTTCTTGCTGCGCTTTTTGAACGGCGTGGCCACCAGATAGGCTTTCTCGCGGTCCAAGGAAACACCCGGCCTTTAGCTTGGGACATAACAGATATAAACTAGCTTGTCCCAGTAGCAACCAAATTTATTTATCGCTTGGGGATAGGGTTTATAAGGTGAAAAATAACTGTGAAAAAATCCGGCACATGCCATCGCGTGGTGTTAGATGAGGCTAATATATCCGATCGTTATTCTACTCCTGCTGGTCAGTGCGGGCGCCGCCCAGCTGGCACCAGATAAGGAAAAGTTCGATGTTGTGCTCCATCCTGGTGACGTGGAGGAGAGAACACTGAAGGTGACCAATGTAGGTGATGCGCCCATCTCCGAGATCACAGGCACTCAGATGAGCGGTAACGCCAAGGACTTCATATTCCTCAGCATGCCTGAAGGAAAGACGCTACAGCCACAGGAAGACGCTGAGATTAAAGTCTACTTTGCCATACCTCCAGAGACCAAACCAGGGTCTTACACCGGATTTATATATTTATTGGATAGCACTCCCCCATCCATGCCCATAAGAATTGAATTCGACCTGAATATCGTAGGGCAGGAGAGCTATGCCCTCGGCATGACCATAAATGATGCTAAGTCTGCCTTGATCTCGGCCAAGGCGGATGACATCGCTCAATTCGATCTTGCGATAAAGAATCTGGGGGTGTTCAGGGACGTAGCCTCTATTGACACCTCACCTCTGCCTGAAGGTTGGACGGTAACCCTGCAGGAGGGAGATAAAGAGCTCTCCCTGCCCTACGATTTGCCGTTAGATCCAGGCATAACCCACCCTATGAAGCTGAATATACAGACCTCTAAGCCAGGCAAGCAAGGCAATATTACTGTCACGGCTGTATCATTGGGCAACCGCTCCAAGAATGTTTCCGTTGATGCCACCGTCGATTTCGGAATGGCAGTCAGAGGTTATACTACCGATATCGAAATCCCGGATCGGATGGTGGCCAATAAGACCTATAAGGGCTCCTTTTCCATCATGCTCGAGGTCAAGGAAAGAGTACTGGTCGGACTAGCCACACCACCGGAGCTTATGGTAATACCGCTGGCTCAGGTAGTGGATGTCACCCCGGATAATCCTGGAGTTGCGAACTTCACTATGCTGGCATCGAAGCCTGGCGATTATCCTATAGTTTTCAAGCTCGTGGATTCCAACGGCATTCCCATGCCTGAAGAGCTGACCTCCATCAAAGTATTGCCGCCCGAAGGAGTGGCAGTGCTGACTGGAGATGATTTCCTCCACAGCACCGTAGCCTCCCTCTGTACCCCGGACAACAAGACTGTGGCGATAGTCACGGTGCCGCCAGGCAACCTCGGGGAGAAAGACCGAGAGCTGCTGCAGGACTTCGCCGAGGTTGTGATCCTGGGCAACCAGTCCATTGTCTCCAAGGATGCGGAAAACGCTCTAGATGGCATCGAAATCAAGCGCATCCAGGGAGAAAGCATTTGCGAAGAATGCTGGCTTTTCACGGCGGAGATGTGGCAGAACGGGACTTCTGAGGTAGTCTTATCCAGCCCCAAGCCTGTGGACATCTTCAGGGCCTACCAGGTGGCCAAGATGGGCGGCCTGCCCCTGGTGGTATGCGAGGGCAACATAACAGAGGCCGCTAAATCCGCAATAGATGAATTGACCAAGCGCAATGTCACCCTCTCCAAGGCTCTGACCGTCGGTGTGATTGGAGAGGAGACTGCAAGAGCGCTGCAAGAGGCAGGCGTCTCTATGGAAGAGGTGACACAGTGAGGCTGCTCTCGGTATTACTATTCATAGCAGTTTTGTCTAGTGCAACACTTTTTGCAGCAGCGGAAGCTCCGCTGCAGAGAGGAGTAAAGGGTGAAGTTGAGGATCAGATATTAGTTGGGGCAGACGACTGGCATGCTTCTGTCGCTGCTACGCCACTTGCCATTTGGTCAGAGGACAACCACACCGTAGTGAAGCCTCTGTTGATTCTTCCCAAGGAAGTCAATGCAGGAGAACGGAACGGCTGGGTCGAGCAAAGCGACCTCGATAGGTATGGAGTCTCTGCCGTCTTAGATACCTTCAAAGCTGCCAACATAACTGCCATTACCGTCCACGGTGAAGGAGATCAGGTAAAGGCTCTGGTTGAGGCGGCTCACAAGGATGGGCTGAAGGCCTATGTTACGACGTCCCTGGAGCTTCCAAAGGTTCAAGAGTCCCCAGCAGGGGAAATAGAGGCCGTGCCTGAGGCCAGGAAAGCACTACTGGCCGAGGCAGGCCTGGCCAGCCCGAGCCCGGACAATTCCAGGATAGATCGAAGCTGGCTGCAGGTGCCAAATCCCGATATAGGTGGTAATGCCAGCTACTTTTGTCCTGTGAATCCGGAGGTGAGGGACCATCTCTACAGCCAGATCGAGACACTGATCGATGATTACAAGGCAGACGGCGTTGTGCTTTATAAATTTGGCTTCCAGGATGAGAACTACTGCTTCTGCGACATCTGCAAGGAGAAGTTCTACCAGGATACGGGCATTGATATCACCAAGGTCAACGCCAACAGCTATAACCAGGAAAGATGGAATCAGTGGAAGCAAGAACAGGTCATGCAGATCGTGAAAGACGCGCGAAATGTAACCGATGACCTGGGCCCTGTGAAGCTGGGAGTGGCCCTGGACAACCCATTCGACCGCAACCAGGGATATGATTTCGCCGAGATGGCCAAAGTGGCTGACTTTTCTCTGATATCTCCTCTCTCGGTTCAAGATGTGCGACTGGCTTCCAGCATGAGCGAAAAGCCGGTCTTTGTCAGACTGAGCGATGACTATGTGGGCTATGTCCTCTCTACCCAGAATGTAGAGGGCACGGTGAGGTACATCGAGGATCTGACCGAGGTCGGAGCAAAGGGAGTAGCCTTCGAGTACAATGTTGTCTACACGCCCCTCTGGTCGGAGCTTGAGCCTCCCTCATCAGCGGCCCGCTGGCTAATGCAGCAGCTGGGCGGAAAGTCCCTGGCCATAGGTAACATATCCTGGAAGAGCGACTCTGTTCTTTCGGCCAACAACAGCTATGATATGGCCGAGAAGCTGAGTATGCACTGGAAGAGTTCACCCGGAGCGGTTATCGTTGGAGAGAACTACAGCGCTGCACTCTCAGCTGCGACGATTGCATCCTATCTCAATTGGCCGGTGCTTTTCGTGGACAGAGAGCTGCCGGAGGAGACCGCTTTGGCCTTGAAGCGCCTGGGCGCCGAAAGAGCTGTGATAGTGGGTCCCATCTCAGAGAAGGCGAGACAGAACCTGAGCGAGATGAACCTCACCCTCCTGGACGGCGACAGCGAATTCCTGATCAAGGAGATGAAGGAACGGGGCGAGAGCCCGACCATGGTCGTCATGACCAACTCCCATGATCTCTCGCTGCTGCCGCCTGCGCCAAACCCGGAGGTTGAGCACACTCTCTTGGAGGATCTCATGGTCAGAACCGAAGTGAGTCCCAGCCAGATACCTGCTGAGGAAATAGGAGAGATAGCCAGGCTCAACTTGACCATGACCAACAGCGGTACAAACGAGATGAAAGACGTGCGCCTGATGGACATATTCCCCATGGGCAGGCTCATCAAATGGCCCAGACCAAGTACTGGCGAGGTTAATGTCAGTGATCCCTATTCTGGACTTCCATCCGATGCCGAAAGTGCTTTCCTCAATGGATCTTTGCTCAGGTGGAATCTATTAAGGCTCGATCCAGGAAAGTCTGCCAGCCTGAACATGGAGGTCGAGCTCCTGTATCCCATGGACTCAGGCTGGAAACAGCGCTTAGATACCGGGGCCACAGCAGCCTACGAGGGATTTTCATACAACCATACCCTGGAGAACAGGGATGACTGGCCGGTGGTCAACCTGACCTATCCCACCTGGATCTACTCGGGAAGGGCCAACATCTCCTGGAACCTCGACAGGAGCGCTAGCTACACCGCCCTCAATCTCTACAGTCCCGATGGGCGTAGCGGAGGGGTAATGATCACCGACATTGCGCAAAACAAGCTCTATGAGTCGAAAGTGCAGCTCCTGACGCCAGGGAAATGGAAGTTCAATATTGAGGCGGGAGACGGTTATACCCATAGGACAGAGAACTACACCATCGATGTCCGTTCGAACATTGAGCCCTTGAATATAACCGCCTTCAGTCATACAAAAGTACCGAGGCTTTCGCTGGTCGCCGCTCAGGCGGCCTCAGCCCACAAAGCTTTGCTGGTGGACGTGGCCAAGGACCCGCAGCAGATCGATCCCCTGAATGAAGAGGCGGCCTTAGAGCAAAAGGTCGACAATCTCAAGCTCACTCCGCGGTACTTGATGGTTGTAGGCGACCCCGGGTCCATGCCCTTCATCTCCACAGGCCTAATCCAGAAATTATCTGACGTCATGGAATATGAGATCTACAGGGATTACCAGCTGCCCATGGATGATGACAACTATAGCGAGGTAGCTGTAGGACGAATCATGGGCCTGTCCGTCTACGATGCTTCTCAGCTATTAGCTCGGACCCTGGCCTATGACCGCCTCAACGGATCATGGAAAGGCAATGGTCTGGTCATATCTTCGCCGCCTCTCTCTTTCCCCCAGGCTCCGATCGCATCGAGTATCAAGGACTATCTGCAAGAGGCAGGCCTCAACGTCAAAGACCTGCGATACGAGGAAGCTACTTACCAGCAAGCTATCTCGCAGATGAATAACGGCCAGAATGTAGTGCACTTTGATCATCATGGGAACGAGGAGTCATGGCTGCTATCTTACTGGTCTCTGATGGATTCCGCTCTCACCGGATCCCATGTCAAAGAACTCACCCTCTCTCCGCAGACCACCACTGCATCAGCCTGCGTTACAGCAAACCTCAAGGGATATTATCTAAACGTCAGCGGTACCAGGATGTATATTCCCAAGAATCTGGACGATTCCATAGCGCTGGCCTTTGTACGGGCAGGGGCGGTCAACTACATCGGAGAATCCGCACTATCCTGGATCTTCGTATCGGACGACTACTTCAAGAGATTCTATCAGGCAATGATCTTCGATAATGCCACAGTGGGCGAGGCCCAGCTTGATGCGGATAACCTCTTCAGGCTCAAGTTCATTGGTGGAAAGAATATCAAGAACATCTCTGAGTATGATGAAGATTTGCCGGCATGGGATGAATCGGTTCAGGAGATGATCAATCAGACCTCCTACATGGACGTGATCCTGGGAGATCCGAGCTTCCGTCCGGCCCTGCCCAATAAGCCATCTCTTCCCTACACCACAGAGGTAGAGGCGATCAATTCCACCGATAAGAACAAGACCCTTCTGAAGGCATCTGTCACGCCAAAGAACGAGAGCGCCACCGACTGGATCTACTGGATAGAGACCGATAGCTCCAGCGGTAAGCTGAATCTCAATGCGCCCCCTGCTATCATTGGCGAGGTCTTCTTGCCCCTGGATGCAGATAAGATCGTGGTAAAGGAGAACGGCCTGGCGGTCTGGCATGACGAAGATACAGTCGGCGATCAGAAAAAGGTGATGTGGCCTATTGTTCGGCCAAGGCTGGGCGAGGAAAGGAGCTTCCAGATAGAGTACGTTCTGATTCCAGGCGAGGTTCAGCGGATAAACGTGACTGCAGGCTGGAATGCCGTGGCTGTATACCTGAAGCCCAAGGACCCATCGGCGAGTAAGTATCTCAAGAACAAACCCTATCGGGGCATATTCTCGATCGCCGGTTCGACATGGGACTTCGGCATGAAGGATGCAGGCATGCTCAACGTGACGAGCTTTGAGCCTGGCGAGGGCTACCTCATAGATGGCGCCGATAATTTCACCATAGAAATCCCGGGAAAACCAGTAGATTTGCCCTACCGCCTGGATCTGCACCAGGGATGGAATATGATCGGCCTGCCTGTGAACAAGACGGTGGATCTGAACAATATCACTGTAAATGCCGAGCACAAGAAGTACAAGTATCCCGAGGCCGTGCAGAAAGGGCTTGTCTCCGCTTTCATCTGGAAGTACGAAGACCTGGGCTGGATTCATCTGGGAGAGAACGAAACCCTTGTGCCTGGAAAGGCCTACCTGGTCGAGTCCATGGGCGACGCCAAGCTGGAGTTTCGCTGATAGAAAGCGGAGCTCCTGTAAACTTTTTTTAACAACAGTTTTTTTGATACTGTGCATCTGTTGATCTCAGTTCCCGCCTTCAGGCTATCCGACTTCGAGAAAAAGAGAACGAAAGTTAGCTGAAACCGCGCCCTTCAATGCTCGGCAGTTCACTATTGGCACAAACCGCGCTACTTTGAAAGGCCTAAGTAGTTTCTTGGACCTGGTTTCACCTGGTACTGGTTTATCCTGGATGAAGACCTCAGCTCTTATCAAGATAATCTTTACCCCAATCGCAGAGGGCCTCCACTACTGGTATCACGGTCCTGCCGGAAGGGGTCAAGGAATACTCCACCTTAGGCGGAATTTCCGGATAGATCCTCCTCAAGATGATGCCATCCCCTTCCAACTCGCGGAGCTGTTTGGTCAGGATCTTGGGGCTCACGCCAGGCAGCTCCTTTTGCAGCTCTGAGAACCTGAGTACATTATCTCTGAGACACCATATTATCCAAGGCTTCCACTTTCCTCCGATGATATCTATAGCTGCCTCGACAGGGCAGCTGTACTTCTCTCCTCGCATGGTTCCTCAGGTATCAATTTGGTAAGTAGGTTCCAATTTCCATAGTATATGATATTAATAAACCCAACTACTTTATTGAAAGGAAATAGCCAGACGGTAAAGGGTCGGACAAAGATATCAGTGCAAGAACATCATTGATAGACTGCAAAGACAGACACGCCATGACAGGCATTCCATCCTGGAGGAAACATAAATGGATTATACAAATATGCTGGATAGTTTTGGCAGCATCATCGAAGAGGATCTGAAGCAGCAGCTCAAGCATGCTGTGAAAGAAGGAATGAATTATCATCCCTTTGTGGGCAAGACATACAGCGCCATCGAAGATTATGTGCTCAGGGGAGGCAGGCGCTTGGCCTCGTGCAGTACCCTGATAGTTTATAAAGGCTATACTGGCCAAATAGACGACAGGATAATCAAAGCAGGCAGCGCTATCGAGTTTTACAGGCATAGCATTCTCGCCCATGATGACATAGTTGATGTCGAAATGACCAGAAGAGGCGGCAAAACGCTGCACAGGCTTTTGGAAGAGGATTATGACGAACATTTCGGTGTAGGAACTGCGATCTTTGCGGGCAATATGCTCTGCTCCCTTGCCCTGGAAAGCGTCCTGCAATCAGGCTTCGAAGATCACAAACTCAAGGATGTGGTCGATCTTCTTTCCTCGGATTATAGAGATCTAAACGAAAGCCAGATCCTCGATCTGCTGTTTGAATATAAGATGCCGAGCCTGGAGGAATGGAATGTTATGACCAGCAAGAGGGCATCATCTCTCTTCAGAATATCCATGCTGACGGGGGCGATACTTGCATCCGCCCCTACAAAGGACAGGGTTCTTCTAGAGGATGCAGCCAAGCACATAGGCTTTGCCTTCGACATTCAGGATGATATCATCGACACCTTCGCCTCAGAGGAGCAATATGGGAGAGAGCCTGGCGGAGATATATTGAAAAGAAAAAAACCGCTGCATATAATCCTTGCCATGCAGAAGGAGAGGACTATAGCATCCCTAATGAGCGGAAAAGCTGCGATCGCGAAGGAGGATATACCAGGCATAAAAGAGCGGATAAGAGGCTGCGGAGCTTTGGATGAAGCCAAATCCATCTCAAGGGCTCATGCCAAGGAAGCGGAAAGGCTGATAGTCCTGACGGACATGAGCAGCGATACAAAAGAGTTCTTCATCGACCTCATTAATTATGTCGTGGAGAGCCTGGATTGGTACAAGTGAGCTGATGTCGGCTGATTTTCAGCATATTTCCTCCGCTATCTTTTTTGAATTAGTTTTTCGAAATAAGATAACGCGGATGAAGGACATGTTTCCGGTGTTTTCGGGCTGTAACTATCCAGCGCAAATAACTGCTCGACATTTTTCGAGACCTTTATCCTGGCGCGGGCAGACTTTCTGCAGGAGTGTCGAAGACAGTCTGCTTGTTCTCTTCCTGGTTGATCATGAACCTCACAGCTCCCAGAGTGAGCACATTGAATCCCAGGCCTATGAGTCCCCAAAACTGGATATCGAAGAACGTGAAGACCTGCACAAAGAATATGTAGATCAGGATGGAATTTTTGAAATAATTATATCCTTGAAGCCGGTTTTTGCGCAGGCGGAAGACCCCTGCTACCACGAAAAGGCCCGCTATCGCAGAGAAGCCTATTTGCAGCCAGTCGCCCATGGGCAAATTCGGCATTTCCAGATCAAGGAATGAGGCGGCAAGAGCCACTGCAATAATGGATATCACAGCAGCGCTAAGGACCTTTATCAACGCTGAGTTCTTGGATCGGAAATACCTGTAGACCGAAAGAATTGCCGCAGAGGCAGCCGTCCAGAAGAGGGCATTTCCCAATCCTACGGTGAGATCCAGAGAGACGAGGAACGAGAGCAGTGCCTGAAGGAGGAAGA